>Ga0207095_10189_pt1 | contig 18608 bp, 22 predicted proteins | sample Alteio_BWMinHeat_88_FD_153529 | JGI IMG/M metagenome (GOLD analysis project Ga0207095, IMG submission 153529) | Enriched cells from forest soil in Barre Woods Harvard Forest LTER site, Petersham, Massachusetts, United States -... | ecosystem: Environmental > Terrestrial > Soil > Temperate forest >... | reverse complement strand
ATCAAGCGTTTGAATCTTCTGCTGTATCTGGCCTTCAGCCGCTTGAAGCTGTGAAAGAACAGTCTGTTGTGCATCCGAGGTGTTGCTAGAAGCATCTCCATTTGAAGCAGGCAGAGTGGAACCATTGTTATCCGGAGTCGTCCCATCCGGGGAAGAAGCCCCACTTGAAGAATCCGTGCCCTGGGTTCCGCTTGCCGCATCGGACGAATGCGACACTTTGATAACGCCAATCGATTCCCCACCCACAACCTCGAGCCGACCGGTCGTTGGATCAAACCCATATCGAAGAATAATCTGCTGATCCACCAAGGTTCCCCCCGCAACGGCGGCATGGCGCTCAAAAGCACGCACATTCTCCGCTTCATGGGCAGCCACGACAAAAGGAGCTTGATCCGGGGTAGCCGTTTTGGTTTCCCCTTCTCCTTTGTAAGTGAGAACCTGCGGCGGTAAGGATGAAACGCTCTGAATGTCCATTCAGCTAACTCCTTCCATGGAACTTTTTTTTTGCGTTTCATTTAACACATTGGCTTGTTTTTCGGAAACTCCCATTCTTTTGCCGAAATAGCGAATAGAAAAGGGACAAAAACAAGACCTGGGGTGGTTGTTAAACCACCCCAGGTCTTCACCAGCAATTTCTCAGCCACAACAGGACGAAGAACTCTGAGAATTATCTTTCGTTTCCAAGGGGTTACCTGCCTTGGACCATTCCTCAAGTCCTCCCTCGAATGCCTTCACATGAGTGAACCCAAGGTTCACAAGCTTTTCGGCTGCCATGCGACTTTGAGGACACTGAAGTCCACCGCAATACACGACAATTTCCCGATCCTTGTTAAACATCTTGGGAAACTTGTCTCCGACCTCATCCAGCGGAATCCAAAGACTTCCTGGTATTCGTGCCCCATTTTTCTTGGTGAAGTATTCCTCCGTAAGAACATTAACCAGGACAGGAGCATTTGGCGCTTCCAGGCGACTCTTCAGTTCCTCTAATGAGATTGTTTTGATCTCTGTCTTTACCTCTGACATGATACACCTCCATTCGTATTATTTTTGTCCTTCAAAAAGGATCGACTTCAGTTTTTCCTTGATCTTTTGATGGGCTTCGCTCTTTGTGAGCGAGGAACGCCACATCGACTCCGCCCCTTCGAGAATGGCGTCAGCCGCTTTTTCAAAGCGAGGTCCCCAAGCTTTCTGAATTCGGGTCTTCATGATCTCAAGCTGCACTTCGTGCTTTGCTTCCATGAATACGCTCATCCACTTCCAAACCAACTTGTCGAGTGGATCCTTGTCTTCACATTCATGCGGGCCGCATTGACTCCCACTGCCGCAACTACTTGAAGACCCTTCCTCACAACAAGCCTGATTCTCTGAGCAACACCCGCTTGACTCACAACTCTTTTCTTCTTCATGACAAGAGCTTTCATTGCAATGTCCCATGATGCTACGCCTCCATAATCAAATTTTAACTCATCACGCAAATCCTGACCTAGAAGTCTCTTAACCTCCCTTTACCCAGATTCCAGTATACTAACCAACTGGTTGGTATCTACTTCTTCAAAAAAAGAAGAACTCATTTTTTTATACGATCATTTGAACAAAGAATCCAAATAGCGCCGAAAATGTTTAAGATTTTCCTCTACGATACGACTGTCTTGATAGGTTTTTGCCAAAATAAACGAACCCTCGAGGATTGAAATCAAGTGATCGGCTAAACTTCGGCTGTCGAAAGTCAAATGCCGCAGGTGTTTGCCCTTTGCCGCGTTTAGATCTGCGGTGAGACAATCAGCCCATTTCGAGAAGTACTTTGCACAGGAAGAACGGATGTCTGGATAAACGTCGGAGAGCTCCTGAGCCAACGTTCCAATCAAGCACCCCTTGGGGTTGTTCCGATCGCGTGAACATTGGATGACCGAGTCAAGATAAAGGTGAATGCGCTTTAGGGGGTCTTTTTCCTGATGGAAGGCTGCATTCTTAAAACCAGCCTCCATGGTTCCCCCACAGCAGTCCAAAAGCTCCTTCCCCAAATCTTCCTTGCTATCAAAGTAGTGAAAAAAACTCCCCTTGGTCACCCCAGCCGCTTCACAAATCTCATCCACGGTGGTTGCCGGATAACCCTTTGAGAGCATCAAGCCCTTGGCTGCATCGAAGAGCTTTCCCTTGGTTTTTGTTTCAGCTTTAGGCGGCATAGATGACCAACTGGTCGGTTAAATCATATCATTCAACCCATCCCCCTGTCAAGAAAACGACAGAGAAGGGCTCTTGACAAATTGATACATTTGTATTAACATGTGTTCACGGCCATGACGCAATCCAATTACCGTGAGCTCCAGTGTAAGTCAGCCTTGAACCGGGTTTCCGGGATGCATTTTGGATGGTCACTTAACCCTTACCAAGGCTGTTTCCACAGTTGTGTCTATTGCTTTGCTCGCCATCACGCCCAATTAGCGGATCGCGACCCCGGAGAAGGTTTTTCTGCAAACATCGGTGTGAAAATCAACATCGTTGAACAACTCCGGAAAGAACTCTCCCGGAAAAGTTGGAAGGGCGAATCGGTGGTGCTCGGGACAGCAACTGACCCTTACCAACCGATCGAAGGTCGATACAAGCTCACCCGCGGGTGCCTTTTAGCCTTGCGAGATTATCGCACTCCTGTTCAGATCATCACCAAAGGAACGTTGATTGTTCGAGATCTCGATGTTTTGGTGGAACTGGCAAAACGAGCCAAAGTCTCCGTCTCATTCAGCGTTCCGACGGTGGATGAAACGGTCTGGAAGAAAACCGAACCTGGAACTTCCCCTCCCCTTCAGCGCCTTCGAGTTCTAAAGCAACTGGTGGAAGCTGGCGTTGAAGCAGGGGTTGGCATGGCTCCACTCCTGCCCGGAATTAGTGATTCCCCCTCCCAACTGGAAGCCACGGTCATGGCAGCGGCAAAGGCGCGCGCTTGTTTTGTTTGGGCAGGCACCGTCTACTTAAAACCGGGGACGAGGGAACATTTCTTTCGATTCATGAAAAAAGAACTCCCCCATCTTCTTCAGCGATATGAACAGATTTTTTTCAAGCCTTATGCCCCAAAAAGTGTGACAATTCCAGTCCAAGAGAAAGTGCGAGAATTTAAGAAACAATTCCAGGTTCGAGATCGGCGCCTACAAAAACTAAAGCCTCCTGAAAAGCCAATTCAGCTTCAGCTCATTTGAAGATTACTCGATCTCGAGTGTTCGTCTCCCCGCGCGAATAAGCTTCTGTTCTTCTTGCAAAACATACCGGATAATCGCATCTCGATGGCTTTCCTCAAGATTGAGAAACCGCAATCCATACGTTGTATTTCCATAGCGATCCAGCTTTGTCCACAAAACCTCACCAATTAAAGAAACCTGCTCATCTTGAATCGGGAGGGAAAAGGCGATCAAAGTGCCAATTGAAAATCGCCGACGGCAACGAACTCCCATTCCGGTAGCACTTAAGTCCACCAAAGTCAAACGATCGACTTGCTTTTCCCACCGCTGAGAAGCCCCGGGCTCATAAATCGTAAACTCGACGGTATTCTCGCGCGGAATTCGAAAAAATTTCCGCCGATCTTTTCCGGTTTTCCTCGCCATCGTCGCAAACCAGCGCCCACGCTCAGCGTTCACAAACTCATCGATCATTCCACGATAGCGCGGCTCCGAATTGGTAAAATCAATTCCCGATAACCACTGGTTTTGAAATCGAGTTCCCCAGGCCACTTTTCCCAAGATTTGAATCGGAGTCTCCTTCCCGATCGAAAATCGAACAAAGAGATAACTGTTTGGAACCAGTTGCTCCCCGGATAAACCTTTCATTCCGATGTTGCTCAGGTTTAACGCTAAGAAGTTCTTTCCCACCTTATCCCATTGTTCTCCCTGATACAAATAATACGTGGCGGGAATTGAGACGGGAACTCTTGGCATTCGTCTCTTGTCAACCTTATCCGACAGTTCGTAAGAAAGAAATTGAATGATTTCTTCCTGAATTCGATCTTGTTCCAGCTGATAATTACTTCGAGGAAAAGCTGACGTATTTCTTGCAACCGAGTTTTCCATCTACCCCATTCACCCCTTTGTCCCAAAATGGAGAGACTCCTTTCTCAAAGGAGAGATTCACATTTGATTCAAGTTTATCCTTTTCCCTTCTTCCCGGCGACAAGTTTCTTGAACTCAGTAAAAATGGGAGAAGCATCATGAGGACCTGGGGCAGCTTCTGGGTGGAACTGAATCCCGATGAAGGGAAACTCCTTATGCCTAAACCCCTCGAGGGTATTGTCATAGAGATCCTGATAGGTGGGGACCAAGGTTGTGCCAAGGCTTTTAGCGTCAATTGAAAATCCATGATTGTGAGAGGTGATCGCAATGTTCCCCGTTTCCAAATTTTTCACCGGGTGATTCACTCCCCGATGACCAAATTTCAACTTGTAAGTTTTTGCACCCAAGGACAAACCTAGGAGTTGATTCCCCAAACAAATCCCCAGGGTTGGAATTTCCATTTTCAATAGTTTTCTGACTTCTTGAATGATATCGCCTAATACCGCTGGATCCCCAGGTCCATTTGACAAAACAATTCCTTCCGGTTTCAGATTCGCTGCTTCTTCCGCTTTTGTCGATGCGGGAAGGACATGAACATCAAAATTTTGCTTTAAAAGACTCCGCAAGATGTTTTCCTTTGATCCGAAGTCGTAGAGAACAACCCGCTCTCCTGGTCCTTTGTGATGCGTAATCTTACCGATCCCCACTTCTTTTACCCAGTTGGCGCCAAGCATTGACGGGGAAGCTTTTACTTTTCCCAGCAACTCGTTCTTGGTTGAGCCCATCGATGAGAGAACCGCACGCATCGCTCCTTCTTGCCGCAAATGCTTAACGATTCCACGAGTATCCACATCCGCAAGCCCAATCACCGATTGTTGAGACAAGAAATCCTGGAGGCTTTCCTTGGCGCGCCAATTTGAGAAGATGGGGCTAGCATCTTTAACCACAAACCCTTTCAAATAACAGCGAGACGATTCCATGTCTTCAAGGCTAATGCCATAATTTCCAAGATGCGGAATGGCCATCACCACGATTTGTCCGGCATAACTTGGATCGGTTAACACCTCTTCATAACCCGAGAACGCCGTGTTAAAAACAGCCTCGCCGAACACCTCGCCTGAAGCTCCAAAAATGGAACCTTCCCAAGAAGTACCATCCTCCAAAAGCAATATTCCTGATTTCATGGCTTGGAAACTTTCTTCAGTGGTTTTCCTTGTTCCTGGCATACCCTGTGAAACTCACTCCTCAGCCGCCTTGAGGTCCCTCCATGTAATTGCCGCTGCGGCCAGGCACCGGATAACAGATTGTTCCTCTCCATTCTGGAAGAGTTTCTCGAATAGAAACACTCACTGCTTCCTGCTCTGGCCGACTGATTTGCCGGTCCACGTAAGAAGAGGAACACAACGCATCCCCCGAAACAATAAGCTCCGATCCCCCATTTGAAGCATCCCCAACTTCTCCAACAAGTCTTCCGATAACAATGACGGGCCTTTCACCGTTTTGATGATCCCTTAAAACAATATACCGATCTCGCCCGAGGCTCAAAACCGCTTCTTCAGAGTCAACTGCTTTTGAGGCCCTTGGATTATGGATGTGCGTGCTAAGTTCTGCCGGTTCTTTACGCGGCAGACCTCCAGGTATCTGGGTCATATAACCCCCTTGTTCATAATATATCTTTACCATTATCACGGCAGGATCAAACGTAGTCAACGGAATTCATAATAAATTAACAACTTAGCAACAAGGAGAGATCGCGATTTTCGCATACAGGAACTCCTCTCTCTCCAAGAGAACTGCAATGCCATGATCAAAAGGGGCGTTTTTCTTTTCCTCTTTCTGTCAGCCTCCCCCGTTTTTGCCGGTGATGAAAAGCCACCAATGCTTGCCCATCCCTACGTTTTAGTCACCATGCTTCTCATGATCGCCATCCTTTACACCTATCTCCTCACCGCTAAGAAGGGAAAACTCCCCTTCATCCGCACTCTCCCTGGTCTGAAAGCCATCGATGAGGCGATTGGAAGAGCCACCGAGCTCGGAAAGCCCGTCTTGTACCTTTCGGGGCTCGGGGACGTTGACAACATCCAAACCTTGGCAGCCCTATCGATTCTAAGTCACGTGGCCAAGAAAGCCGCGGAGTACGATACCCCCCTCATCATGCCCAGCATGTACTCGGTCACCATGGTAACCGCACAGGAAGTGATCAAGGAAGCACACCTCCGTGCTGGAAGGCCTGACACGTATAACCCCGATAACGTTTATTATGTCTCTGACGAACAATTTGCATTCGTGGCCCACACAAACGGCGTCATGGAACGGATGCGTCCAGCCGCCAACATTTACATGGGGGCGTATTTTGGAGAAAGCTTGATTCTCGCGGAAACGGGTCATGCCACCGGTGCTATCCAAATTGCGGGAACCGCAGAAACAAGTCAACTCCCTTTCTTTGTGGTGGCCTGCGATTATTGTTTGATCGGTGAAGAACTTTATGCGGCAAGCGCCTACCTTTCCCAAGATGCGAAGCAAATGGGAAGCATCAAAGCTCAAGATGTGGTCCGTCTTATCGTCCTTGGGTTCATTCTGGTTGGCTCGATCTTGGAAACGGTGAACTTGCCCCATTACGCCGACTTCTTTCAGAAGGTCTTGGGGGGAGGATAATGCAGCGGCAGATCCCGATGTTTATCGTTTTTGTGTCAGGTCTGACGATGATCGTCGATTATTTTTTTCCGCGAGTTCCCTACATTCAGGGAGCCCGAGAAATCTTCCTCAATTGGGGACGGATTGCCCTCACCTTCGCCATGATCCTCGGCATCATGAACTTGCTTATGAGTAACCTCCGAAAAGTGGCCCTCCGAAAAGCCGGATGGATTTACAACGTGATTCTTCTTGGAAGCTTTGCGCTCACGTTTTACTTTGCGGTGCAATACAAAATGGTCCCCTCTGGAAACACGTTCATCACGCACAAGGGGACTGACATGGGTAGCTCCGGAACTATGAGCTTTGCAAGCAAGATTTTCTTGGATGTTTATACCCCCTTGTCAGGCACTATCTTTTCGTTGGTCGCCTTTTTCATCGCCTCAGCCGCGTTCCGTGCTTTTCGAGCCAAGAACATTGAAGCAATTCTTTTGCTCTCATCGGCTATTGTCGTGATGCTCGGTTCCATTCCGTTTGGAGACTCTCTCTTTGCCTGGCTTGGCTTGGAACACATCTTGGGGCACCGCAATTTTTCGTGGCTTTCGACTCAGATTCAGCAGATTCCGATGTCTGCAGCCCAAAGAGCCATTAACTTCGGGGTGGCCTTTGGAATGGTTTTCATGTCAATTAAGATCTTGACCGGGATTGATCGCTCTTATTTTGGTGGGGGAGGAGAATGATCGAACGGCTTCAAACGTTAGACCGTCGTTGGATTTTTCTTATCCTTTTTCTAGCGGTAGCGGGGAGCCTCTTGTTTCCACACACGCTCCATGTAGCCGTCGAGCCTTATGTGCAAAAGGCGTACGACACGTTGGACTTACTAAAGCCTGGAGACAAAGTGTTGATGGCTTTTGATTACGGTCCATCCGTGGCGCCAGAAATTCACCCAGCCGCTTTAGCCATGTTACGGCATTCTTTTGAGCGAGGCGCCAAGGTGGTCATGTACACTCTCTGGAACGAAGGTCTCCCGTTCTTGGATGCCAGCATTCAGCATGTTGCAGTCCCGATGGGGAAAAGGGAAAATATCGATTACGTTAACCTGGGCTTCAAATGGGGAGGCTTGCAGGGCTCGAGTGTCATCGAAGGGATGGGCTCTAACCTGAAAGCTGTTTTTCCGGTGACACATGAGGGAGTCCCCTACGATCAAGTTCCCATCCTCCAAGGGGTAAAAGGATATCGAGATTTCAAAGTTCTGATTGCGGTGTCCGCAGGATCCCCCGGGGTGGATGAATATGTTCGTTATGCGAATGCGCGCTACAGCATACCAATTGTTGCGGCGGTCACGCGTGTCTCAGCCCCGAAAGAATTCCCTTATGTCAATGGGAAGCAGATTTATGGACTTTGCTCTGGCCTCGTGGGAAGCGCGGAGTACGAGGAGCTCATCCATCATCCGGGGCTTGGAATTGCTGGACTTTTTGCCCTGTCGGTGGCCAATCTCGTGGTTATCGCCTTTATCGTTTTTGGAAATCTTATTTACTTTTGGGGAAGGAAGAGCAAAAAAGGATGAGCCATGATCTTGGCGTTTGGGTAGCCGCACTTCTTACCCTTGCGGCTTTGAGTTTTCTCTACAAAGACAATCTTTTTTATCGGATTGCAGAAAACATCTTTGTAGGAGTTTCTTCTGCTTGGGTATTCGCGACGAACATCCATTCTGATCTCATTGATGACATGCTTCTCAAAGCTTTCCCCCACGCGTTTCATCAGCCTGGACCGCCGGATCTCAAGCCACTTTGGGGAGGGCTTATCGGCCTCCTCATTCTCTCCCGCCTCATTCCTGGTTGGACTTCACTCTCGCGCTGGGGCATTGCTTTCGTGGTTGGGTTTCAAACAGGGATCCAGCTTTTCGGAGCCATCGTCGGGAACGTCTTATTGCAGTTGAACTCAACCATTGTCCCCCTCTTTGTTCCACGCAATCTTTCTGCTACGCTTCGAAATGGCCTTGGAACACTTGGCACCTTCACAAGTCTCAGCTATTTTTATTTCTCGAGGGAACAAAAAGGATGGTTCGGCGTTGTAACACGACTCGGGGTTTGGTTTCTCATGATTTCGTTTGGAGCGGCGTATGGATCCACGGTGATGACTCGAATGAGCATTCTCATAGGACGGCTTCAGTTTTTGCTCTCCACTTGGCTCGGGGTGATCCACACATGACATGCCTCTTGCCCCTCGTGTTCCAGTGCGCGAGCAGGGGTGCCGTCGTCACTCATTCTCGACGGCCGTCCTTGGCCGTCTCCGAGGTGAAAAGGGCGAACCGCCATCCTAACGGTTCGCACCTTTTCAATTCCGTTCCTCGGCACCCCCGCTCGCTACTGGAACAGAAGGGATCGAAATGAAGTATTGCGAGCTCAAGGCTTTCTTTCGACATGGGTTTGCAATTCAGGAAGAAAAGACGACACCAGATGAACACTGTTTCATTGACCAAGTCGCTGAGAAAGCGAAGCGGTATCACTTGACCTTTCCGCTTCTTGCGTTCGTGGAAGGACTCCGACCGGCGAGCTATCTTGCATCGAGCTTGCTTACTGGCCTCGAACCATTCGCCGAGCTCTTCTTCCCCACTGACACGTATAAAAAGCTTGTCACGTTTGTCGGGAAACGAAAAAGCCTAGAGCAACTGGTCGAAAAACTCGGGGAGTGAAAAGGCAAAGTCAAGGATCAAGTATGCGAAGCGGATCAACGCCAAGCGTTCGCATGAGCTTGACGAAGCAATAAGTCGCTCTGTATTGATTCCAGCTGCTCATGCGCAAAATGCTCGGGACCTGACATTCTGTCCCCTCAACAAAGTTTACCGAAATCTCGGCAAGTTGCGCAAGCTCAGCACGCGAGAGTTCCTTGGATTTCCTTCCATTCCTCACGGTCTCCCAAATCCGATTCGCCACAGCATCGAATTTTCTCCCCTGCAACTTGGAAAGCTTCAAAGCCTTCTGTAGCACCGCTTCCTCAACGGTCGGCCTTGAGTTGTGGCCTTTCAACCTTGGAAACGCGGCCCTCACCACACGGGTTACCGGTTTTAGCACCATTGGCCTCCTAGCTTGGTTTTCCGCTTGTTTTGACTTCAAGCAAATGGATGGGATCGACACCAAGTGCTCCCATCAGCTTGAGGAACTTGGGGACTACTCTATTCGGTTGGCGCATGAACAGGATGCCAGGGGTTCGAGTTTCCGTATCTTGAACGAAGTTTACCGTGACCCCGGCCTGTTCCGCAAGCTCGGCCCGCGAGAGCTTCATGTCGCGCCTTCTATTTTTCGCCGTCTCGCGAATCCGATCTGCTACGTCGTCAAACCTCTTCCCTCGTGACTGGGTAATCTCCAGAAGTTTCAGTCGTACCGCTTCTTCGATAGTAAAACGAGCCGGACCTGGGCCATTCGGGGAATCGGGGAACATGGCTTCTGCGGCTGCCTTACCTAGACCCGCTTTCGCCAGTTCGCCTGCGAGCTCGCAAGCCGCCACTCTAAATTGATACACCGTCAGGAGCTGACGAAGCACATCCGTGACCTCACCGTTGGATTTCAGGGCAGGCCCCAAACGCGACAAATCCTCGATGATCTCATCTTTCGCAGCCATATAAACGCTGTCTCCATTCCTATCTCCAGGAAAGGCCTTCTCGACCTTTCCTCGCACATTCTCAGAATTCAAGCCAGCGGAGCGATCGGTTTGCCAATTTGTATCCGATTGCGCCAAAATGAACCCCATCCCAAACTTGGTTGTCTGGACTGCTACGCGATCTATGGCGTTTTTCACGATGTTCGTCTCCTTAACGAGATTCCTCTCTCGAGCTTGGGGCTACCCAATTCGAAATGACACAACCTGCCTAGCTTGGTTTCTCGCTTTTTTCAGCTTCGAGCATTTCGAGGGGATCGACACGAAGTGCTGCCGCTACCGTGATAAAATTGGAGGCAGCTTTGTTCGTGGGCGCTTGCTTGCGAAGAATAATCGATGGACAATTGGTCATCCGCCGAACAAAATCTGATCGAACTCCCAGCTCCCTCTGCTTAAGCCTGCTCTCGTGCACTAAGGTGTCCAGTTTAACACGCAACTTTTCACAGTACTCACGGAACTCTTGCACCGGCAATCTTCTGATCGCTTCCAACTTGGATCGCACCTGTTCCTCGATGGTGAATTCAGCGAGCTCTGGACCGTTCTGAGAATCGGGCGATATGGCTTGTGGCCGCAGCAAGTCTACTGGATCAATTCCAAGTATCCTTGTAACTTTGACAAGGTTAAAGATTAGGCTCGACAGCCTATCTGAACCAAGTAAACTGCTGGCGCAATTTTCTATTTTCTTGACAAATTGAAGTGCAACTTCCGCAGTGTCTGCGAGCTTCGCTTGCGTAAGGCGCTTTGACGATCGAACGACCTTCAGTGTGTCTCCGATCCTAGCCGCCTGTTGTCGAAATTCGCTGTTGGATAGCTTGCGTAGTTCCGTTATTCTTCGCCCTACTTGTTCCGCGTTGGGGTACATAGCTTGCGCGGCTGCGATTCCAAGGCTAGCCTTCGCAAGTTCTCCCGCGAGCTCACAAGCTACTTTAGCCTGCAACTTGTAAACCTCAACAAAGTCATCAAGCGCATTGGCAACGTCGGCGGGACTCTCCATTAAAGGCCCGACATGAACCAGGTCGTCGGTGACCTCTTCCGTCGCAGTCAAGTAAACTGTATCCTTGTTAGGCGGAATAACGCTCTGAATTGCATCACGCAACGTCTCAGCCACAAAGTGGTCGCCGACATGCCAGCCGAGTTCCTCGCTGCGCTGCGCGAGGAACTTTGCCATACGAACCTTCGTGGTCTCGACGGCTACGCGATCCACAACAGGTCTATCGACCTCAGTGCGCATCACTTCTTGAATGGACATTTACGCCTCCCCTGGGCAGGCACGAGTTCTTCAATTATACAGCCAAGGAGCGGCAATGCCAAGAAACAATGTGAAATGCGTGTTAACGCGTTGTTAACTTTTAGGAATTACGAAACCCCAAGCTTGGCTTTGGCTTGGGGGGACATGCGACTCGGATCCCAGGCCGGCTCCCACACCACCGTTACGGTGGCGTCAGAAACGCCAGGGATCGCTTTCACTTTGGCTTTGGCGTCAAGCGCGATGTCTCGAGCCATGCCGCATCCTGGGGTGGTCATCGTCATGGTAATGTGCACCTTATTTTCTTGGTCGATCTCAACACCATAAACCAATCCCAAATCAACAATGTTCACCGGGATCTCCGGATCCTGGCATTGCTTCAAAGCATCAAACACTTGATCTTGAGTTAACGTAGACACGAAAACGCCTCCATTCAGGGCTGACCGCCTTGTTCTGTTTCCCTTTCAGGCTCCAATTCCTGCACACCGTGCTTCACAACCCATTGTTCATAAAGGTCAACCGGGAGCTCACTCAAGAAAGGGGATGGATGCGAAAGCACGGTTTGCCTATAACCCAAAGCGGGGTAAAGCATGTAAATCTGATCCTTGGCCCGAGTAACCGCCACATAAAACAAGCGGCGCTCTTCTTCCATGGCATCCGCTTTTCCATAAGCATAGCTTAGCGGAAAATGGCCATCCAAGAGCCAGGGAACAAAAACCACACGCCACTCCAGTCCTTTAGCTCGATGAATGGTGGTTAAAACTACGGCCCCTTCTTCTTTTTCATCGGGGAGTAGAATGTCTTCTCCGCTTAGTCCTTCTTGGAGCGCAATCTCTGAAAGAAAAGACTCCACATCTTGGTAGCGTAACGCAAAATTCGAAAGCTCTTCGAGGTCAAGCTTTCGCTCTCGGTAATTTGGAAAACTTGACCTCAGATAATCGTCATAGAATTCAAGAAGCTGCCGAATGGCTTCCGATGGATTTCCTTTCATTTTGTCGGTGACAAGCAGCAACTCAGCCAGAGAAAGAAGTCGCTCCTGACCGCGCCTTGGGACCAAGTTGCCGATTTCTTTTCCTTTGAGTTCAAGAAAGGGATCGGTACTTTGTTGAAGCTTCTCCCAGATTCGTAGCACTGTCTTTCCACCAATGCCTCCAGAGACCTTGAAGATTCTTTTCCAAGCAAGCTCATCTTTCGTGTTTTGCACCACACGAAGAAAAGCAAGCACGTCCTTGATGTGGGCTTGCTCGAAGAAACGAAGTCCAGATCGGAGCTCGTAAGGAATATTCCTCCGCGTAAGCTCCAACTCGATTTCAGCTGATTGATAGTGGGCTCGATAAAGAATGGCCATATCCGACAAAGCAAATCCTTCATCCCGAAGCTCGAGAATTCGCTGAGCAACAAATGCCGCTTGTTCGTCCGGATGTTGGAGCGGAATTACAGCTGGCAAAAATCCCTTCGGACGAACACTTCTTAGCTCTTTCTTAAATTGCCGCTCATTCTTCGCAATGATGGCATTAGCCAGTTGCAAAATTTCCGGAATGCTTCGGTAGTTGGTTTCTAATCGATAGATCGTTGTCCCCGCATGATCTTCTGGAAAATCAAGAATGTTCTGGAATTCAGCGCCGCGAAACGAATAGATGCTTTGTGCGTCATCCCCAACCACCAAGACATTTTCATGTTTCAAAGCCAGTTCTTTCACAATTTGCGCTTGAAGGCGGTTGGTATCCTGATACTCATCGACTAAAATATGGGTGAATTGTGAAGCCATCTTTTCCCGTGCCTCGGGAAATTCGGTGAGAAGTCGATACCAAAGGAGTAATAAATCATCAAAATCAACAAGAAACGCGCTCTTCTTTCGGGTTTCATACCGCTTGAAAATGGCCTCAAACTCTTTCGCCAACTGCACGTAATGTGGATAACGTAATTGGACCACTTCATCAAGTGTCTTCCCCGTATTCAAAGAATAACTTAAAATGTCGGCAAGAAGATCTCCTTTGGGGAAACGTGTTGCCTTTGTTTTGATCCCAAGATCCACCACGCATTCCTGCAAAAGAAACTTGCTGTCTTCCGAATCAAGGATCGCAAAATTATTCGGCATTCCCAGGTATTGCGAATATCGACGAAGCATGAAGTTTCCCACATGATGAAAAGTTCCACCCCAGATACGAAACTCGTTGTCCCCGACGAGTCTGGCAACACGGTCCAACATTTCACGCGCGGCTTTGTTGGTAAAAGTCAAGAGTAGTATTGCTTCAGGCGGCACCCCTTTTTGAATCAAGTGAGCCACACGATAAACCAAAACACGCGTTTTTCCGCTTCCGGCTCCAGCTAAAACCAACATGGGTCCTCCAGGAGCCGTGACCGCGGCGAGTTGTTCGGGATTAAGCTCTTCGCTAAATCGGATTGGAAGCGGGTTAGCCTGGGGCTTCAATGTGTAAGAACGAATGTGAGGTGTCGACATACGAGGCTAACGGGCCAGAGCCATCAGAAGAAAACTGTAGCCTATGAGGAAAAGCGAACCCCAACCAAGAATTATGTCCAAAAATTTTTGCCCAGTCCCTTTTGCCCTCCCCGCGGGAAAAGGAAGCGCAATGAGAAAACCAGCGATAAGCCCGCCAATGTGAGCGGCATTGTCAACAAACGATCCAAGCACAAAACCGATGAGCAAAATGGAGCCAATCCAGCGGAGGAGACCTTTCCCCATCACGCGTCCATAACTGCTCCAATTTCGCACACTGTAGGCCAACAAGACTCCGGCAAGCCCCATGATGGCCCCCGATGCACCAATGCCCAAATACTGCGGATGCATCCACATGCTGGCCAGGTCTGCGAAAATAGCCGAAACCACGTAAAAAAAGAGATAACGCTCCCAACCATAAAACTCTTCAACCGCCCGACCCAAACTCACAAGAACCATCATGTTGAAAAAAATATGCATGAAATTCGCATGGAGGAAAGCAGACAAAATAAGCCGCCACCATTCCCCATGACCCAAGATGAGCGCGGTGTCTTTTGCACCAAATCGATCGAGTACTTGCATATCCACCGACATCAAAATCCCTTTGTCCTTACTGAGAAGCCACGTAAGCAAGAACAAGGAAACATTCGCTAAGAGAATCCCGGACGTGATTTCGCCCTGAAGTGGAATGTGCTTTCGTGCCCAAGAAAACAAGGAGCTTGATGGAGTTGAAGTGATAGCATCACCACATTGGAAGCAGCGCGTATCGCTCGGATCTAATAAGACTCCACAAACAGGACATACACGAACTCGTGCATTGGGAACCATCGGTTTTTTTCTAAAGGGTGGCGCCATTTTTCACTCCACACACACTGCAGTATATTTCCCGAGGCAAGAGAATAATCCCGCAGCTTGAGCAACGTGGATAAAGGGCTTTGGGGAGAATCCGACGGGCTTCACCCTCCAGATCCAAGCCTTCTTTTCGCATTCTAAAGTTAAGATAGACTAACGTCACAAGCACTCCGCGCAAAGGGAAAATCAACACCTCAAGGAGATGATACCAAACCGGAACGCCCGGTTCGTTGCCTGGAATTCGCCCTGCCATTTGATTGACAATTTGCATCACGAGGTGTGGGCTTAAGGCCGTAAGCGAAATGGCTCCCACCAGCAAATACTCGATGATAAAGACGATACCAACTGTTTGCATAAAGTCGCTTGCCACCAGCTGAGCGGATCGTCGCAAGCCTCCAATCACTCCTCTTCCTTCAAAGAGGATGGCTGGACAAAACAAGAAAAACGATGCATGCAAGCAAAGCCCTGGAACAAAGCAAAAGAGATAACCTAAAGACTGTGAAGACAATGCCAGGAAATTCGCCCCGAACAGCTTCCAATAGTTTCGGAGAGCGTCCTTATAAGCCGCTTTTATGCCGATGCTTTCTCCCGAAAGAAATCCGGCTGACGCACTCACCACTGCACCAAAACAGAGGGGGAAGACGAGAAACGCCCCGAGCAAAGAGAGGCCAATAATCAAAAATTGAGCAACAAAGGGATCGACAAACTGTTGCACAAGACTGACGACACAGTAAAAAGGAAGCTGCAAAATGCAAGTGATCGCAAGCAAAAGACCAAAACACCTTCGATACACCCAAAAACAACCATCCATGATTTCCATGAGGCTCCATGGATGTAACTCCAAATGGGTGGGGGCGTTAGATTCCTCGGGCAATTCCGCCGTCAACCGAAACGGAGATTCCAGTCATGAAACTGGCAGCGTCTGAAGCTAGAAAAACGACTAAGCTTGCAACATCCTCGGGTTTTCCAACCCTTCCCATCGGAGAAGACCGCACCATCAATTCTTTTACTTTCTCTTGGGTGATACCCATGGTTGCCGCCACCTGTTTTGCCATCTCTTCCATCAGATCCGTCTGAGTTACCGCGGGATTGATACTAAGGACGCGAATCTTTTCAGATGCATGGCGACTGGCCACAGCGCGCGTTAAGTTGAGCAGCCCTGCGTTGATCACCCCTGGAACAACCGCATAACCATCGGGTTCCTTCCCATATCCCCCTACAATATTCAACACCACTCCCCCACCTTGCTTTTGCATCCATGGAATCACAGCTCGCGTCAATCGGATGTATCCAAGAAGCTTGAGATTGAGGTGATGTTCCCAAGCCTCATCCGATGCTGACAACAGGTCACCGATGTGAGCACTTCCCGCATTGTTGACCAAAATGTCGATTCTTTGAAATGCTTGAGCGGCTTGCTTAATAAAACTTTCTTGATCTTGTTTTTTAGAAAGATCTCCAGCAATCGGGACCACGCGAACCCCAGTCTGCTTGGCAATCTGGTCTGCCGTTTTTTGCAGCCCTTCTTTGTCCCGGGAAGAAATGGCAAGATCCACTCCTTCAGAAGCCAGTGCCAAGGCAATGGCTCGACCGATCCCCTTCCTGGCTCCCGTGACAGCAGCAACTTTACCTTTAAGTCCAAGATTCATGAGTGAGAGATATTAAATGACGGATGAAACTTCTCCTTTAAGCCTAGGGGACACTTCCTAACTGGGTAATGGCAAGGACGGAAGTGTCCCCACAAAAGAGAGAACAGGGAATCGCATTATTTATCTTGAACTCGTCGGCATGCATCGCATTGCGGTGATTCCTGGAGATGGCATTGGACCTGAAGTCATTGAGCAAGGGATCAGGATTCTTGAAAAAACGGCAAAGCTTTGCCACTTCGAACTTGCCTTCATTCACTTTCCATGGGGAGCCAATCATTATCTGAAATCAGGAGAAATTCTCCCCACCCATGCCTTGGAGAATCTTCGAACCCATGACGCAGTTTACCTCGGTGCCATCGGGGATCCTCGAGTTCCTCCCGGTGTTTTGGAACGAGGAATCGTTGGAGCTTTGCGTTGGACACTTGATCTATACGTCAACCTGAGACCCGTAAAGCTTTACAACGCAGATTACTCCCCGCTCAAAGAAATAAGGCCCTCCGATCTCGACATTTTGGTGGTCCGCGAAAATACCGAGGACATCTACACCGGGCCATCTGGTTTCATCAAGAAGGAAACCGCTGACGAAATGGCTTTAGCCATCGCATTTTATTCACGAAAAGGGGTAGAGCGGATCCTCCGCTATGCCTTTCAGGCAGCACGAGAGCGAAGAAAAAAATTGACTTTGTGCGATAAGGCTAACGCCATTCCAGCACAAGAACTTTGGCGAAGAGTTTTTGAAGAGATTGGGAAGGAGTTTCCAGACATTGAACGTCAAGTCATCTATGTGGATGCGTGTGCCATGGCCATGGTTCGCCGCCCACAAGATTTTGATGTGATTGTCACCACCAATTTGTTTGGAGACATCCTCACCGATTTAGGGGCAGAACTTTGCGGCGGAATGGGAGTGGCTCCTTCGGCCAATATTTTTCCGGGAGAGTTTGGTGTTTTCGAACCGATTCACGGATCGGCTCCCAAATACGCTGGAACCGGAAAAGCCAACCCCATTGGCGCAATACTTGCAGGGGCTATGATGCTTGAATTTCTCGGGGAGAAAAAAGGGGCCACCTTGATCGAGTCGGCAACAGTAGAAGCGCTTCAAACCAAAAAGCTTAGCAGTCTAGGGGCTGGAGCTAATCTGGATACTAAAGAAATTGGCTCGTTAATCGAAAGCTACCTGAAAGTCTAGTCTTCCACGCACTCAGGAATGTCTCGCCACAGGGGTTCCCCTTGAGGCTTGAAATTTTTCGTGGCGATGAAACTCATCCCTCGATAAAAGTTTACCTTGAATTTTCCCCCCCCAAATCGATGAAACAAATACTCCATTGGGTTTTCATACAGCGGCAAGATTTCGGGGGAATTGATCGGATGAATGGCTAAACGCTTAAAACGAATCGTTCCCATCCACGGCTCTTGAACAAGAATTTTCAAGCTCCCCTCTTCCGTGGCTTCCTGAAAAGACTGCTCCAAGGTAATGTTGGGTCTTTTTTCAGTCTTCTGTTGATTCTCGAGGTACTCTCGGTAAAGCTCAAATACCCAGCTCATCTTCCCATGATTCTCAAAGGGAATCGGCGGCTCCTCTCCGAGCCCCCCGGGTCGTCCGAAAGGACGAGCCAATTTAGTCCGAACGGTGAATTGAGCAAATGTCCCCGAAGTGTTATAATGAAGTAGTAAAGAATTTGGAGGATGCGTCGAAAGGCAGTTTGTACCCCCTGGTCGCTTGAACTGCCTGGAGCAAATAGCGAAACCGACCTCCAAGCTTGTTTAAGACAAGCTTGCAAAGCATCCTCCCGAACAAGCTACACGATCCAGCCTTTCAGGTGGAAGTTTTTCGAAAGCGTGAGCACGAGAACACGAGTTCGTGGGGGCCTTTTCGGGAGCCTTAGGAGAGAGAGCACTACTAGAGGGAGGGAGAAGAAAGCCGCGCCATAGGCCGGTTTTCTTGCTTTTTTTAACAGCTAGTCATGCGCAGGAAACTTCTGCACGCGGTTGTTCCCGGTGTCCACCACATAGACGTTGTTTTCCGAATCAACCGCAATGGCTGTAGGACTCTTGAATTTCCCTGGAGCTCCCCCTTCGCTTCCCCA
>Ga0207095_10188_pt1 | contig 18668 bp, 19 predicted proteins | sample Alteio_BWMinHeat_88_FD_153529 | JGI IMG/M metagenome (GOLD analysis project Ga0207095, IMG submission 153529) | Enriched cells from forest soil in Barre Woods Harvard Forest LTER site, Petersham, Massachusetts, United States -... | ecosystem: Environmental > Terrestrial > Soil > Temperate forest >... | reverse complement strand
CCTGCTTCTCGCTTGTCATATCCTGTTCTCCTTGTCGGGTCCGGTTGATTCCGAACCGCCGGGAGACAAAGGACCGGGCGCAAGGAGGCGGCCCGTCACCAGCTTGGCTGGGAAACGGCCAACACGGGAGCGCAAGCGAATGGAGCGGGCAGCGCCGTTGACGGGACGCCGCGCCCGGTCAGTCTCTCGGCATCACGGTTCGTATAATCGCGCCCGGCGAACGGCATGGCGAGTGAGATGGAGGCTGCTTCGCGGGAACAGATGGAGCAGGGTGACAGGGAGGCGGTCAGAAAAAACACGGTGCGGAAATCAGGGAGCTGGAAATCGCCGTTCACATGTCCGGCGGAGCGGGTAGGCTCGGGCGATTCGACACGCAGCGAGGAGGCCCGAATGACCGGTACGCAAAAACCTTATGACGAGGAAGAGGCTATTGAAGCGGCGCCCGAACGGAGCGACGTCCCCCATTTCCGTGACGTGCTCAGGCGCGAGCACGATGAGCATCTGAAAGGGCGGCCGCGCAATTTGGCGCGCGAAAAATGGGGACCGGAGATTGAGGCGGAAATACTCACATTCAACGATTGAATCTTTGGCGCGAATTGCCAGAAGGAGTGGGGATGAATCGGGGCAGATCGAGGATGCCAGACCGGACGCAATGGGTCCGATTCGAAGAATTCAAAGCTAAGGTTACAGGGAAAGCGCTTCGTGCATCTCAATGCGATAAGGAAAAGTATTCGACCACAACCGAGGCGCCTATGTGGGTCCCCAATCTATTCGATAAGGTTCGGAGGCAGGGACGTGAGGGAGTGTTTGAAGTATCGCGTCGATCTCATACGGCAGACTGCCGATTTGCTTCCTCTCGACACGAGCCATTTTTCGGAACAGGATGTTCCCTTCTCGAGGCTCGATGCGGCGACAGAAGACCGGTCGGAGCAAGCTCAGCCTTCGACCCACGACTAGGCGCTGCGTCGAATATGAGTGGGGAGCGGTGGACAGCAGGCAGGGACTCCGGATGGCCATGAGGATGCACGGCCGAGCCCCCATGGCAGCGGTGAACTCAATAGCCCTAGTCAGTCCTGCGCGGGGTTCCAAAAGTATGCTAATTTGCCAAGCCCGTCGGGATCGCACACGTGGGCGTTCTCAGCCCGCGCAACGTCTTCCTCCCGCTCGTGCCGGCCGACCGTTTCAAAACAGACCGGGCAGATTGACTCAACGCTTCCGTACGGGTCCATCCGATGGATGAATACCCAAAGATCCTGGTGCATGGCTGCCATGGCGAACCCTCCTGGGGATGGGTCGAACGCCGCAAAGATCGTGGCGGTACCGGGGTCGGTCCTCTCCGCGGTGACGCGACGCCGGCACGGATGTAGTCAGAGCCTGGGATGCCGAGTTTGACGAACGGGATGTCGGCGGGGGTGGAACCACCGTCGATCAGCTCGCGCGGGAGTCGCGCGAGGACGCCCCGACCTCGTTACGCAGCCGGGCACCGCTGCGTCTCCGGTAGGGTCGCTGGGCCGGGTCGATCCCGTTGCATTCCATCACTTTGAAGGTGTCACGATCGCCATTTTTGGCGGCGTAAAGCGCTTCATCGGCGGACCCGAAGAGGAGGTCCGAGGTAACGGCGGACTCACGTGCATAGGCGATTCCGATGCTCGTGGTAAGGTTGAGCGCCTTGCCGTTCACCCTGAATCCGAGCCGTGTGTTCTTGATGATTTTCTGGGCGACTATCTCCGCATCGGCTCTCTGGTGAAGCCCCGGCAGGAGCACAACAAACTCATCGCCGGCAAGGCGGGCAATGGTGTCGGTGGCACGCACGCTCGCTTTCAGGCACTCGCCGAAATGCTTCAAAGCCGCGTCGCCTGTCGCATGACCGTAAGCGTCGTTGATGGCTTTGAAGTGATCGATGTCCAGGAACATCAGGGCGAAAGGTCCCTGCTCGCGTTGAAGCAGAAACTCCGACAGCCTTTCCTCGAAATGCCGCCGGTTGGGCAAACCGGTAAGCGTATCGTGGCGAGCGAGCTGCTCGAGCTGCGCCTCGATCCTCTTCATAGCAGTGATGTCCATCGTCAGGGCGAAGAATCCGGCCACGCGTCCGTCTGCTGTGGTGTCCGGAAGGTAGGTGACCTGATGGTGCCGAGGGCCATCAGGCAGGTCTAGAACGGCCTGGAACTCGGTCAGACGACCGGCGAGAACATTCCGGATATGTTCCTGCCGGTTGGCGTACATTTCCGGACCCATCGCCTCGACGAGGGGGCGCCCGAGAGCTTGCGCCGGATCCCGGTTGAGCCATGTCTTATAGGTCCGATTGCTGAAGCGCACGACTTCGTCGCGGTCGATATACGAGATCAGCACGGGCAGATTGTCGGTGATGGTCCGGAGCAGGTGTTCCTTTTCCGCAAGCTTTGCCTCATTCAGCTGCAGGGCTTGCATCGCGATGCGCTGCGCCGCGAGAGAGCGCCAGATCAGGACTACCGTGGTCGCGCAAAGTACAGCCATTCCGATGAGTCCTGCCCGAAAGAGCCGGCCTGTCAACAGGCGCCCCGCGTGCATCGCGGTGCTGTGCTCTCCCAGACGGAGCCTTTCATTGTCGAGCAGTTTTCCGTTGATCTGTTGAATCTGATCCATCAGGTCTTGCCCACGGTCGCTCTGGACGATGGCGATGGCCTCGGAATGCCGATGGGCTTTCTCCAGTTCAACGGTTTCGCTCAATTCATGAAGCTTGGCCTGGACCAAATCTCTCAGCGTTGCGAGGTGTTCTTGTTCAAGGTTGTTATCTTTCAACTGTCGCGCAATATCGATAAGCGCTGCTTGCGAAGCGGTGACGCCTCTAAGATAGGAATCGAGATAACTGGCTTTCGCCGTGAGCAGGAAGCCTCGCTGTCCGCTTTCCGCCTTCACAAGTCCGCGATTCAGGTTCTGCACGGCGATGAGGATGCCCCTGGAGCGCTCCGCCTGATCCGAGTAGTAGCCGGCTGCCTGAAACTGGTAGGAGATGACCAGTGCCAGTACAAACAAGAGCGCTAATCCCGTGATCGATGCGGATGCAAGAACGCGCTGGCTGCGATTCATCACCTAAAACCTCGATCAGGCAGATGGCGTTGCCGCGCTGCCGCTGGCGCCCTTACGGCTAAATGGTAAACGATCGAATCTGTTAGGATCGATTGCCCGAAAGTGGTACCGCAGGTCGAACGTTAAGGCGGCTCGCGATCCGAGTCGTTTCCCACCCTACTTGCAAGGGGTGGGTCGAAGGCTGCAAAAGATCATAGCGGGTCCCGCCGTCTCGCAACGATCGGATCGCAAAGTCATGATACCCCGGTGGTTATATGCGGGAGGGAGGGCTTGGGAGGTCGGGCCGCTCGAGAATACACGGCGAGGGCTGGGTGCGCTGCACGGGCGCCAAGCAAAAAAATTCCCCAGCCTAAAGTTAACTGGGGAACTTCCCATAGGTGCCAGCAAGCCGGGGATCTCAGGCTGCACGCTTTTATCCTTATCTATCCCTGCTATCCCTGCCGGGAAAGACTGAGCGCCATTTCTATAGGTAAATCTATCTTGAATTTAGATTTATATCTTGTGTTGAAAAGGAAGGTATCAGCAAACACGCTCCGGCGCACCGGCACCAAGGTCGTATGCACCTAAGTCACATCGTCTCGTCGGATGATCATCCCGTTCGAAACCTAAGGAAAACGGCATCTTATCTGTTCCCCGCGCGCCTGGTTGTGTGGGCTCGACCTCCAATAACCCAGGCCCTGCATCGAAGGCACAGGGTTAGAATAACTCTACGATCCGAGACCGAGACCATCAAATCGCTCCGTGCGACTCTCAAACAGCTGGAGCAGACCACGGATACTGCACGGGATTCCGTGGATTTTGCCCAACTTAAACGCATCTTCCGAAAGCGCATCGTCGAACTCGAAATCGAACGGGCCCGCGCCATGGCAGACAAGCACGGCTACAGGATCGCAAGCTGAATACCGGCGCCATGAAACCCCGCGTGCCGTCGGGGCTACCCGCGACCGACGCACTCGAGCAAGATGGCGACAGCATGAAATTGAGTAAGGGTCGATACCACCGGTAGGGTCATTTCTCGCGGAACTCCGAAAGAAGGTCCACCAGCACCTCGCGCAGAGCCGTAGCGCCTTCCCACTTTGAGACATAGCCGTTGATATTAAATAACGCGCAACCTCGTAATTATCGCGTCCCAGTTGAGTCCAGATGACCACTGGAATCCCCGCCAGGTGCGGGCTGTCATAGCGGATGCGCAATAGCTCATACCCGATCTCGTGACCGAGGTCCAGGTCAAGCAGAATCAGATCCGGAAGGGATTCCTCCTCGCCGAGCGCTTTTTCAAGGTAACCCTTGGCGGAATGGATATCCTCTCGCCTCAATGTCTGAAAAACCAGCGGATCGCGCGGTTTGCTTCGCGACGCTGAGATCCTTCATATGATCCTCGACGATCAGAATTCGGGACACGTTGCTCCTCATTGAAACGGAAGGCTTATTTTAGCCGACTCTACAGGTAGAATCCGATCTTGCGTTTTGGCGAAGCGGGCAGGGCCTTCATCTTTCGCACATCCTGGGCCAGACGGTCGATATCCTCGACCAGCACCTCAATCACCGACGCCGTGCGATCATGGCAACGCTCCAGTTTCTCGACACGGGCGGCAATGTGTCCTTGTTCGCGGCCATCAGTTCGCGCATACGGATGAATGAGCGAATGATCGCGATACTCATTTGGACGGCGCGGTCACTGCGGAGCACAGCGGACAGCATGGCCACCCCCTCCCGAGTGAAAGCATATGGCGGCCGGCGGAGGCCCATTTTGGCCGAGGAATTGGAGATCACAATTTGTGATCTCCAATTTTCAAGTTCCGCCTTTGATTTTGATAGTACGAACGCGAAATCCTCGGGAAAGCGCTCTATATTACGTCTGACTGCCTGGTTAAGTACTCGCGTTGGTACTTCATATACGTCCGCCAAATCTCGGTCGAGCATCACCTTCTGCCCTCGGATAACGTGGGTGTGGCTTTCTATTGGGCGTTGAGCGGTTAACTGTTTGCCGGAGCGCTTGATTGCATTGGCCATGCCATCGGATCGAACGGGTAATGGCACCGTGGTCAATACGCCGTGGATAGCACTGGCGAAATATTACTTTGCGCGCGGGGCCGCCGTACAGAAGGCCGTTTTCCACTGATGCCTCTTGTCGCACGGAAAACCTTTCTCCGGCACTTTCATCTATCCTCCGAATGCTGTGTGGAGGACAAATCGGCTATGGACAATCTTTTCACTGTCGGCGAAGTCGTTCCCTATTCCGGAGTCTACCGCATCACGCATTACCCGCCCCATACCAACGAAGAAGTCTTCACGCTCACAAAAGGAAGCACATTTCCGCGGTGCGTCCGCTGTTCGCACGTATCCTTTATGCTGATCAGGCTGGAGTTTTGTTGCGGAGCTGAAACGTCGGAGTTGTCGGTAAGCGTTTAGAGCTTCCCTCTTGACCGAGGAGCACGGCGCGTTAATAGGTGTCCGCTTATTTATGTGGACACCTATTTGGCAAGTCCGCAGATTTTGATTCATGATTGGGTCACCTGCAGACTGCTTATACCCGAGTGACGGCCGGCTCCGTTCGAAAATTCACCGCCGAAAATCACGTCTGGGCGATCATGGGATCAACGCGGGTGCCGGAATTGTAGGCGTGACCCGGAGATCGTAACCGAACTTGCGAAGTTGTTTGGCTAGGTAGCGGCGGAAACAGGGCGGGGGCGGTATCATTCTCAGTGGGCATTGCGAATCAGCTTCACTTTAATGGGAAGGGTGACAAGCCCCATTCGCTTCTCTGCTGTCAGTACCTTGCATTTGCGCTGCATACCGAGCGCGAGACACCCACGATCTGCCATGGACATGCCATGAGGTTTGCCCTGCGGGTAGAGTTCCGCGCAGACTTCCGCCAACTTCACATCGAAGGGAATTATGTCGAGCGAGGCGCTTCTTACCAGCGAGTGAAGCTTTTCTACCGCGACGTTGCGCTCGATCGTCTTCTTCATGACTTCGGAATAGTTCACGGCCGACATCAGCGCACCGACGAGTGACGCGCGTACGATGTCGGCTCCAGGCTCCGAGTTCATGACGGCAAGAAGAGCGGATGCGTCGAGAACAACTCCAGTCACGAGTCGCGCTCGATCTCGGAGCGGCGCTCGGCATTGATTTCATCCCCAAGAAGTACGCCACGCGGAACATGTTTTGCGAATTCCGCCTGCACCTCGGCAATAACCTGATCCAGGGTCTTTAGATGCAGCCCGTGGTCGTCTTTCACCACAACGATAGTGTCACCCTCGGCGATATGGTGTTGCTGACGCAGCTCAGCGGGAAGGACGATGCGTCCTGAGTTGTCCACCTTGAGCCGGTAGACTTGTGGTTCGGTTTGCATGGTGCATATTGCCGTTGTTACGTCTTGTTGGAATGTCCGCAGATTATGGCAGAGTTATCCGCTCAGGGCAAGTGGGATTCACACTGCCGTCTGGGCGACTCTGTGGGATTAATGCCTATGTGCTCCTTGTGGTGAAATTACCTCCCATAAAAGAGGTTATGGGTCGTAAGAAGAGATTTGAGCTTGCCGGGTGGGATTAATTTGTTATGGTCAACAGGCCTATCAAGGTTGGAGATACCCTATGGACCACCAGCGCACCCATGTCGTGATTCCCAAGAACGTGCTTGCCGATATCGACGAACTTTTCGGCAAGGGAAGGTGCAGCGCGTTCCTCACCGAAATTGCCGAACGCGAATTGCGTAAGGAGAAGCTCTTGGGAGCACTTGATGATGCCCGGGGTTGCTGGGAGGATGAAGATCACCCCGAATCAAAGGACGGCGCCTATGCCTGGATGCGCGAAATGCGATCCGGTTGGAACAAACGCCTGCCGAAAGCCGACTGATGACCCGGTTCCTGCTCGATACCACTTTCATTGTGGATGTGCTGAATGATCGGCGTGAAAGCCGCAAAACTGAAACACTGCTACGCAGCCTTATCCTTGTTCCTGTCGTTCAGCAGCACGGTCAAGCATTCCGCGATACAGGCGGCGTGATTATGGCGCACTTCTGTAGTGATGCCGAGATCCGTTCAGAGGACGATTGCGCTGGTAGCGGTTGCGAAGTGCTCTCAGCCGGCAGCGGTCAGTGGGCTATGTTTGGCTTCACCATGGAGGAAAGGTTTGGGCAGTTGGTTGGGCCAGCTCCCACAATGATACCGGTACAGGTATAAGGACCCGCTCCGGATTCTGGATTTGAGATGGAGAGGGTAAGGTTATCGCCGGAATTGAGGTTCCACCCGAAAGCGCCGTAGGCTCCCGTAAAACCTCCAAGAACGATCTGCGTATCCGTCCAGGAAGTTATTGCCAGCCCGACGAGATCGGTTCCGAATCCCGCGCTCCAGGTCGTCCCACTATTGTCGACCAAATTGATGTAGCTTGAATTTCCATTGTATGCGGGTAAGCTTCCGAATCCCGAACCCACGATGGTGACGGTCTGCGTCTGCTCCGGCAGAATCGCACTCACGGACTGGATCCCAAATCCCGGACTGACTGTTCCGATGGTGTAGGTGGCGCTTGCTACCGCGCTCGGACTGTGCCCGGCTAGCGTTGCGAACGCCTCAATCGTCTCCGTTGAAGCGACGGTAATTGGTCCGACATATACCGGAGACGAAACAGTCGGAATCGTCCCGTCGGTAGTGTAGTAAATACTGGCGCCCGCCGTCGCATCGCTGATTGTTACGGTCTGGGGCGAGGTGTAGGTGCCTCCCGCCGGCGAAAATGTCGGCATCGCCGTCGCGGGCTGGAAGGAGAAAGCATTTATAACTATCTGGTCGCCTGTGCCGCTCGTTGGGGCCGTTCCATTGAGCAGCCAAAGGTTCATATGGACGCGCTCTTGTCCCGGCGGCGGAATGTAGCTTCCGGCGTAGGTCCATTGGTAAATGATGTCGGCTGCCGCCGGAGCATCCGTCCAACCGTTCCACGTGGTAAATGCGACATGGTCGGCTTGCCATTCCATTTGTATCGTGAACTGAGCGGTTGATGGCTGAGTGTAGTAGGCGATATTCCCGGACACAGTGTATGGCTGGACGACAAATTCGGCGTTGTACGGACGGGCAACAAGACCACCGAGGCCACTGAATTCACTGTCCAGCTCCTGGCCGGGTGATGCATAAATGAAAAGCGGCGCAGCGACAGTACTGAGGTCGAGGTGAGACAGATCGGAGCTGACCTGGGCTTTATAGGTACCATAGCCGAGAGACTGTGTGAGATAGACTTCTCCGCATTGCCAGGCTCCGTTGATTCGGTTGATCTTCAGGTGTAGACCGTCTGCCGCCGTGTAGACCACCGAAGAGTCATTCGACCAGAAATTCGGACCTGGGTCGAATTGATCGCCCGAGGAATTGCCCGTTGTTTTGATGCCCCAGGTAAAACCGCTGAAGTTCAGACTGACCGGACCCGCCGGATAGGCTGTCCAGGCCAGAACACCTTGATCGAGCGCAGGATTGGTAATGCTCGTCGCAGCTGGTGTGGTGTAGTTTGCCGGATTGACGAGTAGGATTACAAGGCTGCTCCAAGGATTCGTCGAGTTCTCCCAGGTTCCGTTCGCTGCAATATCCGTAAATGGTGCATCCGTCAAAGGCTGCACATACCATTCGTTTGTGAGGGCATATATGACGATCTTATCCGCGGAATTGTCGGCGTTGCATACCATACCTGAAAGTTGCGCCGACCCCGCCGCTGGGGGATTTAGCGTGACTGTCGGCTGCCCGCCCGGGGATGAGGAGCATTTGGCACCGCCACCGCCGCTGGAGGAGGACGAAGAAGATGAACCACCCCCGCAACCAGTGAGCCAAATCACCACGACTAGAGTATTAGCCAATTTGACTGCTGCCGCTTTCATCTTGAGAGAGTCTCCGCGGTAAGGCACGCGACTGGGCTACCGTGCGTCAATCCAATGCAGTTAACACTGCCTGTGACGTGACGAGGCATGTAAATACACTTTCACAATGGAAGTCGAACTATGAACGCCTCACGCAGATCGATCATCGGTTCACGCTTAATGAAGGGATCATCCACCCGCGAGCAGCGGTCTTACAATCGAGGATTCCTAACCGGCCATTATCATCGCGTGAGAGATCAAGCAAACCGCAGGAAGCAGTCGCCATACAATCGGAAACTGCGTGAGCAGGTAGCGACGCGGCGTCAAAAACATTGCTCGAGCGAACGCCGGAATAGTAGCACGGATAGATTCACAAATGACAAGTAAAAGGAAGTTTGCTGTCTACCCGCACTAATAGTGCGCGCGAGCGAAGTCTTATGTCGGTATTAGCTTTTGGGAACGCGATCCATAAACAGCTTAAGTCTGAGCCATTTAGCTCATTGATGACTGCCTGCTTGACAGTGGCTAGCCGATTAACGAGGCACTGGCACGGTTCCCGCCATATAGCCCGTTTTCGCCTTGGGTTTGGAAAACCATGGAGAAAATCCACCGCCTTCTGCGCATGTGCGGCGGCGCTGAAGATCGCGCGCTTGTCGTTCTGCAGCACCGTCAACCATTCCGCGATATGGCGACGTGATCGTCGCGCACTTCCGGTGTGATCCCGAGAGCCGCGCAGAGGAAGGCGCTGGCCAGTTCGGCAACCAGCTCCTCGCGGGCATAGCCTTCGTCGCCCCAGGCCTTGCGGCCGAAGCTGCGGTCGAGACGGGACGGGTGCAGCGTCCAGTGCGCGCTCTCATGCACCAGCGTCGCGTACAAGCTTTCGGCGACGCGGAATGCCTAGATGACGGGTATCTGGATGTAATCGCCGTCTAGGCTGTAGAACCCGCGATCGCCGGGGTAGCGTAGATCGGCTTTCGTCGCGGCGAAGAATGCCTCGATCTCGCGCACGGTACGCTCCCAGGCAATGACGGCGCGGTGATCCACCTTGCGCAGCTCCTCATAGGAACGGACGGTCAGTGTCCGCATGAAGTGCCACACGTCCTGTTTGTAGGCGCGCCGGGTGTGTTTGCTCTTCTGCTTGGCAAGCCGGATGTCCTCTTCGGGAATGTCGGCCAGCGCCCGGACGGTCGAAACGGCCTGGTCGGTACTTTCCAAAACAGCCGGCGGAAGCACGGCGGGGGCGGAGTCCTTTTTAGCCGGCATTGCGAATGACCTTCACTTTGACGGGAAGAGACAACAGGCCCATCTTGCATTCGGAAGTGAGGGCGAGGGAGCTGCGTATCACCCCCAGTGCCAGGCAGGCGCGATCCGCGAAGGACATGCCATGCTTCTTTGTTTCGGGATAGAGGGAAGCGCTCACGTCGGCCTTGAGTTCATCGAAGGGGATGATCGCAATCGAAAGGTTGTGAATGAAGGAGGTCACCGGCTCACCCTCGCTCGATGGTCTTTTTGAGGATCTCGGCGGAGATGACGGCATCTTTGAGCGATTTTGCTACCTGGTCAGCTCCGGGTTCGGAGCGAAGCAGCGCTATCAGCGCGGAGGCGTCGAGGACGACAGTAGTCACGCTCCGCCTCGCTGCGGCGGTTTGCCCGACCGGAACCAACCTCTCGTCCTTGATTCAGGAGAGCTCGAGAAGGTCTTTCGGTCTCATCATCTCCCGGACAATTTGGGCCTCTTTTCGTCCTCCCTGTAATGGGAGAGTCACGAACGCATCGTACCGGGGCGTGCTTGGCTCGAGCGCAGCCAATACATTCATCACTTTTTTCGCCTGCGTCCACTTCAATCCCAGAACAAGGCGCAAATCCTGGAGGTTGACACGATTGTCTGTTCGGAGCAACAAGTAAAGTAAGGCTTTCAGGCAATGAATGGCCGATGGGTCCTGGCTGTCTCGACCTGGCGCATCATCCCCTGCGCCGCGCGCACGTGGCCGAAGGGCCATTCTCATCTTTTCGAATTCTGCTTTACCCGTATCGGAGAGGAGTTTCACGACTGTCTTCGCGATTTCCGGCGCGTTCGTTTCATCCAGCTCCGACCACTGCTGCACCCCAATATCACTTGTGGCCAAGAGCCGATCCTCGGTGCTAATTTGTGGAGCCAGCGATTGCAGGAGCGGGTTATGCTTCACCAACAGCTCGGGACTAATCACCACCGAAGATTCTGACTCCTTGCACTCCAAAAGCGCGTATTCAGCTGTCTTTTCAATCACACCTTTAAGTTCTCTGACGTTTCCGTCCCACGACGCCGACATAAGCAGAGACTTGCTCTTGGGATGCAGATGAATGTCGGGGCACCTTAGATATCTCGCGGCACGGTCGCGAACGAACTCCGAAAGGAAGTGCTCCGCAAGTATCGGAATATCCTCGAGCCGATCTGCAAGGTCAGGGATCTGGATTTTGAAGACCGAGATTCTGTAGTAGAGGTCCTCACGAAAACTCCCTTTTCCGACTTCTTCGAACAAATCCTTGTTCGTCGCGGCAACGAGTTTTCCCACGAAGGGGGTCTCGTCTGTAGCTCCAACTTTGAGAAAGCCTCGCTCTTGCACCACCCGCAGCAACTTTGGCTGATGCTCCGACCTCAACGTCTGTATATCGTCAAGGAATACGGTGCCGTCTCCCGCCGCCTCGAACAATCCCGTTTTTTCGGTATATACCTGGTGGTCCTTTCCTATTCTTTGCACCCCAAATATCTCCGTTTCAAACAGCTCTGCCGGAATCGCCGAACAGTTCAAAGGCTTGAACTTCTTTCCAGGTTTTGCGAGATGGTGAATTGCCTTTGCAAACAACTCCTTTCCACATCCCGTGCTGCCTGACAACAGCACGCAGTAGGGAGATCTGGCAGCTGCGATCAAATCTGTCTTGAGCTTCAGCATTTTGGGGCTATTGGTGATGATTCCGAGACGAGAAAACCACTCCGCGTCCGATTGGGCGCTCTTCTCGACCCCGCGCCATCGTTGCCGCTCTAGCAGCGACTCGACACGTAACCGAACAACCGCCCGAAAGAAATCCACTCCGACATCCGCGGTACTTTTCGGTATCACATCCGCCACACGCCCAAATGTCAGCCATTGGCGCACGTCTTCGAATCTCTTGGCTGTTTCGTTCTGCCCGCTGACGAGGATCACCTGCGGCATTTCCAGGCCTGCGTGTAGTCTGTCCTCAAGCAGTTCGAGGAACGACTCAAATGCGAATACGGGCTGCCCGTACTTCTTCTTGGGGAACATGGCATCGACAAGCGCGACATCGGGCCACCAGTCTTGAAGTGCTTGTTCCACTTCCTCCAGATCGGCCATGCACCGCACAACATGATTGGCTCGGAACGGTTCGGCAAGCATCTCCCGATGCTGCTTGATGTCGTCTACAACTAGGATGTTCATTGCGAGGAAGCCTCCGAGTTACTCTCCTTGACGCCGATGTGAAACGTGACATTCCCGCGATCCGCCGGTTCCATCCACACGCGACCCAACCACGTCGGCGACCGCAAACCTACTTCGAATCTGGGTTCGTCATATTTCACGCGCAGCCCGCTGAAACACTGAGACAAGACGCAGTAGGATTCCACGAGACCAAATCCCGGAGTTCCGCCTCCGGGGTGTGTCAATAGTTCGGCGATGCGCTGCTCGAATTCCTCTGGAGACTCACTCTTATTGATTGCTTCACATAACCCAAGCCCCAGGGGCGGCCCGGGATTCCAGATAAGCAGCGTGTCATCCTTGACGCTGATCGAGATCAGCTTCGGCAGGTCCTCTGAGAAATCTGGCCCCAGAATGATCTTCAAAGAATTCTGCAGCAGGCAAACTAGCGCTTGTTCCAGCATGAATGGCATCTGGGTCCTCCGGCCGCGCGGATATGTCAATTCGATCGTGAGCGCCCGGGCGCTGCCGGCACGCGGGTCGCTCAGCCAGGACTGGAGAAACTCCCACGGCTTCTTGTTGCTTGCTTCCCACTCCTTGAAGATCCCCAGGCAGATTGACGAATCGAACGCCAGCACAATGCTCCTCCAGATCACATCGCCTAGGAGAGCTGTCTTCCAGTTGGCTTCCTCTCTTCCGCGGCGCCATCCCTGTAGCGCGGCTACGATCATCGCCTGCTTGGTTGCCTCGCGCGGACCCGCTCCCGCCGACGCAGACGGGTTGCGAAAAACCCCGTGAACCGTCTCGAATAAGAGCGCTCCGGCCGCGGAAAAGCCCCGCACCCGGGCCACCTGCTTCAGCGCACTGATCCGGCGCCGGTTCATCAGGTAGAGCAAGAGCAGAAGAACAGCAAGAATCGGCGCGGCTACGCTCGAAATGTCTAGGAACGAGTCATAATACCGGGTGGGTTTATATATCTGGCGATTGGTGTACGCCTCCACCTCTCCCACCGCCGCGCGAAGGGCCTCCGGGTCGCCCTCGCTCATCCGCCGCCACGCGATCTGCAAGCGTTCCAGCACCTCGCGCGACTCGAGCACCCTGCTGAACTCGGGAATCGGCGGATAAGATCTGCCTACCTTTGGATCCAGCGCCTGCTGCACAAGTACCGCGAAATCGCGCGCCTCCTCGCTCGAATCCGGGTTTCCCAGGAACAAATCTACGCCGCCTCCCGGGCGTCTTGCCGGAAGGTATCCGGAAACTCCGAGCATGTGGGTGTAGGTGTCATCGGTCGTGAGGAATTCAGCCAGATCAAATGCTGCGCTAGAAAAGGCCGTATGCGCCCAGACCGCGAGGTAACTGCCACCCCGGAACGGAGTCGGAGGAACCGCGATTCCTGCATATTTCCAGAACGTCTCGGGTGGCCGCCCGGCGAGGTAACGGCAGTTGAAGTCGCGTCGCCACCTTCCGATGAAATTGGCCGGCTCCAGGCTGGCTCGATATAAGCCGCGCACAAACGATCGGGTGGCCTCTTCGTGGGATGCTTCGGGGAACGCGATGAGCCTGCGCGGGCGCCCCATCTCCACGACCACGGAATTCTCGGTAAGATACTTTGGCACCGAAAGAGCTGCGGGACTGGTGAGATCTAACCGGCTGCCGAGGGCAAAGTGCTGCGGCAGCAGCGTTCCGCCTCCTGCCCAGACCAGCGGTGCGTAATCGTGAAGCAGATTCAGAGTCAATCCAATCGGGAAAACAAACGGCGGGCCCCCGCCCTGGGCCCGACGGAGAGAATCCACGATCGTTGTCCATGAATCGGAGTTCATTTCAAACGCGGGTGAAGAAGTGGAAGCGCCCGGTAAGCGCTTCCAATAGAAGATCAGGTGAGCATCATTGACATAGGGAAGCACGCTTGCGCGTCCCCTGCCTAAATTTTGCCAGCCTTGACGATTCCCGTCAGTTTTCGACAACAGCAGATTCCGGTCTTCGAAATAGCCCGCCCATGTCGATCCGATCTGCACCACATCGGGAGCCTCGTAGCCATTTTGCCCCTCCCAGGTGGCGATTAGGTCTGAGAGCGCTCGATCCCAAGTGATGAAGCGAACGCGAATGTCAATGTTGTGAGCATTCGCAAATTCGGTTAAGGCCTTGACTGTAGCCCTCTGACTCCTTACCCACACCCAATTGGGTACAGCCATTTCGGGTGACCAATCGACGAGCTGCGCCTTGAACGGATCCTGCGTGTTGACCACAGTCACGCGGGTTTGCGCCATCTGGGCGTTGAACTGTTCGATCTCTTCCTGAATCCTTTGAGGCAGGGTGCCACTCTGGCTCGGCTCATTCTCACAATCCGCCGTGCCGCCGATTCCGGCATCGGGGGTGGCAGGCTCGGAAGGAATCAGCCACACCACCAGAGCCTTTGATTGGCCGGGACGATCGGTGGCATGGGCGCAATATAGAAACAGCAATGCGAAAACCAACAGCAGAGGTACGCGCATGCACTTCCTCCCGCGCCCCGAATCACAACTGCCAAATATAACCTCACGGGCGGCAGCGTCAACCCCTTCCCTGCACTTAGTGGGCCAATCGCAACTATCGAGGCTTGCCGTATCCGGCTTCCTGTATCGGCAGCAGCAGACTTCTCACTGAGACCTTAGGGAATCTCACTGAGACCCTCCTGGGGAACTCATGCTCCAAAGACAGACAGAGAACCTCAAGACGGAGCGCACAGCAAGGTATCAGTTCATTCTGACTTAGTCCCGACCCTGAAAATTCGAGCTTGGGCAATAATCCGGGGGATTCCGGCCGCAAAAGCGTGTTCTAATTGCTTTGCTCCCCGCAAGAGCATTGTAGCGGTATCTCCCGACCGGACTCCGGGATCTTCGCCCGGCGACACAGTAAAACGTTGGTCCGAAGTCTGACACGGTTCATGATCCCGTCTGCGGATGGGTTTGGATGCTTGATTGCAGACTGAGTCTGCATCGGTAAGGAGGCATCTGATGGCTTCGACCTGCTCTGTCGTGCTCCTCGCACAAATCACTGCGTGTGCTTCCCTGGCACTGGCCCAGTCCTCGTCCCCTTCGGCCGCAACAGTCTATTTGCAAAATACGTCCGACCGCTACCAGTCGACGATCGACGTTTATACCGATGCTGATGCGGCCGGCAACCACTTTGCCGCGAGAGGGGAAATCCATAGCCTCAATGGTCCCGCCACTCCCACCATGGATGAAATCTCCTCGCCTGCTCAGTGCTTCGACATCACATGTATCACGGCCCAGTTCAATGCCGCGGGCAATAACTGGGGCGGATGGTACTTCCAAAACGGGGTGTTAGGAACGACCGATCGCGCGCCCTCTTTGAATTGGGGAACCCAGCCGAACGCGGGGTATGACCTGACCGGCGCGACTAATTTGGAGTTTTGGGCCAAGGGAATGGCGGGGGGCGAAGTAGTCGAGTTTTTCGCTTTTGGAGTGGGGTTCGACCCGACTTCGGGCGCCCAGATTGCCGCATATCCAGATTCCTCAATGAAAGCGAGCACCGGCCCCAAGACCCTCTCTAACTCCTGGACGCAGTACACGATTCCCCTGGCAGGTCTTGATATTCACTATGTGCTGGGCGGGTTTGGCTGGGTCGCATCGGCATCCTCGCAGACCAACACTCAGCAGCCGATAACTTTCTATCTCGATAACATCCAATATCAAAAGCCGCGTCCCACCGACAGCAGATTCCTCGTCAGCTATGAAACGATCAAGTCAGACAACGCATTCGACGCGGTGTTGAGGAACACCGCATTTGTTTATGACAATGCAGTCGCCCTCATTGCGCTGGTCGCTGCCGGCGATCTGACGCGCGCGAGAACCATCGCAGATTCGTTTCTCTATGCCCAGGCGCACGATCGCTTTTTCAGTGACAGCAGGCTGCGCAACGCCTACCAGGGCGGCGACATCTCTCTCCCTTCCGGCTGGTTGCCAAATAACAAACCCGACACCGTGCGCATGCCGGGCTGGTATGACGCCGGTCGGACTACCTGGTTTGAAGATGAAACCCAAGTAAGTTCCAATACCGGGAACATCGCGTGGGCTATGCTGGCTCTCCTGTCCTTCTATGACTCTACGAGGGAGCAAAAATATCTCGATGCGGTAGATGCGCTGGGAAACTGGGTCATCAACAATACACCGGACACACGGGGAAACGGCGGGTTTACGGGCGGTTACGACGGATGGGAAAACGGCGCCGCAGCCGGAGGGACAAATACGTGCGCAAGCAATGTTTTCGTCAACGGCCAGTGCAAGCGCCTTTACAAGGCAACTGAGCACAACATCGACTTGTACGCGGCGTTTTCCCGCTTATACAAGATCGAGGGTCTTTCGCAATGGCTACAGGCCGCGCAGCAGGCAAAAACTTTCTTTCTTTCGATGTGGGATCCGGTAGAGGGAAAATTCTATACGGGCACCGATGAAGGCGGAGTCAACGCTTCGACCGATGTGATTCCGCTCGACATTCAGGTATGGTCGCTCGAGGCGCTCGGCGCCGACGCGGGGCCTTACTTGCAGTCTCTTCGGTATATCGAGGCCCATCACAAGACGGCGCTGGGTTACGGTTTCAAACAAGATGGGAATAACGACTGCGGAGACAACACATGGTTCGAAGGAACCTCCCAGGTTTCTCTTGCCTACCGCCTGGTCGGAAATACGCCAAAGTGGAATTCCATTCTCGATGACATCCACTCCGCTCAGCTCTCATCCGGCGCCATGCCGGCCACTGAGGGCGCCTGCCTCAACACCGGTTTTACTCTCAATGACGGCCAGCCCTGGGAATACTTTCCCCGCGCCCATGTCGGGGCTACCGCTTGGTTGAGCCTCGCCGAACAAGCCGTGAATCCGTTTGGCGCAGACCAGTATGCCGCCGGGCCTCGCGTTCAGTTTAGTCCGACTTCCGTGACCTTTGCGGGACAGGATGTCGGCTCGACGAGCAACTCCTCTACGGTGGTATTTACCAACATCGGCGGTGCGCCGCTGATAATCTCGAGCGTCTCGGTCTCGGGCTCGAATCCCCAGGACTTTCCCAGCCAGTCCAGTTCCACGTGTGTCGCGGGTGCGACGATTCCAACTGGCGGAACGTGCTCTGTCGATGTGGCATTCTCGCCTACCGGATCTGACTCCCGAAGCGCGGTCATCTCTATGTCAGATAATTCCCTGGGCAGCCCCCACACGGTTTCTCTGTCTGGGGACGGGATGGACTTTATGCTTGCCGTAAGTTCCGGCGGTTCGTCAACCCAAACTGTAAAAAAGGGAGCTACCGCCACTTATGCATTGACCTTGTCTCCTCTTGGTGGATTCAACGAAGTAGTTTCAGTGACTTGTGCCGTTACCGCAACGAACCTCACCCCGCTGCCCGAGTGCACAATCTCTCCGGCCATGCCGACCATCGACGGCTCGAATCCCACCGTGATTAACGTCACGGTTACGACGGCCTCAACTACTTCCAGTGCAATTCCTTTTTCCGGGCCGGCCATGCTCGCCGGACGCGGAGCATTCTCGACTTATGCGTGGACTCTCATTTTGCCGACCTTCCTGATCTTCCGGCGACGTCGCTGCAAGGCTCACCTCAGAATCGTCGGCAGCGCGCTCGCCCTGGCGATGATGGCAGTGTTGATCTCCTGCAACAGTTGTAGTTCTTCCTCCGGAGGGGGAAGCGGCGGCGCCAACACCTCGCAACCGCCCGTGGGGACTTACAACGTGACCGTAATCGCAACCCACAAGTCACTTGTGCACAAAACTCCCTTGACATTGACTATCAGCAATTGACCTTTGGCTCTTGGGCCTTCAGTGAGATGTAACCTCGATATTCTCCGATCCCACTGGGGACCCACTGACACCGCCTTTCCGTGTCTGGAACCACGCCGACAGTGGCTGGCGCAACAGAAATCCGGTCGTTTGTTTCGTTTTCCTCCCCGTCGGACCAGCTATCTCGGCTTGAAACCGTATTGGCGTTACGTTTGCATTTCATCGATCGAAAATCGGAGACTCGCGCATGAACAGGTTTCGATTCCTTGGGCTGGTTGCTTTCGTGGCAGGCATTTCGTCCCTGACATCGTGCGGCGGACACGGCGAAAAAACCGCCGTTGAACTGCCCGTCGGCTCCGAACCCGTATTTCCCCCTCCTGCGGGCTCCTATACAACGCCGCAAACCGTGACAATTTCGGTCGCCGCAGCCGGAGCAACGATTTATTTCACTGCCGACGGAACAACGCCTACGACCTCGTCAGCCGTGTACTCCGGGCCAATTACTATCGCAAAGACCGAAACCCTGAGCGCGATTGCCGCTGAGTCAGGATTCTCCCCAAGCGGCGTTGCAACCGCGGCT
>Ga0207095_10187_pt1 | contig 18690 bp, 14 predicted proteins | sample Alteio_BWMinHeat_88_FD_153529 | JGI IMG/M metagenome (GOLD analysis project Ga0207095, IMG submission 153529) | Enriched cells from forest soil in Barre Woods Harvard Forest LTER site, Petersham, Massachusetts, United States -... | ecosystem: Environmental > Terrestrial > Soil > Temperate forest >... | reverse complement strand
CGTTGTAGCGGGCAATCATGCCGGCGATGCCGTCCCTCATCCGTTACGCGATGCTGTTGGTTATCAGGGTGGCGGTTCTGATCCAGTTCGGAGCTTCTGCGACGAACTCATCGCCGCCGGGGGCATCGCTCACGTTGTCGCCGATCGGGCAGGCGCGGCGGCGAAGGTTTTGGATTTAGTCCAAGGCCGGCAAGCTCGTCGCGTCCTCTTGGGTCGAGGTTCCTTTCTTGATTCGCTCGGTCTCGCGGATCAGCTTCATTCACTGGGAATCGCAGTGGATCCGGCGGACTCTCCGCGCGACACCTACTTTGCGGCAGATGTGGGCATAACCGGCGTCGAGGCGCTGATCGCGGAGACAGGGAGCATCGTTCAGGCATCCCGACCTGGGCAGCCGAGGTCGCTGAGCTTGTTGCCGCCGGCCTACATCGCGGTTGCGGAGCGGGCCCAGGTTGTGCCTGATCTGTTCGACTGGTTCGAGTCGTTTCCCATCGAGTCCCGCGCTAACGGTTTGCCCGCATGTTTATCGCTAATCACCGGACCGAGCAAGACCGGCGACATCGAGTTGAAGTTGGTCACGGGCGTTCATGGACCAGGCGAAGTGCACGTCGTTCTGATGAACGCTTGAGGCGATTTGCCGTTTGGCGGCCTTCCTGAGATAATGAGCCTCAACCACCGGTCGACGCCGGAGAGGCCAACCGCAGCAACCTCTGTACTGAGATACACCATGAGTCAGTTGGAATTCCGTCCGGGGCTGGCCGACGTGCCGGTCGCCGAATCGGCCGTCAGCTTTATCGACGGCCAGCGGGCGCGTCTGGAATACCGTGGCATCGCGGTCGAGACGCTGGCTCGCGAAAGTTGCCTTGAGGAGACCGCCTGGCTGCTCCTTAAGGGAGAACTTCCAACGCAGCGCGAACTAGCTGACTTCGATTGCCAACTCCGGCACCATCGCCGCATCAAGTACAAGCTGCGCGACCTGATCAAATGCTTGCCCGAAACCGGCCACCCGATGGACTCCTTGCAAGCGTCAGCGGCCGCGATGGGGATGTTCTACCCGTCGCGCAACGTGAGCGATGCCAAGAGCAACTGGGCCGCGGTCATCCGCCTCATTGCCAAGCTGCCGACAGTCGTGGCGGCGTTTCACCGGCTGCGCGCCGGCGACGAGGCGATCCCGCCGCGCGACGACCTGGACCACGCCGCCAACTTCTACTGGATGCTCTTTGAGCAAGAGCCGTCGCCGGCCGTGCGGAAGGTCCTCGACGCCTGCTTGATCCTGCACGCCGAGCACACGATGAACGCCTCGACGTTCAGCGCCCGCGTCACCGGCTCGACGCTAGCCAACCCGTTCACGGTTATCAGCGCCGCCATTGGCACGCTAACGGGACCGCTGCACGGCGGTGCCAACGAGGAAGTCCTCGACATGCTCGACGAAATCGGGACGGTCGAAAACGTGAAGCCGTGGCTGGACGCTGCGGTATCGGGGAAGAAGAAAATCATGGGCTTCGGCCATCGGGTCTACAAAGTGAAGGACCCGCGGGCGACGGTGCTGCAAGAGCTGGCCGAACATGTTTTCGCGGAATTAAGCCGGCCGAAATCGTACGTGATCGCACTGGAGATGGAGAAGGCTGCGGCCGCCGTCCTGGGGCCGAAGGGCATCTACCCGAACGTCGATTTCTACTCCGGCATCGTTTACTCGGCGCTTGGCATTCCACGCGATCTGTTTACGCCGGTCTTCGCCATCGCACGAGTGGCCGGCTGGCTGGCGCATTGGCTGGAACAAGTCAAGAACAACCGCATTTTCCGGCCGGAGCAGATTTACGTGGGCAAGCAGGATGTGGCGTATGTGCCGCTGGAGAAGAGGCCTTGAAGGTAAATCCGAAATCTCAAGCACCAAATCACAAACAATTTCAAAGACCGAACGACAGAATTCAATACCAATGCACTGCCGCGCGGTCGGCGCTTTGTTTGGGATTTCGTGCCTACACCTTCTTAGATGCCTTCCAATGCTGATTGGCTAAAGGATATGGATTCAGACCATGCTCGATGCAGGATTTATTCGAGACCATCTCGACGCCGTCAAAACCAACTGTCGCAACCGCAATATCAAGGCGGACGTGGATCGCGTCGTGCAACTGGACGACGAACGCAAGCGATTGCTTCAAGAGACACAGATTTTGCAACAACGTGCGAATGAGGTGCCCAAGCTGATTCCCAAGGAGAAGGACGCCGCGAAAAAGCAAGGACTGATCACCGAGGGAAAACGGCTTCGCGAACAAGTCGGCGTGATGGAAAAGCAGGTAAAGCAGGTCGAAGCGGGCCTGCACACGGCGCTTCAGACCATTCCCAACATGACCCATCCGAACGCGCCAATCGGCACGGAGGCCAAGGACAACAAGGTCATTCGCCGGTGGGGCGAACCGCGCAAGTTCGATTTTCCGCACAAGGACCATGTCGCGCTGGCCGAGTCGCTGAAGCTCGTCGATTTCGAGGCGGGGGCGTCGGTCACGGGGCAGAAGTTCTACTTCCTGAAGAATGAAGCGGTGCTGTTGGAACTGGCCCTGATCCAGTATGCCATGACAACGCTGATTCGCGAAGGCTACACGCCGGTCATTACGCCGGACCTGGCGCGCGTCGAAGTGTTGGAGGGCATCGGCTTCATCCCGCGCGACCCGGACCCGGAGAAGCGGCAAATCTATTCGATCGCTGACAGCGACTTGTGTTTGATCGCCACAGCAGAAATTACGCTGGGCGGCATGCACCGCGATCAGATCCTCGACGAGCTACAATTGCCGCTGAAATACGTCGGTCTGTCGCACTGCTTTCGGACGGAGGCGGGCGCTCCCGGCCGCGACACCCGGGGCCTGTATCGCGTTCACCAGTTCACGAAAGTCGAGATGTTCGCGTTTTGCACGCCGGATCAGAGTGAGGCGATCCACCAGGAACTGCTGCGCATCGAGGAGAGCATCTTTCAGGGCCTTGGCCTGCCGTATCACGTCATCGACACCTGCACCGGCGACCTGGGCGGGCCGGCGTATCGCAAATATGACCTGGAAGCGTGGATGCCCGGCCGCGGGGAAAAGGGCGAATACGGCGAAGTCACCAGCACGTCGAACTGCACCGATTATCAAGCTCGCCGGCTCGGCATCCGCTACAAGGTCCCGGGGCAGAAGGGGACGCGATTCGTGCATACGCTCAATGGGACCGCAGTCGCAGTCACGCGCGCCATCCTCGCCATTCTGGAGAACAATCAGCAGGCGGATGGGTCGGTGGTCGTGCCGGAAGTGCTGCGGCCCTGGGTGGGGAAGGATCGCATCGGTCCGCGCCAGTGACAATACGGTGTCTCGAATTCTTTCTGGCAATCTCTTGAATCTCACCAATCGGTCTGGTAGTCTCAACCCACATTAACGACTACCCAAGACGGATTTTGCGTTTCTTCACATAGAATCCGGTGTTCGTTCCCACGGATGGCCTACCCCAACGCAGGGGAATTGCGCCCATGCTTTCCCGCGATTCCATCGGAGCCGACCGGGAATTGTTGTTGCGCCAGGCGCGCGACGAACTGCAAGGCCGTCTTCGAGCGGGCGAGCCTTGCACCGCGGAAACCCTTCTTTCCGAATTTCCGACGCTGGCTTCCGATCCGCAGCTAGCGGTGGAATTAATCGTTGCCGAGTTCATCGTTCGCCGCGAGCTGGGACAGCGGCCCCAGCCCGAGACGTTGTATGCGCGCTTCCCTGATTGGCGCGAGGAACTCCAACGGCAATTCGAGCTCTTCGCACTGCGAACCGCCAGTGAGGTGAACGCGGGCTCCGGGGGGACTGAAACGATTCCGCAGACGGGTTCCGGCGCGATGGGCTGCCCGGATCGGCCGATTCCCGAGCTGGGACCGCACGAAGTACACGAAGAACTCGGCCGCGGAGCGATGGGCGTCGTTTATCGCGCAAGGGACAGCGTTTTGAAACGGCCTGTCGCGCTAAAAAAGCTCGTCACCGGCGTCCTGGCGGGCTCGGAATCGATTCACCGCTTCTATCGAGAGGCGCAGGCGGCGGCGCGATTGCGCCACCCGAACATCGTGCCAATCCACGGCATGGGTCTCCACGAGGGCCAGCACAGCTTCACGATGGAACTGGTCAGCGGTGGAAGCCTGGCGCAGCACATGGACCGGTACTCCGAACCAAGGGCGGCAGTCGCCTTGATGGAAAAAGTCGCCCGTGCCTTGCAAGCCGCACACCAGAAGGGCATTGTGCACCGCGACCTGAAACCGGCGAACATCCTGCTCGATGAGCAGGGTGAACCGATGGTGAGCGACTTTGGGTTGGCGAAATTCCCGGATTCGGAAGCGGACCTGACCCAGCCAGGGCGCGTATTGGGAACGCCGGCGTACATGTCGCCGGAGCAGGCGGCAGGGCATTCGTGGGATGTAACCGAATCGAGTGATGTTTGGTCCTTGGGAGTGATTCTTTACGAACTGCTTACGGGCCGGCGGCCGTTTTCAGGACGGAAGGGCGAGGAACTGGCGAAGCAGGTCATGACGGCGGAGCCGCCGCGACCGGCGAAGGTCAGGCCAAGCCTCGACCGTACGTTGGAGGCGATAACACTCAAGTGTTTAGAGAAAAAGCCAAGTGATCGGTATGGTTCGGCAAAGTCGTTGGCGGACGACTTGGGAAGCTGGTTACGTGGTGAGACGATACACCCGGGAAGGGAGGCGTGGCCCTTCCGCGCCGGCCGATGTCTCCGCCGCCATCCCGGCAGGGTCGCCGCCGGTTTCGCGGTCCTGCTCGTCGTCTTGGCGGTGACGATTGTCACCCTTGCATCCATGAGGCCAGCCGAGACGCCTCCCATCACCTTGCTCGGCGAAAGTGGTCCGCCGCAGGCGATAAATTGGATTATCGGAGAGAAGGCTGCCATCGAAAAACCGCAGGATGATAGCGCCTTCTCATTTGGCACGAGCGATACCTCATGCGTTGAACTCACACCCGAGTGTCCGTGGGACCGCTTCCGCTTGGAGGCCGAGATTCGAAACGATGCCGGCCCGCTAGGGGATGTCGGCATTTTCTTCGCCCACCGGTTCCACCCTGACTCGAACATTCCCTATAGCGAATTGGTTAGCGTCGGTTTTTCGGACCAAGTCGGGAATTCCTCAGGCAATGTTCATGTCAAGCTGTGGCGTCACACGGAGCCGAAGTCGCCCTCTTCCGCCCAATGCTCCTTTAGCACTGACAAGATATTCACGCCCGCATTACAGATCGGCAAAGGTCTTGCGCCCTACCGTAAGGTGGCCGTCGAAGTCAGTCCAGAAAGCCTCCAACTATTTTGGAATGGCGAGCACATCTTGACGCTTAGCCGTGACGATCTGGACCAAGCCGGCCAGGCAATGTTCCGGGATGTTGGCGCTGAGGGGTGGAAGTTCGACCCCACGGGAGGCATCGGGCTCTTCGCCGAATGGAATGGGAGCTTCGCTTCGTTCCGCAATATGGCAGTCCGAAAAATCGACTGAAAATGGCCCGTTCCGACTATCCGATTATCAATATAGACAAAATGCGCGTTATGAATCGATTCTGTTTGACTAGGCAATATGCCCAGATTAGGATGTCTCGCTGTCGAGCCAATCACACAGGTCAACGTTTCTCACAAAGGATCACGCCATGCCAAACTCAAGAAGGCGTTTCCTCAAGCGTTTGGCGGTGGGTACATTTGGTCTAGCCGGGGTTCTCCTGCCTGAGAAACTCTGGGCGTGCTGGCGCGGACGGCGGACAACCGAGTGCTGCCCGCCTTCATCTCCATCACTCCACACCTACGCCGGTCCTTCGGGCGAGTTCTACTGTTATTACCCCGATGGAACGCACGTGGTGGGAGGCGGCAGGTTCTTCGTTTGGGGAGTGAGCAATACCGGGGTCACGCCCGATGCGACAGCAACATTCGCCCTCGGCGGAACCAACTACACTGGGAACGCAGTTACGCCATTGCCCGCACATCTTACGCCAGGCGGCTGGTGCTACGCGTTTGATAGCGTACCGACAGGCGCAGCGGGAACACTCAAGGTCACTGGGAAGCTGCCCACAGGCGGCAACGCCGCTCCCGGTGCCTGGGCCAATATCTTCGTGTATTGAGCCAGTGACCCCATTGCCTGAATTCGAGCGTTGGACTGCCGGAGTGCTTGTGGCGCTCCTTTGCCCCCGGGGCTGATCCTCCGTATCATCGCATGCCTCGGTCGTTCCTCTAACTCCGGCCTGCGGAGGCGCCGCGCTGGCCGCGACCACAGCAGTCCGAAAAAAGTTGTGGTGATATCCACCAGGCTCATCCCGGCGGCGGCGCTCTTCTATTTTAGCCAGGACTTCACCCATTCATATCTGTACCGGCGCCAAGTATAAAGGACAGTAGGCCCTCTTTTCGAAACGCGGGGCTGCGCGATGGAATGTGCACTTGGGTGTCTTATGTCCGACAGTGTGCCGCCCGCCGAAAAAGTAAAGCACTTCCCCCCGACTCCCGGCGTCTATCTCATGAAAGACGCCCAAGGCCGTGTTCTCTACGTCGGCAAGGCCAAGAATCTGCGCAACCGCGCCGGGCACTACTTCACCAAGGCCGCTGTGGACGACCCGCGCACGTCCGACTTGGTGAAGCTCATCGCCGACATCGACTTCCTTCCCGCCGATACGGAGGTCGATGCGTTGCTCCTGGAAGCACGGCTGGTCAAAGACATTCAGCCGCGCTTCAACGTGGGGTTGAAAGACGACAAGACCTTTCCCTACTTGCAGATTCGCATCCGGGAGGATTTTCCGCGCGTGGAGTTCACCCGAACACCACGGCGGCGCGGCGTGAAACTCTATGGGCCGTTCACCAGCGCCAAAAGCCTGCGCCATGCCATCCAAGTCTTGCAGCGGCTCTTTAAGTTCCGCACCTGCACGCTGGACATCGCGGCCGACGACCCGCGTTGGCGCTGGTTCCGGCCGTGTCTGCTCCACAGCATCGGCCAATGCACGGCGCCGTGTAATTTCCGTGTCACGAAAGAGGATTATCGCAGGCAAATCCGCGCGCTGCGGCTCGTGCTGGAAGGAAAGAAAGACAAACTTCTCAGGGAGATGAAGCGCGAAATGGAAGAGGCGAGCGCCGCTCTTCGCTACGAGAAGGCGGCCCGCATGCGCGATGAGATCGAAGCGCTGGAGAAACTCGGCCAGCGCGGCGAAGTGGACAAGGACGTGCAGCCCGAGGTCTTTCCCATCGATCCGAAGAGGGGATTGGCCGGCTTGCGCAAAGTACTGGGGCTTGGCAAACTGCCGCGCACCATTGAGGGCGTGGACATCGCCCATCTGGGCGGTCACGACACCGTTGCGTCGCTGGTCAACTTCATCGATGGATTGCCGTTCAAACCGAACTATCGGCGCTATCGAATCAAGAGCGTGGAAGGAGTCGACGATTTCGCGTCGATCCGCGAAGTGGTGACGCGCCGGTTTCGCCGCAAAATGCGCGACGAAGACGTTTTTCCCGACATCCTTCTCATTGACGGCGGCAAGGGACAGCTCAACGCGGCACTGGAGGCATTTGCCTTCCTGGGCATCGAGCCGCCGTGCTTGATCTCGCTGGCAAAACGCGAGGAAGAAGTCTACCGGCCGGGCGAGGCGGAGCCGTTAAAGCTAAGCCGGCACTCGGCGGCGTTGCGATTGCTGCAATACGTCCGCGACGAAGCCCACCGATTCGCCCAACACTACCATCACCTCTTGCGGCGAAAGAAGCTGGAAGAGTAAGAGTTTAGCCTGAAACTTCCGCAGTCTTCAGAGACTTCCGAAGTTTGCGAGTCGGTTTCAACGGCGCGGGCGATATTCCTGCTGGATGAGTTGCTTGACGTACTCCTGGTAGTGCTGCTGGAGCTTGTCCAGATCGTTGCCGAACGCCTGGCGGAAGTCGTCAAGCCGGTAATCGGGCGTACGGCGATCCTTAATCAACTCGAGATAGGCGCGCATGGCCTTAGGACGCTCCTCCATAAACATGCGGAAGAGCGCCCAGCTTTGCCCGTAGCCGAGGAGCACGACTTGTGCGTTGGCTTGTCCGCGAACCCATTGGTCCGATCTGAGCAATACGCCCAGCGGCATGAGTCCGTCGGTGGACTTGCTGCCGTTGATGAGATTCAGGATTCGCTCCTGGTTCGTTTCGCCGACTCCTTGCCAGACGCCGTCAACCGTCGCTTCGCAATAGCACGCAAGCCCCTCGGCCAGCCAGGACGGTACGTCCTTGTCGCGGTTGAGCATGCCGCTGTTGAACGACAACTGGTGGGCGGCTTCGTGCATGATGGTTCCGGTATTGGCGCCGGCCCGGAGGTCCTTGGCACGACGGTTGACCGCGTCCATGTTTCGTTGACGCTCAAATTCGGTGCCCGCCACTCGCGCCGCATCCTGTACCGCTTTTTTCTCGGTAACGAACGTGCGGTTCTGACCGAAATCATAAACGATCAGGCGATTGCTCTGCCGGTCATAGATTCCGGCGATGGTGGCGGGCATCCTTTCACCCAGGTAAGCCTCGAATCCCTTCTGGTCGTCGAAAACGGCCACCATGAGCTTTCCGGGCGGCTTCGCTAGCTCAATACCCTTTTTCTGGAAATGCTCGTAGAACGCCCGGTAGATGGTCTCGCACTCGATCAGCCGGGCTTCGCTGTAGTCGTCGCCGGCGTTGCTCAGGGCGGTGAAGTGCTTGGTGTCGAAGCGGGCCATCGGCGACAGATCGTGCTTGGCGGCTAGATTGACCATGAAACGTCCGAAATCCTGGCCTTCCGTCGCGCTGGCAGACAGAATGTGGAAACCGCCGCAGAAAAGGTGGCAGCCGGGCCGAACGTCGTCGTCCTTTAGGACGATGCGAACGGTTTTGCCGCGATAGGCCGACAGGTCCCACTGGTACTCGCGCGGCTGCTGCTTGGGGGCCGACATGACATACCGCGTTTGCGTCCAGCTCCGGCCCAGGTAAACGCACTTGGGAACCACTTTATGATCCGGCCCCACGACCCAGATGTCGAGTTTGCCGTCCGACGCGCCGTCTCTGGGACGCTGAGCAAAGGCAGTGCAGCGGAGCAAACTGCCTTCCGCCGGCACGGCGAACGATCGTTCAAGAGTGCCCGTTCGTCCGGGCTTGCCATTGTCGCTGCTGCAGACTCCAAAGTGAACCGTCGGTCCGTAGCCGGTCGCCGTGGTGAGATAGAATCCCTTGCCTTCCCATCCGGTCAGCGTACCGGAGGCGAAGTCGAGGTTGTCCCCGGCAATCATTTCCGCGGGAGCGACGAAGCAAGCTAGAAGGGCCAGGGCATACTTCACGTTTAACTCCCAAAGAAAGAACAGCAACACCGACAGGGAGTGTGCGCAAGAGGGCTTACAAGTATGGGATATGAAAGGGAAAGCGTCCACCGCTCGGTGTGGGTTACGATTCCAATCGTGACATCTGTTTTCTTTCCGTCACGATTGGAATCGTAACCCACACCGGGCCGCCAAAGGTTTTGACTCCCTTTTGCGGTCCGCTCTATAATGAACGGCAGGACCTTACGCGTAGAAAAGGGGAGAAGGGGCGCCGCTCGCCATCACGGGCGTCGAACTTCGCCCCTTTTCGGAATTCTTTCCCGGCCCCACGGCGAGGTTTGCCAATGTTCGCGATGACCCGGACCGCCCTCCGGACGGCACGATTTCACTTCGGGCGTTCACGGAAGATTCCCCTGCTCGGATGGGGGACATGGTTCCTGATTGCAGCCCTCTTCCCGGCGGGCGCCTGCGCTCAGGAAGAGGCAGTCGAAGGCCTGTTCGTCACCGTTCCGAACCCCATCACCAGCGAGGCGTCCAACCGCGTCAAGGAAATCACCAATCGCGCGATCAACAAGTTCAAGTCCGAGGACGCGAAAGCGCCCGGCGGCGGTCGCAAGACCTTCACCATCGTTCTCGACTTCAGTCCGAGCAACAACGGCCCTAGTTCCACGCCGGATTTCGGAGCGTGCTACGAGCTGGCCAAGCACCTCCAACGTCTCCAAGACGTGAATACCGTCGCCTTCCTGCACGGCGAAGTCACCCGCCATACTGTGCTGCCGGTGGTTGCCTGCCGTCAGATCGTCATGTCGTCGGAGGCCAAGATCGGCGACGTGCTCGGCGACGCCGCCAACGCCCAGGATGACGTCGACCTGGAACGCGATACCTACAAACGGATCATCAAGGACCGCCGCTGTCCCGCCGTCGTCTTGAAGATGCTCGATCCGGACATGGTTGTTTTGAAAGCCAAGAACCTGAAGGATGGAGGCGAGTGGTTCATTGACCAGCGCTTGAAGGACGAGGAACAAAAGAACGGCATTGGCGCCATTGAACCGGAACCAGTCGTGCCGCGCGGGAAAGGCACAACGCTGTACACGGCGAAAGAGGCCCGCGACCTCGGTCTGTGCCAGCGGATCAAGGAGAGCCGGCAAGAAGTCGCTGCCGCCTATGGATTGCCGCCGACCAGTCTCCGTGAAGATCCGCTCATGGGGCGGACTCCGGTTGCGTGGCGTATCGACGTCAACGGCGTCTTCACGCAGGGGTTGGCCGAAACGCTCGAACGACGCATACGGCGCGCCGTGGGGCAGAATGCCAATCTGATCATTTTGCAAATCAGTTGCGCCGGCGGCGACACCCAGGCGGCGCGCGAGTTCGCCGAATTTCTACGTGGACTGAGCAAGGACGATCCGCCTGTCATGACCATCGCCTATATTCCGGACAAGGCGCCGGACACGGCGACGTTTGTCGCCCTGGGTTGCAACGCCATTGTCATGAAAAAAGACGCCGTGCTGGGCGATTTCTCCAGCGTGGTTCATGAGCGGCAAGGCAACAAACTGGTCGACGCCCAGCCCGGCAAGTATCAGAGCACGCGCGATTCGCTCAAGGGCCTCGCGGAGGCACAGGGCTATTCCGGTCTTCTGGCGGAGGCCATGCTCGACCGCGACCTGGTTCTTTATCAGGTTGTGCCGCGCAAAGGGGCGCGCAAGTGGCAACTGGTGACGGAACAGGATCTCAAAGCCGACAAGGCGAGTGCGGACCCGCAATGGACGAACGAACTGCTGGTCAAGCCGGCCGGCGAGTTTCTCACGCTCAAATCTGACAAGGCCAAGGAACTCGAATTGGCTCAGTACGAGGTGGACGGCCTGCCGGCGTTGTACGAACTCTACGGCCTTAACCCGTCGCAGGTGCGCACCTCCGGGCCGGATTGGCTCGAGCAGTTCGCCGACTTCCTGGTTCATCCGCTCACCAGCTTCTTTCTGGTGATGATCGGCATTGTCTGTCTCATTTTGGAGTTGAAGCTCTCGGGCGTCGGTCTCCCCGGAGTGATCTCGGCGGTTTGCTTCATTCTCTTTTTCTGGTCGCATTCGCACGTCGCCGGGCAATTCACGATCCTGGCGATCCTGCTCTTCATCCTCGGGTTGGTGCTAATCGGCTTGGAGGTCTTCGTGCTGCCGGGCTTCGGCGTGGCGGGCATCAGCGGCACCGTGCTGGTCATCGCCAGTCTGGCCCTGGTCACGCTGGACAAAAAGCCCGAGACGACGCAGGAATGGTTCAGCCTTGGCCGTACCCTGGCCACGTTTAGCTTGAGCCTCCTGGCGGCGATCATCGCGGCCATGACCGTGGCGTGGTATTTGCCGTACATCCCCTACCTCAACCGCGTGATGATGAAGTCGGAGGACGAACTCGACGACTCCGGCGAGGGCCCGTCCCCCGACCTCATTCAACCGCACCTGGCGGCGCTCCTCGGCGCCATCGGCGTCGCCGCCACGCCTCTGCGCCCGGCCGGCAAAGTCAAGTTCGGCGACGAATACCTCGACGTGGTGGCAGAGGGAAGCTTCGTGCAACCCGGAATACGGGTGCAAGTGATTGAGATCGAAGGGAACCGGGTGGTGGTCAAGGAGGTTTAGGCAAGGCCCATGGAGTTTTGGTCATGTTCCGCCGCACCATTGCCATGCTGCTAGTCGGAATGTCGGTCGGCGTCGGCGTGATTTGCGTGTTGCGCCAGCCGGCCCTTTCTGCCCCGAAGGATACTGAGCCGGACCCGACTCAGTCTAAGCCACTCGACCACACCCCGGATGACGAAGATCTCGCACGGTTAAGGTCGGTCGAGGGCAAGCCCAAGGAGCAAGTGATCCAGGTGCTGGGCCATCCCCGCAAAGTCGAGCGCCAAGCGGATGGTACCGAAGCCTGGGATTACGATTGGTCCGCGGGGTGTCGCGTTTGGATAAGAAACGACGTATGCACCGGCACGTATTATGACGGCGGTTACTGAGGGCGGTCCCAACCGGCGGCCGCAGCCGACCGGGTCGTTCAGGTAGGATTTCCCTTGGATTTAATAAGCGACGCCTGGCGCCGTGTGGCGTAATGCCAACCGGCCGATCATTGGTCTAATAGTTCGAAGGTTGAAAGTTTATTGACAGGTTCCCTCATGGAATCAATGTACTTCACCGTCGCTCTGCTGTTCATCGCCTTGGGCTTCCTGCTCCTGGCAGGTGAGTTGTTCCTGCCGACGAGCGGGACGCTGTTCGCGATTGCGGTGGCTTCGATTATCGTCGGCGTGGCGTTCGCGTTTTACTACGACACGCGGACCGGCTTTCTCACGCTGCTCGGCGTGGGCGTCGCGTTTCCACTGGTCGGCGGGTTGCTGCTGCACTATTGGCCAAAAACGCCCTTCGGCAAACGGATGTTCCTTCCCGACGCCGACGAAGACGACACGTTGGCGTCGATGCCCGTGCTCGTCGAGTTGGAGTCGCTGCGCGGCCGATTCGGCCGGGCCGTGTCGCCGCTGCGACCCTCCGGGATCACGGAGTTCGACGGACGGCGCGTCGATACCATCACCGAGGGCATGATGGTGGAACCGGGCCAGTGGGTCCGCTGCGTGGACGTTAAAGCCGGCAAAGTTGTCGTCCGTCCGGTGGACAAACCCGACCTTGGCAGGCTGGAATCAGCCGATTTTGAGTAGTTTCCCTATCTTATCACAGGGCGGTCTTTGGCCGCGACCCGGCCCCGTCCCATCTTGCTGAAGACTCGCACCGTTGGAATACCGATCCCTGGAGACTCTCATGTTCCGTTCTCTGTTGGCCGCGGACCCCCAATTGCCGGTTGACGGCTGGACCGTGGGGTTGATCATTGCCGGCGTAATCGTCGCGATCATCGTCGTGATCTTCCTGATTGTGGCGTTTAGCTTTCTGAATCTCTGGTTGCAGTGCTTTCTGACGCGGGCCAGCGTCGGCCTGATCGACATGGTGCGTATGAAGTTTTGCAAGGTGGATTATGCGATGGTCGTGCGCCAAAAGATCGCGATGGTGAAGGCGGGAGTGAAAATCTCCACGCAGGAAATGGAGGCGCATTACTTGTCGCGAGGCAACGTGCCGAAGGTGGCCGCCGCCGTGATTGCCGCGCATAAGGCGGGCATGGACCTGCCGTGGCGCGTTGCCGCCGCCATCGATCTCGCCGGCCGCGACGTGCTCGATGCCGTGAAGACCAGCGTGAATCCCAAGGTCATCGATTGCCCCGACCCCGGCAAGGGCCGGCCCACGCTCGACGGCATGTGCAAGAACGGCATTCAACTCAAAGCGCGCGCCCGCGTCACGGTGCGCACCAAGCTCGACCGCCTTGTCGGCGGGGCGACCGAGGAGACGATCATCGCCCGCGTCGGCGAAGGCATCGTCAAGGCCATCGGCAGCGCGGAGCACCATAATGAAGTTCTGGCCAACCCGAACTTGATCTCCCAGGCCGTGCTGCACAGCTCGCTCGATTCGCAGACTGCCTTTGAGATTGTCTCGATCGACGTGGCCGAGATCGACGTAGGCGAAAACATCGGCGCTATTCTGCAAGCAAACCAGGCAAAGGCCGACCTGCAAGTCGCTCAGGCCCAGGCCGAAAAACGCCGGGCACTCGCCGTGGCTCTGGAACAGGAAATGCGCGCCCTGGTCGAGGAGAACAAGGCCAAGGTGGTGCTCGCCGAAGCCGAGGTGCCGCTGGCCATCTCCTTCGCCTTCCGCGAGGGCCGGCTCGGCGTCATGGACTATTACAACCTCCGCAACGTGCAATCCGATACGGAAATGCGCAAGTCCATTGCGGGCGTAAGTGGGGCGGGGGCCAACGAGCGCGGAGATCGTACCGGGGCTTGAGCATCGAACGGGCGGCGATGAGGAGGTGAATCATGCCAGGTGGTATGCTCGGGTGGGCGATTCTTCTGGTCGTGGTCGGCGCGTTCATCTTGATGAATCTGTTTCGCAACAAGGAGGAAGCCCGGCGACGCCGTCCGCCCCTGCGCGAGACCGAACCGGAAGACACGGACAACCCACCCCGGCAACAAAAAGAACCCTTGACCGATTTCGACCGTTATTTGCAAGACTTTCAACGCCGCCGGCAAGGCCGGGAAGGGGGTGGAGGGAGACCGCGGCCCAAACCCGCGCCGCGCCCGGCGCAACCCGCTGAGAGTCGCGCCCGGCGGCCGGCTCCGATCCCTGCACAACGCCCGGCGCGCTCCACCGTAGATGCGCCGCTTCTACACCGGCCAACTCCGGCCGAGGATGAGGTGATTCCCTACGCCATCCCGATTGGAATTCCGGCGACTCCGGCCAGAGCGATGCCGGTGGTTGTTAGCGCCGCGCCGGTACAAGCATTTCCCGTGACGCCGGCGGGTGCGCCCGCCGCGCGTGGCGTCGGCGCCGTCCGCTCACCTCGGCCCGCAGTGAAAAGAGATTCGTTTCTCGCGTTGCTAGCATCACGGCAGACTTTGCGCAACGTGATAATCCTTCGGGAAATCCTCGATCCTCCCCTCAGCAAGCGCCAGCGGATGTAGACCGGATTTCCAATCCAGCCGCGGCACGGGTCGACATCGAAAATCGGCCCAATGAAAAAACACGCGATTCATTCCGCGGCACGGTCACAGCGTCCCTCCTTCCCAGCTCCCGAGCAGTTTTGTGACGCAATTGTAGGTCAGCCTTTCCAGGCTGACGCAGGTTGCCCGCAATGACTGAAGTAGGGCCGCCCTGGTCAGGCTGGAAAGCCTGACCTACTTTCTCGTTGGAAAGCCCTTCCACGCAAGTGATTTCCCGGCGCTTCTCCCCGTTTTATTAAGCTAGACTCTACTCGGACGACGAGGTCTTGTTTGCACAAGTCCTTATCGCACAGGAGCATAGTAATCACGCTGCCGCGTAGCTGTGCTCGAATTCTCTAATAGCGGTGGGTCCGTGAACGTGGGAGCGCCTTGGAGCGCCCCATCCTGGTTCAACGCCGCCGCCTCCTTTGAGGTCACATGGCATTTCTAATAGAACCCGTCTCCGGAAGCTTGTTGGATCGGGACGCGATCCTTGAACGGATGGATGGCGACGTGGAATTGCTCGATGAGATCGTGGTGTTGTTCCTCGAGGATTTGCCGCGCTTGGTTGCCGCGATGCGGGAAAGCCTTGCGAACGCGGACGCCGCCGGTCTTCGCATGGCGGCACACGCCATGAAGGGATCGTTGAGTAATTTTGGTTCGCTGCCGTCCGGCACGCTTGCGTCTGAACTGGAAGCCATGGGCCGGGACGAGAATTTGGACAATGCCGCCCCGGTGTTTGCTTACTTCCTCACGTCCCTCGAACGCCTAAAGCCCGCGATGCTAGGGCTCGTTCGCAGCCCGGTTCCGTTATCCTGAAAGCCGTCCGGTTTTCACTTCGGCTCCACATTCTCACAATCCCACACGGCGCAGCATTTCCAAGCTAATGCGCGACTTCCCTGTCCTGTGGCGGACAATCTCTCTGATACGGACACGTCTTTCCGCAAGCTCCGACCTTGCCTTGTTTGCCGGAGTCGGAATATACTGTGGACTCTCAAACTCTTCTCCGCTTTCGCCGCCCCAGGGAGGGATCCCCGATGAACGCGGCCACGATGGCCTCACTCCTTCCGCGCCCGTTGCCACTATCCACTCCCCCGCACGAAAAAATCGCGGGCGAACCTTTCTTGTCCGTCGTAATCGTCAATCACGATGGCTGGCAAGAGACGGCCCAATTGGTGGCGCAGATCGAGATCTCCGGAGCGTTTCGGCGCGGTCAGGCAGAAGTGATGATTGTGGACAACCATTCGCCCGCGCATCCGCTGGCGTCCCGGCTGCGGCGTCGGCCCGGGGTGTCGCTGCGCCGATGGGGCCGAAACCACGGATTCGCCAAAGCGGCAAATGAAGGCTGCCGCCTGAGCCGCGGCAAGTGGTTCTTGTTCCTGAATCCTGATGTTACGACGCCGGCGGGATTTCTCGAAGCAGTGGTGCGTCGGGCGGAAGACTTGTCGCGCGACGTCCCGGGTGTCGGAATCGTCGGCTTCGGATTGCGCAACGAGGACGGCTCATTGCAACACTCAGCCGGTCCGTTTCCCTCGTTGCTTAGCACGATTACCCGTTTGGCTCTGCCGCGCGCCCGGCGAAAATATCACTGGAGCCCCCCAGCGCGCTGGGCGCACGTGCCGTGGGTGAGCGGGTGTTGTCTGCTCGTGCGTAGCGAGTGTTTCCAGGACCTGGGCGGATTTGATGAGGATTTCTTCCTTTACTACGAGGACGTTGACCTGTGTCGCCGTGCCGCGGAGCGGGGTTGGAGCGTCTGCCATGATCCGGCCATTCGCGTGACCCATTACAATCCGTTGCACCGGCGGGAGGTGCCGCCGCATCTGCGCCTCTTCACGCGCCATTCCCTGCTGACGTATGGGTCGAAGCACTGGCCCCGTTGGCAACTCCGCGTGCTGGCGGGCCTGGTTCGGGCCGAGGCGTGGTTTCAGCGGCAGGCGGCGCGGCGTCGGGGCCGTGCCGACAACGCCGAGGTATTCGGCCAACTACAGACTCTGACTTGTGAAATGGTCGAGGGTCGGACGTTGGCCGCGCGAAAACGGCTCAACCGCGTTGTACGACGCGGGGAGAAGCAACGTGTTGGCTAAGCTTTCGATTGTCATACCCAGCCACCGGCGCGTCGATCGCCTGCGCGCTTGCTTGGCGAGCGTGATTCGCCATGCGCCGGCGGAAACGGAGGTCGTGGTCGTTGACGACGCCTCGCCGGAGGGGATTGTCAGTTCGACCGCCGCCGCATTCAGCGGGGTGCGCCTCGTCCGTTTATCCGAGCGCCTGGGTTTCTGCTGTGCGGCGAACGCCGGCATAAGTACCGCTCTTCATCCCGTTGTGGAAATGCTCAACGACGATACGGAAGTCACGGCCGGCTGGGCCGAAGCGGCGCTCGCGTGCTTCGACGATCCGTCGATAGCCGCCGTGGCGCCCTTGGCACTTCACTGGCCGGGCGGGGAAATCGGCACGGCGCGAATCGACAGCGCCGGCGACCGGTATTACCGGGGCGGGGTTGCCGGCAAGCGCGGGCATGGTCAAACGCTCTCGGAAAGGCACCTTGTGCGCGGCAAGGTGTTCGGGGCGAGCGCGTCGTGCGCGTTCTACCGGAGGCAGGCGCTCGATCAGGTCGGCGGCTTTCCGGAATCGTTCGGCGCCTATTTCGAGGACGTGGACCTCGCGTTTCGCCTGCACTGGGCCGGATACGAAGTGATGTACGAGCCGGCCTCGCGCGTGTTGCACCATGTTGGCGCCTCGTACGGCAAGCCTGCCGACGAACTGCTGGAGCAGCAGGCGCGCAACGAAGAGCGAGTCTTTTGGCGGAACCTGCCGCGGCGAACGCTTTTACGTGCGCTGCCGGCGCACCTCGCGGTCGTGGCGGCTAAGGCGTGGCGGCGCTGGCGGGCGGGTGAACTTAGCCCATTTCTGCGCGGCCGATTTCGTGTCTTGGGCGAAGTCCCAACGCTTATGCGCCATCGCCGGCACCTCCATGGCCACGCAAACACGCCCATTCCCGCGACGTGGCGTGTGGATCATCAACTCTGGCCTGAATAGCCGTTTCAACCCTTGCCGTTTCCGTGGAGGTCGTCGCGCGGTCGTTCACACCCGCAGACTCTGCTCAGGCGGAATAGCTTTCCGAGACGCAAGGGCCCACCTCCCACCTTGCCTCATTTCCGCGAGTTCTTCATAAATCCGCATCCTAGGAATATCCGAATTTACCTGCGGATTCACCACGGAGGTCGAGGAATTCAAACCCGGCCGCGGCCAGGATCCAGCCATCCGCCGAGGGGGACCGGCCGGCTTCAAGGAAAAAGCCGGCGTCCCGCTCGCCCGCTGCGCGGCAAGAACCCTCAAGGAATCACTCATGGCCGCCGACCCGGCGGAGGAAGGGACAAGGAGGTACACCTTTATGTTCCGGTTTTGGTTAAAGGGGGTGCGCAAGTATTTGGCCTTTACTTGCGTGGCATTGTTGGCCACGGCGGGCGTCAGCCGCGCGGAGGATAAAGACGCCGATCTGCGCCGCCAGCTTGATGAGCAGGCCAAACAAATTCAAGAGTTGAAGCAGATGATCCAGCACGGCGGCATTCAGCCCGCCGCCGCGGACACGCCGAAGATTGACGACGCCGCGGTCAAGAAGATCGTCGAGAGTTACTTGAAGGATAACCCCGGCGCGGGCATGCCGCCCAGCGTGCAGACCGGCTACAGCTCGTCGTCGGGTTTCACCATCCGCAGCGCCAACGATCCCAAGTACATCAAGTGGGACGATGAATGCAAGATCCCATTCGAATTGCGCATTCGCGGTCGCATTCAGGCCGATTACTATTTCTACAAGACCGAAGACACGTTCAACCACCTGACCCACGTTCGGAACACTCAGACCTTCGCGCCTGGCCG
>Ga0207095_10186_pt1 | contig 18690 bp, 10 predicted proteins | sample Alteio_BWMinHeat_88_FD_153529 | JGI IMG/M metagenome (GOLD analysis project Ga0207095, IMG submission 153529) | Enriched cells from forest soil in Barre Woods Harvard Forest LTER site, Petersham, Massachusetts, United States -... | ecosystem: Environmental > Terrestrial > Soil > Temperate forest >... | reverse complement strand
GACGCTGCGTTGGCTCGAATAGCACGGCATCCGGGTTCTTTCCGGACGGGATGGTCGTGAGGATTTTGCAGGTTGCGCGGTCGAAAACGAGGATCATGCCGGCTCCGCCGTCGGAAATATAGCCGAGTTTGCCTTGGTCGTCGAAAGCGATGCCGTGCGCGTGGGTCAGGCCGGTAATCTCGTCGACCAGTTTGCCGGACTGCACATCAACGAGCATGATCCGGTTCAGCCGGGCGATGTAGAGGATGTGCGATGCAGGATCGATGGCCATGTAGTCCCAGCTTCCATCTCCGCCCAGCTTCCAGGTGTTCTGGAGCTTGAAGGCAGGTTCAGAGGCGCGGAGGTTCAGGGCCAATCCGAGGGAAAGCGCGACGAAGGCAAAGACAAACCTGGATCCTGACTGCATGTCCGATGTCCTTGAAATGGGAATTAGTAGCGGGGAACGAGGTACAGCAACGCGAGTCCGAATACGATTCCTGCAACACAGAACGTCACCACCATGAAACCCATCATGCGGCGCATAGGTATGCCGGCGATGGCGAGGATGGGAAGCGCCCAGAACGGCTGCAGCATATTGGCCACGGACTCACCCATGGCGACGGCCATGGTTGTGCCTGCGAGGGAAGAGTGGAGCTGCACGGCTGCGGGCACGGCAAACGGACCCTGCACCGCCCAGTGGCCGCCTCCGCTGGGCACGAACAGGGTGATGATCATCGATGTGAGATAGGTGAAGAACGGGAGAGTGTGGGCCGTCGAATACTTGATGAAAATCTTCGACAAGACGCCAGCGAGCCCGGTGGTGGTGATGATCCCCATCAACCCGCCGTACAGTGGATACTGGAGGACCAGCGAACCGGAGATGCGGGCAGCGTGCTTGACTGCGCCGATGTACGCCGAGGGGCGCCAGTGAAGGAGTAGGCCACTCAGGACCAGACAGACGATGACCGAATTGAGATCGAGAGAGAGTCCTTTGCGGGACCACTCCATGACAAGCGCGAAGGTGCCGAAGAGGACGAGCGCGAGATTGAGAATCCACGCATTGTCGAGCCTGGAGCCCAGAGTGTCTGTACGCTCCTTGGTATGAACCTGCTCGTCCTCCTTGCGCAGACGATCAGGGTCGGCCACCACGGTGCATTTTTCAGTGGGCCGAAGATAGCGAAAGATGATGGGCAGGATGATCGCCAGCGCCAGGCAGGGGATCAGGTTGAAGCGAGTAAAGACAGTTTCCGATAGGGGAACGCCGCGGCCGGTGACCTTCTCGACGACGTTGAGTGCCGAGCCGTGCGTGGCCTGGGAGAGCGCAATCGAACCGGACAGGCCCTCGGTTGAGACCACGAACCCGGTGTAGGCGGCGGCAACGAGCCATCCGAAATCGAGCCGCACGCGCTTGGCCATCTCACGTGCCAGGAGGGCCGAAGTTACGAGCCCCAGTCCCCAATTGAGCCAGGAGGCGATGAGGCTGACAACAATGGTGAGCGAGATTGCGCCGAGGGGAGAGGAAACCGTGCCCGCGATCCGCGCCAGCAGCTTGTGGACCGGCGGGGCCATGGCCAACGCATACCCCGCGACGAGCATGATGACCATCTGGAACGCGAAGGCAAAGATGGCAAAGATGCCGCCGTACCAGGCCGAGGCGATACTGGGGAGAGTGGCGTTGGGTGCGAAGAGTCGCGCGAGCACAACGCCGAAAAAGGTGAGTAGCACGGCGAAGACATAAGGATCGGGCATCACCTTCTCGAAAAGGAACACGAAAACTGCTGTCGCTCGACTTAGCAGCGATTGGTGATGTTCTTCGGCTGACGCGGGTTTCGGGGTGCTGATCGTCATGGAAGCCATATTCTCAAGTCTCCGAGCAGGTGGGAAGAATTTCCAAAGTAATTCCCAGGCGTACCCATGATGTTCCGTCAATCAGGAAGGGTCGATGAAGTCTGAATAAAGAATCGTTCATCGACGATGCCTGGAGTGTGAGTCAAGCTACGCGACTTCTTCCTGCAATTCCCGGACATGTATGTTGCGCGTGAGGCGGAAGTAGACGACCGGGGTTACGACCAGCGAAAGAACCATGGAGATGAGCAGGCCTCCGATGACGGCGATGGCCAGCGGCTGCAGCATCTGCGAGCCAGCGCCGAGGGCAAAGGCCAGGGGGAGCATGCCGGTGATCGCCGCAAGTGCGGTCATCAGGATGGGACGAAGGCGACGACGGCCGGCCTGGAGTATCGCCTCCTCAGGGGAGAAGCCTTGTGCACGGAAGCGCGCCTCGGCGTCGAGGAGCAGGATGCCGTTTTTTGCGACGATGCCGATCACCATGATCAGGCCCATGAACGAGGCGACGTTGAATGTCGTTCCCGTGATGAGCAATGCGCCCACCACGCCGGCAGTCGAGAGGATAGAAGATGCGAGGATGGAGATCGGCGCGGAGAGGTTGCGAAACTCGGCGAGCAGGACGCCAAAGACCAACACCAGTGCCAGGATCAGCACCCGGGTAAGTTCGGCAAACGATTTCTGCTGCTCTTCATATGTTCCGCCATAGGTGACGCGGACCGTTTTGGGCAGGTGAAGCGCGCTCACGGCAGATTGAATGCGCTTGATTGCCGAACCGAGATCGGAGCCTTCGAGGCGGCCGGTTACGACTACATCGCGCTGCAGGTTTTCGCGCCGGATCTCCTCCTGTCCGGGCAGTTGGGTGGCGACGGCCAGCGAACGCAAAGTGGCAAGGTGGCCGGTCGCGCTGTTGACGAGTGTGTCTTCCATGGCGTTGATGGAAGAGCGATTCGCCTCAGGAAACCGTACGCGGATGGGGTACGGACGGCCGTTGGCGATTAATGGAACGGTGGCAGGAACGCCCTCGACTATCGCAGTTGTGTCGGTGGTGATTTCCTGCACGGTGAAGCCGAGGCGCTGTGCAATCGACGGATCAACCTGAAAGTTGATGGCCGGTCCGCTGATCGTGTTCTCCAGGCCATCGAGGACATCGACCACTCCCGGCTGTTTCTTGATAGTGTCGGCAACACGCGTGGCCACGCCCTCGAGAACGGCGGGGTTTGGATTGAAGAGCTTGATCTGGATGGGTTCGGGAGCGTTGGACAGGTCTCCGATCATGTCCTGAAGGACCTGGGTGAACTCGACGTCAAGCTGCGGCTCGGTCTTTTTGATTTCGCCGCGTACATCGGCGATAACTTCGTTGATACCGCGATCGCGTTTCGACTTGAGCTTAACCGTGATGTCGCCGGTATTGGCTTCGGTTACGGCGGCGAGACCCATCTGCAGGCCGGTGCGGCGCGAGATGCTTTCAACCTCGGGCGTTTTGGTGAGGATTCGCTCGACGTGCTGCAGAACGCGGTCCGTCTCAGCGAGTGAACTGCCGGGCGGCATGATGTAGTCGAGAATAAAGCCGCCCTCGTCCATTTCGGGCAGGAGGTCGGATCCGAGCGAAGAGTAGCCGACATAAACGCCGAAGATGAGCAATGCGCAGCCGATGAAGAGTGCAGCAGGCTTCTCGATTGCACGGCGCAGCCACTTCTCGTAGAAGTTGATCACGTGGAGCATCAGGCCGCGATCGTGATGCCCGTGGTGGGAGCCGATGGGCCTGACAGCATCGCGAAGAAGCAATCCGCTCAGTGCGGGCGTCCAGGTGAGAGCGAGAAGAAGCGAGGCGAGGAGCGACACCGTCATGGTGATGGCGAGCGCCCGGAAGAAGCTGCCGGTGACGCCGGAAACCGAGACGAGGGGCAGGAAAACGACAATCGGAGTGACTGTCGAGCCGATGAGAGGCGTGGTGATTTCGCGGAGAGCATGGCGGACCGCTTCGACCCTGTTTTCGCCGGACTGGCGATGAAGGACGATGTTCTCGACCACGACGATGGCATCGTCGATGACCAGCCCGACCGCGGCGGCGAGGCCGCCCAGCGTCATGAGGTTGAAGCTTTCGCCGAGCCCGTAGAGGAACACGAAGGTGATGGCGATGGTGGTGGGGATGACCAGTCCGGCGACGAGCGAGGAGCGCCAGTCGCGAAGAAAGACGACGATGATGATGGTAGCGAGTATGAGCCCGATCAAGATGGCATCGCGGACGCTCTTGATGCTGTCGCGCACCAGTTCGGACTGATCGTAGTAGGGCTTTAGAGTGACGCCGGGCGGGAGGAGCGGCTTGAGCCGCTCCACCTCTGCGGCGACGAGGGCAGCCACCTGCACGGTGTTGCTGGAAGGCTGACGCGTGATATTGAGCAGGATGGCCGGTTTGCCGCCTGCGCGGACCATGGTGTAGGCCGGTTCGGTGGATTCCTTGACGGTGGCCACGTCGGAGATGTGGATGGGAATGCCCGACGCGGTGTTCTTGATAACCACGCGCCCCAGTTGGGCCGCGTCGTGCACCTGGGCGCCGATTAAACCAAGCACAAGTTCGTGCTGGGTCTGCAGGAGCCCGGGGGAATCGATGACATTGGTGGTCTGTACTGCGTTGAGGAGATCGGAGACGGTGATGCCGGCGGCGACGAGTTTGCTCGGTTCAGGGGTTACTTCGACGTTGGGAATCTGGTCGCCCTGGACCACGACATTGCTGACGCCGTCGACGCGGTTGAGCGAAGGTTTCAGGTCATAGGTGGCAAGTTCCCACAGCTTAGTGAGCGAAACTTTTTCGGAAGTCAGGCTGTAGCCGAGGATGGGAAAGGTGGCGAATGTGAGGCGGTTGGTGGTAATGACCGCATCGGGAGGCAGCGTCTGGCGCACGGAGGCGATGGCCGCGTTGACCAGTTCAAGGGTGCGAAACATGTCGACGTTCCAGTCGAAGAATAAGCTGACCTCGGCGGATCCGCGGCTGGTGGTGGAGCGCACCGTGACCAGGCCCGGCACCGAGTTGACCGCGTCTTCGAGGGGCTTGGTGATGGTGACCTGCATCTGGTCGACGGGCATGACCCCGTTGTCGACGCCAATGACAACGCGGGGAAAGTTGGTTTCAGGGAAGACCGAAATGGGGATCTTGCCGGCAAGATAGAGTCCCGCGGCGCTGAACATGATCATGAAGAACAAGATCGTGGTGGCGTGGCGCGTCACCCAGAACGTCTGGGCGGTTGTTGTGCGCGAATCGGAGAAGTAAGTCACTTTTCATCTCCTGCCATGCCCGGGGAAGGCTTATCATCGTCAGCTGCATCGGCCGCGGCGATCTTGACCTTGGTGCCGTCGTCCATGCCATAGGCGCCCTTGGTCACGACCTTGTCGCCGGCCGCAACGCCGCTCAGGATCTGCGTGACATGACCATCGGTGATGCCGGTCTTGACAGCTTTCTGATTGGCAACACCGTCGGGCCCGATCACCATGACCGCCGGTTCTCCTGCCTTGGTTGCAATCAGCGCCTCGTTAGGGATGGAAAGAGCGTTGGGGATGGTCCGGGATGAGACGGCAACATGGACGGAGGTTCCCACTCTCAACTTGCCGTCCTTGTTGGGGATTGCGACCCAGACCTCAAGCGTAGTGGAACCGGTGTCAAGCTCCGGGCTGATCAGCGAAAGCTTGCCCTTGACCGGCGCTTCTTCTCCGGGGATGTTCACGAAGGACTCGTCTCCCCACTTGAGGGCGGCAGCCTGCTCCGGTGAGAGGTGGACCTTTGCGATCAGGGTAGAGACATCCATCACGGTGACGATGGGCTGGCCGGCATTCGCCATTTCGCCTGCAAACAGCGGACGGTCGGTGACGACGCCGTCGATGGGCGAGCGGATCTCGGAGTAACTGAGAGCGGCCTGCGCGGCCTCGTACTTGCCTTGAGCAGACTCGCGGGCGCCCTCCGCGTTCTGGATGGTGGCGGTCTGGCTCACCGAGTTCAACGAGTTCATGTGCTGTTCGGCGATATCGTAAGCTGCCTTGGCCTGCACAAGAGCAGCCTGCGCCGTTTCAAAATCGCGGCGGGGGGCAGCTCCCTCTTTCAGCAGATTCTCACGGGCATTGAAGACGTTTTGCGCGACGTCGAGATTGGCCTTGGCCTGGGCAAGATCGAGCCTGGCCTTCTGGAGATCTTCGATGACGCCGGCTTTGGTGGTGGTGACATAGGTGGCGTCGGCTTGCTTCAAGGCGCCGTGGCTGTCGCGCACGGCAGCATCGAGGTCGGCGTGCTCGAGCGTGGCGAGCAATTGACCTTTCGCGACATGCGTGCCGCGCTGGACGAAGAACGCCTTGATCGGGGCGGAGATCTTGGGCACGATGGCGGCCTGCGCCTGGGGCGCCAGCACCGATTCGGCGGTTACCGATTCGGTGAGCGGCTTGACTGTGGCGGCCTCGGCCCGGACGGTCACTTCGGAGGCCTCAACCGTATCAGTCTTCTTGCAGCCGGACAGAAGGCAGGCAGCGGCCGCCAGGGTGCAAACGAGTTTGGGCAAATGATCGAATGTTCTGTTCATCGGGGCATACTTCCTGTGAGAGTTTGCAGATTGGCTAGCGCGTTGAAATAACGGGCAGCGCCGTCGGCGCGGCTGGTCTCAGCCAGGACAAGCGTGTTTTGGGAATCGACGACTTCAAGGATGCTGCCCTCGCCCGAGCTGTAGCGGAGCGTCGTAAGCCGCAAGGATTCAGTGGCCGATTGCACGCTCTTGTCGAGCAGCCGGAGCTGGTCGAGGGACACCTGGGCTTCTTGGTACGCCTCCTTGAGCGAGGCGATCAGCTGCCGCTGGGTAACGGTCAATTCGGTGTTGGCCTGTTCACGGAGCGCCACGCTCTGGTGAACCCGGCTGCGGGTGGCGAACCAGTCCCACACGGGAATATCGAGGGTCGCTGACGCGGAGTAACCGAGATTACGAGTGCCGTCAGGCGCCTTCACCGCGAATTGAGGTGCATCAATGCCGTAGCTGTAGTTGAGGACGAGGTCGGGAAAGTAGGCAAATTTTGAAGCGGTCACTGCGTGTTGCGAGGCGCGGAGAGACTCCATAGCGGCCTTCAGCTCCGGATTGTTGGCCATGGCCGCGGCCTCAACTTCGGAGCGCGAAGGAAGAGCGGGAAATTCATCGAACGACGTCGTAAGTGTGTAGGGCGTGCTGGGATCGCTGAAGAGCATGACGCCGAGGTCGAGGCGGGCGCGATCCGCCACCACTTTTGCATCGTTAAACTCGCGCTGGCGCTGCTGGACCTGCAGATCGGAGCGAACGCTATCGGCATGGGCAACCTCGTCGTTCGCTTCCCGTTTGGCCGTGATGGTGCTGAAATGGTTGGCTTCATCGAGCGCGCGTTGGGCAGCAGCCAGCTTTGCGTCGGCATCAAAAACACCGTAGTAATTCGCCACCACGGTCACAACCAGGCCGCGTCGGGCGACTTCGAACCGGGCATGGGCGGCTGCGGCCGCGGCGGCGCTGAGCTTATATTCGGCGATACCAATGCCGCCGATGGTTTCTGTGACGGATCCCTGGCTGACGTACTCATGAACAGCGTTGTTAGCGATAAACTTGATGGGAGCGGTGGCCGGTTGGCCGGTTCCCTGTGTATATAAGAACTGGTTGTGATAGACGACGTTGGGGAGCAACAGCGAGCGGGCGATGGTATGCTGCGACTGCGCGATCGTGGTGTTGGCATTCGCAGCGGCAAATGCGGTGTTGGCCGATTGCGCGCGCTTGATCGCCTCTTCAAGTGAGATGGCGACAGGCGGAGCGGCAGCCTGCTGTGCGGCGCACAATGTGCACAAAAGCCCGCCCAGCGCGCCAGACATCAACCGAATTGGCAGTGTGCTTATCATGGGTGACTTGATCTTCAAAGTTCCGCATTCGGTGAGAAACACGTCTGTCAGGCTCCGCTGCGAGACGGAGCCCGAGCGCGGCGCAGGTTCGGTTACTCGATCTCGTAGGTGAGGACTTTGGCGGTCGCCTTTGTGTCGCCCGGCGATACGGCCAGATAGAGACGGTGAAGTGAGCTAACAAGCAGTCCGGTCTTTGCACCGGGGGCTGTGCTCACCTTCTCGACCAGTTTCAGGTGGTCGGCATCGCTGGTATCGTAGATGCCCATGTATCCCTCCCCGCCAGGAACGTATAAATGGTGTTGGTCGCGGTCATATTGCACTTCGTCAGAACGGAGAGGTGCGGGCTGGGTATCGACAACAGCGCCGGTATCGGAGTTCATCACGACAACCGTTCCGGGATCCCGGCACACAATATAGAGACGATGCTGATCGGGATCGAACGCCACCATCGCATTCTGCTTAGCCACCCCAACGGGCCAGGTTGCAAGCAGCTTGAGAGTCTTGCGGTCGATCACGGCGATCTTGTTGGTCTGGGTCAGATTGATGAAGAGGCGGGGATCACCATCAACAAAGGACATTGCCTCTACATGGTTATCCTGAAAGGTAATGCTGCCCAGCGTGGATCCGGTGTCCGGGTTCACGGCTTCGAGGTTGGCCGTTTTCATATCGACGTCCTTGCCTCCCGTGACCACATAGAGTACATTGGCGGCGGCGTCATATTTCGAGGTGTCTGATCCCGGAGTCAGCGGTACGGATTTCTTCTTATCGTACGTGTCGGCGTCGCGAAGAGTGGCGCCCTGCTTTTCGCTATCGGTGACCAGGACGGTGGGAGAACCCTTGCGGACAAGGATGCTGTGAGGATTGCCGAAGCCGTCAATACTGCGGAGATGGGCAGAAGTCTTGAGGTCGAAGACTTCAAGTGTCCCGTGGTCCTCGGCGGCAAGCAGCAGGCGGTTGCGATCGAAGTCTACCGCGAAGTGGTCGAAGTCGCCCGAATAACCGGGGAGATCGACGGATTGAATCAATTTGACAGTTGGGGCTTCCTGGGACAACAAGGTTGGAAGGCCCATTATGACAAGTGAAGCGACCAGGAACGAGGTGCGAATCGATGAAGTGTGCATACCAGCTCCTTCAATACAGGAGCCAGCTTGCGAGTGCGGCATGAGTCTGTGTTGAAGCAGGAATGAAAATGCTTTCATCCAAGACCGTTGATTTCGCACAAACCACGTCGTCGGAGATCATGAAGAATTCTTCATCTTCAGTTCAGGCGGGTTTCATGCCTCGACATAAGTAATTGAGGTGCGAGTATGAGAATACTGGTCATAGAAGACGAACAGAAGGTCTCGGCGTTGCTGAAGCGCGGACTCGCCGCGGAGCGGTATGCGGTGGACGTTTGCGCCGACGGGGTCGAAGGCCTGGAGTTCTTTGAGGCTTTCCCTTATGACCTGCTCATCCTGGATTTGATGCTGCCGCGGCTTCCAGGGACGGAAGTCCTGCAGCGCGTAAGGCGGAAAAATGACCACGTGCCGATACTGGTTCTGACCGCAAAGGACTCGGTTGATGACAAGGTAAAGCTGTTCGAGCTGGGCGCGGACGACTACCTGACCAAGCCGTTTGCATTTGCCGAGTTGCTCGTACGCGTGAAAGCGCTGCTGCGGCGCGGCCCCGTCAACCGGTCCAGCACACTGCGGATCGGCGATCTCGAACTCGATCGCCTGACACAACAGGTGAAGCGCGGCGGAAGGCGCGTGGAACTGACCGCAAAGGAATACTCCCTGCTGGAGTACCTGATGCAGAACCCTGACCGCGTTCTTTCACGGAACATGATCATTGAGCATGTCTGGGATCAGAGCTTCGATGGCATCACCAACATTGTGGACGTTTACGTGCGGCACCTGCGCACGAAAGTCGACGAAGGCCAGCCATTCAAGATGATCCGCACGGTGCGTGGGACGGGTTACATGATCCGCCGGGGAATGGAAGCGTGAGCCGCAATTCGCTGCGCGCGCGGGTGACGGCATTCTACGTGTCGATGCTAGTGATCGCGCTCGCGGTGTTCTGCTTTGCGGTCTATGGGGGAGTGCGCGCCTACCTGACCAATTCCATGGAGCGCACGCTGATCCATACAGCAGAAACCATCATCACCGATTACGTTGTGCCGCTTGATACTAAGGGACAGTCGTGGTTCCAGAACGAGATGAGCGAGTCGTACCCGGCGGGAATCAGCGATCCGTTCGTGCGGGTTTCGCAGGGCGGGAAGGTCTTGTATGAATCCGGAGACATCCGCGAGCCATTTGTGGAGGTATCAGGACTGGCGTTGCCTGCGGACCCATCTGCGCTGAACAGCGTCCGACGCGTCACGGCTGGCACCGGCCAGCCGTTGATGATCTATACGAAATCCTATGCTGGCCAGCGTGGCTCATCCATTCTGGTACAGACTGGCGCCAATATGGAGCCGTTGTTCCATTTGCTGCACAGTTTAGTAGTGATCCTGATGCTGGTTATGCCGGTGATCCTGATCGGGGCCGCGGTGGGTGGTCATTTGTTAATGGCTGGGCCTCTGCGGCCGGTAGTGGCGCTGACCGAAAAGGCGGAGAGCATCGTGCGGAAAGAGCTGGGAGAAAGACTTCCGATTATTCATTCGGGGGATGAGTTGGAACGGCTCTCGCTGGCTTTGAACCGGATGATCGACCGGCTTGAAGAGGCTCTGGCGCATAATCAGCGTTTCTCGGCTGATGCCTCGCACGAACTGCGAACGCCGCTCACTATCATCCGCGGTGAACTGGAGGCACTGCTCGAGATTCCGAGCCTGGCACCGCAAGCGGTGGAAGGGATCAGCAGCGCGCTCGACGAGAGCGACCGCATGTCACGAATCGTGCACAACCTCATGACGATTTCCCGACTTGACAGCGGCGGGGAACGCATCGAGATGCGGCCGCTGGAGTTGACAGGCGCGGTTAAGACCACCCTCGACCACATGAGCCTGCTTGCGGATGAAAAGGGAATAGTGGTGACATGCGATGCCCCGGCGCCGGTGTGGGTGACCGGGGACGCTATGCGGTTGAAACAGGTGATCGTGAACATTGTCGATAATGCCATCAAGTACACGGCGGAGGGCGGCAGGATCTTGGTAAGTCTCCAGGCACGGGATGAGAACGCAGTCCTCACAGTCACGGATACGGGTATCGGCATACCGGCCGAATCGCTTCCGTTCGTTTTCGAGCGTTTCTATCGAACCGACAAAGCGCGCTCGCGGGAATCCGGTGGAACCGGACTCGGATTGGCCATCGTCAAGGCCATCTGCACCGCCCACAACGGCACTGTCTCGGTGGAGAGTTCGGAGAATCAAGGCTCCACGTTCCGAGTGCAGTTACCACTTCTGCGCCTTTCTCCAAAGGAGGCGGCCCTGCTGGAGTCGAGTCCCGCACCGCCCGCGGATTCCCGGTCCGAAGAAACTGCAGACGTGTTTCCGGCGAAGTCGTAACTGCCAAAACGGCCCGCCTGTATTGGGGAATTGTGCAGCGCCGTCGCTGCAGACGGGATAAGTGTCTTTGGCAAAGGTCTAACAACAGGGGTTCCGAAATACATCTATTGAATCTCACCGAAAGGAATTGAATTATGCCCAAGGCATTCGTGCAGGAATCCTGTCTCACCACCAACAAACATTTAGTCCGCTGGGTCGAAAAGATGGCCGACCTAACGCAGCCGGAGAACATCCATTGGGTGGATGGCTCGCAAGAGGAATACGACAGTCTTTGCCAGCTGCTTGTCGATTCCGGCACGTTTATCAAACTGAACGAGGACCTTTGGCCGGGTTGCTACTATGCACGGTCCGCACCCAACGACGTGGCACGAGTGGAGGACCGGACATTTATCTGCTCGCTCAGCAAAGATAACGCTGGACCGACGAATAACTGGGAAGATCCCTTCGTGATGCGGAGAAAACTAAAGTCGTTATTCCGCGGGTCGATGCGGGGCCGAACCATGTATGTGCTTCCGTTCAGCATGGGGCCGGTAGGATCACCCATGGCGCGTATCGGCGTGCAATTGACCGACTCCGCGTATGCTGTGGTCAACATGCGCATCATGGCGCGTATCGGGCTTCCGGTGTTCGCCGAAATCGACAAGGACGAGCAGCGTGTGGTGCCGTGCGTGCACAGCGTGGGCGCTCCGCTCGACCCGGGACAAAAAGATGTGCCCTGGCCGTGCAATGAGGATAAGTACATCGTGCATTTTCCGGAGACTCGCGAAATCTGGAGCTACGGCTCAGGCTATGGCGGTAATGCATTGCTGGGCAAGAAGTGCCTGGCGTTGCGTATCGCCTCGAACATTGCGCGCGATGAGGGCTGGATGGCCGAGCATATGTTGATTGTGGGGGTGGAAAGCCCGGAAGGCGAGAAGACATATGTTGCGGCGGCGTTTCCGAGCGCCTGCGGGAAGACCAATTTCGCGATGATGATCCCGCCCCGGGAATTCGAAGGCTGGAAGATTACGACGGTCGGTGACGACATTGCATGGATCAAGGCGGACGAAACCGGTCAATTGCGAGCGATTAATCCCGAGGCGGGTTTTTTTGGCGTTGCGCCGGGAACGTCGGCAAAGACCAACCCAAATGCGATGGCAATTTTGCGCAGGAATACGATCTTCACCAACGTCGCCCTTACGGCCGACCTGGGGGTGTGGTGGGAAGGCATGACGGATGAGCCGCCGGCAGAGTGCCTTGACTGGAAGGGGAATCCCTGGACCCCCGAGATCGCAAAGCAAACCGGGGCTACGGCCGCGCATCCGAACGGGCGGTTTACGGCCCCCGCGTCGCAGTGCCCTGTCATGGATGAGGCTTGGGAGTCGCCGCAGGGCGTGCCCATCTCGGCGATTATCTTCGGCGGCCGGCGGTCGATCAATATCCCCCTGGTCTACCAGGCATTTAACTGGTCGGCAGGAGTCTACATGGGCGCGACCATGGGCTCCGAGACGACGGCGGCGGCCGCAGGAGCTACCGGCAAGGTCCGCCGCGATCCCATGGCGATGCTGCCCTTCTGCGGCTATCATATGGGCGACTATTTCCGTTCGTGGCTGAGAATGCAGCGGACTCTCACCAGGACTCCCCGCATCTTTCATGTGAACTGGTTTCGTAAGGACGAGAACGGCAAGTTTCTATGGCCTGGCTTCGGGCAAAATTTCCGGATCTTGCGCTGGATCGTGGACCGTGCCCGCGGGCGAGCCCTGGCCAGGGAGGCCCCGATCGGCTGGACTCCTTATTACGAAGACATTCATTGGGAGGGGCTCGATTTCGCAGAGGCTCGGTTCGATCAGCTGCAAAACGTCGATCGCGATGCATGGAAGCGGGAAGTTATCGAGCACGAGGAGGTGTTTATCGCGCTCCATGACCACCTGCCTCCGGAAATGGTGTACGAGCGCGAACTGCTTATCTGCAGGCTGTAACACAAGCGGCAATAACATGGGGCCCGGGACGGAGCCAGGATGACGCTTCCGCCGGGTCCGCGCCTTGTCGCCGTTTCACCCGATCGCCCTTTTTACTATACGTCGATAGCGGCCGTAACTTTCTTAAGTAAAGCGATTAATTCGCGCCCCCTCAGCCCTTGAGGCCCCATCCGGATCTCCGATCTTTCGCACCCCCACGCGGGCGTGGAATCAGCCCGGCGACACACAGGCGATCGGCCGAAAACCCATTGGTCGAAAAACTGATGCAAGTCGTCCATATGAGGGTGTATAAATCGTGATCGCGAGAGGGTAAGTAGCCGGTGAACAAGATTTCATGTTCGGTTCAATCATCCTTCATTCCAAGAGACGAGATTTTGGTTCGTCAAGGAATTAAACAAGGCGCTCTTCCCTAAGGGATGTCTTTGAAGGAGTAGACGAGATGAAAGCCCCATTCGCAGTCCTGTTGGTAGTCCTGGCAGCAGCCAGCGCAATATCGAACCTCCGCGCCCAGGTTACCGGTGCAACAGTCGTCGGAAAAGTAACGGATGCCACGGGCGTGCCGGTCAGCAATGCACTGGTGGCTGTGCGGCGCCCAGACACAGGACTTCAAATCGAGGTCAAGACGAACGAGGCGGGCGGCTACACGGTTCCGAACCTGGTTCCGGGCTCTTATAACGTCACTGTCAGCGCCGATAACTTCGGAGCCCAGGAGTTACAGGCATTGAACCTGGCGGTGGGCGAGAATATCGAAGAGAACTTTTCGCTTGCCCCGCCGACTGTCGTCCAACAAGTGGTCGTGACTACAGCGCTTCCCGTTGTGGATCTGGCCAGCTCGCAGATCTCCAATGTAGTGGACGAACAAACAGTCCGCCAGCTCCCCCTGAATACGCGCGACTGGACGTTGCTTGCGACGTTGCAGCCGGGAGTCAACCAGGTGCGCACGGAGAAGGCTGTTGCCGTGGGAGCCGACCGCGGAAACCGTGGCTTCGGATCGCAACTGACGATCGCGGGCGGCCGCCCGCAGCAGAACAACTATCGCATGGACGGCATCTCGATTAACGACTACTCGAACGGAGCCCCGGGAAGCGTTTCCGGCATCGACCTCGGCGTGGATGCTATCCAGGAGTTCTCGGTGGTGACGGCGAATGCCTCCGCGGAGTACGGCCGTGAGGCGGGCGGCGTCATCAATGCTGTCAGCCGCGCTGGCTCAAATGACTTTCACGGTACGGCGTTCGACTTCCTCCGCAACGATGTCTTCGATGCGCGGAACTATTTCGATGGCGCCAAAAAAGGAGAGTTACGCAAGAATCAATTCGGCGGCGCTCTCGGCGGCCGGATCATTAAAGACAAGACATTCTTCTTTGCTGACTACGAAGGCATTCGCGAGATCGCCGGCATTCCGTTCACCGTGAACGCGCCCAGTGCAAACGCGCGTCAAGGCATACTGAACTGTTCCCAGGTGGTAGGGGGCGTGCAGCAGGGGGGATGCCCGACACCTGGTCCAACGGCAGCGGGAAGCACATATACGGTGCCCGTCAGTTCGGATGTTGCGAGCTACCTCAAGTTCTATGGCGTGCCGACCAACCAGCCGGCAAACTCCGATTCAGGCAGTTACAGCTTCACCGGAAGGCAGGTCACCCCCGAGAACTTCGTCCAGGGCCGGATTGATCAAACATTTTCTGCGAAGGATTCGGGGCATGGCACTTACATGTACGACAACGGCGACTTTACCCAACCGGACGCCGAGAACAACTACCTTCTCCACTCACACACCAACAGACAGCTCGGGCTGGCGGAAGAAACGCACGTGTTCTCCTCGTCGCTGGTTAACACCGCGCGCTTCGGCATCAGCCGCAACGTAGCGAATATTAGCAACACTTCGCCGGGATTGAATCCCCTCGCAGCCGACGCGACGCTGGGCGGCGTTCCGGGCCGGACCGCTTCCAGTATGGTCATCGGGGGTCTGACCAATTTTGGCGGAGGACTCGACGCGCCCTCGCAATACGACTTCTATTGGACGTCCATCCAAGCGTATGACGACGCGTTTTACACGCATAAGAATCACACGATTCGCTTCGGCGGCGGCTTCGAGCGCATGCGCAATAACATCGTCGCCACTTCGAGCCCGGCGGGACTGTTTACCTTCGGTTCTACCGCTGACTTCATCGCCGGACGGGTTCTGAATTTCCAGGCTCAGTTGCCGGACTCCATTCCGGAACGGGGATTGCGGCAGACCCTGGGCGCCGGATATGTGGTTGACGACTGGAAGGCCCTGCACAATCTCACGATGAACTTGGGTCTCCGGTACGAAGCCACCACTGTGCCCACCGAGGTTGATGGACACCTGAGCCGGCTGGTGAATCTGACCGATCCGGCGCCGAAACTGGGCGGGACCTACTTCTCCAACCCGACCTTGAAGAATTTCGAACCGCGCGTCGGAGTGATCTGGTCTCCCTTCAAGAATCAAAAGACCGCGATACGCGCAGGCTTCGGGATCTTCGACATCCTTCCCCTGCCCTATCAGTTTGAATTGCTGAGTTCCCTGGCCGCCCCCTATCTGAAATCCGGCAGCATAGTCTACACCAATGCCGCTGCACCGTACTCAACCGTGCAACCTGGAGACGAGAAGTTCGCCCACGGCACCTACCCGTCGATTCAAGCCCCCTCCACCTTGCGGCAGAGTTACATAGAACCCGATCCGAAGCGCAGCTATCTGATGGAATGGAACCTGAACGTGGAACAGGATCTGGGCCACGACATGAGCATGTATCTCGGATTCGTTGGATCGAAGGGCGTACATCAACCGTTCCGCACCGACGAAGCGAACACAGTGCAGCCCATCGGCTACGTGAACAGGCGCCTTACTTTCCCGAAGCGGGGCACGGCTCCTGTATTGAACCCGAACGTGGGACAGATCGCCGCGCTCTTCTACAACAACAACACCTACTACGATGGTCTCCAAGCGGGTTTCACCAAAAGGATGGGGCACGGGTTGCAGGCGCAGGTAAGCTACACCTATAGTAAGGCGATCGACCTGGGTTCCGCGGTGCTGGCGGGAGATCCCTTCGGCAACTCGATATCGGGGCTGTTCTTCTTCGCACCCGAAACACGGCGCGGCGTCGCCGATTTCAACGTCCCCAATCAGTTCAGCGTGAATTATCTCTACCAGCTTCCCCGCATTCAGAAATTCCATGGACCGATGAATGTTCTGGCAAACGGGTGGGAAGCCAGCGGGATTTTCTTCATTCAGAATGGGCTTCCCTTCACTCCCACAATCGCGGGCGACTCGCTCGGCCTTAGAGGTACCGCGCCCTACAACGTTCCCGATCGCATCAAGAACACACCTGGCTGCGGCAGCGGCGTCCACTCGAGGCGAGCTGTGGGCTATATCAATCTAAGTTGCTTCACCTATCCCGCACCAAACGCCGACGGAACCACCATCTACGGCAACGCAGGTAGAAACTCCCTGCTCGGCCCGTCATTGAATTCGCTTGATTTTTCGGCGATGAAGACGACGTCGATCCGAGGCGAAAGCGACCGGATGAAGCTTCAATTCCGGGCGGAATTTTATAACATCCTCAACCACTCCAACTTTTCGCCGCCAATCGCCAACCGCACGGTGTTCACGGCAACGGGCGCTACGGTGGGAACCGCTGGAAACATTACTTCAACAGTAACAACGAACCGCCAGATTCAATTCGGCCTCAAGCTCCTGTTCTGAGCGACATGGCCAATAATAGAAACCTGGAAAAAGGCCTATGGGGACACATCACTGGTTGCGTGGGAATAAAGTTGGGCGTAGTTTAGGTACCCGATGCCCATGATTCATCCCGGGCATCGGGCAGCCGCTGCGTTTCGCTTTTGCAATTCCGTGTAGGGACTGAGTCGCCCAACATTGCTAAAACATAACTAAATTCTTCCTGAAATCGGGGCTGAATTGACTTTTTGCACGGATTCATCGCAGCGTTGTTGTGAACGTAGCTCATATCGAAGAACTTAGCGATGTGTCACCGGCGTGTACTTGGCTCGAGTCAGTGGCGGCGCGAAGTAGACGAGAACCCGCACCTACAAAAGCAATCTGAGATTTCTTGCGGACATATGGCTTGGCATCGAGATTTAGAGGGCCAATCTGCCTCGCATGTATTTCGTATCGGGATGCAATTTCGGCCTACTTCTGATCAATCTTTGCAAAGAACTTTCGTATATCGGCGATCAAGAGATCGGGCTGCTCCAGAGCCGCGAAGTGTCCGCCCTTCGGCATGCCAGTTTTTTGTACTATGTTGTATGTTTGAGTAATCCAACTAAACGGTGGGACAGCCACATCCTTCGGAAAATCCGCGTACCCCACAGGAGTCTCCAGGTGTGGCGTCGGCACCATTTGCTCTGTGGTGAGCCGGTTCTCACGATAAATTCGCATGGCGGAGCCGATCGTGCCGGTCGCCCAATAGAGCGTAACATCGGTTAAAAATGCGTCGCGATCCACAGCCGTAAGAAAATCGCCGTTGTTGTCCGTAAGCAGTTGAAATTTGCCAATCACCCATGCCAGCCACCCCACTGGGGAGTCAGTAAGGGCGTAGGCAAGAGTCTGCGGTTCACTGGCCTGGAGGAAAAAGAAGCTGCTCTCTTCCCGGTCAAAGTAGGAATACCGTTTCCGCTCAGCATCGCTCATTTTCGCAACGGCTTCCTGGTCCGGCGGTGGCACGTAAATCTGGTTCAGATGCAACCCGATCACGTGCGTGGGCGCCAGGTAAGCCATGTCATGGGCTATTGTCGAACCCCAGTCGCCACCCTGTATGCCGTACTTGGTATAGCCCAAGCGATCCATCAGAACAGCGAAAGCCTTCGCCATACGCTGTGGGCCCCAGCCACGGGTTGTGGTGGGTCCGGAATATCCAAAGCCAGGAAGCGAAGGAATGATAACGTCAAATGCCGGGATCGTTTTGTCCTTGGGATGGGTGAGCGGCCCAATGAGTTTCTCAAACTCCAAAATCGAGCCGGGCCATCCGTGAATCAGCATCAACGGTATGGCGTCGGGGCGAGGAGAGCGCTGATGGATAAAATAAATCTGCTGTCCATCAATCTCCGTTGTGAACTGGTCAAGCTGATTGATCTTCGCTTCTTGGGCACGCCAGTCGTAGCCGTTCTGCCAATAGTCCGCGAGTTCCCGAACCCTCTTGATGTCGGCGCCGTACTCCCAGGTCGTGCCCGGAAGCTGATCGGGCCAGTTGGCTTCCGCCAAACGGCGGCGGAGATCAATTAGAACGCGGTCGGGAACATGCATTTTGAACGGCCGGATTGGGGCAGGTTCCGGCTTCGCCGGCTGTTGCGTTTGTCCCAGTGCAATCGCTGAGGGTAAAAGCAACGCGGCCAGCAGAAGCCTCCCGCACTGCCAGACTGTCCTTTTCGCTTTCTCGGATCCAGTCTTCATCATGCTCCTGCGTCACTCAATGATTCCGGGGCTGCACTCAAATGGCCCTCCTCACATCCGATCCGGAGTTCCATCCGACCACACGCCGGTGGGAACGACGAAATTATCCATC
>Ga0207095_10185_pt1 | contig 18731 bp, 17 predicted proteins | sample Alteio_BWMinHeat_88_FD_153529 | JGI IMG/M metagenome (GOLD analysis project Ga0207095, IMG submission 153529) | Enriched cells from forest soil in Barre Woods Harvard Forest LTER site, Petersham, Massachusetts, United States -... | ecosystem: Environmental > Terrestrial > Soil > Temperate forest >... | reverse complement strand
CAAAACACAGGCAAACGGTGTCGAGGCGACGGACGAAAACGACCGAGACCTTTTGGTAAAGAGTGCGCCGTGCCATTCTGCGGCGGACGTATTTACTGGCTGGATCGTCAGCGTATTGGATATCTCGACCATCCGCGCCGCAGAGAGAAGCCGGGATGAAACCCTGCGCTTTTTGTCGCACGACATGCGCGCGCCGCAATCTTCCATTCTTGCGCTACTGGAGTTGCAAAGCGAGCTATCGTCCGCCTTGCCGCAAAAAGAGTTTTTTGCGAGGGTAGAAAAAGCGTCGCGTAGAACACTTGGCCTTGCAGACAATTTTGTGCAACTCGCACGCGCGGAGTCGCATGAATACCGTCTTGAGGAAGTGGACTTTCAGGACGTGCTGTTCGATGCAACCGACGAAATGTGGATGCTGGCAAAAAACAAAAATATCAGGCTGGTGACCAATCTTGCTGAAGGCGAATTTGCCGTTCACATTGACCGCGCCCTCATGACCCGGGCACTCGTCAACCTGATATCGAATGCCATCCATTACAGTCCCGAGGAGACGACCATTACCTGCACGGTGACTCGACATCCCGGCATACATTCAGACCAGGTCGTCTGCAGCATCCAGGATCAAGGGTACGGTATCGAAGCCGCCGATCAGGCCAAACTGTTTCGCCGCTTCCAGCGCGTGAATGCGCCTGGACAGCCACGCCATGACGGTATTGGCCTGGGGCTGGTATTTGTCCGAACCGTGATTGAACGCCATCAGGGTCACATCACGTTTTCCAGTGAAGTTGACGTCGGTACGGTATTCACCTTCGTGTTGCCATGTTGCCAAACATCCGAATCCGCCTGAATCACGCACTATCCTCCCCCATCGCCCCCGTCCTTCTGGCGCATAGCAACAGGCTATAATAGCCACTCTTCATCGCCGGATTGCCTCCCCCCGAAATGCAGCTCCTTGCCGTCGGACTTAACCACACCACCGCGCCGCTCTCCTTGCGCGAAAAAGTCGCGTTCCCAGCGGATCAAATTGGTCACGCTGTCGCGACTGCACGTGCATGGTTTGGCAACGCCGGTGAATTCTGTTTTGCCGACGAGACCGCAATTCTGTCGACCTGCAACCGCACCGAGTTGTATGCCGCGAGCCATCTGCCCGGCAACATTGATTCGGCGATCGACGTTACTGCAAATTTCCTGGCTGAATACCACCGCCTTCCCTATTCCGAGTTAAGGCCGTACCTGTACGCATTGCCGCAGGGAGATGCGGTGCGTCACGCGTTCCGCGTCGCGTCCGGACTCGACTCGATGGTGCTGGGCGAGCCGCAAATCCTCGGCCAGATGAAAGACGCGGTACGCCAGGCGGATGCGGCCGGCGGACTCGGCACCTATTTGCATCAGATGTTCCAGCGCACATTTGCGGTGGCAAAAGAGGTGCGCAGTACAACCGAAATCGGCGCGCATAGTGTGTCCATGGCCGCGGCTGCGGTACGCCTGTCGCAACGAATTTTTGACAAGATTTCCGAGCAGCATGTGCTGTTCATCGGCGCCGGCGAAATGATCGAATTGTGCGCAACGCATTTCGCCGCACAGAATCCAAAAAGCCTGACAATTATCAACCGGACGCTGGAACGTGCAGAGATTCTGGCCCATCGTTTCAATGGCCGCGCACTGCGCCTCGCGGAATTGCCGGAGCAACTCGCAAAATTCGACATCGTCGTGTCCTGCACTGCGTCTTCCTTGCCGATCATCGGCCTCGGACTGGTCGAAAGTGCAATCAAGACGCGGCGTCACAAGCCGATGTTCATGGTTGACCTGGCCGTGCCACGCGATATCGAAACCGAAATCGGCCGCCTCGATGACGTCTTCCTGTACACAGTCGATGATCTCGGTGCCGTGGTTCAAAGCGGCACTGAAAATCGGCAGGCGGCAGTCGCACAGGCAGAAGCGATTATCGAAACCCGCGTGCAGTCGTTCATGCACTGGATCGATACACGTACCGTCGTGCCGCTCATCCAGGAATTGCATGAAACCAGCGAGGTGATGCGTATCGCTGAGCTGGAACGCGCCAAAAAACTGCTCGCGCGGGGTGAACCGATCGAGATGGTTCTCGAAGCATTGTCCAAAGGCCTCACGGCTAAATTTCTGCACGGCCCACAGCAAGCGCTGCATAACGCACAAGGCGATGAACGTGCCCGCCTTGCGGCTCTATTGCCGCAATTGTTTCGCACCAAGCGCTAGCTATCCTGCCTGTCACTTCGTCTCGTGCGCCTGCGCGCAACGCGATCGGTCTCCGCTGTTTTCCCCTGCTTGAGATTTTTCGATAACGCGCACCATCGACGCCTTCGGGCATCACTCGAATCCAACATTGAAGACATCTTATGAAACCCTCGCTGCTTAACAAGCTCGACCAACTAACGCAACGGCTGGAAGAACTCAACAACCTGTTGATGCAGGAAACAATCACTTCCGACATGGACAACTACCGCAAGCTGACGCGCGAGCATGCGGAACTCGGCCCGTTGGTGGCGCTGTATGCGTCTTACACCCAGGCCGACAACGACATCAAAGCGGCGCAGGAAATGCTGTCTGATCCGGAAATGAAGGAATTTGCGCAGGACGAAATTTCTGCAGCAAAAGCCCGCATGGAACAACTCGAAATCGATTTGCAAAAAATGCTGCTGCCGAAAGACCCCAACGACGAGCGCAACATCTTCCTCGAAATTCGTGCTGGTACCGGCGGCGATGAAGCCGCGCTGTTTGCCGGCGACCTGTTACGGATGTACACCCGCTTTGCCGAACGCAACCGCTGGCAGATCGAAATGGTGTCGGAGTCGGCATCTGAAATCGGCGGCTACAAGGAAGTGATCGTGCGCCTGGTCGGATTCGGCGCTTATTCGAAATTGAAATTCGAGTCAGGCGGCCACCGCGTGCAACGCGTGCCGACAACGGAAACCCAAGGCCGCATACATACCTCCGCCTGCACGGTGGCAATCATGCCGGAGGCCGACGAAGTCGAAGACGTCAATATCAATCCGGCCGATCTGCGCGTCGATACATTCCGCGCATCGGGTGCCGGCGGTCAGCACATCAACAAGACGGATTCCGCCATTCGCCTGACACATCTCCCGACCGGGATCGTCGTGGAATGTCAGGACGATCGCAGCCAGCACAAAAACCGCGCGCAGGCGATGAAGGTATTGGCAGCGCGCATCAAGGATGTGCAGTTGCGCGAACAGCAGGCTAAGGAAGCAGCGACGCGCAAGTCGCTGGTCGGATCTGGCGACCGCAGCGAACGCATCCGGACCTATAATTTTCCACAGGGCCGCATGACGGACCACCGCATCAATTTGACACTGTATAAACTCGACTTCATCATGGATGGCGACCTGGAAGAATTGACCAATGCACTGGCGTCCGAGCATCAGGCGGAATTGCTGGCGGCGTTGGCGGATGGATCGTAAGCCGGTCGATATCCGTGTAATATATTCAGGAAAATATTCCCTGCTTTTTGTTGCGTCATACAGGCACACAAATGAAAAATCCAAAACTCATATTGCTCGCAATCGCCTTCACTACCTTCGCGTTGCTCGGCGCAGCACTGTACCTGCAGTTCGTTGAGCAAATGCGGCCTTGCCCGTGGTGCATCATTCAACGCTATGCCTTTGCATTCACAGGATTGATTTGCCTGATTGCCGCTTTTCTTCCCAACGCCGCCCGCCGGATCGGTGCAGGATTGGGTGTCTTGACCTCCCTCGCAGGTGCCGGCGCGGCAGGCTGGCTCATGTGGATACAGGCGCATCCCGAGGTGTCATGTGGCATCGACCCGGTCGAGACGGCGCTCAACAAAATACCGCCAGCCAAATTGCTACACTTCCTTTTTTTCGCGGATGGCGAATGCACGACCGCATATCCGCCACTTCTTGGTTTGTCGATTCCGCAATGGTCGTTCTTCTGGTTTGTGGTGTTTGCCATCGTCCTGGGTTGGGTCATCATCAAACGCAATCGTTAAGGGATCGCAGTGACATCGGCGGTACCGGCAAATCCGGCACAACCCCTTTCGATTGCTGCCGGGACTTCCATTAATGCGATTCTGAAAAATCCATATCTCGTCCCGCTCGAAGTCCGCATTCTCCTCATGCACACGTTGGGCATGACCCGCGTACAGCTCATCACGCAATCCGAACGTATATTGAATGCGGATGAGGCGCAACGTTTGTCCCGCCTGTTGCAACGCCGCATTGATGGCGAACCAATTGCATATATCACCGGCGAGCGCGAGTTCTATGGTTTGTCTTTTCACGTCACGCCCGACGTCCTGATCCCCCGCCCCGAGACTGAGCTACTAGTCGAGCTCGCACTTGAGCGCCTGCCGCAAAACGGCCGGCTGCTCGATCTGGGCACAGGTTCCGGTGCGATCGCCATTGCGATAGCCCACGCACGTCCAGACGCGACTATCACCGCACTGGATGTCAACGACGCGGCATTACAGATAGCACGGCACAATGCCGCTCAACATGGGGTGAATATCGCACTGTTGCGCAGCGACTGGTATGGCAGTTTGGCGCATGAACAATTCGACATCATCGTCGCAAATCCGCCCTATATCGTCGCCGGTGACGTTCATCTGACGCAGGGTGACTTGCGGTTCGAGCCGATCAGCGCACTGACCGATCATGCCGATGGCCTGTCGGCGCTGTGTATCATCGTTGACGGAGCAAAGCATCATCTTTCACACAACGGCTGGTTGTTAATGGAACATGGCTACGATCAATCGACGGCCGTTTGTTCACTTCTTGTTGCGCAAGGATTTACAGCGGTACAAAGCTGGGAAGATCTTGCAGGCATCAAGCGCGTAAGTGGCGCGGCCAGAATGTCAAAATCACACCATCCGGAAACTTAAGATTACCTTAAATGCCGTGATTTTCCTGTTGGACATATGCGTGACTAATACGCTACGCTAACAGGCATAGGCCAAAATAAAAGCAGCGTAGTTATTCATCAAACTTTTAGAACCCTGAAATCATCTATGAATAAATCACCGGAAATCATGTGGGTTCACGTCCTCCGTATCCTCGCAATATTTTGCGTCGTGGTCGTTCATTCATCGGCCCAAATCTTTTTCCTCGGCGCCAAGTTTCCGAGTTATGAATGGTGGGTAGCCAACTCCTACGATTCGTCCGTGCGTATTTGCATATCACTGTTGTTCATGTTGACCGGCTTTCTCCTGCTGGGAAAATCAGAGCCTCTGGGGCTCTTCCTGAAAAAACGTGTACATAAAGTTGTTGTCCCCTTGCTGATCTGGTCAGTTATTTTTGTGTTGTGGATTGATTTTTACGAGTACTACCATCCGTCTTCCGCATCGACAATGACCATGGTGGAATATTTGAAACCGGTACACGACAGCGGATGGAAAATTCTCATTTTCATGCTGTGGTGCCCGGTTTATTTTCACCTCTGGTTTTTGTATGCGGTGCTGGGTGTCTACCTGGTCACGCCTATACTGCGGGTAGTGGTGCAACATGCGGACCGCAAGCTGCTTTGGTACATGGTCGGACTTGCACTGCTGGGGTTCATGTTGTACGGGCTTCAAGTGGCTACCAGCGTTCCCAATTTCATAGACCTGCATATGGTCGGCGGCAATATCGGGTTTGTTGTCCTGGGCTACCTGTTGGGAACAATGACCATATCGCGGCGTATGGCAAAAGTGATGGCCGTGGTAGTTCCTGTATGTGCGTTGACAGTTATTATCGGCACTTATTATCTGACCGCCGGCGACAAAGGCGTATTGAACCAAACCCTGTGGAACAGTCCGCTGGTGCTGGCAATGAGCGCCGGTGTATTAATCATCGCTCGTTATTTCGATGAACAATGTACGCGGCTGCAGGAAGGCAAATTAAATACTGCAATCAAGACATTAAGTTCCGCAAGTTTCGGCATTTACCTGGTGCATGTACTGTTTCTTTATGCATTTTCTGAAGGCCTTTTCGGGTTCCGCTTGACCGCGTTGTCCGGCAACCCTGCGTACTTCGTGCCAATTCTTGTTGCATTGACATACACTTGTTCATTCACTGTGATTTACATCATGCAGAAAATCCCCTACGTTCGTCGCGCAGTGCCGTAATACCGCTCGTTTTCCAGGAAGATGGGGGCTAGCTTGCTCCCGTTTTCCTGTATAAATTAATCACTCGCAATTCGCCAGAAAAATCCCGATAACATCCCCGCTGTCAAGACTGGCGCATTTGCGCCAATTGCGTATCATCCTCTGCTTCATCCCTCTCTTTTTTGCTGTCCATGCTACCTACCATCGAACAACGTCTCGCGCTTGAACTCGTCGCAAAACCGGTACAGGTCGCCGCAGCCATCGCCCTTCTTGATGAAGGTGCAACGGTGCCTTTTATTTCACGCTATCGCAAGGAAGCCACCGGTGGGCTGGACGATACGCAATTGCGTTTACTGGAAGAACGATTGCGTTATTTGCGCGAGCTTGAAGATCGTCGCGCTGCGGTAATCGGATCGGTAGAAGACCAGGGCAAGATGACTCCTGCCCTGCTGGATGCAATTGTGCACGCGGAAGATAAGACGCGGCTTGAGGATTTGTATTTACCGTACAAGCAAAAGCGCCGCACCAAGGCACAGATTGCGGCGGAGGCTGGCTTGACGCCGCTTGCCGATGCGCTGCTCGTCGATCCTATGCTAAACCCCGAAGAAGAAGCGGCAAAATATTTGAAGCCGGCCTTCGCCGTTGAAAGCGGTGAGAATCCGGGCGTGGCGGATACCAAGGCTGCACTTGATGGTGCGCGGCAAATCCTGATGGAGCGATTCGCTGAAGATGCGACCCTGCTGCAGGCGTTGCGCGAATATCTTACCGATCACGGCGTAGTGGAGTCCAAGGTAGTCGAGGGCAAGCAGGATGCAGGTGAGAAATTTGCCGATTATTTCGATTACTTCGAGACTATCGGCACGATCCCGTCGCACCGCGCATTGGCGCTCTTCCGCGGACGGCGCGAAGAAATCCTCAATGTCGCATTGCGACTCGATACCGAAGAAGAAAAGCCCAAATGGGATGCGCCGCACAACCCTTGCGAAGGCCGCATCGCAACACGTTTTGGCGTCAGCAACCAAGGGCGTCCCGCCGACAAATGGCTTTCCGATACGGTGCGCTGGGCATGGCGCGTGAAGGTATTCATGCACCTGGAAACCGAGCTGATGACGACGCTGCGCGAGAAGGCCGAGATCGAGGCGATCAACGTCTTCGCGCGCAACCTGAAGGCGCTGCTGCTGGCCGCACCGGCCGGCATGCGCGCAACGATGGGGCTCGACCCCGGCTTGCGTACCGGCGTGAAAGTGGCCGTAGTGGATGCGACCGGCAAGGTAGTCGATACTGCCGCTATTTTCCCGCACCAGCCGCGCAACGACTGGGACGGTTCGCTGCACGTATTGGCGCAACTCGCCGAGAAACACAAGGTGTCGCTGATCTCCATCGGCAACGGCACCGCATCGCGGGAAACCGACAAGCTGGCGCAAGACCTGATCAAGCTGCGGCCGGAATTATCGCTCACTAAAATCGTCGTATCCGAGGCCGGCGCATCGGTGTACTCAGCATCCGAATTTGCATCGAAGGAGCTGCCTGAGCTGGACGTTACCTTGCGTGGCGCAGTATCGATCGCACGCCGGCTGCAGGATCCATTGGCAGAGCTGGTAAAGATCGACCCGAAATCAATCGGCGTCGGCCAGTACCAGCACGACGTCGGGCAAACACAGCTGGCGCGCTCGCTGGACGCCGTAGTGGAAGACTGCGTCAATGCGGTAGGGGTAGACGTGAACACCGCCTCTGCGCCTCTTCTGGCGCGTGTATCCGGTCTAAACGCCAGTGTTGCGCAAAGCATCGTCACCTACCGCGACATGAAAGGCATCTTCACTTCCCGCGCGGCGTTGCGAAATGTGCCTCGCCTGGGTGACAAGACGTTTGAACAAGCGGCGGGCTTCCTGCGCGTCATGTCGGGCGACAACCCGCTGGACGCGTCAGCGGTGCACCCTGAGTCCTACCCGCTGGTAGAAAAGATACTCGCCGACATCAAGAAAGATGTGAAGAGCGTCATCGGTGATGAACGACTGCTCAAATCATTAAGCCCGGCCAAATATGCCGATGAAAAATTTGGCATACCGACCATTACCGATATCCTGAAAGAGCTGGAAAAACCGGGCCGTGATCCGCGTCCGGAATTCACGACCGCGACCTTCAAGGACGGCGTAGAGGAAATCAGGGACCTGCGCCCCGACATGATTCTGGAAGGTGTCGTCACCAATGTTGCGGCATTCGGTGCATTCGTCGACATCGGCGTCCATCAGGACGGCCTTGTGCATATTTCAGCGCTCTCGAACACCTTCGTAAAGGATCCGCATACAGTCGTGAAAGCAGGTCAGGTGGTAAAGGTAAAAGTGCTGGAAATCGACGAGAAGCGCAAACGCATCGCACTGACCATGCGCCTGTCTGATACCGCACCGGTTGCCGGGGCAAAGCCGGAACAACGCGGTGACCGCAACGATGCAAAACGTCTTGCGCAACAGCAAAAAGCCCCGCAGGCGCCAGCAAATAGTGCAATGGCTGCTGCCTTTGCTAAACTGCGGCCTTAGGTGCGTCGGCCGGCACCGAATTGCCATGCGATCGCTTATGAGCCCCAGCAAGAATCGTCCATTTTTCCTATAATGGCAAGATCAATCACAGTGAGGTAGCGCAATGAGCGACGTACAAGTCTGGATCAAGGAAACCGTAACGACAAACCCGGTCGTACTGTTTATGAAAGGCAACGCCCAATTCCCGCAATGCGGCTTCTCCGGCCGCGCAATGCAATTGCTGAAAGCATGCGGCGTAGAAAACGTCGTCACCGTCAATGTGCTGGATGATCCGGAAATTCGTCAGGGCGTAAAAGAATATTCAAACTGGCCGACCGTGCCCCAGTTGTACATCAAGGGCGAATTCATCGGCGGCTCCGACATCATGAATGAGATGTTCGAATCCGGCGAACTGCAAACCCTGCTGAAAGCCTGAGTTGACTGCGTCTGCGAACGGCGCACCCAAGCGGCTGATTATTGGAATTACGGGTGCAACAGGTGCTGTGTATGGCGTGCGCTTGTTGCAAGTGCTTGCAGAAACGCCCGGCATCGAAACCCATTTGATCGTGTCGGATGCAGGTGTATTGAACCTGCATCAGGAACTCGACATGAATCGCAAGGACGTCGAGGCGATTGCGCACGTGGTCCACAACGTACGAGACATAGGTGCATCGATAGCCAGCGGCTCCTTCCAGTCCGACGGAATGATAGTCGCGCCATGCTCGATGAAGACACTCGCTTCAGTCGCACACGGCCTATCCGATAACCTGATGGCCCGCGCAGCCGATGTTGTCCTGAAAGAGCGCCGCCGCCTTGTACTGATGGTGCGTGAAACGCCATTCAACTTAGCGCATCTGCGCAACATGACCACCATCACCGAAATGGGCGGCATCATTTTCCCGCCACTACCGGGCTTCTATCAACGCCCGCAAACAATTGCAGAGATGGTCGACCATACGGTCGGTCGCGTACTTGATTTGTTTGATGTTCCGCATGAGCTTACTCCTCGCTGGAATGGGCTTAAGTCGGCTGATTAATGCTATTCGCATGCGGGCCAAGACCAGGTCTGACCTGAGGATCGCGTCCAGGAAGCCTAGTTAAACGGGGTCAGAGTTTTTTTCGCAAGCCTCACCGCGAAAATTACTCTGACCCCGCTTAATGGACCACGGAGTATGGAAGCTGTGCCCTGAGCTTTAATTCGTCGCGAACGTTATTTCTCCGTAGCCCGCGAATGAGGGTCAGAGTAATTTTCGCGATAAATCATACGAAAAAAAACTCTGACCCTGATTCGCTATGTCGGCGATACATTACGATAGAGAAGCGCCACACCCATAACGCGGCAAATAACTAAAATAGTTTGGGACGAACCACAAAATGAAAAAACTCCTGCTAGCTTTATTCCTCCTGATCGCTGCAACCACAGCATTCGCCCAACCCAAAGCAGAAGAACCCACCTTCCCCATCAGAGGCTTCCACCTCGACCTGAGAGTCCAGGTAATGACCATGGACGCCCTCAAGGATTTTGCCCTGAAGCTAAAAAAATCCGGCATCAACACCCTCGTCATGGAATGGGAAGGCACCTACCCATACGAAAAACATCCGCTGATACCTAACAAATACGCGTATACCAAAGAGCAGGTAACCTCCCTCATAAAATACTGCAACACCCTTGGCATCGACGTCATCCCGTTACAGCAAAGCTTCGGCCACGTCGAATACATCCTGCGCCACGAACGCTATAAAAACCTGCGCGAAGATCAAAAAGACTACTCGCAAGTTTGCCCGCTGGAGACCGAAGGCGACAGCGCACTCTTCACTGACCTGTATACCGAACTGGCATCCACACATACCTCGAAATACATCCACATCGGCGGCGATGAGACCTACCTGCTGGGCCACGACGACAAATGCAGAATGAAGGTCGCGCGCGAAGGCAAATCCAAACTGTACGCCGACTATATCAAGATGCTCTGCGATATCGTCATCAAGCTGGGCAAGCGCCCCGTCCTGTGGGCCGACATCGCATTGGCCTATCCCGACGCGATCAAGTCTCTTCCCAAGGAAACAGTGTTCATCGACTGGAACTACGGCTGGGATTTGAACCGCTTTGGAGACCATCAGAAACTGATGGAAAGCGGCTTTGAGATATGGGGTTCTCCGGCGCTGAGATCGAGCCCTGACAATTACAACCTGACGCTATGGGAAAAGCATTTCAAAAATATCAGGGACTTCATTCCGACTGCGCGCAAATTAGGCTACAAGGGCATGGTGATGACTTCATGGTCGACCTCCGGTGCATATTCCCCGGTTTTTGAATCCGAGTCAGACATTGCTGACTTGTACGCCATCCGGCACGTCTATCCTCTTTCCGGTTTCAATATCCTGATAGCCGCATATAGCGAGGCGTTGAAATCGACGCAACCGTTGAACATCGAGGATTTTATGCAGCGGTATTGCAAGGATCATTTTGGATTCAACAAGGAGCAGGCAGATGCGTTCTGGACTGCGCTGAAAACTTCGCCGTATGAAGTCAGGCAAGGTGAAGTAATTGCACCGTATCCGATGAGTGTCCAGCAATTATCGGACAGCAACCGCGCGGCAGTAAAAACACTATATTCGCTGCACCCTGAAAAAAATCAGCAAGAGTATGAGCACTTCAAGTTGATGGCGGATATTCGCGATTATTATTTGCGCTATCAGACTATCGAGAAGCTGGTGAATGAGCCGACTTTCAATGATGTTCAAAAACCAGCCGTTCTCAATAAATTAAATGAGCTATTGGTGATGTCAAAAAGCCTGGATGATCGGTTCAGTCTGTTGAATAAAGGGTTTTTGAATCCTTCAGAAATTGAAGAAGAAAATCAGGTAAGGAACATCAAGATAAACAATTTATATAAGCGCTTATCCAGAAAAATGGCTGGCTCCATTTTATAAAAATCTAGTGGCCTTTTTACCTACAATTTTAATTGCTTGACGATCAATATGTCTGAGAACCTTCCCGTATATAAAATAATCGATGGCGTGCGCGTACGAAAAGATGGTGATTTAAGAGATCCGACCCGAAGATATTCCCACGTCGTTGATGCTAACGGCAATCAATCCATCTGCGAGTTCACGGATGCCGAAGAACAAGAAACTAACGAACGCGAAGCTGCTTGGAAAGCAGACGCGCCTCAACGCGAACTTGACGAAAAGCGCTTGCAATTTGAGGGGGAGACTTACCGTGACGCGCTAAGGTACGAGACTCGTTTCGTTGCTTTCGTTGATATCTTGGGGTGGACTTCCGCTATAAAGTCTTCGCATACGGATCATGATCGAACTCGACAACTTGGCATAGCACTCACTGCAATTCGAAAGCAGACCCAACAAATCGAAGGTATGCGTAACTTAATGGCTACTCATGGAGACGGTCACCAATGGCCAGGCGACCCGCAGGCGACTCACTTTTCGGATTGTCTGGTGATCTCGACCAGAGCTGATCGCCATGGACGAGAACAACTAATTTCTACGCTCAGTAGCCTATGCGTTAACCTTTTACACCAAGGATTTTTGCTGCGAGGAGGCGTAACTAAAGGAGATGTCTACCATCAAGATGGAATGGTCTTCGGCCCAGCTTTTCTGACAGCATATGAACTGGAGAGCCGTGTTGCTATATACCCCAGAATAATTTTGGACCCAAATTTGACTAGAGAGTGGGGACAAGGTGTCGTGATTGTCGACAAGAATAACGTCTTACTAGACCAGGCGAAAACATGGCGCCTCAGTGATGACGGCTTCCGTTTTTTCGATTTCTTGCAGCCGTTCGGTGGCTTCCCCGGCTTTCAGGACTCGCCGCACCTGATCCAAAGTACTCTTGAACCGCTTCGATTGATTCTCGTAAAGGCTCTCGATACTTATAGAGAAAATTTAAGTGTCTGGCCGAAGTATGTATGGCTAGCAAATTATTTTAATAATGTCTGTGCCGAGCATTTAGGCCATGGAGTTGCTCTAATTAATATAGACCGGAAAGAAGGCTAAGGGGAATTAGATTTTATCTACGCTAGGCATACATTGTGAAAATACAAAAAGCCCACAACCGATGAAAGTTGTGGGCCTTTGATTTTACTGGTGCCGACTGCAGGACTTGAACCCGCCACCCCCTGATTACAAGTCAGGTGCTCTACCAGATGAGCTAAGTCGGCGAAACTGGAAGACGCGTATTTTACCTTATTTAATTCGAGTTAGTGTGGGTCTGCCGCCACCTTTTTTTGGCGGATCCCCATCCCCGTTGGGATTGATATCTGCCACGTCGTCATTCTGACCACTGGGCGCCGATGGAACGGCTGTCAGTGATGTAACGCCTGCAGGCACACCCAAGAGCACATTAGGCGATTTATCGCTGCCATGCCCTTCCGTACCCTTGTCGTTGGACGCTGGGAGACGCGACACTTCAAATGCCATTCCCTGGCCATTTTCACGTGCATAAATTGCCACGACGTTGTCCACCGGCACAGAAATCTCGCGCGACACACCGCCGAACCGTGCATGGAAATGAATCAGGTCATTGTCCATTTTGAGGCCGCTGGTCGCGCTGAAACTTATGTTGAGGACAATTTCGCCGTTCTTGACAAACTCTCTCGGTACTTGCGCACGACCATCTACCGTCGCGGCCAGATACGGGGTGTAACCATTGTCGGTACACCATTCGTAAATCGCACGCAGCAGGTAGGGTTTGGTCGAGGTTTCAGACATGGGCGTTGTATCGTTCGAACACTATGGTTGCATCAAACTTCATTCAGACATTTGTGTACCCGTTTGTAATTCATCGCAGACTTGCGGCAAATCATCAAACGGGCTTACCTGCCCGACCGGCTGATACTTAACGCCGCATTACTTTTTCGGACGGCGTCAGTGCTTCGATATATGCAGGGCGCGAAAAAATCCGCTCTGCATATTTCATTAGAGGTGCAGCCGTCTTCGACAGTTCGATACCGTAATGATCCAGGCGCCACAGCAACGGTGCGATCGCGACATCGAGCATCGAGAATTCATCACCGAGCATGTATTTGTTTTTCAGAAACAGCGGCGCCAGAGTCGTCAGACGATCGCGCACTTCGCCACGTGCTTTTTCGTAGATCTTGTCCGAGCTTTGCGATTTGTCGTTTTCAAGCGTGTGTACGTGAACAAACAATTCTTTTTCGAAATTGAATAGCATCAAGCGTGCGCGGGCGCGCATCAACGGATCTGCCGGCATCAATTGTGGATGCGGGAAACGTTCATCTATGTATTCATTGATGATGTTGGATTCGTACAGGATGAGGTCGCGCTCAACCAGGATCGGTACTTGACCGTACGGATTCATGGTGGAGATGTCTTCAGGTTTATTGAAGAGGTCGACGTCGCGGACTTCAAAGTCCATGCCTTTTTCAAAAAGGACTAGACGGCAGCGATGAGAAAATGGGCAGGTTGTGCCTGAATAGAGAACCATCATATTTTGTAGTTCCTTAGAAACAAATAGGGTGAGAGGTATTACCGCTCACCCTGAAAAACACGCTCGCAACTCGCGAGCAAAAAAACTTACTTTACTTCTTTCCAGTACGAAGCGTTTAGACGCCAGGCGAGGAATGCGAATAGGCTCAAGAACAACAGAACCCAGACTGCCAGGGCTTTGCGCTTGGTTTGCGCAGGCTCGGCCATCCACTCAAGATACGCGACCAGGTCAGCGACTTCGGTATCGTATTCGAGCGCAGATAATTTCTGCTTGCCAACGACCGGCATCAGCTTGATGTGTGTCCCCGTATGGTGATGTTCGCCTTCGAGGCTCTTGGTCTCTTCGGAACGATTGCCATCTGCATCAAACGTTGCAGTCGTTTCCGAAAATCCGGTTACCTTGCCAGATGCATCCTTGACTTCCTTGACCTCAGAAATCTCGGCGCCACGCTTTTCGCCCTGCAATTCCCACAGTACATGAGGCATGCCGACGTTCGGGAATACCGCATTGTTCCAACCTGTCGGCCGTGAATTATCGCGATAGTAGCTGCGTAAATACGTGTATATCCAGTCGCCACCCGTGCCTGCTTCGGATGCCTTGGCGCGCGCGATCACCGACAGGTCGGGAGGTGCCACGCCGAACCATTCTTTTGCATCCTTGGCGGATAGAGATACCTTCATCAGGTCTCCTACCTTGTCGCCGGCAAAGAGCAAGTTCCCTTTGATCTGGTCTTCAGTCAGGCCAAGATCGCGCAAGCGGTTATAACGCATAGCCGAAGCAGCATGGCAGTTCAGGCAATAATTCACGAACAGCTTCGCGCCGTTTTGCAAGGCTGCAACCTCAGTCCGGTCAGGCGCGTGATCCAGCGGAAATCCGCCTTCATTCGCAAGTACCAAGGTGGGGGCAAATGCCAATGCCACAATCAGTTTTTTTAGAAATCTCATGATTCTCATATCCCTTTGCGGCTTAGTGCGGATGGAACGTAACACGACTCGGCACAGGCTTGAACTTGCCCATCGTGCTCCACCATGGCATCAACAAGAAGAAGCCGAAGTAGATCAATGTGCAAACCTGAGACAGGCGCTCACCGAATGGTGAAGGCGGCTTCACACCAAGATAGCCAAGAGTGACGAATGCAAGTCCGAACAGTATGTAGACATACTTGTGCCAGTCGGGACGATAACGAATCGACTTGACCAGGGAGCGATCCAGCCAAGGCAAGCCACCGAGGATCATGACCGAAGAACCGAAGAGTACGACGCCCCAGAATTTGGCTTCCAAAGCCCATGGCATCATGCCAACAACCATGACAAGTCCGACAATTGCGATCGCGGCTTTGATCAAAATGTTGAGCTTGGTTTTCAGGAAAATCAAGGCGACATAAGCAGCGATACCGGCCATCACTACGTATAGGAATTCCGACGTGGTTGCACGCAGAATTGAATAGAACGGGGTGAAGTACCAGGTAGGCGCAATATGCAGCGGCGTCTTCAGTGAATCGGCAGGAACGAAGTTGTTATATTCCAAGAAATAACCACCCATCTCCGGCGCATAAAACACGATCGCGCTGAAGATCACAAGGAACACGCTGACGCCAAACAGGTCATGTACCGTGTAGTAAGGATGCGACGGAATTGAATCGAGCGGATGCCCATCAGCACCAAGACTATCCTTGACCTCGATGCCATCAGGATTGAGCGAGCCTACTTCATGCAGTGCGATCAGATGTGCGGAGACCAAGCCCAACAATACCAATGGAATGGCAATCACGTGGAAGGCAAAGAAGCGGTTCAAGGTTGCATCCGACACCACATAGTCGCCACGGATCCATAATGAGAGATCAGGGCCGACGAATGGAATTGCACCGAACAGATTGACAATCACCTGTGCGCCCCAGTAAGACATCTGACCCCACGGCAGCAGGTAGCCAAAAAACGCTTCACCCATCAGGCACAGGAAAATCGCAAAGCCGAACAGCCACACCAGCTCACGTGGCTTGCGGTATGAACCGTACAGCAAGGCACGGGTCATGTGCAGGTAGACAATGATGAAAAATGCCGAGGCTCCGGTCGAATGCATGTAGCGCACCAGCCAGCCCCAAGGAACATCGCGCATGATGTATTCGACCGAGTAAAACGCAAGGCCTGCATCCGGCTTGTAGTGCATCGTCAGGAAGATACCCGTGACGATCTGGATGACCAGCACCAGCATCGCGAGCGAGCCGAAGATGTACCAGAAATTGAAATTCTTGGGCGCGTAGTACTTACCCCACTGATCATTCCACAGCTTCGACAGCGGGAAGCGTGCATCGACCCAATTCAATGCCTGCGCAGCGACAGGTGCATCCGCAGGAAGTTTCTTTTCAACGAACGCCATGATTACGCCTCACCTTTCTCGTCTTTACCAATCAGGATCTTGGTATCGGACAGGTACATGTGTGGTGGTACGTCCAGATTGGTCGGCGCTGGCTTGTTTTTATAAACGCGCGCGGCAAGATCGAAAGTCGATCCGTGGCATGGGCATAAGAATCCACCCGCCCAGTCATCCGGCAGCGACGGCTGCGCGCCTGCTTGAAATTTTTGCGATGGGGAGCAACCCAAGTGCGAACAAATTCCGACGGCGACAAGAATCTCTTTGTGCTCGACACGCGAACGCGTTTGATTCTTGCAGTATTCCGGCATGGGAAGTTGATACGTCTTTTCGGATTTCGGATCAGAAACCAAGCTCTCGGTTTTCTCGAGGCTTGCCAACATCTCCGGAGTACGCTTGAGTATCCAGACGGGCTTGCCGCGCCATTCGAATACCTTCATTTCACCCGGCTTTAATCCGGAAATGTCTGCTTCAACCGGCGCACCCGCAGCTTTTGCCCGCTCGGATGGCTGGAAAGTGCATACCATTGCCCCTGCCGTCGCCAATCCTGCCACCCCACCCGCCGCACATGTAGCGACGAGCAAGCCACGTCGACCGGAGTCGACCTGCTTTTCGATACTCATACCAACCCCAATCATTCAAATTTCGAAATTTTATGCAAAACTTCTAGCAACCTTAGATTATAACGTAGCTGCCAACTGTTTTAAAGGGGCAAGATGGGTCATCGTGCAATTTTCAGGAACTTTTCCTGCTGCATGAGGTTCTGCATAGAGGCAGATAAAGGATGCGAGGCACTGCTTTCCGAAAATAGTTATGGCCTGCCTTTGCATAAATTCGCGAAATGATCGCGCAGGATTTTGATTTGCAAGGGGATTTTGTGATGGAGCGTCGTCGTAGTTGGCCTACGACCGACCGAACAAAATTCCCGTGCGAAACAAAAGAAAAAGACCCGCGAGGATCCTCGCAATTTATGCAAAGGTCAGATATATGTTCTAGAGAATGCAAAATCATCGCTCGCAGCGATTTGGGCTTACCAAGACTAACGACAACAGGGGGGCATGAAAATGGGCATGATGCAGGAATTCAAGACGTTTGCAATCAAAGGAAATGTGATCGACCTGGCGGTCGGCGTGATCATCGGCGCGGCGTTTGGCAAGATCGTAGAGTCACTGGTGCAGGACATCATCATGCCGGTCGCCGGGAGAATTTTTGGTGGACTGGATTTTTCCAGCTACTATATTCCGCTCAACAACCAGGCGGCAAACCTTACACTGATCGAAGCAAAAAAAGCCGGAGCGGTGTTCGCCTACGGCAGCTTTATTACGATTCTTATTAATTTCCTGATCCTGGCATTCATCATTTTCCAAATGGTGCGCGCCGTTAACAAGGCAAGGAGAAGCGATCCGGCCGCTGAGGCAACACCATTGCCACCACCGGAGGATGTCGTATTGCTGAGAGAAATCCGGGATGCACTGATCAAGAAATAGCTGCCATCATCTGCAATGAAGTCGATAGAGCGGATTATTTATCGGCCATTCTAATCAGGTCTTTGATCCAAAGTCCCCAAGTTGCAGCAGTCCACGTCGGTGAGCCTCAAACACAGCCTCGCCGCGTGAATGCACGGACAGTTTGGCGTAAATACTCTTGATGTGCGTTTGTATCGTACCGACAGACACTGACAGCAGTCGGGCAACTTCGCCATAACTATCGCCACGCGCGATCAGGTCGAGAATTGTCGCTTCGCGTTTGGTCAGGGAGGAGAGTTCGACAGTGCTCTCAGACGGCACCTGCGCCCCTTTTTTCTCGCCCCGCTCACCCCGTATACGCGCAAGCACCATGCGCGCAATGGCCGGACTCATAGGCGAGCCACCCGCAAGGAGATCCAGAATTGCCCGTACCACGTCAACCGGTCCCGCATCCTTGAGCACGTAGCCGGAAGCGCCGGCCTCTATGCATGCCAGTACATTCGCCTCGTCGGCAGAAGCGGTGATGACCATCATGTCGCACTTCGGATAACGCAGTTGGCATGCCTGGATCACCTCTAGGCCGGATCCGTCAGGGAGACCTAGATCCGTCAACAAAACGTCGACAGACTGGGTCTGCAGCAATTCCAGCGCCGGCTTGACACTATCCAGCGCCCCCACCAATTTAAGCGTCGGTTCGGCCTCGATGGCAAGACATAATGCACGCCGCGTGAGGTTATCGTCCTCAACGATCAGAACAGTGACAGGCGGGGTCGACGCATTGTTCGACATAAGCAATCCATTTTAAATATAACGGCACGCAC
>Ga0207095_10184_pt1 | contig 18747 bp, 16 predicted proteins | sample Alteio_BWMinHeat_88_FD_153529 | JGI IMG/M metagenome (GOLD analysis project Ga0207095, IMG submission 153529) | Enriched cells from forest soil in Barre Woods Harvard Forest LTER site, Petersham, Massachusetts, United States -... | ecosystem: Environmental > Terrestrial > Soil > Temperate forest >... | reverse complement strand
AGGGAAGCAAGATCTGGGTGGCCGTCCTCGAGGGCGCGGGGATGTGGCATTCCGTCGACGTCAGCGCCGCAGACGCGAAAAAGGTCCTTCCCCTCGAGTGGAAGATGCCGTTCGTCGCGCAGTGGCGCGTCGATTTCACGCGTAAGGACGGGCTAACCGATACTTGGGACATGCTCTTGCCGGAAAAGGAAGGCGACGGTTTCATCAAACCGTCATGGCTTGCGCGGGACGGCAAGATCAGCGCAGCGACTCGGACCGCGACGGGCGAGATCGACCGCGATGCCTACAAGCCGGGTGGTCCTGCATCGGACCGTGTGGGTCCGGATCGGGCGCGGTGGACGACGGTGCTCGGCAAGGTTCAGTACCCCTGCTGGTCGGACCGCGAACGCAAGGGGTTCCTCCAACCCCTGGAACACAAAAAACTCGTGTTCGACGGGCCTGTCTTGATCTACCCGATTATCCGGCTGGCGGAGACTCCCGTGGAGTCGTACACCCCGGTGGACATCGTCCGCAACACGCTGGGCGTCGGCCCGTGCCAGTACATTCTCGACGTCGAGGGACAGAAACAGGAGCACGTGGGCCGCGCGACCTGCCACGTGCGAACGCTGCTCAACGAAATCTACAAGAGCGGTATGCAGAAGGAGAAGCGGAAGGAGATTGAAAACTACCTCGGTGACGGGCTCGACTTTGTCACCCACATCCGCAAACGCGTTCTCGCCTACGCCGCATTCGGAAAGGAACTGCGGAAGTACCTTGCGGAGCAGCGCGCGGCGCACCCGGAGCTCAAGGAGTCGCTGGGCGATCTGGAGGCGCTCGTGCGCGAGATTGACGAGCGCGTGGAGCCGAGGATGAAGGCAATTGTTCAGCACAAGATGCTCAAGGAGATCGCGGCGAAGGTTGTCGAGCAAAAGGAAGAACCGACGCCGCCGGCCCTCGCCGCGCAGCTCAACCGCGATTTCCTCGCGAGCGGGCTGCTCGACTACGACGAAGCGGACTGGGAAGCCAAGCTCAAGAAGGAGTACACGGACCCCTTGACGGCGATCGGCGGGGAGCAGGACGAGATGGTTGGGGAGTGTCGCTGGGTGGTGAAAGCGCTCCGTCAGAAGGCGGGAATCCTAATGGCCACGGACCCGAAAATGGCCCCGATCGCGGCGGAGATCCGAGCCCGCACCCAGAAAATGCTTCGTGGCGGCGCTGCCTATGAAGGCGCACGCCACTGAGGACGGCGCTGGTAATCCACCGGTGCTTTGACGTTCATCTGCTGCTACCGCGTGGTCCATCCGAAACAGGAGATCAAGAATGTCAATTCGACTTGGCAGCACGATTGGGCTGGTCGCGACTGTGATCGCTTTCTTTGCAACGTCCTCGCTTCGGCTCGCGAAAGCGGAGGACTGGCCTTGCTGGCGGGGACCCCGGGGTGATGGCATCTCGCGTGAGACCGGACTGTTGAAGGAGTGGCCTGCGGATGGACTCAAGCAACTCTGGAAGGCCGATTTGTCTGGAGGCTTTTCCTCGGTCGCCGTTGTCGACGGCAGGCTGTTCACCCAAACCAAGGAGAAGGACCAGGAGGTCGTCGTGTGCCTGGACGCGTCAACCGGAAAGGACCTTTGGCGCTACCGATACGACTGCGATTACGGCGCACACAAGAGCTTCACAGGAGGCGGCATGCCCGCATCGCGGACCGGCCCGCGCTCAACGCCCACCGTTGATGGCGGCCGCGTCTATACGCTGGGCGCGACTGGAATCTTGCTCTGTCTGGAGGTGAAGAACGGCGAAAAGGTCTGGCAGCAAGACCTCCTTAAGATCGCGGACATTGACTGCCCGAGGCATGGTTATTGTTGCTGTCCCCTGACCGTCGGCGATCGCATCTACGTCCACCCGGGCGGGACGAAGGGCAGGTCGATCGCGGCTCTGGACAAGAAGGATGGATCGGTCGTCTGGCAGGCGCTTGACGACCCGATCGGCGAAGGGAGTCCGGTCTGGATCGAAAGCGGCGGAAAACCCCAGGTCATCTTCTTCACGGGAGCGGGAGCCGTCGGCGTGGCCCCGAAGGACGGGAAGCCGCTCTGGCGCTATCCCTGGAAGACCCAGTATGACCTCAACATTGCGACACCCATCTACGCGGACGGCAAGGTGTTCATCTCCTCCAACTACGGTACCGGCGCAGCCGTCTTCCGCCTCACGGACAAGGAAGTACCCGAGACAGTCTGGAAAGAGAATACGATGCAAAACCATATCTCGACGTCAGTCCTTTATGAGGGACACCTCTACGGCTTCAGCGAGCAACGGCTGCGCTGCGTGGACTTCGAGACGGGCAAGATGAAATGGGACAAGACCGGCCTGGGCAAAGGCTCCCTCGTCGTCGCCGACGGGCATCTCATCGTTTTGGGCGACCACGGCGACGTGGTGCTCGCCAAGGCAACCCCGGACAAGTACACCGAGGTGAACCGGTGCCAGGTCTTCGACAAAGAGAAGTTGACCTGGACAGTACCGGTGCTGTCGGACGGCCGGCTGTTCGTGCGCCACGAAAACGGCATGGTCGCGCTGGACCTGAGTGGAAAGGCGAAATAAGCCAGGGTGGGAGCTTCCTGTTGGACGAGCCCATACCATGCCCGCTCCGCTTCTACGGGACCGCACGTCTACGCGATCACCCGTCGCCCCGTGACCGCCTGGATTCAGCCGTGTCAGGTCTCTCTGGGGCTTCAGAGAATGTTAATGAAGCACTGACCCACGAACTGGAGACATGGTTATGGGATGCTTCTCGATCGCATTAGGTGTCGCGGCGTTCCTGCTCACCGGAACAGCATTGCGCGTGTCTGGGAGCGGGGAGGATGCCGCTGATCCTGTGGGTATCTTCGAGAGCCATGGTGACGTGGGAGACGTGCTGCACCGCGGGTCCGTTACCTTCGATAAGGAGGCGCGGAGTTACACCGTCGTCGGCAGCGGCGAGAACATGTGGTCGACCAAGGACGCCTTTCACTACGTCTGGAAGAAGGCTTCCGGGGACGTCGCGCTGACGGCCGACATCTCCTTCGTTGGAAAGGGCAAGGAGCCCCACCGCAAGGCGTGCCTCGTGATCCGCCAGAGTCTGGACGCCGACGCCGCCTATGTTGATGCCGCGCTCCACGGCGACGGCCTGACATCGCTCCAGTTTCGTGAGGCCAAGGGCGCCGCCACGCACGAGGTGCAAGCGAGCGTCTCGGCCCCTAGCCGGCTACGAATCGAGAAGCGGGGCAGGTATGCGCTGATGTACCTGGCGGCGAAGGACGAGGAACTGCGTTTTTCGGGCGCGGCCGTGCGGCTTTCGTTCGAGGAGCCGTTCTATGTCGGCCTCGGCGTGTGCGCGCACGATAAGGACGCCACGGAGACGGCCGTGTTCACCAACGTGGAATTGAAGACGGACCTTCCCGCCGCGAAGAAGCCGGTCCTCTACAGCACGCTTGAGACCCAAACGATCGCGTCGACGGATCGCCGCGTCGTCTACGTTACGCCGACCCGCATCGAAGCACCCAACTGGCTGCCCGACGGCAAGGAACTGATCTTCAATAGCAGCGGCAAGCTTCACCGCATCCCCATCGCCGGCGGCAAGCCGGAGGCCATCGACACCGATTTCGCCACGCGGTGCAACAACGACCACGGAGTGTCCCCGGACGGGACCCAGCTCGTTATCAGCGACCAGTCCCAGGGGCAAAAGAAGTCCCTCATCTACAAGCTGCCGATCGCCGGCGGAAAGCCCACGTTGATCACGCCGTCGGGCCCATCCTACTGGCACGGCTGGTCCCCAGATGGCAAAACGCTCGCGTTCTGCGGCGAGCGCGACGGCAAGTTCGACGTCTACACCATCCCCGCCGCCGGTGGCGAGGAGACGCGCCTGACGAAGGCCAAGGGCCTCAACGACGGTCCGGAGTATTCACCGGACGGCCGATTTATCTACTTCAATTCCGACCGCACCGACCGGATGCAGATCTGGCGCATGAAGCCCGACGGCAGCGAACAGGAGCAGATCACGTCCGATGAGTACAACAATTGGTTCCCCCATCCCTCGCCCAATGGGAAGTCGATGGTGTTTCTCTCGTACGAAAAGGACGTCACCGGCCACCCAGAAAACAAGGACGTGACCCTGCGGACGATGTCACTGAAAGATAAGAAGATCGACGCGATCGGCCGATTCTTCGGGGGCCAGGGGACGATCAACGTCCCGTGCTGGTCGGCCGACGGACGAAAGATTGCCTTCGTGACCTACCAGTTGGTCCCATAACCTCCTGCGAGCCGAGGAGATCCGGGACGTTACTGGACGAACCTCGGGTCTTGGACATGAACGAACTCAGGCAACGCGGCCCGCCACAACGCGGACCCGCATGCGAGAGCGGCCAGGCGATTTCGATCAGTCCCAGGAAATGAAATGGACCCGAAGATTGATAAGGACGGCGCCCCGCCAAAGCCTCCGGTGGAGCCTGCCGAGTCGTCCACCCGCTGGGGCAAAGCGCCAGGCCCGCCCGAGGAAGTTCGGTTCCTTCGCGGTCCGCAACCTCGCGGCTTCGAACTCATGCGGGCCGTCCGAATCTTCATGGAGTTGATGAAAGGCTTTCGGTCGCTGCACTTCGTCGGCCCGTGCGTGACCGTGTTCGGGTCGGCCCGGTTTACGGAAGACCATGCGTATTACCGGCTCGCCAGGCAGGTCGCCGCTGGGCTGGCTCGTGCCGGTTTCACGGTCATGACGGGCGGCGGCCCCGGGATCATGGAGGCGGCCAACCGCGGCGCCAAAGAGGGTGGAGGCTACTCCGTCGGCTGCAATATCGAGCTTCCCAAAGAACAGAAGCCCAACGGTTATCTCGACCGTTGGATCACTTTCCGACATTTCTCCATTCGCAAGATGATGCTCGTCAAGTATTCCTACGCCTTCATTGCCCTACCAGGCGGTTTCGGCACCTTGGATGAGATCTTCGAGACGGCCACACTTATCCAGACCGGGAAAATCAAGGATTTCCCACTCGTCCTTATGGGCGAGGAGTACTGGAAGCCGCTCTTGGATTTCCTGCGAGGGAGATTGGTGGCGGAGAGAACCATCGACCCGATAGACGTCGAACGCATCACCGTGACCGATTCCGCCGACGCGGCAGTTCGGCTGGTCACCGACGTCGCCCTGCGTCAGTTCGGGCTGTCCTACGGCCCGCGCCCAAAACGGTCTTGGCTGCTTGGAGAATAGGTTCTGCCCTTATTCCACCGCACTGGCTTCGATCACGCTGACACCGGCTTTTGTGGGTACAATTTGGGTGCGGCGACGGAGCGGAAGAGGCGATCCAGCCTGGCCACCACGACCACCGGGGGCATTTGGCCTTTCTCTCGCGCGCCATCGCGGCGTAAAGAGGATCAGGGCGCGACGTTAATCGTGAACTGCTGCGTTGCGACGCCGACCCTTTGTGTGCTCGTGGACACAATCTTCTCCACTCCCCAGCTCAGCTTGCCGTCGTCCAAATTCCGGACCTCCCGGTCGATCGTGGCGGTCACGACGATTGCGACCTTTCCGGGGCAGTCCGGGACGCCGGAGAGCACGCCGGTGGCTGCATCAATCTTGAGCCAAGGCGGCCCCTGCTTTAGCGCAAAGCGTGGTGCCTCTAGATCCCAGTAGTCCATCGTCTCTTTTCCATCGACCACGCGTGTGCGCACGTCTCCAAGCGAGCGGATGGCGGAAAGCGCGTAGCGGTACTCCGATCCCACTTTCGCGTCGGTAACAGGACGCGAATAGAGGATCGGCCGGGTCGCCTCCGCGTAATCGGAAGGCCCGCTTCGCTTCCCCTGCTCGTCCACCGCCACGATCCGGTAAAAGGCTCGATTCGCATTAGTCAGTTTGACTTCCGCGCCTATCACAGCGATCTCGGTCGCCGATACCTCCGTGACGAAGCTCGCCTGACGCGTCGAGGGGACCTCCTTCGACGCTCCGACAACGACCTTGAACTCTTCGTCGCTAACCGAAAAGCCCTTTTCGTCGCTTCCGTAGATTCGGTACTTCGCCGGTTTCCGTCCCGCGGGGTTGGGCTTCCACCTCAGAGTCCCGACGCTCCGATCTGGATCGAAGGCGAGCGTCACGTCAACGGGCGACGACGGTCCGCGCGGTGTGAAGCTCCAGGTCGAACTCCAGGGGCCCCAGACCCCCTTCTCATTCTTGGCCCGGACTCGCCAGTAGTATTTCTGGTCGGAGGCCAGCAACCCGCCATGGGGAAGCGTGTACTGGTCCTTGCCGCGGTCGGGCGTATTCGAGATGAGTTTGTAGAAGTTTGTGGAGAGGGGCCACTTCATGTCCGGTCGATCTGAGAGTTCAAAGTGGTAGTCGGCGATCCGGTCGCCATCCGGATCCTTCGCAGGCCGCCAGCGGAATACGAGGTCGGTACCTTCGGCCTCGCCTCCGTCACGTGGGAAGGCAGGTGAAGGCGGAGCTTCCGGCGGTCGGGAGACGGACCGCTCGACCCAGTTGTGCGTGATCCGCACTTTTCGTCCTCCGGGAGACTGATCGGTGTAGACGAACTTATTCTCGCCAACCGACATGGACGGTAGCGCGAGCGGGGCCATCTGGAGATCGTTCACGATGCCCAGCCCCTTGAGACGAGCGCTAGCACCCAGCTCGCAGCGGAGCCTGTACTCGTAGCGTGCCGGCCCGTCAGGCGGGAAAAACCTTCCCAGGTCCAGCCCGGCCTCCTTCCACGTCTTCCCGTCCCAGGAAATCGAGAACTTTGCCCCGCTGCCTTCCACATCAAGCCTACCACCCACGAGGACGTACGGGCTGCGAACGATCCAAACGACTGTGCCTTTCTTCCCCTCCGCGGCCGTCAGCTCTCCACGGCACGCCTGAATATCCTCGATCGCGGCTGCCCCCTTCCTCCAGCGATCACGGGAGAAGTCGGGCCGGTATTCCCAGAGTCCGTTGCAGATCATGTCCGGATACTTGGGCTTGTCTTCCCCGTGATACTTCACCGGTTCGGCATGCCCCCATTGCCAGGCGATCGCCTCGCCGGGCCGCAGCACCATGTTCATGCTGGTGCCGGAATCACAGTTGCGGTCCCCCTCGGGTTTCCCTTGGAAGACGTAGATGGAGGCCTCCCACTCGTCGTTCGCACGTTTGTCGGGGTTGAGAATTCCCTGCGTGTGGGAGCGCTTGATCAGGTCGTGGTCGCGCACAAGGTCTTGCTCACAGGCGACGGTCCGATTGTCCCGTAGCAGGTACATCGAGTGCATGTCGCCGTCGAACAGGTTCCAGCGACCGTCAAAGAAGGCCTGCGATACGCAGTGGCCCACGACCCTGGCTGGCGTTACCTTCAACCCCGCTTGATGCCAGAGGCCAGCCAGACAAATGGAGTCGTTCCCGCAGGTATTGTGCTCGTAGACATTGAAGACCTTGACGGGGTCCCCGAGTTCGGCGTTGTCACCGGCCCAATGATACCGGTGGCGAATCTCTTGAAACCAGAGTGCGAAGGCTTTCTCACGATCCGTCATGCCCGGGTCTACCGCCGAGGACACGATCTCGCCGAGGGTGCGGAAGGAGTTACGGCCGTTTGACAACCAGGGGTTGACGACGTCCGTTTCTCCCACGTTCTCCAGCCGGACCGCGCGATTCGATTCCCAGGTCTGCTCGATCGCTGGCCCGTCCATCATTCCCACACCGACCGGCGAGCGGCAGTTCGTACCGTCCATCGAGCCCCCTTGCCGGACCGTATAGGCATGCCGTCCGTCTGCAATCTGCTCAACATGGCGCTTCAGCACGTCCGTCGGGTGATGATTTAACCCCCAGGGAGCGAGCCGATAATGCGGGAGCTGAGGCAGGATGAGGAAAGGCAGAATCATGAACAGCACGTGCATGCGATTCCTCCTTGTCGATTGGCGTCTCCCTCCGCACGCTCTCGGTCATGTCGAGTCTGTATTCAGTGCGGGGAATCCGCCTTCATGAAAGCGCTGATTTTATCACAATCTGCCGCAGCCAACAGGTTATCGCGCTCTGATGCGTTCCGGAGTGCACCTATTGATTTAAGAGGCCATTTAGCGGTTAATCGGGCTCCCACGGGCGGCGAGCAAGCCGGTCCGCGCGGGCCGGGCCGGCGACCAGACGCATCACTCCGTGCCCCAGTACCACCAACAGCACGTAAGTCGCGGACACCGCCAGGACGGGCGCGGGCCCCGGCCCGTAGGCGCCCCACTCCGGGAACCTCGCCATATACCAGTAATCCCGCGGGGGGCCGATGATGGCCGCGACGATAACTACCACCGCCAGCCCACGCCAGCCGAACCGGCGGGCGATCCGCCAGGTGATGAGGTAGATAAACGCACACAGGGCGAAGTCGATCCACAATAACGTCAGGAAGTACGGCTCCCAAGTGATCGCCATGTGCCACCACCCCGCCTCCTCGCCGAGCGCGATGATGCCGAGGGCGACCACTCCGCCGAGGGCTGCGCCGGCCAAGGCACCCGCGAAGCGCCTCGCCGTCGCGCGGGTGAGGACGGTGACGATAACGAAGACCACCAGGTACAGGGCATTGAACAGGTGCAGCTGCTGAGTGGTCATGCACGTCCTCTGCCTCCGGCGTCTAACGCCCAACTCACCTGCCGCGACGGCGGGCGAGACGTTGAACCCTAAGAACGCTAGCCGCCGCGGCCAGGCGCGCCGCTTCTGGTTCGGCCAAGATCACTTCTACCTGCGGGTTCACTCGGAAGATTTCGGCGATGACTTCCAAGACGGGCCTCGGTGCTGCTTCCCAATGAGTCGCCCGTCACGCTCGTCTATCGAAAAGCCGACCACTAACGGAGCTGCCGGATCACCACGAATTCCTGATGGCACGAGAACCGGAAGCCACCTGTTGGTCCTGCAAAGTGTTTGCCTATGTACTCTTCCAATGCACTCCGGGCCGGCGGGTTGGGCATGGGAAGGAGGTTGAGCATGAACTCGGCAATCAGGTACGCTGAGGCGAGATCGGGCGTTGTTACATGGGCGGAAACGAGCTGCAGTTCCACTCGGTATTGTTGACCGTGCTCCTCCTCGAATTCTTGGGCCAGCGCAGCCAAGTCAAAGCGCTGCCCAAGGAACGCATCTAGCATTCGCATGCAGTCGGTTTCGTGATTCTGGAGCACGATGACCAGCGCTCCACCGGGCGCGAGCCACGAGGCCATCCGGGCCACGGTGGCCCGCCACTCGCTCCGCGCGATGTAGCAGAGCACATGAGAGCAAAGGATGAGGTCCGCGTGGTCGCCAGGTTGGGCCTCCAGGATCCCTACCGGAAGCACTTCTGCGCTAGGGCAAGTTCGCCGCAAATCGGAATTTAAGGATGGGTTGGGCTCGATGGCGATGGTGCGATCAAACTGGTTAAGGAACCACGCCGTCACTTGGCCGTTCCCGGCCCCGGCGTCCAGGAAGACCTGTCGCGCCGGCAAGGTTTGCAGCAGTCCATCGAGCCAGCGGCGCGCGTTCACTTCTTGATCCGTGTGATCGAGAAAGACCTGAAAGGCTTGATGGTACGCCACGCTCTGAGAGTCGTAGGCGCGAACCCTTGCGTCGTCTTTCATCGATCACACTCATTGAAATATAGGTTCAGATGAACCAGATTAGTCACCCGCCACAGCCGCACGCAACGGAATTTCGTCTCCTTTCACTCCATTGGCAGGGTGCCCACAATCGCCTAGCATAGATCGGTCTATTGGCCGTCCCTGGTCCCCGGCCGATCTTCAACTCAAGGAGGTTGCCATGCGAAAATCGCTGCTTGCCATGACGTTTCTCGTCGCCGTCACCTCACCCACCCTCGCCGCCGACGCCCAGCTCGAAAAGCTCCTCGTCGCCGTCAAGAAGCTCGACGGCAAGGGGCGAGCTTGCGGGTCAACTACCCACGGCCATTCCGGACTGAACCCTGGAGGTTTGGCGACGGCCGCAAGAAGACCACCATTCTTCGACAAGTAGAGGGAGGGACGATTCTCGGCGCTTGCCAGGATTTTGGGTTCAAAGCGATCCACAGGTTTGCCCGTTCTGCGGTCGGCTAGCGGTTGGATGCAGTGGTCGAGATGGAGTGGATTCGTAGGCATTACAACAACCTGCGTTGCTGCGGGCGCGATTCAGCGTGCATGTGAATCAGGAGAAACAGCACAATGTCGAACACTCCGGGAACCCATCCGCACTTTGATGATCGTGGTGCGGTTAAATGGTATACCTCCTTCGCCGATGGGCTGGCAGCCGCGAAGGCCGCACACAAGAAGGTGTTCATTGAGTATGGCCGCGCGACGTGAGGCGCGTGCCGCGCCCTGGTCGAGGGTGCCATTCCCCAAGAAGCCATTAAGGCTCGACTGAATGAGTCCTACGTGGCGGTGGCCATCGACTGCGATCAGCCTGACCCCGAAGTGCGCAAGCTCGGGGCTTTGCACATGCCCTGGGCGCGCTCGCTGCCGTTCGTTCTCTACACGGACGCGGACGGACAGTTCCTGCACGGCACCGCAGGGAGTCGCTCTGTGCCGGGTTTGCTAGAGGATCTGGAGCGAATCGCAGCCGTGCCGTAGACGCGTTCGGCTCCAAAAGACGAGGGGTGTTCCATGTTTTCAGGAACCACACCTGCGACCCCCCGATTACAACTGCGAAGACCTTAATGGAGCCTTGGGGCGCTTCAACACACGGGAGTCAAGCATGGAGCCAGGACTTGAGATGTTCAGGAAGCGAAGCAGCTCCCAGTCCGAAGGAATGCAAACCCCTTTGCCCCTCATCGGCACGGCGGCGTCCCCATCTCCAACCGAAGAGCCGCGCCTTGACGATCCTTCCGCTCTGGAAATCGTGGCGGCATATCACGAGCGAACGAAGCACCACTACCACCGCTTCGCCGCAGCGCAGGGCTATATGGATTGGGCAACGCAGCCGGATCCGTTCCGCCGTTACCAAGGGGCCTCGCTGGTCCGCCTGCCACTCCCCGAGAATGGACGAGCTATGCCGTATTGGCAGCTTTACGTCACGGACAGCGTGGAGCCGACTCCGCTTTCGATCGACTCCATTTCCTTGTTCTTCCGCTACGCCCTTTCCCTGACCGCCTGGAAAAGGTTTGGCGATTCGACGTGGTCTCTGCGCGCCAATCCCTCAAGCGGGAATTTGCACCCGACGGAGGGATATGCGCTCTTGCCGGCCCTCGGCAGCATCCTGGACCGCCCCGGAGTTTATCACTACACACCACGTGAACATGGCCTGGAGCGCCGTGCGGATCTCGACCTCTCGGGTTGGACGACCCTGATGGCTCCGTTTCCAGTGGGTTCCTTCCTCGTGGGACTGTCCTCCATTCACTGGCGGGAGGCCTGGAAGTACGGCGAGCGTGCATACCGGTATAGCCAACAAGACGTCGGTCATGCGCTGGGGACGATGCGTTTCGCGGCCGCCGCTCTTGGCTGGAAACTTTGCTCTCTCGATCGTGTCGGCGACGCCGATGTCTCACGGCTTCTCGGACTCAACCGCGATGCTGACTACGCCGGCGCCGAGCGCGAGCACCCCGATTTCTTGGCGCTGGTCGTACCAGAAGATTGGGCAAGGGATCGGGGCCTGCGCCTATCAGAAGAGACCATCTCCCGCGTGGTCGCTTCCCAATGGTACGGCTCGGCCAACGTGCTCAGTCCCGAGCACAGTGTCGATTGGCCAGTGATCGACCTGGTAGCTCGGGCCACTTTGCAGGAAACCAAGTCAATAGACGAAGATTTCTCCGGGTTGCCTTCCGAGGGTGAACTCTTCGCGGCTCCAATTCGGTCGGGCTCGATTACCGCCGAGAAAGTGATCCTGGAACGCAGAAGCGCGGTAAGCATGGATGGGTCCACCGCAATCACTGCGGAGACGTTTTTCCGGATGCTGGCCCGTCTGGTGCCCACCCGAAACAGGCGTGCTATGCCCTGGGATGCTATTCCGTGGCGCCCACGCATCCACCTCGGCCTCTTCGTGCATCGCGTGAATGAACTACCGCCGGGCCTCTACGCGCTGGTCCGTGATCCGGCAAAGGTCGACGCACTCCGGCAAGCCATGAGCCCCGGCTTCCACTGGCGGCAACCGGCAGCGTGCCCGCGTGGGCTTCCGCTTTACCTGCTCAAGGAAGGGGACTGCCGCGCCCTTGCGACAAGCGTCTCATGCGGCCAGAACATCGCTGGGGACGGCGCCTTCAGCCTGGGGATGATTGCCGACTACAGGGACAGCCTGGTTACATTCGGCGCCGCTTTCTATCGGAATCTGTTCTGGGAGGCGGGTCTCGTCGGCCAGGTGTTGTACGTTGAGGCCGAAGAGGCAGGCATCGGTTCGACTGGCATGGGCTGCTACTTCGACGATCCCGTCCACGATGCATTCGGCATTTCTTCGCGCGATTGGCAGAGCTTCTACCACTTCACGGTGGGTGGCCCAGTCGATGACGAACGGCTCACCTCCTTGCCGGCGTACGGCAGAGAAGGAGAACACTGAACAAATACCCTGTCGCCAGGTGGTTAGTCGATGCAGTGCAACGCCGACATCCGGCACCTTCCGCTGGCGCCCGGTTCGGTGGTACCTGGCTCGGGAGCCAGACGATGTGCGCAGCGGAGCGAACGGTCACTGCCGTCGGGGCTGACAACATGGCCTGGGACGTGCCCGACGAGCGCGACCCGGAAAGCGGCTCGACCCTTTTCGGCCACGTCTACGTGCTGCCGCAGAAAGGGATTTACATCATCGAGAACCTGAACCTGGAAGAGTTGGCCCGGGATCGGCGCTGGGTGTTTGCCTTCCTGGCCGTGCCGCTCAAGTTGGAGGGCGCCACAGGCTCGCCTGTGCGGCCGCTGGCGCTGGTGTGAGTCCGGCTAGCTTTCGTTTCAGCTACGCCAATTCACTAGCCATCCGCAGCATCGCCCGGCCGTATCCGTAGCGGTCAGAGTCGGCCTGCTCATCGTTGCTGACACAGGCGGATCCGAATGTCATTCACATGGCGGAATTCTCCCTCGGTGGTCAGTGAGGATACGCCGGTGTGCGAACAGGGCAAGGAAAGCGTGGACACAATCGACCCACTCTTGCCCGTGTCCAAAAATGGTCAAATGGCCCAGGGCGACTCTTTCAATCGTCTGCTCGCCGAGCTAGCAGCATACTGGCACTGCATTTGCTTGCCTTTGTTGCTACTGTGGGGCTGAAAGGAAGCGACAATCCAGGTCGGTGAATTAGCGAAGGCCGCCGCTGCCAAGATCTCTGGTTCCGCTCGGGAATCGGCATCAGTCACCGCGACTTTGAGGCGTCGCCGCTGCGTAAGCCTGGGGATTTCCACTATGATGACACTATTTAGACTGCGAAAACTAGCCGCTCGCTTTACGCCGTGCCTCATCGTCGCCTTTTTCCTCGCCGGTTGCCTGCCGGCGGCTTCGGGACCGGTAGGCGACGCAACAGAGACGCGCGGCCACAAGGTGCCGGAAAAGGTCGAGACCGTCCTCAGGCACATCGACGAGCACCACGAGGCGCCCAACGGGTACGAAGGAGGCCGGGAGTTTCACAACGCGGGGCGCAACGACGAGGAAAGCTTGCCGAAGCGGGATACCCACGACCGACCGATTAAGTACCAGGAATGGGACGTGAACCCAAAGGTCGCGGGCGTTAATCGCGGTGCCGAGCGGTTGGTGACCGGCTCCGACGGCAGCGCGTACTACACGTCAGACCACTACCGGACGTTTACCAAGATCAGGTGAGCCCATGCCAATCAACTGCGTCCTCCGCCCCGAAGGGCCCTGGTGCCATCCTTTTGTCGCAACCACGTCGGACGCCTACGACCGCGTGCGTGCGCTCCAGAAAACCGGCGAGACGCGCGTGGCATACCGGACGATTCGTGGTCAGAAGGCGCGGACCACGCAGGCCCTATTCGACGAATTCGCGGCCGCGCTGCAGTTTCCGTACTACTTCGGCGAGAACTGGGACGCCTTCGACGAGTGCCTTACAGATCTGGAATGGCTGCCTGCGGACGCATACGTCCTCTTAATCGAGAACAGCACACACGTTTTGGAAACAGAAACGCCCGATCGACTGAGCACCTTCTTCCAGATCCTGGAAAGAGCTGGCCGGGAGTGGGGCACGCCCACCGCAGGCCAGTTCCCGCGCCCGGCCAAGTCATTCCACGTACTCTTGCAATGCACGATGGAAGAATGGGGGTCGCTGCACCAGAAGCTGGATGCAGCCAAGGTCTCATTCAAGCCGCTTGAATAGCGATGAATTATCTATTCATTCAAAGACTAAAGGAGCCCGTCATAAACTGAGCATGTGGCCAAACCGCTCGGCTTGGCTGTTCAGTGTTTCATCGGCATCGGCCGATGGGTATACCTTTTTTGGAGAAGTGCTCACATGTTGCGCCACTCAATCGCTGCGTCGGTCTTAGTATTGGTGTTCGCGGGCGGCCTTCTCGCGGCCGATAAGGAGGTCAAGGGCACGGTGGTCAAGGTCGACCTGGACAAGAAGACGGTGACGGTGAAAACGGAGGACGGCGAGAAAACCTACGACATCAACGACGACACCAAGTTCCTTGGCCCCAAGGGCGGAGTCAGCAAGGAAGGCATCAAAGACGATCGCCTCGCGAAAGGCGCGGAAGTAAAACTGGTAATCGCGGGGAACAACAGGACGGCCCGAGAAGTGCATCTGCCGGAGCGAAAGGAAAAAGATAAGGACAAATAAGGCGCGGCTCGATTCCGAAGCGGTCAGAGTCGGCCTGCTCGTCGTTGCTGACACGGAAGTATCCGAGTGCGGTTCGCATTGCGAGTTCCTCCTTTGGTGGTCAGTGAGGATACGCCGGTGTGCGAACAGTGCAAGGAAAACGTGGACGCAAAGGGGGCCCTTGTGTCCACCCGAACCAGTGGATTTACGTCGAGGCGCTCGACCGCCTTACCGAGGAAGCTCGATGGCGGCGATGGCCAGCGCGCCGCCCGCGAGCAGAACCGCCGCCACCGACAAAGTTGATCGAAGCACCGTCACCCACCCCCATCAGTTGTCTCTCGCATGACCAGGGTGCACCGGAGCCGTTGGCCGAATTCGATGCGATGTTCGACGGATTCCACGCCTGTCACGTCTGCTCGAAGCATACCACCTCATGAATATCCACCCGCGGAACCAGGAACTCCACGCCCCCGCCATCGGCGCGCGCCAACTCGCGAAGAGTCGTCTTCGTCCGCATCGCCATCGACGACAGGCGACGCCGAAAAGTCTGTTTGGTCAGGCCCTCGAATATTGCCGGAATCAGTGGGCTTCGCTCGTTCGTTTCATCGACGACGCTCGGTTCGCCATCGACAATGGAGCCGCCGAGCGGGCCATTCGGCCGCTCGCAATTGGACGATCGAACTGGCTGCACGTGGGCGGCGACGGCGGGTTGAGGACCGCCTCCGTGCTACTGAGCGTCTGCGCCAGCGCGCTGCGGCACCGTCTTAACCCGTGGCGTTATCTCCGCGACGTGCTCGCGCAACTCGCGGCCCGTCCTGCCACGGCCGACGTGAACGATCTTCTTCCCGAGACCTGGACAAAACGCCAATCATCCTCTCGCTGAACACTCGTCTCCCTTCCGTCCTTCACGCACGCATTCAAACCTCATCGTTCACAGGACGGGCACCAAGAAACAGCAAGAGCCGCCCCCAAGGGACGGCTCCGTGTACTGTTCCTACGCATGGCCCGCACTCATCACTTCTTTTCGGGCGGATCGGACGTGACCTCCAGTTCCAGCTTCCCGGTGGCGAGCTTGCTCAGAGTTTTATCGTTCGCGGGGGTTTCCAACCGCTCGTACTGAACGCTGAACTTCCCCGTTCCATACAGGGTCGGCTTGAGTTCGAGTTGCCGTTCGCCAACCTCGATTTCTTTTCCCGGTGCCAAGTCCACTGGCACCAGAGCGTGAAAACCAAAAACGGTGACACGTTCGAGCGGGACTGATTTGCCCTTATCATCCATCACGACAGGGGGGTTCTCAAGGAAGAACTGGCGGACGTACCGGAACTTGACCTCCTCCTTCCCGACATTACGAACCCGGACGACCAGCGTGACCGTTTCTCCCTGGCTGTACGCGCGTTTTTCTCCGGCCTTGTACCCCAACCCCGCTTGCAGGCCCCCGCTTTCCTTGCCCCACTCGGTGAACGCCTCGTTGTCTTTCTGCTGCTTCGCTTCCGGTTCCACAGGCTTCTTGTCAGGGTTCTCTATCGTGGGCTTCTTGTCGTCGGCCTCTTTGACTTCGAGTTCCAGCTTCCCGGTAGCGTATGTCGCAACAGGAGCCTCAAGCCGACGTTCACCCACAACTGGAACGTCCTTATTCTCGATGTGGAACTTTCCGGTTCCGTATAGGGTCCAGCATTCATCTTTCTTTCGATCCTTGTCAGGCCGAAGGTCGAGCGGCAATTTGCAGAGGTCAACCTCCTTCCCAGGTGCGACAGAACTGTTTTCTATGATCCCAAATATGTTCCGTTCCTTGATTTTTACGGCCTTCCCGTCGGCGTCGGTGATGAGCGGAGGGTTCTTTTGGAAATACTCTTCATAGTAACTGAACGGCAAATCCTTTTTCCCGTTGTTGCGAAGTCGGATGACAAGAGTCACGGTTTCCCCGACCTTATAGACACGATCCTCGCCAAATTGGATGCCGACCTGCGCCCCATCGACTTCTTTACCCCATTTTGTGACGTTCTTTGGGGCCTTGACCTCAAAGTCAACGGTCCCGGTCGAAAGCTTCGGGTGGCTCTGGATCATGCCGCCATACTCGATCTTGTACTTCCCTGGCGCGACACAGATCGTGGGAGTCCAGACCGGCATCTCCCCGAGCAGCTTTGCCCGGTCTTCCGACTCCACCGCGACCACGGTGTTATCCAGGGTGATCGTCTCGCCCGGCTTGAGCGTCCGTTTGATCTGTAGCATGTAGCCAGATAAGGGCGGCGGCATGTAGACGCTGACCCGCCCACCAGTGTCATTGGTCATCTGGGGCGCGCAGTAGCGGGGGCTGAAATACGTGACCGAAACCTCGGCCTTGCCCACGTTCCGCAGCTTGAGTGTAAACTTGAGCTTGTCGCCCGGCCGGCAGGTGGCTGCTTCCGCGAGCAGTCCGGCCTGCAGGCCGTCTACTTCCTTGCCCCACGCGGTGGCGTCTTCCTTTTCCGCTTTCTCTTTCACGACGGCGTCCTTATGGGCCTTCGGCTCGCTCGCCTGCTTCTGTACCGCGTCACCCTTCTGCTGTCCCCTCGCCATGCCATAGCCGATCAGTCCGACCATCGCCACAACGACCAGCACCGCCAGCGCGGGTTTGAGCTTGTTCAGGAGCATCGCTATCAGCACTCCTTCTGCCAGGGCGGCGACCTTTGACGAGATCATTGCTTGCCCTGCCGCAAAGAGGCTCGCGGCCTTGATCGTGGACATCACCACCGAGGCAGGCACGCCTGCCGACGCGGCGTTCTGGGACAGGACCGCGGCCAGCGCCCCGCCCGACAAAATGACACCCCGTTGCGTGAGCCGCTTCGCCAGCATCGCCCGCGCCCTCACCAGCCGGCTCGCCACCGTGCCTTCGGGACAGCCGAGCTGAGCGGCAACCTCCTTGCGCGTCCTCCCCTCCAGGTCGGACAGGACGATGACGGTCCGGTGGTGGCCCGCCAGACGGCTCAGTTCCTCGTCCAGCAATGCTTGCAGGTCGGCCCACCGTTCCTGCGGTGCCTCGGCGTCTGGCATCTCCGTCACGTGCACTTCCCTCGCCCTCCGCCTGGCGGCGGACCGCCGAGCCTGTAGCGCCGTCTGGTGGGCGACCCCGTACAGCCAGTTCCCCACCGCTTCCCTTTGCGCGATGGATGCCGCCTTGCGGACGAGGACGATGAAGGTGGCCTGGAAGGCGTCCTCGGCGTCGTGGTGGCCGAGCAGGCGGCGGCAGACGCCCCACACCATCGGGCCGTGCCGGTTGACGAGGGCGGCAAGGGCTGCCTCGTCGCGCCGATCAACGTAACGACCGAGCAACTCGCCGTCGCGAAGCCCCACGCCGTCACCCACCACCCTGCGAATGTACTCGATCACGCTCGTCGGCATGTTCCTCCCTCTGTCTCTTACCTGCCGCACGAGGCCGAATTGATCCACGACCTTTCACGGCGTGCCCCGGTGGCCGCCCCTACAAGGTTACACATTCGTGTCAGCCGCCGGAAGCAGGCGTGCGCAGCACCGGAGCGAAGCGAAGTCCTGGAGGTGGCGGCCCGAAGGGAGACGCCCCGATCACGCCACAGGAGGAGCAGGCCAGCCATCTCGGCACTCCCTGGCATCCATCCAGTGCGCCACCCAGCGCTCGGTGAGGGTGATCCACACCGGCCCATCATCGGACGGCTGCGTATTATCCGTTAGAGGATCACCGCGCTAGGAGAAATGCCGCCTCGTCACGCCCGCCACCGAACGGCTACAGTGCAAATCCTCGGGTCACAAGGATGCGCCCTCTGGCAGGCATTTCCTAAAAAAGCCGGACACAAGGGCACCCTTGCGTCCACTCGAACTAGCGGATTTACGTCGATCGCACGGCAAAGGAATGAAGGTGTTTGCATTCAGGACCACGCGGCAGCGTTTGCGTTTGCTTACCGGCGGCGGCGTGCTCATTGGTGATGGCCCGAGTGGTAGCAGGAGGGTTAGGCATCTTCTGTTCCTAATCGTCCACGCCTGCCTCGTTCGACGCCGCAAGTGGAGAACCATGCCCTACAGATGTGGTTCTTGGAATGGATAACAGTTGGCTCTCAATGAGAGAGCGGTGAGAGAATTGCGGAGTTCGAATGGCTCGCGCAACT
>Ga0207095_10183_pt1 | contig 18920 bp, 14 predicted proteins | sample Alteio_BWMinHeat_88_FD_153529 | JGI IMG/M metagenome (GOLD analysis project Ga0207095, IMG submission 153529) | Enriched cells from forest soil in Barre Woods Harvard Forest LTER site, Petersham, Massachusetts, United States -... | ecosystem: Environmental > Terrestrial > Soil > Temperate forest >... | reverse complement strand
CGGGCGGCGGCATCAAGGGCGGCGTCACCCATGGCAAGACCGACGAAATCGGGTTCCACGCCGTGGAGGACCGGCATTACGTCACGGACATTCACGCGACGGTGCTGCATCAGATGGGGTTGGATGCGCACAAGCTCGAGGTGCCGGGGCGGAAGCGGCTGGAGATTGATTATGGGAAGGTGATCAAGGAAATTGTTGCGTAACGTTAAGCCGCGGTTCGCAGAACCGCGCGGTTCTGCGAACCGCGGCTTAACAACGAGGAGAAGTAATGGCCAGCCGCGCCGCGACCGAATATCGCTACGAGAAATTGACCTGGCCCGAAATCAACGACGCCGTCGATCTCGGCAAGGTTTGCATTGTCCCTTGCGGCGCCGTGGAGCAACACGGGGCGCATCTGCCGCTCGACGTGGACATCGTTTGTCCCCAGGGCATCGCCTTCGGCGCGGGCAAGGCCGTCACCGACAAAGTGTTGATTCTCCCGCCCGTCTGGTACGGGTACACCGGGCATGTCATGGACTTCCCTGGCACGATCAACACGCACTTCGAGACCTTTATTCATCAGGTCCTGGACATCACGAAATCGCTGGCCTATCACGGCTTCAAGAAGATTCTGCTGCTCAACGGCCACGGGTCGAACATGCCGAACCTCGACCTGGTTGCGCGGCGCACCAATCTGGAGACGGACGCCGAGTGCATTCTGGCCGGGTGGTGGAACTTCTTGACGGTGGATAAGGCATTCCTGCCCCGGTGGCGGCAGAGCAAGTTCCCCGGCGGCTGCGCGCACGCCTGTGAACTGGAAACGTCGCTCTATCTCTACCTTGACGGCGATAACGTGCGCAAAGACCTGATCAAGAGCGACGTGATCAGCTTCAACGAGGAGAACAGCCCGTTTAACTGGGTAGACCTGTTCGCGGCGGGGCCGGCGACGATCATCTCCTGGACGAGCAGTTACTCGGAAAGCGGCGTGCTGGGTGAAGCGGAACTGGCCACGGCGGAGAAGGGGAAGCAAGTGTACGAGGAGGCGGTCAAGCAACTCTCCCGGTTTATTGCGTGGTTCAAAGATCGGCCGCCCGATCAGCGGCGCGACCGGCACCGCAGAAAGCCGACGATGCCGATTCCGTGGGGACAGCGGCCGTTGAAATAAGTTGGGCGGCGAGTCGAAAGCGAGCGCTGGGGCATGCGCTCGCCTGCGGCTCGCCGCTAAACGGGCCGAACGGGGTCGGGAGACTACTTTTTCTTTGCCTCGTCCATGAGCACGCCGAACTTGATGATTTGCGTTTTCATGCTGAGGCGGAGCTTGACGCTATCGCCGCCCTCAAGGGTGAGGCGGAGCTTGTCAGCGTCCTTGAGTTTGCCGAACGCTTCCTCGGCGATTTTGGTCGCACCCGGGCTTTCCTTTTCCATCAGCGGGGCCATGCGGGCCATGGACATCTCGAAGGAAATCGCCTTGCCTTTTTGCGGCTTCAAGGCAATCGCTCCCTTCATGGCGTTCAAGGCGTCCGGACCCATCGTGAGCAGGATGGCATCTTTGCGAATGGCAAGATAGGCGGGCTTGTCGCCGAACAGCGCCTTGGCTTCCGCGTCGAGGTCGGCGGTGAGGTCGAGTTGATGGATGGCCACGTCGCCGGCCTTGGCCACATCGAGCTTGATCTTCTTTCTCTCGGACTCGGGCAGGCTGTCGATGGCCTTGCGGGCCAGCTTCGCGATGGCGTCGCCTTCCTTGATTTTGACGCCGATGATCGCCGTGTACTGGTTGTCCGACGACGGGCCGCGAACATCTAGGACCGCATCGAGCTCGCCAGACTTGAGCGACGGCATCAAAGCGGCGACGGCCTTCTCGGCTTCTTCGCGCTTGGTTTTGTCGGTTTCCTTTTCGAGTTCCTTCTTCACGGCCTCGTCGAGGACCGGTTCCATCGCCTGGCGAATCTTGTCCGGCAACGAGAAGTGGATCAGACCGCTCATGGCTGAATCCTTGCCCGGCAAACCGCCGAACAGGCTCTGCACATCGCCGAGCCTTTTGATCGAGCCGGACAGCTTGCTGTCTTCCACGCCGGCGAGGCTCAACTCGATGACGAATTCTTCGGTCTTGCGGTTCAGGTCGATGTGGAATTCAACCGCTCCGCCTTCGAGGGTGAGGCTCTTGACGAGATCTTCCATCCCTTCGAGGATCTGTTTCTGAAACGTCTTCTGGGCCTCGGTGTCGCCGGTGAGCTTTTCGTCCCGGGCCTTGGCCATTTGTTCTTCGAGCGAGGCGATGAAAGCCTGTTTGAGGCCCTTGGGAATCTGGTCGATGCGGCCCACGACCGACAGCATGGCCGTATCGCCTTTCGGGAAGATCACGGCGGGATCGAGGAGCTTGTCCTTGTCAATCGAGCCCTTGTTTTGGGCGGTGACATAGGCGTACTTGTTGGCGAAGCGGAAGAACACGGGCGCCGGCGAACCTTCGGGCTGCACGGTGTAGACGCCATCGTCGTCCTTCTCGGCCTTCATGTTCAGGTTTTCGAGAAGACCCAAGACCGCCTTTTCGTCGGCGACGGGAATGAGGGCGACGGCGGTGCTATCGACGACGGCCGGACCGACCGTGCCGTAGAAGCCGATCGGCCGCTTGGTGTCGATGCCGGCCAAGCCATCCTTGCCGACCCGGTTTTCCAACATCTTGCGGGCTTGCGTGGCTTCCTCTTCCTTGCCAACCAGTTTGGCCAGGTAATCGAAGTCGCTGAGGAGGCCATCGATCGACCGCATGCGAACGATCAGCCCCGGCGCTTCCTTGTCCGGTTTCTCGGGTTTGGGGGCCGCGAACAACGGGGCGGGGACGGCCAGCATGCAAAGCAGGGCGACGTGGGGCAAACCGCGTAACCGCATAAAAGAACTCCTTGATTGGTGATGGAGGAGGTCGGTCCTCTGCGCCGAAACCATGGCCGGCCGCGGTGGACCACGCCAATGATACCCTTTATACTCCCACCAAGTGTCAAACCCGCGCGTTCTTGCGGGAGTGAACCGGCGGAAAACCATGCCGCATCAGTATATAGATGGCGGCAACCGCTGACGACGCAGCAACTTGGGCGAGCATGGCGCGTTCTCCATCTGCTCGCCACCAAGGAGATCAGCCATGAAATCCTGCCTGTGCCTCTTTCCCATTCTGTTTGGCGCGACGATACCGAACGCCGCGCCGGCGGACGATCCGGGCGTGAACATCAAGGCCGCAAAGGACGACATCGAATTCCTTATCGGCAAGGATCTGGTGACGCGCTATTACGTTGGTAACGACGTCGCCAAACCGTATTTCTGGCCGCTTAACGCGCCGGGTGGAGTCCCTCTCACACGCGCCTGGCCGATGGCGAAGGCCGAAACCGGCGAAACCACCGACCACGTTCATCAGAAATCCGCCTGGTTCTGTCACGGCGATGTTATACCCGAGGGCGTCGAGCTTAAGGACAAGATTAAAGGGGTGAAGGGGGTCGATTTCTGGTCGGAAGCGCTGGGCCACGGCGTCATCGCCTGTGGCAAGGTGGGCGAGGCCAAGACTGATAAGAACCACGCCTGGATCACCACCGAGAATGACTGGATCACGGCCGATAGGGTACGGATCATGGAAGAAAAGCGGACCATTCACCTCTACGATCTGGAAGGCGCACGCCTACTTGTATTGGATATCGACCTGCACGCGAGCGATTGCCCGATAATCTTCGGGGACACCAAGGAGGGATCGCTTGGCGTGCGCGTGCGCGATGCCATCACCGAGGCGAAAGGGAAAGGGACCCTGGAAAACGCCGAAGGGAAGAAAAGCGAGAAGGAATGCTGGGGACGGCAGTCGAAGTGGTGTGATTACTCGGGGACCATCGAAGGCAAACCGTTCGGTCTGACGATTCTCGACGACCCGGCCAATCCGTATCGCGCCAGTTGGCACAGCCGGGGCTACGGATTACACGCCGCCAATCCGTTCGGCCGCGCCGGGTCCGGCTTCCCGGCGATGGCGGACAAGACCGAACTCGCCAAGCTCGCAAAGGGGGACCACCTCAAACTCCGTTACGGCATCCTGCTGCATGCCGGCGATGCTAAAGATGGCAAGGTTGAGGAAGCGTTTGAAAAGTTCGTGAAGCTCGGCAAAGGGAAGTGATCTGTGTTGCAACTGATTGGCGGTTACACAACGGCAATGCCGACCATCACGTCGTAGCAAGCGTGCGCTCCGGCGGCGACGCCGAAGCCGCGGAATTGAAACAGCAGTGCGAAGTAAAGCCCGGCCAGGCAGCGGAAGACGAATCGTCCCGCGTGGAAGGGTTCGCCGAACGGTCCGATGTGGTGCGCCGCCGAAAACAGGACCGCCGAAGCGAGTACCGCGACCGTCGCCGCTGTTACAGCCGGAACGCCGACCTGGCGCAACACCCAGCGGAGGCCGCCAAGGATCAATAGCCGGAATAGCGCTTCCTCGTAAATGCCGGCGCCGATGAACGTGATAACGCGGCCGGCGTCTTCGCTGGGAATCGGCGGATAGGCGAGGGTGATGCCCAGCCCTTCAAGGAAGGGCAGCGACAGCCGGCAAAGGGCCCACAAGCCCAGGGCGAAGACGACGCTCTCAATACCCATGCCCGCGACGACGCCGAGCAAGTCGCCCGGCTTGTTGTTCCACCAGAACCAACTCCAGGCAAGGAAGATAACCGCGAGCAGCGCCGGCGCCACGACGGTTTGGTCCATTCCCAGTTTTTCCAACGCGAGACGAATCCAAGCGTCTGCGCCGTTGCGCAGGCTGTCGGGTTGGCCATCGCCCAGCCAAAAGACGCCGCCCTCGTAGAGGGCGAGCAACGGCAGAAGGAACAGGAAGCACGGCCAAGGATGGCGGGTGGCGGTCAGATAGGCGCGTTGCGCGGAACCGAACATGGCAGGCCTCGGGCTAAACGGTCAGACCATCTCCGGATACCGATGGCCCAGTAGCCGGTTGCGTTCCTGAGGTGTCAGGGTGCGGACAATTCCGCCGCCTTCACATTGAGCGAGGTCGAGGAATCGGGGCGTGGGCAGCAATTTCCCCTGCGAATCGGCCAGAACGGAGACGACGGGCCGCGCCGGGGTATTGAGGTCGCGTTTGCCGGTGGGGGTGGCGATCACGCAGGCCACCATGCCGTCGGCGAGTTCCACTACCGAGCCGACCGGGTAGAAGGACAGTTGCAACAGGCGTTCACAAGCCTGGCGGTCGAGCGCGCCCTGTTCGGCAAGCAGCAACGTGTCGGCCAGAGCGGTGCGTGACTCGCGCGCGTCGCGATGCTGCCGAGCTTCGCACAGGGCGGAATAGACGTCGCACACGGCCAGAAGACGGGGCAGGGCGGTTAATTGGAGGTCGCGAAGGCCGTTCGGATATCCCGTGCCGTCGATACGTTCGTGATGGGTGGCCACCGCTTCGGCGAGCCAGGCGCCGGTCGGGAGCAGTCGTTGGGCCAGGACCGCGCCGGCCTGGGGATGCGTCTCCACGGCACGGCGTTTGGCGTCGTCGAGCGGGCCGGCGTGAGTCAGAATCTCCGCGGGTATGCCCAGCATGCCCACGTCGTGCACCAACGCGGCCAATACCGGCTCGCGCGGCCGGCCGCGCAATTCGGGATCATGACGCACCACGCGCGCGATGACGCGGGCGACGGCCAGGCTATGGCAAGCGACGAATCGGGCCGGTTCCGCGCCTTCCGTGTGCGGCAGGCGCAACGGGGCCTGGTCGCGCGCCTCGCCGACGATCGATTCCGCCAATGTCAGAAACGGTTGCGCGTCCACCCAGCGGCCGGCGTGCAGACTCTGGAGCAGATCGGCGAGCTTGTCCACCTGCGCCATCTCTTGACGTCGGCGATTGAGCGCGTGAGCCAAGACGCCGAGCCTTTGCGCGGCGATGTTCAGGATCGCCTCCAATCCCTCGCAGAGCCGAAGCTGGACGCTGGGGGCATTGGGAAACGCCTGGACCATGCGCAAGGTAGTCTCAGCCATCGCCATGGTATCGCGGTGCAACTGGGCGAGGGGATCCGACGCGGAGGGGAGGTCCAACCCCTCGGCGAGTGTGCGCAGCCGGCTGACGAGGTCGCGACCGCGTTCCAGGACGCGGCGGGCGCGGGCGGTCAACTGCGTGGGCATGGCGGGCGCTTCGGGTTCGGGGGCCGCGCCAGCCGGCAATTGTTTGAGGGCATCGTCCAGCAGCCAGTCCGCCTCGGAGACGACCGCCGCCTGGCGTTCGAGGATGGCGGGTTTCAGGTCCGGGTTCGTGCCGTCGCGCAGCAGCGAGACAACGGCCGACCCGGCTTCATGGGCGAGCCCCTGCGCCTGTTGCAGCCGCAGCCGCAACGCCGTGATCTTGCCCAGAAGGACCTGGGTGTCGCTCATACGGATTCCCCAGCCCTCCCCCGTGCCGACAACTTCCCCGTCCAGCCGTCCGGCACTGGGGGCCTTCTGTTAGCATCGGAGCGCGACGGGGCGGACTTTAAGGGTGAGGTCGGAATTGCGCACTGCGGAGAACGCGAGGGGACCCCTGGCGTGAGGACAGGTATCGAAAGTAAGTCGTTGCATGGGTACCATGTACACACCCCTCGCCGTAAGTCCTTATTTTCCAATCACTCCAGCGGACAAAACCGGGTCGTTGCGAGAATCGTGCAACGACTCTTACACCCGATCGCACCCCGCCTGTTGGCATGGATGCCGATGGATGACAATGAACCCGCTGCCGCACTGGTTCAAAGACCGATCTGATTTGCCGGGTGAGCGTTCAGGCGTAAACCCGATGTGTCTGTGTGCCACGTCGGGCTTACGCCTCGACGCTCGCCAACAGATGTCAATTCAGGTCGTTCCAGGCACTAGGCCGCCTCCGATGTGCCGCCTAAGATGACAGCTATCAACTGGTTCCGCCGACGGTGCGAGATCACATGGCCAAATCGATAGCTCACGAACCCGATGCCAAGGACGCCGAGCGCTTGCGCGTTCTGGTCATCGACGACGAGAAGTTCCACGCCGAGACCGTGGCCGAGAGTTTGGAGCGCGTCGGCTACGAGTGCGTCGTCGTCACCAGCGGGCAGGCGGGGGCGCGCAAGATCGAGCGGGAGGATTTCGATGTCGTCCTTACCGACCTGCGCATGCCGGACATGGACGGCCTGGCCATTCTCCGTAAAGCCAAGCAAGATTTGCCCGACGCCGAAGTGGTGGTCATCACCGGCCATGGCGACGTGAAGACGGCCGTCGAGGCGATCAAGGAAGGCGCGGCCAACTACCTGACCAAACCGGTCGATCTCATCGAGCTGCGGGCCATCGTGGACAAGGCGGCGGAGCGACTGCGTCTGGCCCGTGCCAACCGGGAACTCAAACGCCAAATTGATGAAAAGTTCGGCTTCGAGGGCGTCATCGGCAACAGCCCGAAGATGCATGAGGTTCTGAACAAGCTCCGCAGCGTGGCGCCGACCAGCGCCACGGTGTTGATCCAGGGCGAAACCGGCACCGGCAAGGAACTGGCGGCCAAGGCGATTCACAACAACGGCCCGCGCAAGGCCAAGCCGTTTGTCGCCATGAACTGCACGGCCCTGAACGAGAACCTGCTTGACGACGAACTCTTCGGCCATGAAGCCGGCGCATTCACCGGCGCGGAGCGGATGCGGAAGGGTCGCTTCGAGCACGCCAACGGCGGCACTCTGTTTCTCGACGAAGTCGGCGACATGCCGCTGGCCCTGCAAGCCAAGCTGCTCCGCGTCCTTGAAAACCAGGAGGTGTTCCGCATCGGCAGCAACGACGCGATCAAGGTCAACGTGCGCCTGCTGTCGGCCAGCAATCAGGATCTGGAAGCGGCCGCCGAGGAAGGGAAGTTCCGCCGCGACCTGTATTTCCGACTCAAGGTGGTGACGATCAACCTACCGCCGTTGCGCGATCGCCGGGAGGACATTCCGCTGTTGACGGCCCACTTCCTCAAGGAGTTCAACGAGCGGCACGGGAAGAACATCAGGGGCGTCGCCGAGCCGCTGCGCAAAGCGATGGCCCGGTATGACTGGCCCGGAAACGTTCGTGAACTGCGCAACCTGATCGAGAGCATGGTGGTGCAGGACCAGGACGACATTCTCAACCTCGACGACTTGCAGGAAGGGGATGGGCTGCGGAGGGTGCCGTCGTCGGAGCACACCATCGACGGTCCCGGCGGCCTGATCGGCCGGCCGCTCAACGAGGTGGAACGCTATTACATCGAGAAAACGCTGGAGAAGACGGAGGGCAACCGCGAAGAAGCCGCCAAGCTGCTTGGCATCGGCGAGCGGACGTTGTACCGGAACATTCAGGATTGGAAGGTGCAAGACAAGATCAAGGAGGCGCTGGCGGAAGCGGGCGGGGATGTGGAGAAGGCGGCGGGGAATTTGGGGATGAGTCCGGCGGTGTTGGAGAGGAAGATGAAGAAGTTGGGGATGGAGAGCAGGGACGAGGCGGTTTAGTGGTCAGCCGCAAGGTGTGCGCGGAAGTGGTGGCATCGGCAGACCTCCATCACCGGCGTTTGGGGTGTGAAATGGCCCAAATCAGGTGGCGTCGGTTCGGTCTGGCAATCGCAGGCCTAGTCCTACTACTGGCAATTGTAACGCTGGTTCCCGCTGTGTTTTTCAAACTCATGAGAAAGATCGATCGTGATGACGCCAATCTGCTGCTGAACATTGAGTGTAGCAACAATTTGTTAGTGGGGGAGCAAACGTGCGTGTCGATTTCGCCGGATGATCAGTACATCGTAACGGGTGGTAATGACTCGATCCTGCGACTTTGGGATGCCAGCCATGGAACTCCAGTGCGCCAGTACCTCGGGCATGAAACCCGAATCACGTGGGCCACATTTTCACCCGATGGGAAACGGATTGCATCGACCGACATGGATGGCACAGTGCGAATATGGCCAGTGGATGGGAACAAAGAGGAATTTGAGTGCAACCTGGGAAATACTTGGATAACGCATGTTTCGTTCCTGCCCGCCGGCGAGCGCGTTGTACTAACGGCATCCGATGGGACGATTCGTTCATGGGATTTTGCCGACAGCGGCAAGTTATTCAGTATCGCCACGGAAGACGCGCCAATAACGGCTGCATGCGTCAATCGCGATGGAAGCATAATCGCCACCGGTTCCTCTAAAGGCTTCATTCACGTTTGGGACCTGGATAACGGAAAGCTGAAATGGAGCGGGCAAGGACATGGGGATATGACAACCGCAATTGCTATTTCCCCACGAGACGACGTGTTACTTACAGCTGGCGCGGACAGCATAATGCGAACATGGAAACTCTCGTCGGGGGACCCGCTCGATGTGTAGGGTGCTGCACCAAACGCTGGTAGCGTCATTCGGTGTCTTGTATTCTCGCGTGACGGCTCGATGTTTCTCAGCGGCGGAAGTGATAACGTAGTGCGACTTTGCAGATCATCGGACCATTCAATAATTTGGACTGCCGGTAGGCACTATCTTCCGGTAAACGGCGTTGCTTTTTTTGGCGGGTCGCAGCGCGCTGCATCCTGCGGCGCGGACCGGCGGCTTTATGTGTGGCAGCTGCCCTAGCCCATATTGTGCCGCTAGCGAAAGTTGTATCAGACAGAACCAGAAGGTTCGAGGGAAATGGAGAGGCTGCGGGCCAGTGTCATTTCGACTTCAACTCGCCCCGTTCGTCTAGGCGGTCGGAGCTTCGAGCGGTTCAAGCTTGACGACGTGCAGCAGGTCGATCGTCACGGAATGGTCGAACAATAGGTCTGATGCGCCGGACGCGGTCAATCCGAGTACCGCCGAGCGACGGCCGGGCATGCACAGCTCGGGATGCCGGATCTCATAGGTGCTGCCCTCGGTGAGGGTCAGTCGGAACGGGACGAAGGGACGGCGGCGGACGGCAGTAGCAAGTTCTTCAGGGGCCATGGGCAGTTCCTCGTTCTTGGCGGGCGTCGATAGTGATATTCTAGCGGTGGTTGGGCGGGCTCGCCACAGCGTTCGCCTTCGGCTCGCCGCTAAACAGGATAAACAGGTGGGAATGGATTCATGGGCCGTATTCACCAACTGCCGTCTTCCGTCATCACCAAGATCGCCGCGGGCGAGGTCATTGAACGGCCTGCGAGCGTGGTGAAGGAACTGCTTGAAAACGCCGTGGACGCGGGGAGCACGCGGATTGATGTCGAGGTGGAGCAGGGCGGCGTGGAGATGATCCGGGTGGTGGACAACGGTTGCGGGATCGCGGCGGAGGATTTGGCGCTGGCGTTCGCCAGTCATGCGACAAGCAAGTTGGCGGGGGCGGACGACCTCTTTCGCATTGGCAGCCTGGGGTTTCGCGGGGAGGCGTTGGCGTCCATCGGCGGGGTCGCCCAGGTTGCACTGCAATCATGGCCGGCGGACCAGGCGAGCGGCGCGGAAATATCCTGTCACGGTGGGCAGCTTTCGGAAGCGCGGGCCTGGAATGGGTCGCCGGGGACGCGCATTGAGGTCCGGCATCTCTTCTTCAATACCCCTGTGCGGCGCAAGTTCCTGAGAACCATCGGCACCGAGTTGGGGCATCTGTCCGAGGTGTTCACGCGGTTGGCCCTGTCGTACCCAGACCTGCACTGGACGTTGCGGCACAACGGCAAGCCGATTTACGAGGTTCCGGCGTCGGCGAGCTTGCTGGACCGCATCCGCATGTTTTTCGGGAAGGAGATCAGCGAACGGCTATACGAGGTGAAGGCCGACGCGGGGTCAGTGCGGCTCAGCGGCTACATTGCCGACCCGGCCTGCGAGCGCGGCAACGCCAAGTTGCAGTATTTGTTCGTGAATGGGCGGTGGATTCGAGATCGCAGCCTGGGTCATGCGTTGCAGGAGGCGTATCGCGGGCTGCTCATGGCGGGCCGCTACCCGGTGGCGTTTCTTTTCCTCGATCTGCCGCCGGATCAAGTGGATGTGAATGTGCATCCAACGAAAGTTGAGGTCCGCTTCCGCGACGGCAACGCGCTGCATCATCTGGTGTTCACGGCCCTACGCGAACGGTTGCGTGCCGCGAACCTAACGCCGCGTTTGCAAGCGCCGTCAACGATCAGTGTTTCGTACGCCTACGGTCCTCCGAACGACCGGCCTCTCCTTGCAGACCCGCCGCCGTGGTCGTTGACAGCGGACGCGCCGGGGTTGCCGAGTCTGCCGTTCTCTAACAGCGCGGCACCCGCGCCGCCGCGACCGTTCGCGGCGCTTCCGCCTGAAACCAGGCAGCCCAATCACACGAGCGTCTTGGGCAACGGCGTGGAGCATACTCCCTCGCTTGCTCACCCCGACTCTCCCTCCCTGCCTCCGCCTGGCTCTCTCAAGGCCATTCAGCTTTATGACACCTATCTTGTCCTTGAAACGAATGCGGGGATGCTCGTCATCGATCAGCACGCGTTGCATGAGCGCATCCTCTTCGAGGGGTTGAAGGAGCGCATCCGCAGCGGACCGCTGGAAACGCAGAAGTTGCTCATTCCGGAGCCGGTGGATTTGTCCGACGAAGAGGCAGCGCGGACGCTGGAATTCCGAGAGGCGCTGGCGGAGCTGGGGCTGGAGGTGAGCGACTTCGGCGGCGGCACGGTCTTGGTGAGCAGCTATCCGGCGCTCTTGAGCCGGCGAACACCACAATCGGTGTTGCGGGCGGTGGTCGATCATCTCGTGAATCAGGATCGACCGCCGAGCCGGGAAGTGCTGCTCAATAATCTGTTGAGTTTGATGGCGTGCCATGCGGCGGTTCGGGCGGGCGATCCATTGACGGCGGAGGAGATTGCGGCGCTGGTGGTGCAAAGGGACCTTGCGGATGATACGCATCATTGTCCGCATGGGAGGCCGACGGCGCTGCTGTTTAGCAAGCAGGATTTGGAGAAGCAGTTTCGGCGGGTGTGACTGGGACGCTGAAAACGAATCACGAGAACGCGAAAGGGCGAAAGCACGAAAAGGAGCTATAGAGCCCTTCGTGTTTTCGCCCTTTCGTGTTTTCGTGATTCGGTCTTACTTCACATTGTCCGCATGGGAGGCCGACGGCGCTGCTTTTTAGTAAGCAGGATTTGGAGAAGTAGTTTCGGCGGGTGTGACTGGGACGCTGAAAACGAATCACGAGAACACGAAAGGGCGAAAGCACGAAAAGGAGCTACCGAACCCTTCGTGTTTTCGCCCTTTCGTGTTTTCGTGACTCGGTCTTACTTCACGCTGACTTTCGCCGGATTGACGAAGTCCTCATCCAGCGCTTTCGCGCCCTCGACAGCCATTTCCTTTTCCTGAAGCCACAGCCGGTAGTTCACTTCGAGCGGCTTCTTCTCGGTTAGCTCATACTCGAAATACGACCCGATGCGGCCGTAGGCGCGTTCGCTGAAGCGGGCTTCCTTCGGGTTGGTCGGCTTGTCGAGATAGGCGACCGTGTGACGCTGGCCGCCGAGGACGAAGCTCATGGCGTTCCAGGGGAGATCGACGGGGCCTAGTTTCGTCTTGGGATCCCAATTGCGTGTGTCGCCGGGTTTGCCGGCGCCATCGGGGCGGATGAAGATGGTATCCGGCTCGGCTTCTTTCTTTTGGACCTTGGCGTCGTGCTGGGCGACCTCGTCGTCGGCGCGGAAGTGGAAGCCGGCGTGCTGGGGGTCGCCGTCGAGCTTGACCGTGCCCTTGGCCGATCGCAGCTCCGACGTGAACTCGACAAGGTGGCCACCGGGGACGTTGTAGACCGTCAACTCGCGTTCCTCGGTCGCGAACACTTCCTTGCCGACGCCGTGCCAGGCGATGAGTACGCGGTGGCGGCCGAGGACGGGACCGGCTTCGCTAGACAGCATCTTTTCATGCGTTTGCGCCGCGTCGTCGGTGCAGTGCCAGGTGTCGGCCTTCTTGCCGTCGCCGTAGGTGATTTTGTTGAAGCCGAAGAAGATGCCGCGATGATGCGGGTAGATGCCGGTTGGACCGCCGTTGGTGACAAGACGCTTGCCCGCCGGATCGTAGAGGTGGTGAAAGACCTTGTAGGTTTCCTCGCGGCGCTCTTTGGTCGATTCGTCGAGGGAGTGGTACATGTAGCGCAGAACGGGCCGGTCGTCGAAGAAGAGGTCGAGGTGCTCGCCTTTGGTGTCTTTCCAGTTGAAACCCGTGGCCATGCCGGGTTTGCCTAACGCGAGTGTGGCGGTGAGTTTCAGAGTGTCGCCCGCTTTGACGTTGGGAAGGATGAAGTGCAGTTCGCACTTCTTGGCGGCGTCGTGTTCGTCTCGATGTGCGAGGCTGGTTTCGGTGATCTGGGCGGGAAGTTCCTTGCCGTCGGCGGTCTTGAGGGTAACCGATTTCACCTCACCGGCGGGCAATGGCAGGAGAACGCAAACGGGGGATTGATGGCGATCGATCTTGCCGGCCTCGACGGTCAGTGCGAAGGTTTTGTCGGCGGCGTTCGGGGCCTGAACGAGAAGCAGTGCGCCAACGGACGCGAGGAGCGCGGCTTGCATTGGGGAGTCTCCGAGGTGATCACCCGCATAACCGCGGATCTGCGAACCGCGGTTATGCGGGGTTGAATCACAGAATTACTTCTTCTTGGCTTCCACCGGCCAGTCGTCGGTGCGGAATGGGGAGGCGGGCAGGCCTTCCTTGTTCCAGAGGTTGACGACCGGGTAGTTCGCCCAGCCGAAGCGGACGGCAACGGGTTTGGCGACCTGGGAGCTGGAGACGACGATGGTGTCGCCTTGGATCATAGCCTCGGCGTTGTAGAAGACCTTGTCGTCGCCGGCAATTGTGAAGCCGGTCAGCGCGTCGCCCTTGGCGACGAGGCCGCCGCCGAGGTGCTTGAAGGCTAGGATCGCCTTGCCGTCGGCGACCTTGACGCTGTCGAAGGTCGGGCCGGAGTATTCGATCTTTTCGCCGTTGGCAATGGCGCGCGCCGCCAGAGCCAGCCTCGCGCCGACCGGTTCCTTCTGTTTGGGGTGGATGTCCTTCTCGTCGCCGACGTCGGTGATGACGGCCATGCCGGTCTTGTCGAGCTTCAAGGTAAGCCTCTGCGCTTCGCGCAGACGGGCCCACGGCGTGTCAGTCGGGTCCTTCTCGATTTTCATGAACGGGGCCAGTTGCACGAAGAAGAAGGGGAATTCACCCTGGTTCCAGTCCTTGCGCCAGCTCTTGATCATGGTGGGGAAGAGCGTTTCATATTGCTCCGCTCGGCCGGCGTTCGATTCTCCCTGATACCAAATCGCGCCCTTGATGCCATAGGGAATCAGCGGCGCAATCATGCCGTTGTAGAGAACGGTGCCCTGGTTGGGATTGGGTTTCTTGTCGTCGATCTTGATATCGGCGGGAATAAGACCTTTCAGTTTGGGATCGGCGTTCAGCGCGCCCTTGGGCGTCCACGCCTCGGCGACGGTGCCACCCCAAGAGGTATGAATCAGGCCGATCGGCACGTCGAGCGCCTTTTGCAGGTCACGCCCGAAGAAGTAGGCGACGCCGGAGAAGCCGCCGACTGTTTCCGGTCCGCACTCGACCCACTTGCTGTTGATCTCCTTGACAGGTTCCGCGGAGATTTTGTGGGGCACCGTGAACAGGCGGATCTTCGGGTTCTTCGAGGCTTCCTTGTGCTTGGTGGCGTCGGCGCAGGCGCCGAGGCCCATTTCCATGTTCGATTGGCCGCTGCAAATCCAGACGTCGCCGACGTAGACGTCCTTGAGAGTGATTTCGTTCTTGTCGCCCCTGATGGTCATCGTGTAGGGGCCGCCAGCTTTGGGCAGGACTATCTTTACTCTCCACTTGCCCTCTTGGTCCGCCTTAGTCTTGGAGCCGACTTCGTCTCTTCCATAGGCAATTGAAACTGAAATGGGTTCGTCTGGATCCGCCGTGCCCCAAACCGGGACGTGCGTCTTGGGGTCTTGTTGCCGTTGCAGCACGAGGCCGTCGGTAAACAACGCATGCGGTTTGACATCGGCGCGGCTGAGGGGGACATACCACCCGGCCACGCCCACAAGTAAAGCAGTTATCACAATTCGCGAACGCATGGAAGCATCTCCTTAGTGCAAGGTCGCGCGGGCGCATGGATCAGGCGCGTCGTATCGCGGCCGCGCGAAAACTAGAGGAAGCGTACGTTGATCTCAGCGAGGAAGAGGGCGATTCGGTCCAGGCGGGACGCTTCCCAGCATATCTCCCGCCCGACCGAACGCAAGAGGCTGCTTCATCAATCCGCAATCTGCAATGCCCCATGTCCCCCCTTCTCCGTATAATTCCCAAGAAAGCACTTCCCAAGGAGCTTTCATCATGCAAGAGCGCATCGCGTACCAGGGCATCACCTTCGACGATGTCCTGCTCGAGCCCGGCTACAGCGAGGTGGTTCCCCGCGACGTGGACGTGCGCACGCAGCTCACCCGTTCCATCCGCCTCAATTTGCCGATCTTGTCGTCGCCGATGGACACCGTCACCGAGAGCGACCTGGCCATCGCCCTGGCCCAGGAAGGCGGATTGGGCATCATCCATAAGAACCTGTCGATTCCCGACCAAACGCGCGAGGTGGACAAGGTCAAGCGCAGCGAGAACGGCATCATCACCGACCCGATCACGCTCCCGCCCGACGAGACCGTCGGCACCGCCCGACGCATCATGGAGCAGAACAAGATCAGCGGCGTGCCGATCACGGTCGGCGGCTTTCTTAAGGGCATCCTCACCCGCCGCGATCTGCGCTTCCTTCAGAACAACAATCAGCGTCTGTCCGAAGTCATGACGCACAACAACCTGGTCACGGCGACGGAAAACACGACGTTGGAGACGGCTGAGCGGATTTTGACGGAAAATAAAGTCGAGAAACTGCTGCTGGTGGACGAAAACTATAAACTGAAGGGCCTGATCACCATCAAGGACATCGACAAGCTCGCCAACTTTCCCAATGCGTGCAAGGACCCGCGGGGCCGGCTGCGCGTGGGGGCGGCCGTCGGCGTCCACGACTTTGAACGCGCCGAATCCTTGATCAAGGCGGGCGTCGATGTGTTGGTGGTCGATTCGGCCCACGGCCACTCGAGCAACGTCATTGAGACGGTGGTCGAGATCAAGCGGCGCTACCCGATCGAGGTGATCGCCGGCAATGTGGGCACCATCGAGGGCGCGTTGGCCCTGGTGAAGGCGGGGGCGGACGCGATCAAGGTGGGCATCGGTCCGGGGTCGATCTGCACCACGCGGGTAATCTCCGGCGTCGGCGTGCCGCAGATTACGGCGATCTACCAGGCCGCCCAGGCCTTGAAGGACAAGGGCGTGCCGGTGATCGCGGACGGCGGCATCCGTTACTCGGGCGACATCACCAAGGCGTTGGCCGCCGGCGCCCATTGCGTGATGCTCGGCAGCCTGCTAGCCGGCCTGGCCGAAAGCCCGGGCCAGATGATCATTTATAAGGGCCGCAGCTTCAAGACGTATCGCGGCATGGGGTCGATCGGCGCGATGATGTCGGGATCAAGCGACCGCTACCGGCAGGCCAACAACACGGGCGGCAAGCTGGTTCCCGAGGGAGTGGAAGGGCGTGTCCCGTACAAGGGCAGCCTCGCCCCGTTCATTTATCAGCTGGTCGGCGGTTTGCGGGCCGGCATGGGGTACTGCGGCACCCGGAACATCGAGGAATTGCGCACCCGCACCCGCTTCATTATGGTAAGCGGCGCGTCGGTGCAGGAGAGCCATCCGCATGACATCGCCATTACGCAGGAAGCGCCCAATTACAGTTCGCGGACGGATTACGCTCACCTGGACGGCGGCTAGCCTCCTTGGCTTGGGCGTGCTCCTGGTAGGCAGCTCGGCTCGGGCGCAACAGCCGCACGCGACCACGCCATCCGGCGACACCCTGTCGTATTTTAAAGAAGCAGAACGCCCGCCCGCTCCGGTCGAACGGACCTCGGCGCAGGTGTTGCCGGTGCCCATTCCCTATCCGCGCGGAGTGGGGGTCACTGCCGCTCCAGACGACTTTGAAAACCCCATTCCCTTGGGCTTGAAGGACGGGGGCCCGAATCAGGTGGTCCGGTTTGAATCCGAGGCGAATCTCAAACGCCGACTCGCGCAAAAGGAGCGCCAAAAATCGAGCCCGACGGGCATCCCGGAGCGGGCCGTATTCCCTGAAGAACCGGTGGTCTCCACGAAGGCGTACGCCGCACGGAAGTTCCCCGACCACCTGCTTCTAGTGGAACCGGCGTACGTCTGTTACGGGCCGCTTTGGTTCCAGGAGAAAAACGCGGAGCGCTACGGCTGGGACCTGGGCATCATCCAACCCCCGCTTCAGGCCGGCATCTTTTTCGCGGACGTCTTGACGCTGCCCTACCACATGGGCGCCAGTCTGTGCCACGGCCCCAATTGCAGCGCCGGTCAGTGCTTGCCCGGCGACCCCGTGCCGTACCGGCTTTATCCGCCGGGCCTCAGCTTCTCGGGCGGCATTCTCGAAGCGGGTGCGATCGTCGGGGCTTGTGCGGTGTTTCCATAAGATCATCCGAATTGTCAGAAACCTCCGAAGTCTTCTAGCCTTCGCAGGTTTTGTCGTTTCAAGGCGCCTACACATGACCGTTGCGATCGCGGCGCATACGCGCCACTTCGCGTTCGATCATTTCTCGGCGGTCGGATTGAATTTTGGAGATTTGGCGGCGGCCGAAGCGGCGAATAGCCAGCAGATCGAGCGTGGCCGTGGCGAGGATCGCCAGCAGAACCAGCATGCACACGATCCAGTAGACGGCGTACGTGTGCGCGAACTCCCATTCCTCGGGATCGAGCGTGCGTTCCTGGTCATTGCGGCGCGCTTCCTCGTCCCGGTCGGCAAGCCGACGGAGAGACGCATTGAACGCCACCGAGCCGACCAACAGCCCGGCGAAGATCACCATCAAGCCGCTGCCGACGAGCCTGCGCCAGGCCTGCCCGCGAAGGAAGCGGCGCTCTTCTTCCGAGCGGTCGTCCGGGACCTTCAGGCTGCGTAGCGTCCTTACCTGACGCCAGGCGTAGTACCCGGCCAAGCTCAACAGGACGACGACCAGAACGCCGCCGAAAAGCAGTTCCGCTGTTTCCATGGGAATGGCCGTGTCGATTCTCGGATGCCGTTCGCGCCGGTTCCCGTACGACTATTTCGCCTGCTGCATCCAGACACCGAGCACGCGTGCCACTTGCTCCAGGCCGTCCGCCGAGCAATTCGCCGGCACGTCGCTCAGTTTGTGCCAGTGCTTGTAGCTGAAGTCGATGATGTCCACGGCAGGAATCCCCGCGTTGTTTAAGGCAATGTGGTCGTCCTGAACTTCCGTGTCGCTGATCACATTCTTGAACGCCGTGCACTTCTGATCCTCGGCGATCTTCCAGATCCGTTCGGTAAGCGCTCCGGCTTTCGTGTACGAGTACGGCTCCATGGGGAAATGCGGATTCTTCCCGCCGATCATGTCGAGCAGCACCGCCCCGAGATACTTGACCCTGTCGCGCTTCTTGCGGTATTCGGCGGCGAAATGCTTGGAGCCGATGAAGTAGTCGTCACGGGGATTTTCAAAGTCGCCGGGTTCAAAGATGTACTCTTCGCCGTCGAACAGAACGAAATCCACGCCCACGTTGGTCTTCAAGTCCTTCATCGCGTGGGCCAGTTCCATCATCAGTGCGACGCCGGAGCCGCCGTCGTTGGCGCTGAGGAACGGCTCCGTCCAGTTCCGGCGCTCGCGCTCCTGATCGGCAATGGGCCGCGTGTCGTAATGCGCGCAAATGATGATCCGGCGTTCCTTGTCGGGATTCCACGACACGATCAGGTTGGCCATTTCGACCTTGTCTCGCCGGCTGCGCTGCTTGGCCTCGAACCGTTGCCACTCGATCTTGCCGCCCAGGTCCTTGAAGTGCTTCTCCAGCAGTTGTTGCTGCTTCTTCATCCCGTCGCTGCCGCTGATGCGCGGGCCGATCTTGCAGATGTCCTCCAGGTAACCCATGGCCCGCTTGCCGTCGAACGGGACCGGGTCGGTCGCCGGCGCATCGCGGTCGGAGGCGAACTCGTCGCCATTCTTCT
>Ga0207095_10182_pt1 | contig 18950 bp, 16 predicted proteins | sample Alteio_BWMinHeat_88_FD_153529 | JGI IMG/M metagenome (GOLD analysis project Ga0207095, IMG submission 153529) | Enriched cells from forest soil in Barre Woods Harvard Forest LTER site, Petersham, Massachusetts, United States -... | ecosystem: Environmental > Terrestrial > Soil > Temperate forest >... | reverse complement strand
GATCTTGTTTTGAGGAACTTGTTCGTGGTTAACCAGATAGTATAACACGGAGGTAGCCCGAGCGGCGCTCAGATGCCAATTCGAGGGAAAAAGAGGGGTAGAAATGGGAACATTATCCGTGTGGCCTTCAACAAGAACGTGAAAAGGCGCATCAGACAAGAATCGCCCAAACTGAGTTAGAACATCACGAGCGGACTCGATCAGTTCTGATTGGCCAGACGCAAAGAGAAGCTCTTCTTTGAAGCTGGCTACGGTTCCACGCGGAGTCACTTCGATCTCGATCATGTGATCCAGCTTTCTGGTGTGAATCCACTGGCGTATCTTCAGCTCAACGTTGCGCATTTCAAGCCATTGCGCTTGCGATACGGACTGCGCATTTTGAATGGTCGGATGCGTGGTGTTTGCATAAGAAGGGTTCGGTTTGGTCTTGATGAGAGCAAAGTACGCGATCAGGAAGAGAGCGACGAGAAGCGTCATGAAATCCGCATAGCTGATCATCCACCGACTGTGCCCTTCGGGATCATGTTGAGGAGTTATTCGGTCCGTGTCTCGAAACGATGGCTTGTGCTCCCCAAAGCGAAGGCGAGTCATTTATGAAAGTTCCTCCTGCCTTGCACTCCAGGTTGACCGAAATGATCGTCGCCACGATCGTTCTTTTCCGTTGCCGGACACCGCCATTTTATCGTCGGTCCCTGTGGACACATAGGAAGCCATCTTTTCCTCTACCGCGCGTTTGCTAGCGCCTCTCTCAACCGAAATGAATCCATGATAAATCATCTCCAACTCTTCTTCAATGACTCGTTTTCTATACTCAAGCTTGCTTGCGATGGGGAAGCAGACCGCATTGGCAAAAGCAACTCCCCACAACGTGGCCACGAACGCTCCGGCAATCGAACCCCCAATTTGACCTGACTCGGTTAAATTGGAGAGGGCTGACATGAGTCCAACGACCGTCCCCACGATGCCTAAGGTTGGAGAAGTTCCTCCCATTTTTCGAAAGAAGTTGATTCCAAATTCGTAAGGGTAAAGCTTCCGCTCCGATTCTTTGTTCATGAAATCACGAATGATCCGAGGGGTCGTGCCATCCACCACCAAGGCTAACCCTTTTCGAATAATGCTGTAAGGGATGGAAGCACGCATCGATTCTACGGCTAACGTTCCAGCCTTACGCATGCGCTCGGCGGCTTGTGCAAAAATCTCTGCGATTTCCTGACGACGATCCTCAGGCTCAATGAAGGCCTCGATGACCAGCCAATAGAGCATCCCGCAATCTTGGAGAGAAAAGCCAACCATGGTTACAGCAAAACTTCCCACCACAATGAAGACGGTGGGTGGAAGGCTTAAAATGGTGTGAAAGTTACTCCCACTGGCCATCGTGAAGAGAAGAAGGGCTGCAATGGCTCCGGCAAACCCTACCATGCTTGCTAAATCAAGTTTTTCTTTCATGTCAACGACCCCCGTTTATTTTAAATGAGCAATCTGGTGCTTGTTAATTCGTGAAGTGTGCGTTTGAAGTTGACTTGGATGATGCGTTCTTTGTGGGTTTGCGCGGTCTTTGGTCGCGTGACAAAGATGCATAAGCTTGTCTCAGTCGTTTAACAAGCGGATGACCTCTGTTGGTGACAGTCCGGCCAATAAATAGTGAACGCAGCTCTTAGTCATATCTGAAGGTTACATCGGCTTCTCCCCTTTTTTTCTTAAAGTCCCCATTTTGGTCCCCTACATAAATATATAGGAATTGATCCAACTTGTCAAATGGTACAAAAATTCAATGCGGCGTGAAAGCAAAGATGCTTTGCTAGCGCTCTGATTTTGAAATGTATCCCCATTTTCCGCCAAAGACTCCTCCGGTCCACACCGGCGCAAGCCCTTCAGCAAAATCTCCGGCTTCGCCGTATTGGGGATTGATTACAATTTGTCCGGTGATGTTGATGAAACCCCAGTTTCCGCCCATTTTAACCGCGGCAAGCCCTTCTGAAAAGGGGTGCGCATCATCAAATTGCGGTTGGATGGCGTATTCGCCGTTCTTAGAAATGTATCCCCATTTTCCGCCGAACAGATCGCCAGCCCACACGGGTGCAAGTCCCTCCGAAAAGTTTTTCACGCGATCAAAGCGAGGATTGATCACGATCTTGCCACTGGTGTTGATGAAACCCCATTTTCCTCCCACTTTGACGGCGGCTAGCTCTTCCGAGAAAGAGCGTGCATCATCAAACTGTGGTTGAATCATGTATTTTGCTTCAATGGCCCAGACTGAACACGTAACGAGAACAAGGCCCAAAAATCCTAACAGTAGTTTTTTCATGGATGGTCCTTTCGGGAAGACCTTGAGTACTTCCTCGCACACAAGGAAGCTGCCGGCCTACAGAGAATAATTTGGGGACAGAGAATAATTTGAGTTCGCAAATTCCTAATTTGTTTCAGCCCCACAAGAAAAAAAGAGCCACCTCAGTGAAGGTGGTTTGATTTTCAGGTAAAAGCTGGAGCAAATAAAGCATGCGTGTTAAACGGTCTTATCGGGAAGTCCATTCGGTGATCCCTGTCAGAGAGGGAAAGAAAGCTCGTTTTGCGGCTGTGAAGCGCGAGCTTGCAACTCCCGACTACGTGGGAGCTCCCGCGGATCTTGATGTGTGTACAGCTGCACGTACCGGTACTGGTCTATCGCAAGTTCGCATTCCGTATCGGGATCTGTCGACCGCTTTGAAGCGCTTGGGGGGCCAAGCCAATCTGGAGGACCTCGCCGCCTTTTTTCGACAAGAGAAAGCGTCGCTGTTTCCGCAGAATCTGGAGGTTCGGCTAACCGGAGATGATTTCGGCCCGCCGATTGCAAGTGCGACGTTCTCTCACATCGGTTCCTTGCAACGCGGGATTTCTGTTGAGATTGAATACACGGAGCCAGACAGCACGAGTTTTCGATTACAGCGCGTCTTGGCAGCAGGCTTCAGTGAAACCCCGGCCGAAATGGCGTTACCCCACTGGCCTGCAGAAAGAAATTTACCCCGTTACAATGAACTCACAGGATTGAAGATCGAAAAAGAGGTTGAGCCCAACGGCCCCTGGGTTGATCTCGGGTGCGCAAAGGCGGTCGCATTGCACGAAGTTGCGAAAGATCGGCGCATTGAAGTAGCAGGGGTAAATCTCCATAAATACCACAAGCGCCCCGCCGGAAGCTTTTTCCCTGTCGGACCTTTTCCTCGAATATGGCTATTTTACGCCAAGATTCCTGAGAACCCCCTTGTCCATGCGCTTTATGGTGGAAGAGCAAAGCTTGGGACCGACGTTTATAATTCCTTATCCTTTTATCGCAATCCGCTTCATTGCTTCATCTATCTCGCTTCGCTCCTGAAGTTTGGTGGGATTGGGGTCGCCGTGACTGAACCGGAAAGATTTGGAGCTCCTGCCAATTCGGGAAATCCAACCTGGAAAAAAATGAAAAGGTTTTTTCACACCTATTCAGGCCAAAGGGTTGAATTTGAGGTGTTTAAAACCCGTGGAGACGCCAGCGGAAAATGGGAGCAAGCTTTGCGGATTATCATCGAAGGAAAGGGGCGATGCGAACCTTTCCTCGGTACGGGATTTGGGCCTTTTTCCCTTGCCTACAAACTCGCTCGCGAAATCGTAGGGCGACCGGTTCGGAAAGATGAGATCCTCTGGCAGGCAGATCAGGATGGACCTAAGATTCGTAAAGTGGAATACTCTCGAACCTGAAGATTAGGCTCTTATCCCTCTTTTTCTGAAGAACATTGTGGTACGTACTTGCCGATACCATTCGGCGAGTTTAAATGGAGTGAATGATCCATCCGGATGATCCAGTTTGCGGTTTGGGTCGGCGCCGTGTTTCAGCAAGATCTCGATTACCTCGTTTCGGCCTTGGAAGGCGGCTTTGTGAAGGGGAGTCCATCCGTCATCATCGTCTGGGTTGGCCTTGTTGACATCCGCTTTCCCCTTCTCAATGAGCAATCGAGCCACCTCAGCGTAACCCCAAAATGAAGCTCGGAGTAACGAGGTTTCTCCCCGCTGATTCCTTGCGTTCGCATTGGCCTTCCCCTCCAGAAGGAGTTCAACCATGGCCGTGTCATTCCCCGTGGTTGCAAGGAGCAAAGGTGTCCAGCCCTCCTGGTCTCTTGCGTTTACATCTGCACCATTTTCAAGCAAGAATTGGGCGATATCTCGATGGCGCATGGATACAGCGTAAAACAGCGCTGTTCGGGTGTCCCCATAGCGGTTGCGGAATGGAGCATTGACATCCCACCCTTGTTTCACAGCGTCTTTCACGATTTCTAGTTCTCCGGTTTCCAACGCGGGAAGCCAAACTTCGTGAGTTTCATCTTCTGCGGTTACAATTTTTCTGCTTCTTGGACTCATCCTCGTTTCTCCTAACAAGATCAAATAGTTCCTCCTTGTGCGTTCCTGTGCTTGCTCGCTGTCCCTTTTTTATCTCTGCCAGCTAAGTCAAACCTTTGGACACAGTTTCAAAGCCGTCTCTTGCTTTGAAGAGCGGATATTTCCTAGACGTGTAGAAAGAATAGCATGCTATCAAGCGAGTGGTAAAGGTAACCATGTGGTGATATGCACCACGCTTGCGCCTGGAGGGGCACATGTCAACTGACTTCGACCTTTGGAAAGCACTGGGGCTAGCAAGGAATGAAGTGAAAATTTATGAGACACTGCTTCAGGAGGGGGAATCTTCCGTTGGTCTCATTGTGGCCAAATCGAAAATTCATCGGAGAAATGTTTACGACTCTTTGAAACGATTGCTGGAAAAGGGGCTTGTCTTTGAAATCTTACAAAAACGAGAAGGCCTTTATCAAGCGGTCGATCCGCATAAGCTTGGGGAGATGCTCGATGAGAAGCAACAGGCGCTTTCGGTGATGATGCCTCGTTTGCTCTCGCTTTATGGGAGCAAAACGCGCCGAGAAGAAATTTACATTTATCGGGGTTTAGAAGCGTACAAAAACGAGATGCGGGATGTGTTAAGGATCGGGCAAGACATGTACACCATTGGAGGAAAAGGTCTTTGGACCGATGTTCGGCTCAAAGGGTCTTTGGAACGGTTTGTTTCTGAGGCCAGCAAGAAAAAAATGACGTTTCATGTCCTCTGGGATCAGGAAGTGGGGGAGCGATCTGAGCCTCTGACGGAAAGCCTGCCAACGAAATCCAAGACTCTGCCTTCAAAGTTTTCCACCCCATCCGTGATTGATATTTTTGGGGATCACATTGCCATTTTTTCAGAAGGAAATGTTACGGGAATTGATGAGGATATCGTGTTAACGGTGATCATCAATGAGCGTATTGCCGACACTTTTAGAACGTGGTTTCAGCTCATTTGGGACTCGATTTGAAGCCGGGTGGTATTTGGGAATGGTAAAAGTAAACTTGCTTCCTTTTCCCGGGGTTGAACTGGCTTGAAGATCGCCATGTTCTAAGGTCATGAACTTCTTTGCAATGTAGAGCCCGAGCCCCGTACCTTCGCCGGTGGCGGTAGGATTCGAGCTAAAGATCAATTCCTTGGTGAAGAGTTTCGGAAATACCGATTCTGGAATTCCAGGGCCAGTATCCTCCACCTCAACAACCCCAAAGTCATCTCGAGCGCGGATGCTGATCGTGATGCTCCCCTTTTTCGTGAATCGCAAGGCGTTTTCGAGCGCGTTTCCAATGGCTTCTGCTGTTTTCTGGAAATCTGCATACACGACAATTTTCTTATCGAGTTCCTTCAATTCCAAAGTTAATCCCTCTCGCGTGACCTTGGAACAATTCTTTAAGGCGAAATCGACGATGTCTTTTAGTTTGACTGGCTCAAGTTGGGCCGCCAGAAGATCTCCTTCGCTCTTGGAGACACTGAGCAAATCACCAACCAGTCGAAGCGTACGTTCACTGATCGCTTTCATGAAACCGACGTATTCGGTTTGCTGGTCGTTGAGCTTTCCCGCGATTCCTTGAAGCAAGTTGTTTGCAAAGCCGCTGATTTGAGCCACAGGGCTTCTTAATTGGTGTGAAGCAAAACTGACGAGGTCGGTTTTCATTTTTTCTAATTTCTTGTGTTTGGTAATGTCACGAATCATGAGCATCACTTGTTTCGGATCAATGGGAAAAATGCGAATCTCGCGGTGCTCTTCACGATGGTCCATCACCAAGGGGTGCTCGAACACGTGGGTTTTTTGGGTTGCTAAAGCATCCTGAATGGCGTCTAAGTAAAGGGTAGTGAGATCCGGTGAAAAAATCTCGGATATCGAATTTCCAATGAGTTGTTCTGCTGGCTTTCGAAGCGGAAAGTCGGTTGCTGGCTTCAGCTCAAGAATAATGCCGTCACTGCTAACGCGAACGATCATGTCTGGGATCGCGTTTAGAACACTCCGAATCCTTGTCTTGCTATCCTGCAAGGCTTCTCGAGCCTCTTTTAAAGAATTTTCGGTTGTCTTGCGTTCCGTGATGTCTCTGCCAATGCCATACATGAGCTGGCGATCGGAAGAAAGCGTACCATTCCATTCAATCCACTTGTAGGTTCCATCATTGCGTAAGAGGCGAATTTGATAGTTGGTGGTCAATTGACCACTCTGCAATGCACCAACCACCTGAATAAGCGATGCTCGATCCTCTGGATGCACGAACTCTGCGTAAGGTCGAGCCTTGAGTTCGTCTAGGCTGAATCCAAAGGCTTTTTCGCAGGCACGATTGGCTTCTTTGACGTATCCATCAAATCCCACAATGGCCAAGAGATCCGTTGAAAGCACAAAGAATTCTTCTAGAAATTTTGATGGCAAGCTTGTTTCCTCAGATCGCTGATGGGCTGTCATAAAGCCCCTTAAAGGTCTGCATTATCTTCTCCAACTTAGCCGGGCAACGCGAAGTCCCTCCTCAACACAGAGGAAAAATCAAGAGCTACGGAAAGTTCACAATCAGTTAACAGAGGATTGTTTTTCAGCTGTAGACAGGCAGATGATTTACTGTTAAGATGAAGACCTGTCTGAATCTGCCAACGTTTCAAGGAGGTTCTTTTTGTCATGAATAGGTTGTTTGTTGATTCCAACGTTAAGACAGTCACGAGCGGGCTCTTTGGCATGAGGAGGCGGATTTCAGGGAAAGCTTCTCCTGTATTGAAAGAAGAGGTTGCAAGGCAGGCACGGAATGAGGGGGCCCTTATTCGAACGATCGACGAATTGAACCTATCTGTACATCGAGAGCTCCAGGAAGACCGGTTGACCTCGTTCCCGGGATGGGGAGAGGTTCTTGATAGACCCGAAGGGGTTGATCGTTTGATTCGGACCAATACCCCGGAGGGTGCAGAGCAAACTCTGGCTATTGCTCAAGAAGTAACCAGACTCGTGACTGAGTCGCGCGGATACGATGAACAAATCTGTTTTGATCCCGCCGCAGGTATTGTGCTGCATGGCGTCAGGTACCACGGTATCCCCGACGTACCCCCTCCTCTAAAAATGCAGGGGAAATTTGACAAAAAACTTCTGAAGATGCTCTCCGCCGGAAATCGTGCTTTCCAGGGAGCTGCTATCCTGGACGGCGCTAACAAGATGAGCGACCCCGAAGGGCTGGAGAAAATAGGATTTAGAGGCATTCCTCGAATCATGACAGCGCTCATGATTAGGGATGACCATCCAAATCACGATTATCTGGAGCACGGAATGGCAGAGTTGAAAGATGGAAGGGGATTTCGGTTTATCGTTGGCTTGAGGGATTTCAAAGATTGGGAAGGACAAGCAGTGTTCTTTGTTAGCAATGAGCGGATTGGAGAGGCTGTCACCTCTGTCGGCGGCTTCGTGCAAGTTCTCAATTCGCACCCGACGGGTGAAGTCATCCACAACGCGTTGTTTTCAGGGAGCTGTGCGGAAACCCAGCAGATCCTTCCGGATATGTTTCGTCGTGTCGGAACGTATTGGATTCGGATGGACCAGGTAAAAGAAATGGTTTACGATAGGCCAGATTTAAAAGAGCTCAAAATGATCGCGGATAATCCCGATGCTTGGTTCGGGAGACCCCCAGAGGCCCCACTTAAATAGAGGAATTGCTTGTATTTGACTGCTTCCCCACAGATGGGAGTATCATAATTTCACGGGATTTCGTTCATAGTAATTCCGTTGTCTTCAATCTGAGTGTGCGTCTTCAAGTCGTAGATTTGTCGTCGGTATTCGCGACCAAGGGCTAAAACCTCCACAGTTTTTTTCATTGAAAGAAAGTTTTAGCGGAAAGATGTCATAAGCAATGGGGACTGCCAGAAGATGGATCATCTTGCCCGAATCCAGATGATAAACGCAAACTCGCTTTCGCCAAGTACTAACGGCCACGGCTTGTCCATTATCCGATACAAGTGGCGTAGACGCGTACAAGTCTTGATCCTTCGGAATATCACCGGTATCAATGCTTGGAACAGGATGACGGGTGTGTGGGTCAATTCCAAGCTCTGCTTCTATAAGGCGATGTGACCAGAGAACTTTTTCTGATTCATCTTTCACGAGGCTCAAAGTAGTCCGATCATCGCTGATACGAAGCTCTCCTGATCCATCGGGCAGGCGTGTAGAAAGATGGACATATTTGCCCAGCGTTGGATGGCATTCAATGGCAGCAAAAGCCCGCTCAATTAAGGAGTTCATAATCACGATCCTCTCAATAAATTCTTTCCGGGGGTTACTCCTTAGGATAGCAGCTCCGAATCATTCTTGGCAAGAGGCCAAATGTTAACCTTCAATTGCCAAAATGTTAACTCACGAGAATGGGGGGACGGCAGAGTTGATGGGACCACTTCCCATACAAGTTTCGCTCAATGATCATGCCGGTTGGGTAAAAAGCATCTCGATGGACGAGACAAATTTTCCGCTTCTGAAGATATGCTTCAAAAATCAAGACACATCTCTTTTTTAATCATAAATCAGATGTGTCCTAGATATTTCGATGGCACGGGATTCGATCAGGGTATAATAACAGGGTATAAAAAATAAAAGGGGAGGCCGTTAAATGCCTTTAGTCCAAGTCGTGTTAGTACTCGTCGTCGTGGGGGTCGTCCTCGGGCTGATTAACCGTTATATCCCGATGGCAAGCTCTATTAAGTCACTCTTGAATGCGGTCGTGGTTATTGTTCTGGTGCTATGGCTCTTGAAGGTTTTTGGGCTTCTTCACTATTTCAACAATCTTCGCGTCGGCAAGTAAGCGATCAAAACGCTTCCCTCTGTGAAATTGGGGACACTTCCCACTAAATTTGGGTCAATGTTCATACCGGTTGGGTAAAAAGCATCTCGATGGACAGGACAAATTTTTCGCTGGGGTTGGTCCGTCTCCAGTAGATTTTGCTTTCGATAAAGCTGAAAGCGAAATCTTTAGGGCTACTATTAGTGGATGGACGGACCAAATTTTTTATCCAATAAAAAATTTGGCTGAGGCGCCAGGATTCGAACCTGGGAATGGCGGCTCCAAAGGCCGCTGCCTTACCGCTTGGCTACGCCTCAACGCGTAAAATCATGCTTTCGAGAAACGCGTTTGCTTGTCCCGCTTTCAATGATGGGTTAGTGGTTATTCGACTGAAGAAAGGCGCCAACCTTTCCTTTTACTTCGGGTGCCACGCTACTCCAAAAATGATGCAAGCACCGAAGAGCCACGCTGGACTTAACGAGGTGAAGGTCATGAGGGCGAAACTTCCAATTCCCACGAGCCAGCCGATCCATCCACTCGCACTGATCTCTTTTCCAAAATCAATCGTCACACTGATTAAGAGGGCTCCGATGGCCGGATAAATCGCATTCATGATCCCTTGTACTCGAGGATGACTCCGAAGGACAGAATAAAATCGGGCAAGGAGCAGAACGGCGAGGAATGCGGGCAAGAAAAGGCCGACGGTGGCTACGATTGCTCCAGCAAGCCCAGCAATTTTCCATCCAAGAAAGGCAACCAAGATAGACAGGGGTCCGGGCGTCAACTGTCCCACGGCAATGGCAAACCCAAAATCTTTTGAGCTAACCCATCGAAGCTTGTCGACCAACTCGCTTTTCAGCACGGGGATGATCGCATAGCCTCCACCATAAGTGAAAGCTCCCACCATGAACGTTTCCAAGAAAAGTTGAAGAAGCTTCATGTCGATTTTTCCGGACCGAGAAAAAATGCTCCCAGAATTGCGGCACTAACAAGAACAAGGATTGCATTCACGTGAAAAAAGACGAGGATGATCAGAATGAGGAAACCGATCAGGCGTTGGATTTTCGTTTTAAAAAATTTGTTTCGATCTTTCCAAACGATGCTTATAAGTAGGCCGGCTACCACAGCCAGAAGCAAGGTGATCGTGATTTGCAAACCGGGAAGATGCTGGATGTAAAGGTAGAAGTACCCGAGGATCAAGGTGAGGATAAAAGCAGGTAGGATGCTGGCAAGAGCAGCATTCATGGCGCCAAAAGACCCGAGCAAGCGATAACCACAAAACACGGCGGTGGCGAAGTATATAGGGCCGGGCGTCAACTGGCCGATGGCCACCCCTTCCCAAAAAACTTCAGAAGCAAGCCATTTCTTTTTCTCAACGATTTCCTTTTCGAGGTAAGTCAAGAGTGCGTACGGCCCGCCAAAGCCGAGACATCCGATTTTCAGGAAAAGAAGAAAAACATCGAGATGGCTTGGTCGTTTTTCGTCCACTCCTTGTGTTTTGACGTCATGAGAAAACATCCTAGGGAAAAAGAAAAGGGTGAAGAAGAATGGGCACTCATGACTGCAGAAACTAAAAAACGGTTTAAGACAATCTTCAATCGGCTGCGAAAAGAACGGCCTGTCGCGGTCTGCGAGCTAACGCATCAGAACCCTTTTGAGCTTCTGGTTTCCACGATTCTTTCAGCACAATGCACGGATGATCGGGTCAACAAAGTAACTCCAGGCTTGTTTAAGAAATACCCGACGCCTCAGGCTTTTGTGAAGGCCCCAGCGGAGGAAGTTGAAAAAAGCATTCGAAGCACGGGGTTTTTCAGGAACAAGGCCAAAAATATCAAAGGTGCCGCCGAAAAATTGGTTAGGAATTTCAAGAGCAAGGTTCCAGACACGATGGAACAATTGCTCACCCTTCCCGGAGTCGCGAGGAAGACAGCTAACGTGGTGCTTGGAGTCGCCTATGGGATTCCCGCTGGGGTTGTAGTGGATACCCATGTGGCAAGGGTTAGCCAGCGTCTTGGTTTCACGAAAGATTCCGATCCGGTGAAGATCGAGAAAGTTCTCATGGAGCTTATGCCGAGAGAAGACTGGATCTACGGGGGGCACCTGATCTTGCTCCATGGGCGTTATGTTTGCAAAGCGAAGAAACCGGAATGTGAAAAGTGTATTATCGCTGACCTTTGCCCTTCAAAGAAACTTTTTTTGAAAAAATAGCAGATTACCGACGACGTTTCAAACTGTTTGCAAAATCTTCGGCGTGCTTGATCCGTTCTGGCGGCAAAGGATGACTTCCAAAATATTGTTCCACAAGATTGGGGCTGTCCTTACTGAGTTGAAAGAGACGCTTGAGTGCCTTTGGGCCGTAGCCCGGATCAATCCCGGCCCGCTTCAAAAGGCGCATCCCCCCTTCATCCGCTTGGTATTCAAAATCGCGACTGTACTTCATGGTCAACCAGAAGGCAGCGCCGCCAACGCCGATTTGTGCTGCTTTTCCACCATTTTTTCCAAGGAGGATGAGAAGCAAGGTCCCGCCAGCTTGGGTTTCCATGGCCTTTTCAATTTGTTGTTTCCCATGGCGTTTTTCCACGTGAGTCATTTCATGACCGATAATAAAGCTCAATTCTCGATCATCGGTAAAATGTGTGGCTAAACCGCGAGTCACGTGAACAGATCCATCGGGCGTCGCCATTGCATTCAAGATATCACTGTTGAGAAGATAAAATCGATAATGGATCTCGGGCCGTTGTGAGAAACGATCGAGATTTCTCCCGAGGCGATTAATTCGAGCCTGCTGAGCTGAATTTCGCCATTCACCATATTGCTTCATCACATCCGCGTGAGCCTGTTTGCCGGCATCAATGGCTTGCTGGTCACTGATAGAGAAGAGTCCAGCATGGGCCGTCGTGGACAAGGTGATGACTAGTGTGAGAAAACCAAGCAACTTCCCAAACAGTTTTCTTGTTTTGCGATTGTTCAAAGTGTTTGCCATGCTTGAAACCTTTTCCAATCATGAGGACTTATGTCCTGCCGAGTGCTGCGAGAAAGGAGTAAGAATGCGATAGGCAGCGAATTTTCGTTCTCGGAGAGGTGCCAGAGCGGTTGAATGGGCTCGACTCGAAATCGAGAAGGTGGGCAACTGCCTCGTGGGTTCAAATCCCACCCTCTCCGCCAGCACATCCATGTGCTGGACGATGCCAGTGCTTGTCAAAGCAAATATTATCCGAAACATCCATGTTTCGGGGCCCCGTGCAGAGGCTTCCCACAACATCCGTGTCAAATGGAAAAGAGTAAAAGGATCCCAGCGGTTTATCACATCCGTGTGACCGCTGGACGAATTCATCCTGAATTCGTATCCATATCCGGGGCCCGGATCACCTTGATTCGGGTTAGGAAGCGGGAGGTTGGCGAAAGATAGCCAAACAACTCTCGTGCGTATTCTTCTCACCAGTGAAAACCTTGGATACAAGCAAATTCTCGAGGGTTCTGGACACGAGGTTTACGAAACGACTTACTTCCCGGATTGTCCAACCATCACCGAAATGCGATCGAGATGTCCAGGGGAGCCCGATCTCATTCTGCATCTTCAAGCAGATTTGGTGGGACTTCCCAGTGATTACGCCGATTCACCGGTTCCGGTTCTACCGCTTAGCCTTGACTACCAAATGAACTTTCAAAGTTTAGCTTTGGCAGCTCCCTTTTTTCCTGCGTTACTCCTCAATGGAAATGATCCGGTCGATTTTTTTACGAAGGCGGGAACCCCTCTAGTCGATTGGTATCCTCATGCCCATGTGGATCTGAAGATTTCTTCTGTTCAAAAAGAGCGACCCATTGATGTCGTCTTTGTTGGAACCGTGGACCAGGCCAATGGCTATGAAGAGCGGGCTGAACTGATGAAACTTCTTCTTCATCTAATTCCCGAGTATGGAATCAAGATTGTGGCGGGCTCGCACAAAGAAAGCGTGGGGGAGCTCTACAGTAAGAGCAAGATGGTGTTTAACCAAGTGGCACGTGAGGATGCTCTAAATCAGAGGACGCTTGATGCTTTGGCGGCAGGCTCCGCGCTCCTTATTAATGAGGAGAATCGAGGAACGCTGGATTGGCTCAAAGGCAAGAAAGAATGCATTGCTTACAACCCGGGAAACCTTCTTTCCCTGATTCGGCATTACTTGATCCATCCTGACGAACGGCTTTCCATCGCACAAAGCGGGCAAGAACGATTTCTCGGGTTTCGTGAAACCCACCCTCAGTATCGGAAGAACTTTTTGCGTCTTGTCGAGGGAATAGAGTGGAATATTAAAAAAACGCCATCGATTCTGGAAAGACTTTTTGCTTCGGGACTCTTCGTTGAACCACCCAAGGGATTTAGCGAAGAACAAATAAGCGAAATTGAGCCTTTGCTTTTGAACAATTTGGGGGCCGCTTATTGGGGTTCGTCAAACTGTATTCCCTCTCGATTTCAAGAACACGAGGCATATGCCAAGCTAGCCATACGCTGTCTTAATCAAAGTGTAAAAGCAAAAGCATATTTTCTCCCCGCTTGTTGGAATCTTGGGATCGCTTCGTTTCTCCGTAAGCAATATGCTTTTGCGGAACTTTATCTTAAAAAAGCCCTTGAACTTGTTAGTGAAGGGGTCTCCTGGCCATTCGAAGCTAAGAATGTCACTTCTTTTGGCACCATGGATTCGTTTACAAGACGTTTTTCGCGATTCTTCATGGAAGAAAAACTCTTCGGGAGAAATAACTCGACCAAAATCAGAGGACTCGTCCTCTCGGGGATCTTCATGTATCTTATTGAGATAGCGGTTTTGCGAACGGATTACTTAAAAGCACAAGAATGGCTTCGTACCTGGGAGTCGCTAGACAAACTTGATGATGCTGCGCGTGAGTGGATTAAAATGACCACCCTACAACACACATCGGAAAAGGATTCGTTCAAGGTGCTTTCGAGAATCATCGACAAGCGGCCCTTTCTTTTTGGAGTGGACCAATTGCAACAGTTCGCTTATAAGTTCTGGACCTCGGGAATGAAGTCTGAGTGTTCAAAAGTCATTCAGCAGATTTTTAGAAGGCATTTGGCTGGCTCTGAAGGAGACGAGACCAACGAAAGAGTTCGGGAGTTGCTTTCGAGAGCCCAACATGAGGATCAAGTCATTGAAAGCTTGTCTTGTCTCGAAGAAATGGGCGCATTGAATGACATTCGCAGCCCTGCAACGGGCTAGAACAGATTCCTGAACAACGCAAATTTCGCCAGAGGTTATTCGGCCATCGAGGTTCGCGTGACTTTGGTGAGGTTTCTCGGATGATCTGGATTTAGTCCTCTTCCGACGGCGGTGTAGAAGGCAAGAAGTTGTGTCATCATGGCGTAGGGAATCGCGGCAAGATGCGTCTCCATTCGAACGATCGACTGAGGAAGGTTTATTTTGTGGTATGAAAGTCCTTTGGCTTTTAGCTGGCTTTGCACATCCGCTTGCGTGGCGAGTTCAGTTGGATAGGGAAGAAGAAGAACGGGGGTTTTCTCGGTGGCCATGGCGACAGGGCCGTGGAAAAAGGTTCGCCAGTCATAAGGGTCTATGAGGAGATTGGCCCCTTCCTTGAATTTGAGCGCTCCTTCACGGGCAATGGCCGAGAGAGATTCAGGGGCCAGCAAGAATCCGAATGGCGCGGAGATTAAAGAGGCAGAAAGTTCTTTCATCCCCAGATCGCTTTCAAGGAGTCTCCGCGATATCTCCGGAGTTTCTCCAAAAGCCTGCATGAGAGACAAATGCTCGGGAAGAGGGGCCAAATGGGATACAAGGAGTTGAAGATTGAGAAGGGTGGCTGTGAAAGTTTTGGTGGCCGCAACGCTGAACTCGGGGCCCGCATTTAATGGAATGACGTGATGGGCGGCCTGGGCAAGTTCGGAGTCGGTGTCGTTGGTTAAAGCGATGGTCGTCGCTCCCCGGTTTTTGAGGAGTTTAACAGCCTGAACGACTTCTTTCGTCTTTCCGGACTGAGAAATGGCCACAAGGCCTGTATTTCTATAATCTTTCTGATTTCCAAATTCAAGTAAAGTCGCCGGGTTTTTCCAAGACGCATCCTTTCCCGCATACCGGAAGAGAATGTCTACCCCGTAGGAAGCCGCATTTGCGGAGCTCCCAAAACCGGTAAAAATAATGGATGAAAGATTCGAAAGCCTTCGCGCTGCTTCTTGCACGTCATGATCATGGCTCAAGACTTTTTCGAAAACATCTGCCTGCTCATGAATTTCTTGAAACATGTGGAGCTGGCTAATATCGGATACTCCAAGTCGAGCAGAATCGTAAAGCGCAATGTTGATATTTCTATAGTTCCCACTCCCGTTGGTGAAGAAGATCTCTGCTGTTCGCGCTTCATTCGGCTTGGGTTTTCCTGTTCGAAATTCAAATCCCTTATGCCCTCCATCGGCGCGAACACTCTCGTAGAAGAGCCAAGAAGGCCATGTGGATGAGTTGCAGTCTAGAGTTTTGATGCCGTCGATGTGCGCGAGAGAGAGAAAAAATCTCTCACCCGGACTTGTGACAATGGTTCTAACTGGCGTTCCTTCAGGAGATCCAATGCGAAGTCTACGTTCCGAATCGACAAAAAAATTAGAAGTTGGCTTAACGGCTGGAAGAGACATCTTGATTATTCCTCCTGGGAAGCGAGATTGCTCAGATGTGATGCTTATGAAAACCTGCGATTCGCCTATGATTCCACATGTTCCTGCCCAGGACAAACACCTCTAAGGGCGAACTCGAATTTCGGAGAGATGACGGAGCGGTCGAACGTGCACGACTGGAAATCGTGTAGGCGGCGCAAAACGTCGCCTCGAGGGTTCAAATCCCTCTCTCTCCGCCATTTTTATGACACTTCGTGTCATAAAAATGGCGGGACACCTGTGGATTTGAAAGGAAATTTCCGCATCCAGTGGATGAAAAGGAGACAGGATGTCTCCGTCAGGAAATTTCCCCGGTCGGAGTGAGTGAACATGGATGTGAACGAACGGAGACCAAATCCCTCTCTCTCCGCCACGTCCGTGTGGCGGACGATGTCAATGCTTGGTCAAATCAATATATCCGCGACGTCCTGTCGCGGGGCACTACGAAGAGGCTCCCCTCACCATCCATGGGAATTGTAAATAAGTCATATCCGAATATCCGTATTCGGGGACCCAAGTGCCACGTTGGCTGGAGGAATTTCCGCAGTCCGAAGTGAGCGAAAATTCCGGCAGAATTTTTGCGAACGAGGAAAAATCCCTCTCTCTCCGCCAGGCTTTGGATCTTTGGGGACATTTTCCATCCTAACTTCAATCAATGTTTATGCCATTTCACTTGATTTCACCACACTTTCAAATTCAAGCGTTCTACAATGTTTCGGGTTTAGCCAGCACTAATTTAAATCGTTTTTGACATTGTTTTGCCACGGCTCTGGTATCCTCATTGAAGCCAAACTCGTTGAGGAGTCAAGATTTGGACGACAAACAAGCATTGGTGCCAACGGAACAAATCGAGCACGCGATTTTCCATCTTCGCGGGCACAGAGTGATGCTGGACAGGGACTTGGCCCAGCTTTACGGAGTGGAGGCAAAAGCCCTTAATCAAGCGGTCAAGCGCAATCGGGATCGCTTTCCAGAAGATTTCATGTTTCAGCTAACATGGGACGAAGCACAAAATTTAAGGTCACAATTTGTGACCTTAAAACAGGGCAAGCATTTGAAGTATTTGCCTTACGCGTTCACCGAACGAAGAGGGTTTACGAGACGAGCGCGTGGATGAGATCGTACTTCGTGAGGATCTGAAACTCTTTATCTCCCATTTGAACAAGTAATGCGGGGGACTCTTTCGTCAGGTAGGTGGTTAACGCTTCCACCTCGGTTTGCGGGGAAACCACCGGAAGGGGAGGGCCCATGATTTCACGGAGGTGAATCTTTTTCAGGTCTTTGGACAACATCAGAAGCTCAATCACTTTGTCTTCATGAACACTTCCAACACAACGTGCATTCTCGAAAACAGGAATCTGTGATACATCAAGCTCCTTCACTTTGGTTAGCGCTTCAAACGCTGTCGCGCTTGGAGGAAGTGTGATGAGTCTCGCGGGGGCCGGCTTTCGCTCCAAGAGATCGCGCGCTGTTAATCGAACCTGAAGTTCAAGGAATTGATTTTCTTTCATCCATTCATCGTTATAAACTTTCCCAAGATTTCGATGACCAGAATCAGGGATAACGACCACGACCGTCTTGTCTTTGTCTAAGGTTTTGGCCAATTGTAGCGCTCCCCAAACAGCAGATCCTCCGGAGCCTCCGATGAACATCCCTTCCTCACGCGTCACCCGGCGTGCCATTAAGAATGAATCTTTGTCAGTTACGCGGATGACATCATCCACCACAGAAAAATCCATTGTGGTCGGCAAGAAATCTTCACCGATTCCTTCAACCTTGTAAGGAAACGCTTGCGCAAGTTTTCCTGTTTTAAAGTATTCGTAGTAAAGGGATCCGATCGGGTCAACTCCGATCACTTTTACGCTAGGTTTCTGTTCCTTCAAGTACTTACCGATCCCAGAAATCGTTCCCCCAGTCCCCATGCCAGCCACCAAGTAGTCAATTTTCCCGCCGGTTTGTTCCCAGATTTCGGGTCCCGTGGTTTGGTAATGGGTTTCGGGATTGATGGGATTGGCGTATTGATTCGGATAGTAACTGTTGGGGACTTCTTGGCTCAAACGCTTGGCCACCGAGTAATAACTTCGTGGGTCTTGGGGTTCAACAGCCGTTGGGCACACAATCACTTCGGCTCCATACGCTTTCAGCATGTCAATCTTTTCCCGACTTTGTTTGTCGGGAATGGTGAAAATGATCCGATACCCTTTGATGGCAGCCGCGATAGCAAGCCCAATACCTGTGTTCCCAGAGGTGGCTTCAATGATGGTTCCACCGGGTTTCAAGAGTCCTTTCTTTTCGGCATCGGCAATCATCGTGATTCCGATTCGATCTTTAACACTCCCCCCTGGGTTGAAATATTCAAGTTTCGCTAAGACCAAAGCTTTGACATCGGCGGTGATCTTGTTAAGCTTTACGAGGGGAGTTTTTCCAATAAGCTCTAGGATGTTTTGATCATAGTTCATGTGGATGGCTTCTTTCGACATCATGAGTTTCTTTTAAATGAAGAGGCGATAATCCCCTTCCAAGAGCTGATTCACGCGGATCGATAAAAGGGGAACCTTTTTTAAAAAAGAATAGAAACTTTTGTTGTATGCCTGAACCCGAAAAACACTTCGATGACCATTCACATGGTGAGCTCCGCCGCGATGTTACCGTTTGGGGTTCGTTCATGTGGGGGTATGCTGATGTAGGAGCCGACATCTATGCGGCTCTGGGTCTTGTGATTGCAGCAGCTCACGGCGCTGCCCCCTTAGCGTTTGGCCTTGCTGGACTCGTTTATATCATGATTGGCTTAGCGTACACCGAGCTTGCCGCTGCTTATCCAGTTGCGGGTGGTGGCCAATATTTCACCATGCGAGGGTTGGGAGATTTTTGGGGATTTGTCGCTGGGGCTGGACTCCTCTTGGATTACACGATCGACATTTCACTTTTTGCGGTGGTTTCGGCCGGATACTTGAACTTTCTTGTTCGTCTCGCGTTAGGTTTTGATCCCGAAAAGGTGAGAATTTCTTTTGGCTTTCTGCACAATTTCCAACTCCTGCATTGCTTGGAGTCCTTGATTCTCATCTTGTTCTTGATTGTAATAAACATTCGGGGGATTCGGGAGTCGTCACTTCTAAACGAGCTTTTAGGAGCGGCTGACATCCTCATGGAATCAGGAATCGTGATT
>Ga0207095_10100_pt2 | contig 18966 bp, 27 predicted proteins | sample Alteio_BWMinHeat_88_FD_153529 | JGI IMG/M metagenome (GOLD analysis project Ga0207095, IMG submission 153529) | Enriched cells from forest soil in Barre Woods Harvard Forest LTER site, Petersham, Massachusetts, United States -... | ecosystem: Environmental > Terrestrial > Soil > Temperate forest >... | reverse complement strand
CATCAACGGCGGGAACGGAGTGTATCCGATTCCAACGCCTGGCGGTCCCGGCGGAATACAGATTGAGGAGGCGATTCCGTTGCCCGCGGGCAAGGGCGGCGCCGGCCTCGCATTGGAAGGGCCCGTGGCGAGCAAGGCATATATTGTGCCCGTCGCGGCGAACGGCCTGTCGCTCCTGGACGAGAAAGGTGCCGTCATCCCCGCCCAGTCCACGGGTGTCAGCCAGCAGTTTATTAAGGGCGAACGTTTCCCCAGAATGACCTACGACTTCACCTTCAAGCCGGGCGAGAAACAGGGCGAACCCGCCAAGCTCGTACTGACCGGCAGCAGGACGTTGAACGTGGAAGTGCCGTTCACGTTGAAGGACGTGCCGGTCAAATAGGTCAGAGAAACTTCCGAAGTCTCCGAACGCTTCGGAAGTTTTGGGTGTGTAATAACGCGACGGCCTCGCCCGTTCCTACCAAGGAGCGGCGAGGCCTTTTTTGTTCACGTGGTTCAGCTGACTCCTGTCAGTGTCCCTTTCATGAATCGTCTCTATTTCACTGGCAGGGATTGTTTGCAATACGCTGGTCCACGTGTTACCATAATCACCCATAAAGGGCGTGGACGCCCGACCTTGCCACCACAAGCGACGATAGCAATCTCCCACCACTATTCCGCTTCAAGAGGAGCCCCGCGATGGTCAAACGTTTCCTGGCTCTATTTGCCGGGGCCAGCATGAGTTTGAGCCTGGCGAGCGCGCAGGATTCCAAGCCGGCGCCCAAAGACGACGCGAAGCCGGCCCCCAAAGTGGAAGCGAAGCCGGCGCCCAAAGAGGAAGCGAAGGCGGCACCTAAGATTGACGCTGTCGCCCTAGCCCGGCTCGTGGCCCAATTGGGCAGCGACCGCTACGACGATCGCGAAACGGCATGCAAAGAACTGGACGCTCTCGGTGCAGCGGCGCTCGAGCCCCTGCGAACGGCACTCGGCAGCAAGGACGAGGAAACGCGCCGACGGGCGATCCATGTATTCGAACGCATCCAGTTACGCGTTGAAACCGCACGCCTGACCAAGGCAAAAATGGTTCGCTTGGTCTATACCGATATGACCGTGGCCCAGGCCGTTCAGGATATGGCCCGCAAAACGGGGTTCCAGATTCAGATCGAGGGCGACCAAACCAAGCTGGCCGCTCGCAAGATCACCATCGACACGGGCGAGGTCCCATTCTGGCAGGCGGTAGACCTGTTCTGCCTCAAGGCCGGCCTGGTGGAACGCGGCTCGGCGGCCATCCCGGAAAACAATCCCGAAATGGACCAAATGCGGATGGAACGCATGCGCATGCGGATGTGGATGATCCAGTCACAGGAATACGGCGGAGTAAAGCCCGAGCTGCCCGTCGTCTTCCTCGACGGCAAACCGCAATTGATGCCGACCTACTACGCCGGATCTCTGCGCATGCGCGTTCTCCCCAAGGCGGCGGGGAATGCTCCCGGCGCGACGACCGGTGTTCCGGTAAATAGGCCCGAGGGCGAATCAAGTCTCACCGTTGAGGTGACGCCGGAGCCGAAAATGGGCTGGCAGAACGTCCTTAGTCTGCGCGTGGAAAAGATGATCGACGACAAGGGCAATGAATTGAAACTGCCGTTGCCGTACTTGCGCGACCCGAATGATTTCGACGACGACGAAATGATGGGTATGGGGGGGGCGTTGGAACAGCTATCGGGGGGGCCCACCACAGCAAAACAACTTGGGCAAACAGCTCCCGCTCCGGTTGCAAAACGTGAAGGATGTCAAGAAGCTCAAGGAGATACACGGTTTCGTGGCGGCCGAGATCCTGACCCCGATGCAGCCGTTGATGACGATGGAAGACATTCTCAACGCCGCGGGCAAAACGGTGGAGGGCGAGAGCGGGGGCTCGATGAAAGTGATGGATGTCAAGCGTGAGGAGAAAGGACAGGTCGTCCTCCATGTGGTCGTCGAGAAACCGACGATCAACAGCAGCGGCATGGACATGAATGCGATGGCCTTCGGCCGGGTTCGCGTGTGGCGCGGCGGCTTTGTTCCGCAACAACCGGAAAACGAAGTCGATTCGCTCGGGCGCACCCTGGCGCTCGTGGACGAGAAGGGACAGGCGTTCAAGCTATCGTCCGTCCAAAGCAAGCCGGTCGACCCGGAGGTTGGCACCACGATGGAATACACCCTGACGTATCAGCCGCCGACGGGAGCGCCCAAGCCGGTGAAGCTGACGTACATCGGCCAACGGCTGACGACGATTGACGTGCCGTTTGTGCTCAAGGACGTGCCGCTGCCGTAAGACCACCATCCGAAAACTTCCGAAGTCTTTGGAGACTTCGGAAGTTTGCAGGGCATTCTTCCAGCCCACCTGATTGATTGCGGGTGGGCTTCTTTTCTAACAAAGGGGGCAAAAACCATGCGTCGATGGATCATCCCGGCACTGGCGCTCGTTGCAGCGGTTGGCGCGACCCGGGCGGAGGAGCCGGCGAAAGAAGCGCCGAAGGAAGCGCCCAAGGTGGTCCTGCAATCGCCGGACGGGAAGAAATCGTACGACCTTAGCAAGCTCGTCGCGGAGGGTCCGGTGCTGGTCCGTCTGACGTGCGCTTGCTCCGGGTGCGATCAAGAGCTGGCGTACTTCCAAAAACTGCAGACCGCGTACGACAGCAAGGGGTTGAAGACGCTGGCGGTGTTCCGCGAAAAACCCGAGGACCTGGGCAGCTACGTCGTGAAGAAGGACATCAAGTTCCTCTGGCTGTCCGACCCCAAGGGTGAGCTGTGGAAGACGTTCGACGCCACCGCCATGCCGACCAACATCTTGATCGACAAGGGCGGCAAGGTGGTGAAGATCGTGCCCGGCTGCACGAAAGACGGCAAGAACGCCCAGGTGCTGTCGGCGGAGATCGCCAAGCTGCTGAAGACCGACGAGGCGAAGATCGTCGAGCCGGCCGCGGAGCCGAAGAAGTAGACGACAGCAATTGCAGACATCAAACAAGGCAAGCCAGGGAGAGCGATGCTCCCTGGCTCGCTTTGTTTCTTGCGAGCCCGCAGCGCGAGCAAGGCGATCCCTTGCTTGCGCTGCGGGCTTGTGTTGCTCGTTCCTAGTCTTCGGTCAAGGCGGGGTAGTTTCGCATGACGAGGTGGCTGTTGATCTTTTGGACCAGGTCGAGAGCGACGCTGATAACGATGAGCAAGCCGGTGCCGCCATAGAAATTGGCGACCAGCGGGTCGATGCCCATCAGCGCGGAGACGACGCTGGGAATTATCGCGATGATCGCCAGGAACGCCGCACCGACGTAGGTGATGCGCATCATGACGCGTTCCATGTAGTCGGCGGTGCGTTTGCCGGGGCGGTAGCCTGGGATGAAGCTGCCGTGATCCTTGAGGTTGTTGGCCATCTCCTTGGGGTTGAAGATGATCGCGGTCCAGAAGTAGCAGAAGAAGTAGATCAAAGCAATGTAGGCCAAATTATAGAGGTAGGCTTGGCGCCGGAACGACTCGCTCAAGATGGAAGCCCAATCCCAGGTGGTGGAACTTGCGAGCCAATTGAACAGCAAACTGGGAACCATGAGCAAACTACTGGCGAAAATGATGGGCATGACGCCGGCTTGATTGACGCGCAGCGGCAGGTATTGCCGGCCGCCGCCGAACACACGGCGGCCGCGAACGTGCTTGGCCGACTGCGTCGGAATGCGGCGCTGGCCCTTGGTGATGGCGATGACCCCTACCACGACCGCGATAAACAGGCAGATCAGGACCACGAGTTTCTCAAAGCTCACGTCTTGAGCGCTGCCGCCGCCGAGAGTGAAGATGGATCGCTTTAATTCACCTTTGGTGGAATCCCAGACCAAGGCAGTGGTCGCGGTCGGGATGCGCGCGACGATGCCGGCCATGATGATGAGGCTGATGCCGTTGCCGATGCCGTATTCGTCGATCTGCTCGCCCAGCCACATTAGAAAGATGGTGCCGGAAGTCATGATGAGAACGGAAGTCGCTTGGTAAAAGAAGCCATCGTAGCCATCGAGCATCCAGCTTTCACGCCCACCCCTTCCGCCACTGACGATGGTGTTAATAAACATGTACGCTTGGAAGAGGCATATGAAGACGGTGGCATAGCGGGTGTATTCGTTGATTTTCTTGCGTCCGCTTTCGCCCTCCTTTTGCAGCTTCTCCAGCGGCGGGTAGACGCTGGCGAGAAGCTGGAAAATAATCGAGGCGGAGATATAGGGCATGATGCCCAGGGCGAAGATGCACCCCTGGGAGAGGTTGCCGCCGCTGAACATCGAGACGAAGCCGAGGACATCGCCCAGTCCGCCCTGGGTTTCGCCGGCCTTGAGCATCTTCGCCTGATCAATATACGGCAGGGGGATCCAGAAGCCGATGCGATAGATGGCCAGGAAAAGGAGCGTCAATAGGATCTTTTGACGTAGTTCGGGGATGGAGAAAACAGCTTTCAGCCGGTTCATCGGCATCTCCCTTGCTGGCGATGCGGGCCCGGAAGCCCAAATCCTATTCCAACTCGAATTCGTTGCGACCGGAAGGCGGCGGCCGGCGCCGGTCATTTCTTCGCGTCGGTGCGGGGCGGCTTCATCTTGTTGCGTTTTGGTTTCTTCGGTGGCGGGATGATCTCGACGGCGCCGCCCTTGGCCGTGATCTTTTCGGTCGCCGACTTGGTGACGTGGTGTGCGCGCACGGTGAGTTTCTTGGTCAATTCTCCTTCGCCCAGAATGCGGACGCCGTCGGCGGGTCCGTTGGCGAGTCCGGCGGCGCGCAAGGCTTCGTGCGTGACCGCGTCGCCGTCCTTGAACGCCTTGTCAAGATCGCCGACGTTGACGACGAGAAAATGGCGGTCCCAGGTGGCGTGGCTGAAGCCGCGTTTGGGAAGGCGGCGGAAGAGCTGCATCTGGCCGCCTTCAAAAAGGGCGGTCGGTTTCTTGGCGCCGGCGCTGGCCCACTGGCCCTTGCTGCCGCGCGTGGCTGTTTTGCCGTGGCCGCTGCCGGGGCCGCGGCCGACGCGCTTTTTCTTTTTGTTCTTATGAATGCCGTGATGAACGGTGCTGAGGTCCATTAGATGCTCACTCCCCGCAGCCGCGCCGTTTCCTCGCGCGTCCGCAACAGCAAGAGTCCTTGAATCGTGGCCTTGACCAGGTTGATCGGGTTGGAGCTGCCGTGAACCTTGGTCAAGATGTTGCGGATGCCGCACAGTTCGAGCACATCACGTACTCCAGGACCCGCCTTGACGCCGGTGCCGGGGCCGGCTGGGACGAGGATGACTTGGCTGCCGCCGAATTTGCCGATGATCCGATGGGGGATGGTGTCGCCCCGGAGGGAGACCTTCGCCTGGCGTTTCATCGTTTCCTGGGCGTCTTTGGTGGCTTTCTCGACGGCCGGCGGAACCTCGTTGGCTTTGCCGTAGCCGCAGGCCACGCGGCCCTTGTTGTCGCCGACGACCACGAGCGCGTTGAAACTGAATCGGCGTCCGCCCTTGACCACCGCGGCGCAGCGGCGGATCTTGACCACGCGGTCTTCAAGCCCATCCTGACGTGCTTCTCGATCTCTGGCCATGTTCGTTTGAGTCTCGGATGCGGCTCGAAAGCCTGGGTTGAGTTAGAACTGAAGTCCGCCCTCGCGCGCGGCGTCGGCGAGGGCCTTGACGCGGCCGTGGTAGCGATAGTGACCGCGGTCGAATGCCGCCTTGCCAATGCCCTTGGTCTTGGCGTTCTCCGCCAGCTTCTTACCAACGAGAACGGCTGCCTTGATATTGCCGCCGCTCTTTAAGCCCTCGGCGGGCGAACTGGCCGCAGTGGCCAACGTCACGCCGTGCAGGTCGTCGATCAACTGGGCGTAAATGTGCTTATTGCTGCGGTATACGGTCAAGCGCGGGCGCTCGGGGGTGCCGACAATGCTTTTGCGCACGTGGCAGCGGCGGCGGAGCTGGCGCAGTTTCTTGGTTTTCTGTTGGTCCATGGGGTTCCCAATCGCATCTTGCCGTGGTGCAGGCGGCTCGCCTGGACATCAATGTGCAGGCGGGCCGCCTGCAATACGTCGATTATTAGCCGCCGCTGGTGAAGGACTTGCCTTCCTTTCGGCGCACCGTTTCATTTTCGTAGCGGACGCCCTTGCCCTTGTAGGGTTCGGGTTTGCGGGACGCGCGCACCTCGGCGGCGAACTGGCCGACTTTCTGTTTGTCCGCGCCGCGCACGATGATCGAAGTTGGGTCGGTTAATTCCACGGTCACGCCGTCGGGCGGCGTCAAGCTGATGGCGTTGGCATAGCCGACGGTAAGGACGATGGCTTTCTTGTCCATGCGGGCCTGGTAGCCGATGCCTTCGATCTTGAGCTTCTTCTCAAAGCCCTTGGTGACGCCCTGGACCATGTTGGCGATGAGGCTGCGCGTCAGACCGTGGAGAGCGCGGGAAAAGCGCTCGTCGTCGGGCCGGGTAATTCGCACCTGTTTGGCGGCGTCATCATACTCGACTTTCATGGCGCGGTGGAACTCGAGTTCGAGCTTGCCCTTGGGGCCTTCCACCCAGACCTTGCCGTCCGCGACCTTCATCTTGACGCCCGCGGGGACGGGAACCGGTTGTTTGCCGATACGGGACATGGCTTCACTTTCCCCTTACCAAACCGTGCACAGCAGTTCGCCGCCCAAGCGCCCCGCCCGCGCCTTGCGGTCGCTCATGACGCCTCGGCTGGTGCTGAGGATGGCGATGCCCAGGCCGTCTAGGACGGGCTTGAGCTGCCCGAAACGGCGGTAAATCCGCAAGCCGGGACGGCTGGCCCGCTGGATATGGCGAATGACGCGTTGCCCTTCCGGACCGTATTTGAGGTAAATCCGCAGCAAGGTCTTCGGGCCGGTGGCGTCGGAAAGCGGCTGGAACGTCGCGGGCTGGCCGGCCTCGGCGGCGATCTTGCCGACTTGAAAGTCGACGATAAAGCCTTCTTCCTTCAGGACCTGCGCAACGCGCTGTTTGAATTTGGTGGACGGCATGTCCACCACCGGACGTTCAATCCGATTGGCGTTGCGGATGCGGGTCAGCATGTCGGCGATCGAATCGGTCATCATGGCTGCAAATCCTCACCAACTTGCTTTCTGAACGCCGGGAATCAAGCCGCTGCTGGCCAGGTCGCGGAAACAAATGCGACAAATGCCGAACTTGCGATAGACGGCCCGCGGCCGGCCGCACAGGCGACAGCGGCGGCGAATGCGAATCTTCTCGCGCGGCAACATCTTCACTTTGTCGGGCTGGCGCTTGTGGGCCTCCAGCTTCGCCATTTGCTTTCGAAACCTGACGTTCTTGGCATCGGTGGCCATTAGTCGATGTCACTTTCCAATGAGTGATTCGGAGCCGGTTCATACTTCGCGGAACGGCATGCCAAAACCGCGCAGCAGCTCGCGGGCCTCGTCGTCGCTGGTGGTACTGGTAACAAAGGTCACATCCATGCCCTGGGTGAATTTCACCTTGTCCGGGTCGATCTCGGGGAAAACCATCTGCTCGGACAGGCCCATGCTGTAATTGCCGCGGCCGTCAAAGCTCTTGGGGTTGACCCCTCGAAAGTCGCGGATACGCGGCAAGGCGATGCTGATGAGGCGATCGAGAAACTCGTACATGCGGCTGCCGCGCAACGTAACATGACAGCCGATCTCCTGATTCTCGCGAAGGCGGAAGCCGCTGACGGCCCTTTTCGCCTTATTGATCTTGGCCTTCTGGCCGGTGATCGACGCGAGGTTGTCGGCGGCCTCTTCCATGCGCACCTTGTCTTGCAGCGCCTTGCCGACGCCCATGTTGACAACGATTTTTTGCAGGCGCGGCAGGCTCAACCGGTTCTTCCGGCCGAACTTGTTCTGCAAGGCGGGGACGATTTCCTTGTTGTATCGATCCAATAACCGGGACATAGCTCACCCACAAAGACTTCCTGGCGCGCCTTTCGTCGCCCGACGCAACGATGGTTCGCTACTTGGCGGCGTACTTCTCGCGCGGTTTGCTGAGCGTGCCGAGCGACGCGCTGCACCGCTTGCAAAAGCGCTCTTTGTGACCGTCGGCCGCGTAGCGCCGGCCGATGCGGACGCCACGGCGGCAGGCGGCGCAAAACAGCAGGACATTGGACACGGCAATGGGCATTTCCTTCGACAGGCGGCCGCCCTGCGCGTTGCGGCGATTCGGCTTTACGTGCTTGTAGACCTTGTTCACGCCTTCGACGATGATCTTGTTTTTTTCGACCTGCACGCGAAGGACGCGCCGCGCCCTGCCCTTTTCGGCGTCCTCGCCGGAGATTACTTCGACCAGATCGTCTTTTTTCACGTGCAACATGCTCGAAGTCCCCAGGCCGCTTCCGCGAGGCGGCGTCCAACGGATCAAACGACCTCGGCGGCGAGGCTGATGATACGGGCGAAACCTTTCTCGCGCAACTCGCGCGCCACCGCGCCGAAAATGCGCGTGCCGCGCGGGTTCTGCTCGGCGTCGATCAACACGAGGGCATTGCGGTCGAATCGGACGTAGCTGCCGTCCTCGCGACGGGTCGCTTTCTTCGTCCGCACAATGACGCCCTTTACCACTTCGCCGGGCTTGACTTCGCCGCCCGAAATCGCCTTCTTGACGCTGGCAACGATCACGTCGCCGATCCGTGCATAGCGTTTGCGGCTGCCGCCCAGGACCTTGATGCACATGCATTCCTTGGCGCCGGTGTTGTCAGCGACATCAAGGTAGGTATACATCTGAATCATAAACGGCTGCCCACTTTCTTATTCAAACGCAATCGACAGGCGGATTGGAGTCCCGGCTTCAGCCGATTCGTCGGACCGGCTGAAGCCGGGACTCCAATCCGCCCAAGCACCTTTGACGACCCGCTAGGACGGCGGTTCGGGCGCGCCGGCGACTTCGCTCGGATGCGGCAGTGCCGGCGCTTTGACAACGACGCGGAGCAGCCGCCAATTCTTGGTCTTTGAGAGCGGCCGGGTCTCCATGATCTCCACCGTGTCGCCCAGACCCGACTCGTTCTTCTCATCGTGCACATGGCAAATCGTTCTGCGTTTAATGTATTTGCCGTAGCGTGCGTGCTTGACCAACCGCGGTATTTCGACGCGGCGCGTCTTGCTCATCTTGGCGCTCGTGACTTTGCCGACGGCAGTGCGTCGGGTGCCGCGTTGCGTGGTCTCGGCCATTCCTTACTTCTCCTTGCCGGCGGGCTGGGCTTTTTTCCCGGCCTTCTCCCGCCGTTCCCGCTGGATGGTCATGATGCGCGCGACGTCGCGCTTGGCCTTGCTGATTTCACTGGGCGTTTCCAGGCGTTCGGTGGCGGACTGGAAGCGCAAATGGAACAGGTGCTTGACCGTGTCCTTGAGCGTCAGGTCCAGTTGCTCGTCACTCATTTCGCGGTATTCGGCCGGCTTCATGTCTCGCACCTAAGGATTTCACTTGAGCGGCAAACGAGTGACCAGCCGGCACCGAAACGGCATTTTGTAGGCGACACGGGCCAGGCAGTCGCGGGCCGCAGGTTCGGGCAGGCCGGCGACCTCGAAAAGGACCATGCCGGGCTTGACGACGGCGGCCCAGTACTCCGGTTCACCCTTGCCTTTACCCATGCGCGTCTCGGCGGGGATGGCGGTGATCGACTTGTGCGGGAAAACGCGGATATAGAGCCGGCCCTCGCCGCGCACCGAATGCGTCGCCGTAATACGTCCGGCTTCGATCGCCTCGGCGCTGAGCCAGCCGGCTTCGAGGGACTGCAAGCCGAACTCGCCGTAGCTCACGATATTGCCGCGCTGCGCGTTGCCTTTGATCTTGCCGCGCTGGCTTTTCCGGAATTTCACGCGCTTGGGCATCAAGGGCATGCGAACCGTCCTCCCTCATCAAGTCGACTGCCGGTCCCGCGTCAGCGTTTCGGCTGCCGAGGCGACCTTCGTTGGCCTCGTCCGCCCTGCATAGCGGGAAGGTCGTTGATGTTTTCCTCGGTCAAGTAGTCGCCGTTGTTGATCCATACCTTAACGCCGATATGGCCCTGGGCGGTCTTGGCCTCGGCGAAGCCGTATTCGATGCGGGCGCGTATCGTCGAGAGCGGAATGCTCCCGGCCATGTTCTTTTCCGTGCGGGCCATTTCCGCCCCGCCCAGGCGGCCGGCCATTTGAATGCGAATGCCCTTGGCGCCAGCCTCCATCGTGGTATCGAGGGCCCGCTTCATGGTCCTCCGGAAACTGGCCCGCTTCTGCAACTGCTCGGCGATGTCCTCGGCGACCAACTGCGGATCGACCTCGGGCCGGGTTACCTCAATCGTCTTAATCTCAATGTGCCGGTGGCACAAGTCTTCCAACTCCTTGGTGAGCTTGTCGATTTCCTGGCCCTTCTTGCCGATGATCATGCCGACGCGGGCCGAGTGGATGTAAATGACGACCTTTTCGCGCGTTCGCTCGATGCGGATGCGGGAAATGCCGGACCCGCCGTATTTCTTTTTGACGAAGCGGCGGATCTTGAAGTCTTCCACCAGCAGCTCGGCGAAATCCTGCTTGTTGGCGTACCAGGTGCTCAGCCAGTCGGTCATGATGCCGGTGCGAAAACCGGTCGGCCGGACTTTTTGACCCATGATGCATCCAATCCCCGTCAGGGCCGCCCTGGTTCGGACGTGGCGGCCAGGCCAAAGCGTCGGGTTAAGCCGGCGCTTCCTCGTAATCCGTGAGCGTAATGTGAATGTGGGAATATCGGCGTTTGATGGGGTAGGCCGTGCCGCGCGCTCGGGGCATGATGCGCTTCATCATCGGTCCGCCGTCCACGCGCGATTCAAGGACCTCCAAGTCGTCCAAGTTGCGCGCTCCCTTGTCCTCCGCGTTTCCCAAGGCGCTCTTGAGCACCTGCTCAAGCAAGCGAGCGCTCTTGTTGGGGAGGAAGCGCAACAGTTCCAGCGCTTCGTCAGCCCGCTTGCCGCGAATCAGCTGGGCGAACGGCCGAATCTTGCGGGCCGACATGTCCGCGTACCGATGCAGCGCCTTGTATTCCATGATGCACGCCGTTTCCACCCACCCGCAGGTCCGTCAATCGGACGCCGAGGGCCGCTCCTGCGAAATCCACTTCATCGAACCCGAAGTTCCGGGGGCAGGATTTGAACCTGCGACCTCCAGGTTATGCTTGCCACCACAGCTTTCGCTGCCCGAGTCGGCCTCGGTTTGTGGTCTGGACTTTCCCTTCATCTTTCGGTCTTGGGGACCGCGAAGATGCCTGCCGTCAAGTCTCTACACCTTCTCCGATGAGTCGCCCCATCAGAGCTTGGCTCGGGATTACCACCGCCGGAGGCTTTCCCGACTTTGACAGGTGATCACACGCGAGTTTCCTCACGTGCAGCCCATATTGAGATCAACTCCCAAGCTTCTCGATAGTTGGCGGATCGAGGCTTGCGTTGCCGCTTGTCGGATTCAACAAATTGAATCTGACTCGCGTAACTAATGAACACTTTCACCGGGAAGACATAGAACAAGTCCAGCGTTTCCAGATACACCAAAGCGAAGTCGAAGTCAGCTTCGCCGTATAGCTCACGAACCATCAATCGCCGATTCGTCTTTGTCCGGCGATTGTCCGCCAGGTAATTGCCGGCAGGTTCGTGGTACCATGCGGACTTAACCTGAACTTTCACGAGAACGCCCTGCACGTCGAAGACCAGATCATAAGGGAGCCGATCGCCGACTGTTTTCAAGACGCCCCAGCCTCGCTTCAGTGCCCGAAGCACGGCCGCTTGTTCCGCAATGTCTCCTTTCAGTTTGGTGTCCATGGATCGATCTCAGGATCGAGCCTGGCGAGCTACCACTGCTCCACCCCGGGAACGTAACAAACGAACGCTACTTTGCTGCCGCCGCTGCCGCCGCGGCCTTGGCCTTGCCGCCGCTATGGCCGCGGAACATGCGCGTGGGCGAGAATTCTCCGAGCTTGTGTCCGACCATGTCCTCGGTAACGTAAAGCCGCGTAAATTGGCGGCCGTTGTGTACCAGGAAGGTTTGTCCGACGAATTCCGGAACGATCGTGCAGTCGCGCGACCAGGTCTTGAGCGGTTCACGACTGCTGCCGCGCTGTTGGCGATCCACTTTGGCCAGCAAGCGTTGATCGACGTACGGGCCTTTTTTTAGCGAACGACTCATGGCGTCAAAACCTTCCCGTCATTCTATTTAGGAGCGAATCGCGGCCCAGGGCGGCGCCGGCGAATAATCGCCGTGTTGGACGGTTTTCGCTTGTTGCGCGTCTTGCCGCCCTTGGCGAGCACGCCAGTGGGGCTGCACGGGTGCCGCCCACCCTTGCTGCGGCCTTCGCCGCCGCCCATCGGATGGCTGACCGGATTCTGCGACGTGCCGCGTTGGTGCGGCTTGCGGCCCATCCAGCGTTTCCGGCCCGCCTTGCCGAGGCTGATGTTCATGTGCTCGGCGTTGCCGATCACGCCGATGGTCGCCCGGCACTCAGAACTGACGCGCCGCACTTCACCCGAGGGAAGTGTGACCTGCGCCCAACGGCCCTCGCGGGCGGTCAGCGTCGCGCTGGTTCCGGCGCTACGGCACAATTGACCGCCGCGACCCGGTTGCATCTCCAGGTTGTGAACACTCATGCCCAGCGGCACAAGCCGTAACGGCATGCAATTGCCGACGCGCGGCTCGATGCTTTCTCCGCTGACAATCTTGTCGCCTGCCTTCAGGCCTTCAGGGGCAAGAATGTACGTCTTCTCGCCGTCGTCGTAGGTCAGCAGGGCAATGCGGGAGGTTCGGTTCGGGTCGTATTCGATCGACGTCACGGTTGCCCAGACGTTGTCTTTTTTCCGCTTGAAGTCGATGATGCGGTACATCTGCTTGTGACCGCCGCCACGAAAGCGGGAGCAGACGATCCCCTGGTGATTGCGTCCGCCCTTCTTCTTTTTTGGTTCCAGCAGCGCCTTTTCCGGCTTCTTCTTGCGGTCGGTGATTTCGGCGAAGTCGCTCACGGACCCTAGGCGCCGGCCAGGAGTCGTCGGTTTGTATTGGCGAATGCCCATGATCGATCCTTCCAAGACTTCCGAAGTCTCAAAGACTTCGGAAGTTTGACTCGCCTAGAAGAACTCAATTCGATCTTCCGCGTGCAAAGTCACAATCGCCTTCTTCCAGTTGGACAGCGTGCCCATTTTGAATCGGAATCGGCGTTGCTTCCCTTGGCGATTCTGCGTGCGGACCTTGATAACGCGCACGTTGAATAGTTCCTGCACGGCATGTTTGATCTCGTCCTTGGTGGCCCAGGGGTTCACCTCAAACGGATAGGCGTTGCGATGCGTGAACTGGTGCGTGCCCTTTTCCGTGACCAACGGCCGGAGCACGACCTGGTGCGGTTCGAGTTTTGGGCCGCGGGTGCGTTGTGTCGTGGTAGCCATCGCCGGGATCCCATTCCATCCTTCATCGATGCAGCAGTTACTTCGCTTCCGCCGGGGCGGCCTTCTTTCGCAGTTCGTCGAGCGCCGCCTTGGTCAAGAGCAGGCGTTTCTGCTTCAAGACCGTGTACGCGTTAAAATCCGAGGTCGGCAGCACTTTCACGCCGCCGATATTGCGCGCCGAACGATACAGCGTGTTGTCCCGCCCGGCTGTGCCGATCAAACAAGTCGTGCCATACAGCTTGAGGGCCTTGAGGACCGTGGCCATTTGCTTGGTCTTGATCTCCGGGAAGGCGAGGTCGTCCACGATGACCGCTTCCTGGTCCTGGAACTTGCTCAAAATAGCCATGCGTGTCGCCGCGCGAACGGCCTTCTTGGGCAGATGGTATTCATAGTCGCGCGGTTTCGGTCCCTTGGCGGTGCCGCCGCCCTTGCGCTTGTTGGTTCGTCGAGGGCCGACGCGGGCGTTGCCCGTTCCCTTTTGGCGGAAAAGCTTCTTGGTGCTGCCCGCGACCTCACCGCGCCGCAAGGTCGAGTGCGTGCCCGCTCGTTGGTTGGCGAGGTGCATGACGACGACATCGTGCAGAAGCTGCTTATTGATTTCGCCGCCGAACTCTTGCGGGTCCACCTCCACGGTGCTCACCGATTCGCCGTTGCGATTGTAAATGTTCAAGGTCAGCATGGCGGCAACCGTCGTTCTCAAGGTCTGGACGAAAGCGACAAAACTCGTTCAGCCTTCGCCTCCGGAGGGAGGGAAGGCCCTACTCCGCACTACTTCTTTGTTCTCCGGGATTCAACAACCCTGAGCGGCCGAACGCCGATCAGGGTCGCGCAGGGTCGTCGGCGTGGCTCGCGTTTAGCCCCCGGTACCCGCCAGCACTCGAATTTTGATGTCGACGCCCGGCGGCAGGCTGAGCCCCTTGTTCAGGGCTTCGATGGTTTTACCGGTGGGTTGCAGAATGTCAATAAGACGCTTGTGGGTGCGGATCTCGAACTGTTCGCGTGACTTGCGGTCGATATGGGGACTACGCAGCACGGTGTAGCGTTCGATGCGCGTCGGCAGCGGAATCGGGCCGTGGACCATGGCGCCGGTCTTCTGGGCCGTGTCCACGATTTCGTGGGCGGTGCGGTCCAGAACCTCATGATCGTATGCTTCCATCCGAATCCGAATGCGCTCGCTCGAGAAGCCCGCCAACGATCCCTCCTTGCGTTAAGACGCCGTCAACCGACAAAATGGGAAAGTATAAACCTAATGACGACGCGGATGACTGTCAAGGTAAGAATAGGCGAGTTTCGGAAGAAATGGACACGATCTCCGCGCCGCGGCACGAGTCATCGGCCTGGATGAGAGCGTCGCAGCGCCGGGATTCCAGATTTCGCAGTGAGCTGCGCTCGGCATTACGTTCCGCGAACGTTACCGAACAACTCGATGTGCAATCGCGGGCAGTAGCGGAACCCGTGATTTTTGCACGCTTCGACGAGCCACGGAGCGCGTTCGCCCAGCTCTTCTCGCGTGACGCCCTGAGGCATCAACAGAACTTTCGAAACGTCAACTCCGCGCAAGCGCCTGAGAATGGAATGAACCTCGTCCATATCCTCGGGCCGGTCGAGGACGAATTTGAGTTGGTGGTCGTAGTGATCCATGAACGCCTGGATGACGTCGATGTGCAGACGCATTTCATCATGTTTGAGCACGAATCGACCACCGTCGCGGACGCGGGGCGTCGAGTTGGCGAGCTTCGGGCTGAGGCTCGCCAAGTCGCAGGCGACGGGCTTGAAGACTGTTGCGGCCGTTTCGAGCGTGATGTGAAAGCTACGTTCGCGCAAGCCTGCGCACAGTTCTTCAATGGCGGGCGCGATCAGCGGTTCGCCGCCGGTGACGACGACATGGCGAGTGGGGTACGCCGAAACGCGATCCAATATCTCAGCGACGGTGAGCGAATCCCCTTCCGGTTCCCAAGACGTGTACCCGGAATCGCACCATGCGCAACGGAGGTTGCAACCGCTGGTACGAATAAACGCCGAGGGCACGCTGGTAAGCCGGCCTTCGCCCTGGATCGAATAGAAAATCTCCGCGATACGCATGGTCGTCAGATCGTATATGGGATGGGATCGGTTGCGCCCGCCGCATCGAACCCCGCACGGCGCAGGATGCACGAGTCACAACGGCCGCACGCCGATCCATCCACGGCCGGATCATAGCAACTGTGGGTCAGGCTGTAATCCACGCCAATGGACAAGCCCAGGCGGATAATCTCGGCCTTCGACAGCTGGATCAACGGTGCGCGGATGCGGAACGCGCCCTTCTTCTCGACCCCCGCCTGGGTGGCCAGGTTCGCCAGGCGCTCGAACGCGATGATGAACTCCGGCCGGCAATCGGGATAGCCCGAGTAATCGAGCGCGTTGACGCCCAGGTAAATGTCAAAGCTCCCAAGAACCTCGGCCCAGGCCAGCGCCAGCGAAAGGAACAAGGTGTTGCGGGCGGGAACGTAGGTGATCGGTATGCCCGCGCTCATCGCATCGACCGCCCGGTCCTTCGGCACGTCCAGGTCGGTGGTTAGCGCTGACCCGCCGAAGCCGCGCAGGTCCAGGTTCAGTACACGTTGCTCGACTGCTCCGAGAGCGCTTGCGACCCGGCGCGCCGCGTCCAATTCAGCCGCATGCCGCTGGCCGTACGCGATAGTTAGCGCGTGGCAGCGGAAGCCGTCTCGGCGGGCGATGGCCAAAGCTGTCGCGGAATCAAGGCCGCCGCTGAGAAGGACGACGGCCCGTGGTAAGGAATCGGTCATACATTCTTGTCCAACGCAGAGCGCACTTCCGCTTTTTCAGCTTTCATGGTATCAACTTCAGCGGCCAACTCGGTTACAATCCCCACGTTGTCGTGCCCAAACTTGGCAGTGGAGCCGTCGGACATGCGTTATTGGCGTTCTTACCAATTCGTCTTCATCAGCCCGAAGTGGCTTACGAATTTGGTAGCGGGGATCGTCTGCATGTTTGTCCCGATCCTGGGTCCGATCGTACTCCTCGGTTACCAATTCGAAATGATCGAGGCGATGTTGCGGGACGGCGAGGAGAATTATCCCGACTTCGACATGAACCGGGTGATGAACTATCTCTGGCGCGGCGCCTGGCCGTTTATCATTCAACTCGTCGCGTCGTTGCCGCTCATTCTTATTATCATCGTTAGCTACTTCGTCTTCATTGCAGCAATGGTGACCAGCGCAGGAGATCCGGGCATCTGGGTCTATCTGCTCTTTGGCGGGCTCCTCATAGCCGCCATTGTGTTCGGCTCCGTCATCCTTCCCTTGTTGATCCTTCCCCTGGAATTGCGAGCCGGCCTGAGCAAGAATCTTCGCGCCGCCTTTTCGCGCGAGTTTTACTTTGACCTCATTCGGCGTTGCTGGAAAGAGCTGATCGTTGCCCAACTGTTTATTTTCGCTTCCGGATTCCTCCTCGGATTGGTCGGCCTATTGTTGTGCGGATTGGGAACGGCTCCCGCACAGGCATTAACGATGTTCGCACGCTCTCACCTGATGTATCAGATCTACAATCGATATTTGGAGAAAGGCGGCGTACCACCGGCCGTGCAGGAGGTTAGCGTTCAAGCATGAGCGCTCTCGTGCAGGCCTTCGGGGTAAAGTTGCAATGTTGCGCACGTCGCCCTCGCGATCTCTTCTTGCGACCACGCGATCGGGATTCCTTCATTCGTCAACCAGACCGGCACTTGATCGGCATAGTGAGGCGAAAGCGGGTTGCCTGACTGGCCGCCCGGCAGGCTGAAGCGGCTGGCGGACCAGTTGCCGACATCCACCACCATGCGCAGAGAAGGGAGGAATCCGGGGTCGCTCGGCAGGTGCAGCGGGCTGACCGAGGCTTGGGCAATGGTGTTGGCGTCGCCGCCGAACGGGTAGGGCCCCAGGTTGAAGATATGGTTGAACGGCATTTTGGTACCGAACAGATGGCGCAGCGTGAGCGTGCGCAGGCGACCCCAGGCCCAGTTGGCCGGATCGTTGCCTTGTGCGGCGCGCACGCGGCGTGCGGCAGTTGCCAGCGCGTCCGCGATCTCTTCGGGCCATGGGCGTTCAAACCAATCGGCTGGTTGGGTGCGCAACAGCCGAACCAGGTGGCACACGCGGCGCACCGCGAAGAACCCCTCGGGCGTCAGCAGCGACGAGCTTCGGCCCATTGCCCATTCGTAGGAGTGCGGCGCTTTCGCCTTGGCCACGCGGATGCACATCTCCGCCACGAACACTTCGTAAACCGCGGCACCGGCTGAATCGGCTTCGACCTGACCGTCCCATGCGCGTAACACGCCTAGGGCGGTGACCGCGTCAGGTTCAGTCGTGGGGCACGCCAGGACGATCTCCTTCATCTCGCGCCAGGGCAGCGAATTCGTGTCGAGCTGCAATTGCAGCGTGCTCGCGATGTCCCAATCGGTGCGGGCGGCCAGCGATTCCGCGATGGCCGCGACTCGATAGCCGTCCGCGTAGTCGGTGCTTAGAAACGGCCCGTTGCCGTCCTGCACCGGTTTGTTGTTCGCCGTGGCAAGGAAGCCCGCGGATGGATTCTCCGCGTAAGGCATGGCGGCAAACGGAACCGGATCGGCGTGCCAGCCGACTTCCTCATCCCAACCCGGAATCGGCAGTGTGCCGAAACCCTTGCGACGTCGCGGCGCCATGCCCCCGAGTTGCCAGCCGATGGTTCCGGACGCGTCGGCGTAGGCCATGTTCAGCGACAGGCCGGGCCACTGCGCGAAACACTCGCGAAACTCCTGAAAACTTCGCACGCGATGAAGACCGAGCAGGCCGCGAACGGGCCAAGGATCGAGCCAGGTAGCTCGCAGGGAGAACGCGTGAATACACTGTAGGTCGCGCGGCTGGAACCGTCCGCCGCGTGGGGCCGTCAACACCACGTCGTCCTTTGTCGAGGGGTCCGTCCATAGCGAACTGATGATCGGACCGCGCGGCGACATCAAGATTCGTTCCTGGTGCGTTTCACTATCCTTCACGGCGATGGATTCAGTCCAGCTTTCGCAAGGGACAAACGCATTTCCTTGCCGGACGCTGCGGCCGTCCGGCCCCACTTGTTCCAGGAATAGGTCCGTGTCATCCACAAGGCCGACAGTTACGCCCCACGCCGCGTGGCCGTTGTGGCCGGATGGGAAGATCGGTCCCCCGATGAAGGAGGCGCCGGCCGCCTCCCACTCCGGCGTTCGGATCTGGGCGAGATACCAATATGGCGGCAGGTTGCCGGGAAGGTGCGGATCGTTGGCCAGGATGGGCCGGCCGGTGCGCGTTCGCGCCGCGGATACCGCCCAATTGTTCGAGCCGCCGCCCAGCTTCCAAATGTTATTGAACGCGGCGATGTCCTGCGATAACCGGTCCAACGCGGGTCCGGCGTGCGTATTCGGCGGCGTCGTTACAGGTTGCCACTCGGCATAGGAAGTCTCCAGCGCCCGTAATGCGTCCTCACCGTCTTCCGAGGCAAAGATCTTGTAGCGGGCCAACTCCACGTCCCAGTTGCTCACCAACGCGAACGACAGCATTTTGAGATAGCCAAGGGCGTCGGCGGCGGTCCAAGGCGTCGGCTGGCTGCGGAGAAAGACGAACTCAT
>Ga0207095_10181_pt1 | contig 19106 bp, 10 predicted proteins | sample Alteio_BWMinHeat_88_FD_153529 | JGI IMG/M metagenome (GOLD analysis project Ga0207095, IMG submission 153529) | Enriched cells from forest soil in Barre Woods Harvard Forest LTER site, Petersham, Massachusetts, United States -... | ecosystem: Environmental > Terrestrial > Soil > Temperate forest >... | reverse complement strand
TCTGAATGGAAACGATACCACGCTGTTTCGATGCACTACCTGGGATCGGGCTTGCTCGGCGGAGGCGGGTTGGGGGTCTTGGAGGCAGAATGAGCCCCGTTCAACCTTTCGCAAATCGCAAACTCCCGCTGGGCGCGGTCATGCAGCCCCTCCTTTCGCAGAATCTGCGCCAGCTTGTAGTGAAGCGAGGATGTATCGGGCGACAAAGTTATAGCCTGCTCCAGTTCCGCTTGCGCATCCGGGAGTTTGTTCATCGCCAGGTAGACCTTGCCCAGTTCCTCGTGAATGGCCGGATTCTTGGGCGACAGCACGACAGCCTTCGTCAGGTAGGGAATGGCTTCGGCGCCCTGGTTGTTGTCGGCAAGAAGCGTCCCGAGGTTGAGAAACGGCTGCGCATCGACGGGAGTCTCTCCCTGCCAATCAATAGCAGCCGCGAACGCGGCTCGCGCTTTGGCATGATCGTTCAGTTCTTTCCAGCAGAGACCAATGTTGTTCTCGGCCTCCACATACTCCGGGTGCAAAGTCAGAGCGTGCTCAAAGCTGGAGATGGCGGCCGCAAATTCATTCTCGTTGTACTTTGTCCTGCCCAGCAGATACCACGCCTCCGCGTCGTTCGGGGTTTCTGACACGACTTGTGAAAACCACTTGTCTGCATCACTGAAGTCGCTCAACATGACGTAATCGCTGGCCACAACCTTCAGCTCGTCTGCTCGCGGACGGCGGAACTTCGCGCCGGCGGTGAATTCAGCCAGCGATTCCGCCGGTTTCTGATCCCGGAAGAGCGCATAACCCAGAAGGAAATGCGCATCGGCGCCGGAAGGATTCTTCGCGATGTAATCCCGGAGAAACGCTTCGGACTCCTCGACCTTACCCGCATCGAGGAGCGAGCGCGCCGAGATGAGGGGATCCGCCGGGATCTGGCAGAGCGCCGAAACCGCATAAAGAATGGCAGCCGCAAGAACGTTGCGCGTGAGTTTGTCACTAGTGATCTTCATGGAGGAACTACTTCGCGCCTGCGGCATCGCAGTGGCCCATCTGTGTGAGCAATCGTCGCATATCGTCGACGTTCGGGCAATAGATCAGCGCCGTGGCAAGCGTGGTACGAGCTGCCTGTCCGTCCCCAGTCATGCATTGCACCCGGGCCAGGTTCATGGCTAGGCCAGGGATGTCCTGGTTGCGATCGAAGGCTTTGTTCAGGAGAGCTTCCCCTTCTTTGAGCTTGCCTTCTTTCGCCAGCAGCGTTCCGAGGTTGGATAAAGCCGTAAGGTCAGACGGGGCCAGTTCGAGCACTTTTCTGAAAGCCTCCTCGGCCTCCTCCCGTTCTCCGCGCTCGGCACTGATATTCCCCAACGCGTCCAATGCCGCGACGTCTTTGCCCAGGCCAGATCGTTGCGCATTGAGCTGTTCCCACGCAACTGACTCGCGGGAGCGGTCGCCTTCAAGGAGAGCCTGGTAGTTCGCCATGGCTTCATCGCGCTGAGTGGTCCCGGGCGAGAAGACTGCCGTAAGTTCACTCTGATCGGCGCTCTGCGATTCTGCAATCGTCGGTTCAGGGACTTTGCGAATGCGGTGATCCGTCCAGGCAACGTGGAGCACGTTGCGCGCCCCGGTGCGTGGCATATGACAATTTGTGCAATCGCTTTCTTCCGGATGATGGGTCTTCGCGAATTGGGCCTGGTCGTGGCAAGCCAGGCATTTAGCTCGATAAAAAGAGACTCGATGCGACGCATCCGGCGTGTAGTGAGGATCGTGACAGTTCACGCACGACATCCGATCTCCGCTCATGCGCTTGCACGTGCTTTGGCTTAGCTGTTCCACTTCGCTCACCGCCCGCTCGGTGAGGTTCGCCCCGGTCCGGACGTAAAAGGCCAGATAACGAGAGATGGGCTCGCCCGGACGATAATTCAGGGCAGACTGCCCGGCGCGCTCGATTGAAACATCACCCTCGAGATGACAACTGATACAGATAGAGTCACGCAGATCGGCACTGAGCTTCGCCGGATTCACGATCTTCGCTTTGCCCTTTGTGGCGAGGTGCTGGTCCGCGTCGCCGTGGCAGGACTCGCAAGTGATTCCTCCATGCAGAAAGGGCATTCCCTGATAACGATTCATGGTGCCCGGGACGCTGCCCTGGACCGAACTCATGTGGCATCTGAGGCAGCCGCTCTGCATCGGCAGCGGAGGAGGCATGTGGTCCAGATCTCCCAACCCGGGCTTCACGTCATAACTCGCGGAAGTCGCGTACCACGCGACGGGAGACTCGAAAAGATAGTCGCCAATTGCGTAAAGGTAGGTCGTTCCCAGATGCCCGGAACCGAGGAAGTAATCCAGGTGTAATTGACCTGCGACGCCCGGTTCACTCAGAGAGCGATATGCAAGTTCGGCCCGGCCGTCTTGCGCTGCGATGTTGTACTCCGTATTCGAACGCGAGTGCAGGTACGTACCAGGGCGCAGTTTCTCCATGGCGAGTCCACTGGCATTGGCCATCGGAGTATTCAGATAGCTTTGGTAGATCCTGGCGTGACACGGAGCGCATTTAGAATCTGCCTTGCGCACAGAGGTAGGCCGCAATGGGGTGGACCGCAGCACCATCATCAGCGAAATTGAGATCAGAAACATCGGGGCCCCGAAGCAATTGGTTAATGCGCATCGTTCTTGATGGTGTTCACGTCGTTGGCCTGTCCTGCAACCGCCGCGCTGGCCTCTCTCTGTAGCCTGCCATAGGTCTGCATCTCGGTTTGCGCTTCGGCGCTCTTGCCCTGCGCCCGATACACCGCGGCCAGAAGAAAGTGGATGGTGGGCTCGTTCGGGCTTTCTTTCTCGGCCATGAGCAGATCAGGAAGCGCTTCGTCATGCTTGCCCAATCGGACCAATGCACGCGCACGATCCACGCGCGCCTGCATCAGGGCGGGGCATCGTTCGACGACCCGGTTCAGCTCCGAGAGCGCCTCGTCACTCGAATCATTAGCTTCGAGAATCGCATCGGCCAGCTTCCATCGGGCGATGCAGTTGTTCGGGTCATTCGTCAGTTCCGCCCGATATTCGGTTTGCGCCGATTGCCACTTCCCCACATGCCAGAACGCATCTCCCATATGCATATGGGTTCCGGGCATCTGTGGAGCCTTGTCGATCGCTTTCTTGTATTCGACCAAAGCCAGATCGTAGTTATGCATGCTCTCGTCAATTTCGCCGGCGATCTCGTGCGCGACAACCGAATCCGGATCGATTTCGTTGATCTTCTTGAGCGCATCTTCCGACATTTGCAGATAGGTTTTTCCTAGAAGATACCAGGCTTCCTGATTCTTCGGATTGCGCGCCAGGTAGTCGTTCAAACGCGACGATGCCTCAGGAAGTTTCCGTTCATTGATCAGAATGTGGACCAGAACCATCTCCACCTGATCATCTTTGGGATTGGCACGCAGCGCAGTTTCGAGAAGCGGCTGAGCCTTGTCATTCTTACCCAGTTGGAAATAGCTCATCCCCAGCATAGCCGCGGCGCTTGGCATGTTGGGGTTGAGCTCCATGCCATGCTGCAGAACCTCTACCGTGCGAGCGTAATCGTGGCTGTCAAAGTAAAGCATGCCAAGGTTGTTGTACGCCGCGGCGAGGTGAGGCGCGAGCTTGATCATGGCCTGGTATTTCGCAATGGCCGTCGCGTTGTCTCCTCGCTTCTGGGCGGCCCTGGCCTGCGCGTAGAGTTCCTGCACCTCGGGTGTTACTTCGTCATTGCCCTGCGAGGCGAGAGCGGGCGAGACCGCTAAAACGAGCAACCACAACAGCAGCAAATAGGGGAACCGTGAGTACAAATATGCAGGCAGGCCAATCTTCATCGCTTGTGATTATAGTTGATTGATTTTCCCGATCCCGGCCGAAACTAGAGTCACGTAACCGCCAAAGAAAGAATTGCCGGATTGCCCGAAGGCAACCCGGCAAGGTCAGGAGACATACAGTACCGCAATCCGGAGGCAGTGGCAAAGGCTGCTCAGAATTCGAATCGGAGCGTGACTTGGCCTTGTCGGTTACTTATTTGTGAGCCCTGCGATGTGACCTGCCCGTAGGTGCCGTTACTTCGGTTGCTGTCAGGGTTCTGGAATCGTGTTCGGTTGAACGCGTTGAAGTAGTCTACGCTGAGAGTGAACTGCACTCTTTCTCCGGCGTAGAAATGCTTTTTAGCATTCAGATTCTCCATGTAGTAGGCGGGGTTTTTGAGCCCCGAGTAGTTCCTGTCCGCGTTGCCGATGACGTACTGGGTGCGGGTAAGCGAAAACGCAGCCGGGTTCCAGATTTGGCCGACCGGAATCTTCTTGAGGAACTGGTCGCGTGCCCGGTTGTAAGAGGCCGTGGTGACTCCCACCGACGGGTTGCGGTCCGGACGGTTGAAGCCATTCGGGAATGGGGAACCATTTTCGCTTAGACCATTATCATTCGAATTGCCATTCGGTTGCCCGGCCTCGTAGTCGAGAATCCAGCCGACTTGCCATCCGCCGACGAGATTGCCCATTTTGTAGTTGTTGACGTATTTCTTCCCGGGCCCGATGGGCAGTTCGTAGGTTCCGCTGATCTTCAAGGTGTTGGTCTCGTTATAGTCCGAAGTCACCCATTCCGGCTTCTGGTTGTACTTGTTGATTCCCCCAGTTGTAAAGCTGGAGAATCCGCTGTTGGTATTGTCCATCAGGTGCGAAAGCGTGTAGCCGACCAGGAAGGACAGGCCGTCGGTAAAGCGTTTCTCCACCTGGATCTGGGCACTTTGATATTGCGTCGTGCCGAACCCTTCGAAGTTGTTGAAGATGTACGAGTACTGGGGATAGGGCCCGAGCGCCTGAGCCACAGTCGCAGATCCGCCAAAATCGCTGACGAAGTTGGGATAGGGGAGGCTGAACCCCATCCGCTGCGCATCGCCGGTTGAAAACTTGTCGGCCAGCACCGACTGGTTGGTGACAGGATCGATCACATCGCCGTACTGCGCGTCGTACTTTGGATCCATCTGGCCGATTTTATTGTTTTGGCTGGGCAAGTGAATGACACGGTTGGCCACATAAGCGGCCGTGATCAGCGTGTTCCATCCCAGGTCACGCTGCAGGTTGACGTTCCATTGCTGGCTATAGGGTGCATAGCCGTAGCTCTTGCTCATAACATTAATCTGGGTTCCGGCCCCCAGACCAGGATTGAACGGTGTGGCCGTAGGATTGGGCATGATGTTCGTATCCCAACTGCCATACGACGACGAGAGGCCATTGGTGCTGTTGCGGGTGAAACTGCCGACAAGAAGTTTGTTGTAATTCACGGCAACCTTGCTGGTCCCGTACTCATACGCGCCGCCGTTCAGGAAGGCAATCGAGAATCCGCCCTGCACAACCGTCTTGCGGGTCAGTTGGTACGCAAAGCCTAACCGCGGCCCAAAATGGGTAAAGTGAATATCGGCGCGGTCGTATCCTGCACAGCCCGTGCAGCTGCCGAACTTTGTTGCCGATCCGGCAATGTTGGTCCCCGGGAACGTGCCGGGCTTGCCGGCATCGAAGAACACGATGTTGTTGTTGTTCTCGGTAAAGGGAGCCTGGATATCCCAGCGGAGCCCAAGATTCACGGTCAACCGGGGCGATAGTTTGATGTCATCCTGGATATAGGGAGCGAGAACCCAATTGCGCAAGCGAGCCTCGATATTGTTGGCTCGATTGGCCTGATCAGGAATGCCGAGCAGGAAGCTGGCAAACGCACTGCCATATTTTCCGAAGTTCGCGTCACCCGTATTCGGCACCGACGTGGTCCGTTGGCTGAAGCTGAACTGTCCGCCCTCGGTCTGGTCTTCGTTATCGTCCTGGTACGACCGGCGAAAATCGATTCCGATGTTGAAGGTGTTGCGGCCCTTCGACCAAAGCCAGTTGTTGTCCAGGGCAATACCCAGCTTGCGATTGATGGACTGCAGCCAGGAGCCTTGCGTACCCCACTTTGTGAGAGAATGCTGGCCATCCCAAACGATGTAGGGCGGGATCACGCCTTCCGAGATGGCCGGGAAGCTATATTTCGTTTGATTGAACTGGTTGTTGATTTCACCGATCCACCCCGCACCCGCAGTCATTACCAGGTGAGGACTGAGCGAGTTGGTGTAGCTGAGCAGGAACACGGTGCCTTTGGCCGGTTCGAACTTCATGCTGTTGAGCGGGTTGGGCGCGATCACCAGAGGCGAATTGTCGAAGCTATAGTTGCTGAACGTGTTGCGCCACATGGCCCAATGCAGGCTCTGGGACGACGTGAGGTTGTGATCGATTGTGAATCCCCAATCGTGCTGGATGTGGGGGTTGATGAACGGGGTGTAGCTCTTGTTGCTGTCAAGACCGCCGCTGCCGCTTCCCGGACGGTCCGGATTGGGAATGGAGGGAATCAAAGTCGCGGAGGTCGCGCTGATGCAACTCGCGGGAATCTTATTTCCCGGGAACTGCTGTCCCGGGGTGAGGAGCCCGCCGCAAGTGAATCCCTGTGGGACATAGATTGGGATCAACGCGCCTGTGCTGCCGTTTACAAAATCACTGAAATCGCCGGTTTTCTCCAGCGCCGTGGGGACGGTCGAAGTATCCGTGTCCTGGTTGTTCTGCTTGTACCACTCCATGCTGAGGTGGCCGAAGGTTTTGTTGTGCCCGTTATAGACCTTGGGAATCCAGATAGGGCCGCCGACGGTGAAGCCGTAGTTGTTCTCGTGGTCGGTCGGCGGATGGTCATGGGGATTGCTCGAGTTCCAGGAATGGCCGTTGAAAAACCCGACCGAATCGAAGAAGTTGTTGCGGTTGATCCAAAACGCGTCGCCGTGATAGCTGTTCGTGCCCGATGCGGTCTGATAGGTCAGAGCGCCTTGCCCCAGGCCATACTGCGCCGAAAACGTGGAGCGCTCAACACGGTACTCCTGCACCAGTTCGAACGGCGGGTTGAAGTTGGTGGTGTAGCCTTCGGTCTCCGGCTGCGGTGCTGGAATGCCGTTGTAGACGATTTCCTGTTCGAAATCGACGCCACCGCTGACCCGATGGGAGAAGGTATTGCCGGTAGTTCCTGGAGCCAGAAACTGAAGTGCATCCACCTGGCGGCCGCGGCCCGACACCTCGTTCGGCAAGGTCTGCACAACCACCGGCTCAATGGTGCTTCCCATTTCCGGCTGCGTGGTATTCAGCGAAACCTGGTCGGCTGTCACCTGGACGGTTTCGCTCGCCGCGCCGGTTGCAAGCGTAATGTTGATTGTCGGCGTCGTACTCACCTCAACCGTGACGCCGTCCTGCACGCCCTTCTTGAATCCGGTTGCCTCAACGGTCAGATTGTATTTGCCGGGCGGGAGGCCTTTGAAGGAATATGTTCCCGCGCTGCTGGACGTCGTGTGGTCAGTGACCGAGGTGCCTTGGTTCGTGACCGTCACGTTCGCGTTCGCTACGACTGCGCCGCTGCTGTCGGTGATGGTGCCGGTTATGCCTGCGCTGGCCTGCCCTGACAACGTTCGGGGAACAAACAGCGCCAAACATGTGATCGCAACTGCGATGACAATCCATCGAATTCGAATTGCCGCGTCTTTCCTGGGTGTCTCCTGAAATGTGTGTGTAGGGATCACTGGGTCTCCTTCTAGTGCTCCATTAGGGGCTGAAGCCGTGCTTTCAGACCGTGATGTCAAAAGGGTTGGGGAATTTTGTGTTGTATCGGCTTTTTTTGATCGCCTTATGGAATCGATACCAAACGTTGTGGAATCGATACCATTGGGCGCAAATATACTTTCACCCAAACTATGCTGTCAAGGAGATTCTGAGGGGACTAAACTGCTGATATTGCAGGACCCGGCAAGCGGGGAACACCCGGCGCACACCTCGCGAAAACCGCCCTCAGAATCGAGCCGGCCGATCGAATCGCTTTGCCCGCGATGAACAACACACCGTCTGGCGGTGCATACATTCATCGGGTGGGCGCGGGGTTCGACACGCCTGGTTCATCCACCTGCACCTGCCGGTCCCCTTTCACGTTAGTCAGCGTCTGCACGATGCCGCTTGGCCAGTGGATCTCGATGCTCTCCGCGATCGGGCTGATCCCCAACCCGAAGTGCACTCTCGGATCACTGGCGGACAGATAACTTCCTGCGGTCGTTGCCGTTACCCATTGCGATCCTTGACTCGTAGCCAGTTTGACAACAGCGCCGATCCCGTCCCGGTTGCTCTTGTGCCCGACGAGCCGGAGAGTGATCCAGTGATTGGTGCCCGGGGTTTCATTGTGGAGAATGTGTACCCCTCCGCCATTTGTGGTGACGACCGCGTCGATACGACCATCGTTGTCGATGTCACCGATGGCCAGCCCCCGGCCCACCCACGCATCGTGAAAAATATCCCCCGAAACCCCAGAAACATCAACGAACTTTCCCTGGTTGTTGCGCGCCAACATTACCGGTTCGCGGTAATGGAACTGCGGCGAGACCAATTCGATGTTGTCCATGTCGTGGCCCTGGGCGATGAGGAGATCTTTCCACCCGTCGTTGTCGTAATCGACAAATCGCAATCCCCATCCGGAGTGAAGCTGCGATATGTTTCCAATTCCGCTCGACAGGGAGGCATAATCGAACGTGCCGTCGCGATTGTTGTGGTAAAGCGCATACCTCTGATTGGCCAGGTCCGTCACCACGACATCAGGCCATCCGTCATTGTCGTAATCGGCAAAGTCCACGCCCATGCCGGCATAGGTCTGGCCCTCGGCATTCACTGCCGTCTCTGACTCCAGACCCACCTCTTCGAACGTTCCGTCCTTTTTCTGGTGAAACAGAAACTCGGGCATCGAGTCATTGGCCACGAAGATGTCGCTGCGTCCGTCACGGTCGTAGTCGGCGATGGCGATCCCCAAGGCCTTGGCAGGCTTATCGAGCCCCGTCTTATGCGCTACTTCTGTGAAATGGCCGTTGCCGTCGTTGTGGTAGACCAGCATGGCAATGGGCGGGAACACGTCGGGATGACAGATGCCGCGGTATCCTTCGCGGTGCTCTCCGCACCAGACGTCGTTCCAGTCCCAGGTAACGTAGCGCAGCACCACCAGGTCGAGGAGCCCGTCATTGTCGAGATCGATCCAGGCTGCCGAAGTCGACCAGCCGCTGCCGGCCACTCCGGCCTTTTCGGTCACGTCGGTAAAGGTGCAGTCGCCATTGTTGTGGTAGAGGCGGTTGGAACCGTACTCGGTGACAAAGAGATCTTCGTACCCGTCGTTGTCGTAATCAGCAACCGCCACACCCATGCCGTAGCCGACGCCGCTGAGCCCCGATTTTCCCGTTATGTCCTCGAAGGTGCCATCCGCCTTCTGGTGATACATGCGGTTCCAGTCCAGTGGCGACTTTTTCTGCGGGATGAAACCCGGCGGCGTGGGATCGCTGTATGGTGCGCCGTTCACCAGGAAGAGATCGAGCCTTCCATCGTTGTCGCAGTCGAAAAGCGCTACACCCGAACCCATGGTCTCAAGCAGGTACTTGCGCGTGGTGTGCAGCGCCTGGTGCTCGAAATGCACGCCTGCCTTTTGCGTGATGTCCACAAATCGGCCTGGAACCATTGTCGGCGACGACGAGGGCACCGGCGGCGCTGAGGCGGGCGCCGGAGCCTGCGGTCCTGCCGCACTTGTCCATATGATCAGCCACGCCGCAGTGATAAGACCGTAAAAACGCGATGACCACCGCATCAGGGCTGGCTCCCCTGCGCGGTCGGCTTTGGCACGGCGGGCTTTGGGCCGGCGGGCTCTGGCGCGGCCGGCGTACTCGCACCGCACGGCTGCGCGCCGCACAGAACCGCCGTGATGCCGCGGCCTTCGGTGATGGTGTATATGCGGTCGACCGCCGGCAGTTTCACGCTTTCTTTTGCCCCCGATGGCCAATGAATCTCGGCTGTCCCCGCATCGGTCGCATCACCCAGCCCGAAGTGCGGCCTCTGATCGTTGGTCGAAACATAGCTGCCGCCGCTCATCACATCCTGCCTTTGGCGCATGCCATTCGCGGTCAGATATACAGTCGCCCCTACCGCATCGCGCGGGCTCTTCGGCCCTCCCGCAAGTTTCAACTCCACCCAGTGATGATGATCGGGATTGACATTTCTCAAGAGCACCGGCGGTCCCTCGATCGTGCTGATCACCAGATCAATCTTTCCGTCGTTGAACAGATCGCCAAACGCCGCTCCCCGCCCGGAAATGATTTGCGCCAGTCCTGATCCATTCACGGGCGGAACTTCTTCAAATTTGCCGTCGCGCAGGTTGCGGAACAGGAGCGGCCTCTGGCTGTAGGAAGTTCCCCAATCCAGCCTGTCGGCCGCGGGATAGATATGGCCATTCACAAACATCAGATCGAGCCAGCCGTCATTATCGTAATCAAGAAACCCTGTTCCCCAACCAAGAAAGGGAATCGATTTCTTTCCGATTCCCGAACGCATCGACATTTCGGTAAAGCTGGTGTTGCCGTCATTGTGAAATAGCAGTTTGGCTTCGTCGGAGAAATCGCTGATGGCGAAATCCACCAAGCCACTGTTGAGATAATCGCCCACAGCGACGCCCATGGCCGCCACTTCGCGTCCGTCTTCATTGAGCCCGAAACCCGAGGCGTAGCTTGCATCTTCAAATGTTCCATCGCCGCGATTAATGTAGAGATAACTCAGCGTGGAATCGTCCGCCACCACCAGGTCGACTTTGCCGTCGTTATTCACGTCAACAAACACCGGGGTAAAGCCGTAATATCGATTCGTCTGATCGGACACACCGGCCTTGACGCTCACGTCGGCAAACGTTCCGTCACCGTTGTTATGGAACAGGTGGTCGGGTTCGCCTTCGATGTTTTTGGGGCCGCACATCACCGGCTCGCCCCGGAATTCGCAATACGAGAAGCCGACTGCCTTTGTCTTCTCGTACGGCAGGTTGGTGCGGTCGAAGTGAACATACCCGGTGACGAACAGGTCCAGCCGCCCGTCGCCGTCGTAGTCGCCCCAGGTTCCTCCCGCCGACCAGTTTCCCAGCGTGATGCCGGCCTTCTCACCCACATCGGTAAACGTGCCGTCGTGATTGTTGTGGTAAAGGCGATTTTTGCCCAGGTTGCTGACGAAGATATCGGGCCAGCCATCGTTGTCATAGTCCGCAATGGCCACGCCGAAACCCCAGCGATCGTTCGTCACCCCAGCCTTTGCTGCAACATCGGTAAACGTGCCGTCGTGATTGTTGTGAAACAGCGCGGCGTGCGGCGCCTCCTGCTTTCCATCCAGGGCGTTGAAGTTGGACCCATTCACCAGGTAGATGTCGAGCCACCCGTCATTGTCGTAGTCGATCAGACCCACGCCCGAGCCGTTCACATCGCAGATCAAACCCTTGTCGGCAGCGCCCATGGTGTGTTTCCACCCCAACAGTCCCGCGGCCCGGGTGATGTCCTCAAAAATCACCGGCCCCGTATCGACAAAGCCGTCGGCGGTGATGGGGGTCTTGCGCGCAGCAGGCGGCGCACTGGCCGGCCGCGGAGTTCCACCCTTCGGAGCAGGCCCGTTCTGCGCCGACGGGTGGCCTGGCGGGATGAGACACAGAAGCGCCACCAAGGCGAGCCCGCAAGCAAGCGACTTGCGAGACTGCGCCAACGGGGCTCTCCTGGAATTTGAATTGATGGCCAGTTTGAATTCGCTTCTCTATGCACGAAACGGGAGTTCGGCTCCGATCGTAGATTCGCCTTGGCGCACCTTCGCGGTCTTAGGACGACGGCACCATTTTACAACTCGCCTTCATCGCACGAAACCCCCGGCGATCTCAAGCGTCTGCAGGGGCAGAATGCAGGCGCCCAACAGGCCTGCCTCTGAACCGAGCTTGGCGGGGAGAACCTTTGTGCCTCCGCCCGGCATTCCTGTCGAAGCCGCACGTCCCGGCGCGGTCAGTGCGTAAACATAGCTGCGCCTCTCCAATTCCGCAAATAGGGATTCCGAAATCAAGTCCCAGGAGATGGCTACCCCTCCCCCAATCACGTAGAGGGGCAGGTTGAGAATATTGATCAAGCCCGCAATGCAGATTCCCAGAGACCGCCCGGCACGCACGTAGATCAAGCCTGCGTCCGGGTCACCCTGGCGAGCTGCCTTGGCCAGGTCGAGCGCTGTGAGAGAAGCAGATGCGCTCTTCAAATCCGCGAGCCCGCTCGCCCCGCCTTCGGTGATCATCCGCTCCGCCGCATTGACCAGGGCGGTCGCCGACGCGCAGGCTTCGAGGCACCCGTGATTGCCGCATCCGCACAGCGGTCCATCCGGTTCGATCGTCATATGCCCGGCTTCGCCGCCCATACCGTTGGCGCCGTGCCACACTTTCCCGTTAAGGATGATTCCGTTGCCGACGCCGGTGCCCAAAGTCAGCATGCAAAACGAATCGATGCCGAGATCTTTGCCCAAACCCAACGCATACTCTGCCAGCGCCGCGAGATTGGCATCGCTCTCCAGCACCACCGGGCGCGACAACCTCTTTTCAATCTCATCCAGCAAGGGAAACCCGTCCCAGCCGGGTAGATTCGGGGGATGATGCAGCCGCCCGGCGGGCAGTTCAAGCGGCCCCGGTGAGCCTACCCCGATCCCTCCCAGCGGCCGTCCATTGGCGTGTCGATCGGCCAATCGCGCAATGGCGTCGCACATATCATCAACGACGCACATGGGCCCCGCCTCGAGACGCGTTCGCAACACCAGGGAGTCAACGATGCCTTGATCCGGCGCGTAGGCCGCCACACGCAGATTCGTTCCTCCGAGATCGACTCCGATTGTTAAAACCTGACCATTCTCGAAATCCATTTTTTGGTCACCAGAGAAAAAGCAGAAGGAGAATCGAAAACCCGAAAGGCACAAAAACGCCCATCACACGAGACAGCGGAACGCCCCGCGTTGACGTCGCGCCATGCCGATTTATATGCGGCTGGTCACCGCTGCTGGAAACGATACCATAATTGTTGGCAGGTACGGGAGAAAGAATGGAAACGATCCCAAACCCAACTTTTTCAGGCTGAATGAGGACCACACCCGCATGAACTGCGGCGAATAAGCTGGGTTTCGAAAAGGATGCGGCGTGCTTTGGTCGAACGTGTCGCCAGCGCTCCGTTGGAGGAGCCCGGAAACTTCTCAAACAATAATTCGGCGGCGGCACGGCCAATCTCTTCGACAGGCTGCTGCACAACGCTCACCGATGGGCGAAGAGTCGTGGCCAGTTCAAAATCATCAAAACCCAACAGGGCGATGGGCTTTGGCATGGCTACATTCAGTTTTTGCAGAACCTCGAACGCATAAATCGTAGTGCTGTTTTTGAGAGTAAAAAAAGCGTCAGGGCAGTTTGGTCCCGCCAACAGGCTCTCGATCGCGTACTCGGCCGACCGGTAATCCTTGATCGCAGTATTCACCGTGCAGGGCAAGCCCGCGGCACTGACGGCGGCGCGATAGCCGCGCATACGTTCATGGATTGTAAACAGAGTCGTCTCTCCCGTAAGGCATATGATCCGCTGATAACCGTGTTCGATCAGGTGCTGGGTGGCGGAACGAGCTCCCTTGAAGTTATCGGTCAACACCGACGAAACGGCCGAATTGAAAATCGGGCGATCAATCGTAACCACGGGAATCGATAGCCGGTTAACGAGGTCGCACAACGCCTGGCTGCGCGAGTTGGCCGGGGCCAGCAGCAGCCCGTCCACACGATGGCTTATCAGCACGTTGAGGTTTTCGATCTCGGTGTGAGGATCGTTCTGTGTTGCCGTTACGATCAGCAGCGAGTCATTGGCGCGCACCACCGCCTGGGCCGCCTCGGCGCAACTCGAAAAAAACGGATCAGCCAGGCTCGGTATCATCAGGCCGATGGTCTTGGTCCGGTCGCCCTTCAGGACCCGGGCCGCCTGGTTGGGCCTGTAGCCCAATGCCTCGATCACCCGGCGCACCTTGGCCAGTGTCTTGGGGCTGACACGCTCACCGCCATTGATCACCCTCGACACCGTGGTGTTGCCAACGCCAGCTTGTCTCGCTACTTCGCTTAGAGTCGGAAGCGTGCTCTTTTTCATCGCTGTGTGCGCGGTCGGGGGTTGATCGCGTAACACGAGTCTATCTTAAAAGAATGATTCCCGTGGCTTTTTTGCCGCTGGTTTATCCCTGCTTCAATTCGCTTCTCCGCTCGTCCTTTCACGGCGCAATCACGATTGGCGCTCGCCAGAATGTCGCTTTCGACGCGGCAGGATCGAGCACCGTCACCTGGCAGTCATAGCGCCCCGGCGCCAGCCGATTCGTGCCGAGATCGAAGTTGAGCGGAACCACACCGAGCCGCGTGCCGGCATTCGGTTCCACCGCAATCGGCGCGGTCTTGAACACCTCCGCCCCTGCCGAATACAGGCTGACGAAGGCCATCAGTGGCTGTGTGCTCGGCGGCGCTCCGTCTGCGTGCGGCTTGTACGCTTGCAGGTACACGTAGATACTGCGGCTCGAGTTGAATACCCGCGTCACGCTCGGAACCAGCTTGCTGCCACCCTGGACCAGCGGATTGACCGCGTCCTCCTTCTCGCGTTCCTTGGCCTTGGCAGCGTCGTAGAGCGCCTGTTTCAGTTCCACGCGTTGGCTGCTCAGCACCACGGAACTGATCGGAATCCGTTTCTCTTCCTTGTTGAGGTTGGGAATGACGAACGTGGTCTGATAGGTTCCGATGCGTCCCGTCTCGTCGTCACGCGCAAGGAACTTGATCATGTACTTGCCCGGCAAGAGTGTGAACCCCGTATCGTACTCGATGGGACGGTGCGCAAGTTCGGCAGCCGTTGCGTCGGAGAGCTTGATGTTTACATTGTCACGAACGTTCGAGACCGTCATGCCCCCGACCATGTCCTTGATCTCGCCCACGAAATCGATCAGGGTGTGCTCTGCTCCCCCGCGCTTGGCCAGCGCCAGTTCGCGCCCGGGAATCTTCACAACGATGGGCACAAAATACTCGGCGCGATTGAGCTGGAAGTAATCGATCTCCATCGCGATCGAAAGCTCGGTGATCGGATCCTCGAGCATCAATGCATCTTCAAGCTGGCGTTCTTTGTCGACAGCGGTAAACTTCGTGAATTCCTTGTCCGCGTAATACCCCTGCCGATACTCGAGTTTGGCGCCGGTATCCTGCGCGAGCGCCACTTTCACGTGGCGGAACTTGCCATTGCGGGCGGTGTTGGTGGTGTAGTAGCCGATCACGTAGTAGTCCGAGATCGCCTGCTGCGCCTGCACAATCCCGCGGTCGAGATCGTTTGAATCAAGCTGCGCTTTGCCGCCCGTGTCACCCGCCAGCGCGTAAAGCGTGTCCTGCGAATACTGGAAGGCGACAGTCGTTGCATTAGCGGCAGCGCCGTTATAAATGTTGGCATTGCCCTGCGAGCCCTGGGTCGCATCGCCGAGAGGCGCTTCGGCCACAAGCCCACGCGCGTCAATGGGCCAGAACGAGACACCGGCCTTGATCGCCGCATCCACCGTGGCGTGCAACTGCGCCTGGTTGTTTATTCCATTCAGACGCAATCCGCCGGCAAAATAGATGAGCGACTTCTTCTCGTTCACCTGGCCCAGCATCTTGGCAGCGGTTTGCAGCGCCGAAAGTTGGCGATCGGTGTTGAACACGTTAAACTCACTGTCGTCCTGCCCGAAAGCCGCGCCCGTATCGGCGCTGCTGGCGTCGTCCACTTCTTCCGCCGAATCTTGTCCCTCGCCCACAATCATGGTTTCGAGAATGCTCAGCAGCCGGTCGCGATCGGCCGTGAAGTCCTGCAGAACATCCACCGACGCGCTGTTATAGCGCATGATTGAAACCAGGTCGACGGAAGTCATCTGCGTGCGGATAAACTGTTCGGCCGCGTACAGGGCGCGCAACTGGTCTGCCGGCCGCATCGCCGACATGTCAAAATACAACGCTAGCAAGCGGCGATTCTTGTAGCGCTCCTTCTCCACGGTCTCCGGGGCGATTTGTGTGCGCGCCAGCCGCTTGTAGATTTTCAGATCTTCGTCGGCCGCCTTCGATGTTTGCAACGGCTTCGCGTTAGCTGCCAATTCCTGGTGCTCGCAGAAGCGTATCGTCTGTGGCGCCCCATCCTCGGTCACCACGAAATCCTTCGCAGTAAGACCCTCGACAGCATTTCCCTGCCTGTCCTTCACCACCACCGTTTCGACGACAAGCTGCACCTTCATCGAAAGCGTAAAGTCATTCGGCGCGTTCGGATCCTTGTTCTGCCCGATCTGCTGCGCGCTGGCCGACAGGCCAAATAAACCCGCGAGAAGACCGGCAATGACTTTGCGCATCATCAGAACCTCAGGCGCAGCGTGGTTTGAATGCTGCGCATCTGGCTGGCGCTTACTGGCTGTCCGAATTGCCTGTTCCCCACCATGGTGTTCCAGTTGTTGAACACAACATGATTCAGCAAGTTTGTCGCATCCACGCGCGCATCCAGATAAAGGCGCGAAGTAGGGCGAAATGTGCGCTGCATGGCGCCATCGAGACTAAATGTATTTGGCCCTGTGATCGAGTTTCGCCCCGCTGTTCCCCACGTGCCCGCAGCCGGCGAGGTATAAGCCGCCGCATTCAGATGCGTGTTTCCGCCTGTAATGTAAATGGGACTCCCGGTCAGGCTCGGCCGCAGAGGTCCAATCCATCCTGTGCCCGGCACCACCTCCGTAAGCACGGGCGTTTCCGGCAGGCCGCTGCCCACGTTGATCCGGGTCAGCAAGGTCCACTCCTTCAGCAACCGCCCGGGCCAGCCGCCCAGCAGAGTCCCGCCCTCGAGACCCTGGCCGGTCGTGTACTGCGCCTGCACATTCAACAAGTGCCGCTGGTCGAATGATGAAAGCGATCCCTCCGCGCGCAGATCGAGCCAGTCCTGCGCAACGGCGGCCGTCTGTGGCTGCGCACTGGTCAAGGTCAGAGTGTCATTCTGCGATAAGCTATCCTGCGAGGCACCGGTTGTTTGTCCCTGTCCTCCCAGCACCGCATCGTCGTCAATCGATTTGGAGAAGGTATACAGCACGAGCGCCGTAAAGCCGTTGCGTAGCCGGCGCCGCACCTGCACCTGGCCGGACTGGCGCGTGGAGTTGCCGCCCGAAGTCTGATATGCAAACCCAGATGGATAGCCAGGGTAGGGATCGGCCGCTCCCAGCGCATAACTGTTGGGCAGGTAGTCCTGCGCTCCGTGCGTGCCCTTCACCCCAAGATACGTCGCCGTCATCTGCAAGGCTCCGGGCAGGTCGCGCTGCACCGATAAATGCCATGTTTGCGCATAACCAACTCGGAAGTGCGGATCGATGCCGAAAGCCTCGGCGGTTGTCGAGTCGCAAGAGGTGAAGCCATCCGCCAGTGTAAGCGCGCAGGAAGCACTGTTTTGCTGCTTGAGACTTTTTGAAAGGGGAGCCTGCTGAGCCAGTTGTAGCACCGGAGTGAGGTAGACAGACGTGTCGTGATAGATGCCATACCCCGTGCGTATCACCACCGTCGAAGCGGGAATAGGACGCCACGAAATGCCGATGCGCGGCTCGATGCCCGACCTGTCCGGCCAGACCAATGAATCTGGATAATGCACGCTCGTCAACGGACCCACAGGATCACTCCCCAGAACCGGCGCCACCGCCGCGAACTCCGACTCTACGTCAAGATTTACCAGCCGTCCATACAACTCGGTCATGGGTGCGCCATACTCCCAGCGCACTCCGGCATTGATGGTCAGAATCGGAAGCACTCTCCAGTCATCGGAAACATAAGCGTCATAGACCCTTTGCCGAAAGTATTTATCCGCATTGCCGAACGCAATCGAACTGGCTTCGGGAACCCCAATCAGGAAGTCGGCGAGATCGGAACCGGTGGCGCCGCCGGTAAAATTGAATGACCCGCGTGGATCCGTCTGAAAGAAGTCGTTGTATTGCTGCCAGCGCACATCGCCGCCCACGCTGATGTTATGGTGCCCGCGATATACCCCGGCTGAAGCCGAAAAGCCATCGGTTCGGTTGCGATTGAACAAGCTTTGCGCATCGCTGAGCGCCGCAATGCCGCTGGAGAAGTTGAGTGCCGGCGGTCCCCAGTCAGACGGCGCCTGGCTCACGCCGGTGATGCCCGCATCGCCCTCGATGTCGACCCGATTCTCAAATTCGGGGCTCACCTGCGTCCGCAACCGGCTGAAGTGATATGAGCCGTACACAAACAGATGCTGGCTGAATCGATGCGACCAGTTGATGTTGGCATTCATCCCCAGCGTGTTCGTGGTATCGACAAACTGGAACAGGTTCACGGCATCGGCACGCGAACTCAGCAAATTGAACGTTCCATAGAGCTGATCCCTGCGCCCCAGTGTCTTGTCTGCGCGCGTCTGCAGCGCGTCCTGGTGGGTGCTGTTCAGCACCGGGATCTGGAAATTGTAGAGCGGATTGCCGCTGACATTCGGTAGAGGATAAAGCGCGAGCAGCGCCTTTGCCTGAGAGTTCACCGGCACCACACTGCCCGGATAGGGCAGGCCGGTCGCCGGATTGATAATCGTCGCCGGCTGGCCCGCCGCATTGAGCAGATCGCCGCTCCGCTCTTCTACGGTCGGCACAAGGCCTGAAACTGTCTGCGCGGTGTGATTGCGCGTCCACTGGTAGGCCAGAAAAAGATTCGGCCCCCGCAGCAGGATGTGCGGAATCCGCAGCGGACCGCCGAACGTCAAGCCGCCGGTCATACGGTTATACGCCGGCTTGGGACTCTCGATTCCACTGATCGCGTATTGCTTCGCATCGAGCACCGAGTTATCGAACGCGAACGCAATTCCTCCATTGTAGAGGCTCTTCGAATTCGCTCTATTGTTCCCAAAAGCCTGGTTGAGCGAGAACAGCGAGGTGGCCGCATTGTTGACGCTCCCATTCACCAGGAATCCATCCGAACTTTCCTGGTTCGGGTCGTCGAGTGGCTTGGGAATCTCGGCCGCCGCAGTTGTTGCTGCAGCAGGCGCCGTCGTAGTCCTGGCGCCTTCGACTTGCAATTGCGGTCTTGGCGTAATGTCAGGCGGCTGGACTTTGGCTAGCGCCTTCAGTTCGGCGAGCGGAAGCAACTGCAACTCCCACCGGCCGGGCGTGGAATCCGCCGCAACGGTCACCTCAGCACTGATGGTAGCGAAG
>Ga0207095_10180_pt1 | contig 19313 bp, 7 predicted proteins | sample Alteio_BWMinHeat_88_FD_153529 | JGI IMG/M metagenome (GOLD analysis project Ga0207095, IMG submission 153529) | Enriched cells from forest soil in Barre Woods Harvard Forest LTER site, Petersham, Massachusetts, United States -... | ecosystem: Environmental > Terrestrial > Soil > Temperate forest >... | reverse complement strand
AGTAATGGTGCAGGACGTAGCCGCTGCGAGGGTTGTGCCGCAGGTTCCGCCCGCTCTGCTGAACAACGGTGCCGTACCTACCGCGATCGTAATACCAGTGGCGCCAGCGTTGCCAGAGTTGGTTAACGTGAGGGTGAGCGTACTGGTTGTTCCCGTCGGGACGTTGCCGAATGCCAGCGGACTGGGCGAGACGGTGAGCAACGCGGTGGCAGGCGGCTGGAACTCAACCGCACCAGCATCCACAGCATTGTTGGTCTTCCTCGCGTTACCGAAGAAGTCCGTCGTGGGCGCCGCGGCAAAGTTCGCCGTGGCAGTTGATGGGACGTAGTTGATGACCGGCGAACCTGGCGACTGAGCATAGTTGCCGAGGATCGCATTGGTTACCGGATTGGTGAGCGCCAGCGGACCCCAGCTGAGGTTGATCCAGTTGTTGCCTTCGTCCACTGTCGCAGCCGGTGTGAGGTTAAAGACGGGGTTCGGCACCGTGGCGTCCGAGATGCCCGGAGGCACCTGGAATCCCGTTCCTCCGAACTCCGGCGGAATGCGTGAGCCGTTGCAGTACAGGCTCGTCAGGGCTGGGTTGGCGGCATTATTATGCGCCGCTGCTGCATCGTACCCGGTCCCGGTAATGGTGGTCAGGAACGAGTACGTCGGGTTAAGGGTGACGGTTGATGTGTGATTCGTGGGTCCAGTGTCCCCGCGAACCCCGATGTCCCAGTACGATGCGGTGGGGCACGATCCCGTAGCTGTCTGCGACCCAGCGGCGGTGGTCGTGAACCCGTTATACAGGGTCACGATGTTTTGCTGGTTCAGCGTTCCAGCACCAAGTGCGCCTACACCGATGTAGAACACGCGGTTCTGATAGAACACATCGTTATCCAACAGCGGGTAAGAGGAATTCCTGCACGTGCCGTTGGTGGCCAGAGTTCCGGCATAGTGTCCCGCCGGGCAGACAACCGTCGACGCGAGTATATTCGCTGTGAGTGCCGCGCTGTTTTGAATGCTGACCACGCCGGCGGGTTGGGCCGTCGAAGTGGTGACGCAGGGAGTTGAGCCCTGACCCCCGGTGATGGGGTTGGTGCCGCATGGGCCCTGGGAACTGGCCAACGGAGCACCGAGGGTGTTGAACAGTACGCCCGATGAGGCGGTCGTATCGTTCGACGCGATGGTGTTGTTGACGATGTCAGTATTCAACGCATCCACAAGGGAAATTCCAGCTCCGTCCCATCCGGCTACGTTGTTGGTGATGATGTTGTTGGTGACGAGCACGTGGTACCAGCGGCTCGGCGTGGACGGGAAGTTCACCACATCGGAGCCGTTGACGTTCAGGAACGCGATGCCGCCGCCGCTCCCGCTGTCAGCCGAGTTGCCCATGATCAGGTTGGCGTTGATGGTCAGGTTGGGTCCGACGCCGTCACTGGGTGAAACAACGCCCGGAGCGACAACGCAGTCTGTGTCAGCCAGGGCGGTCCCGCAAACGGGATCCGCATCCGGCGCGCCCATCACGATCAATCCGCCGCCGTTGGTGGGGATGGTCGGGTTGGTGCTCTGGTTGAAGAGGAAGCTGTTGTGCTCGATGTCGCCGTTGTAGCTGAAGCCAACGTGACCAAACCCGCCGCCATCACCAGTGCTCAGATTTCCGCAAATCCAGTTGTACTGGAACTTGTAGTTGTCGGCGCCGGTGCAGAAGGTAATACCGCCCGCTCCTGCCGGGGTGGCGGAGAACAATTCGTCACCCGTAGAGGAGTTCTGCGCGATGTAGTTGTGGTTCACGTTGACGTTCATGTTGTGGCAGTATTCCAACTGCGTGTTGGTGGGGACACCAGTGGTGCTCTGGCACGAACCGGGATCGGCGTTCACTGCCCCGGCAAGGTACGCCGACGGGAATTCACCCTGGCCGACGTTGATGCCGCCAGAGAGAGTTCCGGAGTTGTTGGCGATGCGGTTGTTGGAGATTTGCAGGTTATGGCCCCAGGCGTGGACGAAGATGCCGCCGCCGCCCTGCGAGCTGTTGCGGATATTCAAGCCGTCAATGCTGGACGGGTTGCACCAGAAGTTGCTCGGGAACGGGTTAACGGAGGTTGAAAGGTTGGCGCCGCAACCGGTTGAGGTGCTGGTGCTGTTTGTGAGCAAACGCGATCCGACCGGGAACGTGTCCGCCAGGAACGGGTTGGTGGGGAAGTTGACGCCCTTCGAGAGCACCGTGATCGCCGCGCCTTCCAGCGCGCCCATCAGAGTTGGCTCCTGGAGCAACTGAGCGAGGTTGCCGTTGAGCGATGCATCCCATCCGACGATCGCTTCCAGGGGGAGGCGGTCGACTTGGGGATTGTTGGCAGTGGCTTTGAAGCCCGTCAAGCCGGCTCCGCAACTCGCCGTCCATAGGTTGTGCGTTCCGGTGACTCCGAGGCCGAACAGGCAGTTGACCCTGGCGCGCCAGGTATCCAGCTTGCCGGCGGGGTGAGTGTTTCCGTCGATGATGCTGGAAGCAGCGCCGACTCCTTGCAGGCGGACCGGCTTCCACATCAACAGGAGTTCGGAGTGGGCCGATGCGCCTGAGCGTACGGCACCGGCGGTTCTGGTACCAGTGGCTGTGCTGCATGCAACCGCGAGGCCGGCGGCGGTGCAGGTTGGGTCGATCATGATCAGATCGCCGGGGTTGGCTTTGTCGATGGCAGCCTGGATGCTACCCGACGCGGCTACGTGCGTCGGAGCCTTGCCGCCGATGGTGACAGTGATCGAGTCAATGGATGACTTGCCATTGGTTGCGGTGATGACCAATTCGGCGCAAATCGCAGTGGTGGTTCCCGTCGGCTTGTATTGGAGCTGCTGTTGGATGGAGCAAGTCGAGGCTGATGATGGGACCGCAGGTACAAGACCGGTGATAACGCCATCGCTCCAGCTCACGCCGGTGAGGGGACGAGATACACCATCGGTGCCGACCAGGGCTACAGTACCGGCCGCGGCGCCGAAGCCGTAGTGCCTCGTCACAGTCTTCGCGTTGAACGGAGCAGCCGTGGCCGAAGGCCCGGAGTATGCATTGTTGGGCACGGTCTGGTCGCCCAGTGCCGTGATCGTCAAGGTGTGACCGGTACCGCTGGTGCTAACCCAGGGTCCGACCTGATCGCCGTCGACTTCGCTGATCGCCGGTGTTGCATCGGGGTAAGCGCAGTCGGGGTTGTTGTAGCCGGCGCCGGCAAACGCGGACGTCGGGGTGACGGGCGTGTCCATGTACTGGGTCTGTCCAGGCATGAACGGAATCTCGTAGCAGAAGTTGCTGTATTGCGGGTTGAACAGCGCATCGGGAGTCGCCCCCGTGCCGGGGTCGTTCATGCACGTGATCATCATGGTCGGGGCATAACCCGTGGGGTTCGGCGGATTGACTTCCCATGTGGAATAGGTCAAGCCGTTGTACGCGCCCCAATGGTCGGCGTAGGTGCGGGCGATTTCGGCGCCAGTCCAATCCTTGATGGAAATGGGCAGATCAGGTGGAGCGAACTTCTCACCGAACTGCGGCGAGAACGGATCGAATTCCGATGTGAAGTCATCGGTGATCACACCGGTGAAGTGGGCCGCGGCGTGGGTGGAGGTGAAGACCCAGAACTTCGCCAGCACGGCGGCCTGGTCAACGAGGTTAACTTCCTTGCGATCGCACAGCGGGCGCGATGCTCCGGCGAACGGCGACACTTCCCCGGACTGCGGGAAGAGACTGATGAAGTCGGGAACCACGCGCTTCGCACCGATGCAGGGCCAGAGTTGCTCCACTGAACCGGTGTCGGCTTCGGTGCTGGGCAAAGTCGTCCGGCCCTGGTTGGTGGTAGGCATCTGGGGGTTGTTGGCATTGAAGGAGGCAGCGACGGAGGCCTGGTCGGGAAGAATGAAGATGTTCCCCAGGCCGGCAAACTCCTGGCTTACCGGCGCGATGTAGTTATCGCCGATCAGGATGTTCTTGTCCTCTTCCTTGACCAGTTCATAGCCCGGAGGAACGACCATTTCCACAACGTACGTACCTGCAGGAAGCATGTCTTCCTTGCCGAACCTAAATGGATCGGTGGGGTCGGTATTCTTCACGCAGATGGTGCAGTGGGTTCCGGTGGTGTTGCCGGTCGTCGGGTTGCGGCCGATCACGCTCGGGAAGGTGTACTGACCGTCGTAGGGAGCGGGCTGTACCTGGTTCCAGTTGTGCATGCCGTCATAGCACTTGAATTGGGAGTTGTTGGGAAGGGTATGAGCCGGCGTCCCTCCGTTGTTGTACACGTCCAGCCATTCAGGTTGGTTGAACAGCGAGAAGAAAAACAGATCGGCATTGGTTCCGGTGGCCGCACCCTGTCCGGGGCAGTTCATGTTGGGAACGCCGTCGGTCCTGAAGCCCTGGGCCCAATCGTCGAAGCTGCTGGTTTTGGTCGTGTCAACCAGGGTGAGGGAGGTGCTGCCATCCGGCGCAGTTCCTTCCTTATAGAGGTTGATCGTGACGTTTGGAACGTCCGGCGTCCAGCTGGTGTGGATGAGCAAGGCGGGATCGTCGAATGGCCGGGTTGAGGCGTAGATCACTTCGCCGTGGATACCGCCGTTTTCTCCAACCGCGTAGGGCTTCTTGCCGAATTCGATGATGTTGTTCTGGCCGGAGAACCCCTGCCAGCCTTCGGTCAAAACCCACGGAGGATCGACGCGGCCGGTAGAGCCGCCCGTGCCGCCGCGTGCCAGCGGAACCGGCGCGTCGGAGCAGTCCGCAGTCGAGCAATAGTACGCGCCTGGTACCCGCAGTGCTGTGGGAACAGGAATGGCCTCGAGGGTGTTGGCCAGGTTGGCCGCGATGGCGGAGGTGCCACCGCCCGCGGTGCCGTCGGCCGGGCCGCCAGCGTCGTAGACCACGTGGGTACCGGTGTTCTTGTACCGCGTGGAATCCGTTTCGATGACGTACCAGCTGAACAGCGGGAATATTTCGTTGAAGCCGGCGTAGCCGTCAAGATCGGTGTTGTTGAAGTTGGAGTAGCTGCCGTCGCGGAAGCGATTGTTGGTCGCCACCAAGGCCAGTCCTTCTTCATTCGGATCCCGAACGCCATTGCCGTTGGCATCAAAGAAGGTGGTGGTGTAGATGTTCGACTGCCACTGGTTGGTGGCGAGGTCGCCCAGATTCAAGACTGCGCCGCCGGCCAGCCGGACAGGGGTGGAGAGACCGTCCACCAGCATGTCGTTCCACTGGTCGAATACTGTGATTCTCCAGTCACCGTCGGGCAGACCTTGGAGGAAGAAGCTTCCGTCGGCATTGCACTTGGTGAAGGCGAAGTCTTCGCCGTCCGGATCGCCAAAGCTCACATAGCACTGGGTGAACGAGAAGCTGGTGTTGTCGCCGCTGCTGTAGAGCCGTTCATCGGGCGTCCGGCTCATGCGCTCGGTGGTGACGGTGCCAACGATCGAATTGGTGCAGTTGGTGCCCGCCAGGCCCGAGTTCGGGTCACCACCATTGCAAATCGAGTCTTTGCGCGAGTTAATGATCTTGGGATTCGCAAAGCCGATGACTACGTGGTACGAAGCCGGCCCGTACTCCTGGAAGAAGCTCGGCTCACCAACGCGAAGGAATGAATCATGGGCCTTCTGACCGTCAAGCGTATTGGTCTGAAGCCACTCTTCACCCCTGGCAATCCTGTCGGCCGCGGGGGTGGCGACTACGCCATACCGTCCTGGCATCAGGTTGGCAACCACTGCCTGGCCGGCGAGCGGAGACTGCGTTACGCCGTCATCCTCGTACGTCGGGCAGGTCACGATCGTCCCGGTGATGCCGGATACCGTGAGGCCGCTGCTCGGAGAAGGCGCCGCCTTTGAGATGGGGCACGCATTGTGACCGCTGGCAGGATCGATGGTTCCGTCCAGGCTGTTCGACAACGGCATGTTGAACATGTCGTACGTCATCTGCCCGGTGGAATCGCCGGGGCCACCGGCATCGTCGAAGAGGGTGATATTGAAACTACCGAGACCGGGTTCCTGGGATCCAAGCTGGTTGTCGACAATCTGGCCGCCTGCGTCGTTCTCACCGTTGAGCGGGAAGTCGTCTTCGAAGACGAACACCGAGAGCTTGGACGGCGGGAACGGGTTCGACTGCACCAGCACGGTGACGGCCGACTGCTGAATATGGGTGACTGGATCGATGGTGATCGGAGCGCCGCCCATACCATGGCCGCAACTGGGAGTGGTGTTCGACAAACAGCCATTCAGGTTTTCGAAAGAGGCCGCTGCATCACCCGGAATCACCGAGAGGTAGTAGCGCTTTGTGGGGTCCAGGTGAACCCTGGATGGATTGACCGCCGTTTGCTGGGTTGCGCTCGTTCTGCAGATACCGTTGCCGCCATCGCACACTGCCGGCACGCCGAGCAGGCTCTGGCCGGATTCGCAGGACAGCGGTCCTGTGCAACCGGTCGCCACAATCGGCATAAAGCTGGTGTGGAAGTTGGTCCCGAACGTCGGAACGACGGTGGTTCCGGTGTTGGTCGTCTTGGTGGGATCGATATAGAAGGTTCGATCCTCCTCAATGATCCATCGATAGTCCTGCCCGGTAAGGGGAACCAGCGTCTTGCCGTCCACGACGGTCACAGCGAGGTTGCTGGGCTGCGGGAAGATCAGGGTTACGGTCGCAGCCGCGGCGCTCACAGTTCCTTGCGAGTTCTGGGCCTTGTAGGTGAAGGTGTAGGTTCCGGGAGCAGCGACGGCCGCGTTGAACCCGCCCCTGGGGTCAACAGAAAGAGTCAGCCCGCTACCGGCGGTGACGCTTGCCGCATTCACAACGAGCGGATAGCCCGCGGTATCTTTGTCCACCGACAGAATGCCGGGGGGTGCGATCTTGAGGCTCGTCGAGATGTTTGAGGTAAAGGTGATGGGGTTCATGAGGATGCCCGAACCCGCTTCGATCGGCGCGGCACCTAAGGTGACCACCGCGGTGATTCCAGACGAACAGGTCGTCCCCGTGACTGTACCGTTGGCGCAATAGGTGAAGGTTCTCGGAGCACCGGTATAGGTGAATGTGCCGTCGCGGTTGAGGGTCAGTCCTGCGACCGTGCCCACCAACTGAACGCCGTAGACATTGGTGTCGTTGGCGATGACGCCCTTGGATGGATCAGAGATGATGAGCGGATGGCCGGTAACTACGGAGTTGTAGGTATCCGCGCGGGCTACAGCAGCCCCCGAAGGTAAACCCGACAGAAGAGCGCCATTGATGTTGAGGTACGCCAGCATGCCGGCGTCACGAGCGGTTGAGTTGGCCGACAAGCTCAACTGGCGGTCGTAGATCGGCAGCGCCCGTGTCCCAGTGGCCGGGCCGTTAATCATCAGGTCGTAGGTCTTGCCCGCGGCCATAAAGATTTCGCTTTGCACGCGGGGAAGGCCGGGCAACGGATTACCGTCTTCGGCGATTAGCGAGAATCCGGGAACCGCCGTGCCGGTGGGGTTCGTTGCGGTCAGTTGCTGGGTCCGCGATCCGACGATCGAAGGAATGTGCATATGCGAGCCGGCATTCACCAGCCGCAGCAGGACTCTTCCAGTACCCGGAGTGACTGTGACCCCCGGCGCGGATGGGAAGAACGAGCCGGTGGGGTTGGACTTGGTGAACGCCGCTCCATTGATCGTGAAGTAAAGAGGCGTGTAGTTCACGGTGGGGGGATAGCATTGATGGTAGGTCGCTGAGGTGGCATTACCGCATCTGCCTGGCAGTCCCGACCAAACCATAGTCTCGCTGAAACCCACTGTGTTGACCGCAGTATCGACAGAGTTGTTCTGCACCGGGTCGATCTCACCGAAGAGCAAGGGGATTTCGGCGTTGTAAGTAACGGCCGGCACTGTTCCTACCGCTGGATATGCGGTGCCGGCCGTGGTTCCCACCGGTGTGGTTGTAACCACCAGGATTCCATAGAGTCCCATGGGACCCTGAATCGAGGGGTGGGTACCAGATTCAATCAGATACGTGCCGGGCCGCAGGTTCTTCCATATCAGGTCTACCGTCGCTCCCGCTGCCACTTCCGTGGAGAACGACTGAACGCGATTTCCCTGGGGCGGAGGGGTGCCTGTGGTCGTAGGATCCACAATCGGCCAGGTGACCGATTGTGCTCCGGAGTGGTCTGGGCTCGGCGTGCTTGTCGCAGTGGTGCCAAGACCGCCACCTAACTGTCCCACGATCACAATCGAAGTGGGCACCTTGTTCCCGTTTGCAAAGGACAAATTATTGGTGAGTTCGATCTCCAGGTCTTGTCCGGATGGAACGGTGACTACCACCGGAGACCAACCGGCCGCCTGCGGATTCAACTTGGCGCACGTTGCGCCGGAATTGGGAACCGGCACGCCGCAACTGTAGCCCCACATCGGCACTGTCATGCCGTCTGGCAGGGTCGCGGTGGTGGCCTGGGCCGCCAGGCTTACCGCCTGCTCCAGTCCGGTATCGGTGCCGCTGCCAGCGGGGCCGCCGGGCGGCGGCTCGCCGATGGTCGCAGGCGAGCCATTCACCGGGACATTAATTATCCCATTCGGCGTCGCTGTAATAGTGAGTTGCGCCGATTCGTTTCCTGGCGTTGATGTCGCAGCGATATTCACCGTGCAGGAACTCGAGGTCAATGTCGACAACGTAATTGTTCCGCTAGTCGGGCACGTCCCACCCGTTATCGCGAAATGCGCGGGAAGAGCTGACAAGGTGAAGTTTAATGGCGTGCTCGACTGATTGGTCAGAGTCACCACTTTACCCATCAACTGCACCGCTACACTTGGCTCGTAGCCAGTCCCGGCGAGATTTACCGGCGAACCACTGACCGTAACCGGCGTCGCACCGCTACCAGTCGTTGGGTTAATCGTCAAGGTTCCAGTCGCCGCGCCTATCAACGTCGGGGTAAACAGCACGTTGATGGTGCAGCTACCGTTAGCCGGCGTGGCAGCCGCACATGTACCCGGTGTCGCCGACGACTGCGAGAATGGCCCAGTAAAAACCAGGTTTGTGATCGGGTTCAGCGGGTTTGTGCCGTCCGCGGTCACAGTCACCGTTAGCGGAGCGCTGGGAACATTGACCGGCATCGTGCCGAAGGTGAGTGATGGGGTCACAGTCGCAGTCTGGCCGTGAGCCGCAGCTACCGCGAAGAGAAGAATACTACCAGCTCGCACCGCAGCCTTGAGGGTCGTCTTGTAATAATTCGTTCGCATGTTTTTTCTCTCCGTCAGTTGGACTCGTCAATCGGATATTCCCGGGAATCGACGAGCATCATCATCATCATTCCGCCGGGAAACGCGTTGTTGGTCGTGATCTCACGCTCATTGTGGGAGTGCCACATGAACGCGAAGCCGGCTTCGCCCGATGGTGAATTGGCGATCGTGCCCGAGGGAGGAGTGGAACCCGTGGCGCCGCAGTTCGGTGAATTGGTTTGAAGCGCATTGCCGGGCATGCAACCGGTGGCACGCAGGGTCGCGTTTGGTCCCAGGTAGGGACTCCCGCCATACCATGCGCCATTGGTGAGGATGTTCGGATCGGGAAGAGTTACCGGACCGCCGGCCCCCACATCCCCGTTGGGCGCGACCTGCAATGGCTTGTTGTGATCGGCGCACCATTCCCAGAAGTTGATTGCCGTCGGCGCCCCGGTGTTATAGCCGTTCGCATCCGGAGTGCAAGGCAACTGGGCAAGAGGATCCTGCGAGGTACTTGTGTGTCCGTACATGTCCCAGTTCAGGCCCCTGCCCGTGAAGTAGAAGATCCCGTCCAGGGTCTGGCCCGGAGTGGTCGTGGTCGTGAACAGCGCGGGACCGGCCAGTTGCGTTGTGCTGGTCGCACTGAGAATCAGGTTTCCATCGCGCGCCAGGATACGTACGTGGTTGGCATGCTCGTGGAACGGATGCTGCCACCGGCCCTGGCCAATGATGCGGAGCAGTACTTCCTCGCCGGGATGAAGGTGGGGATTACCGTTATAGGGCTGGTGCGGGTACTCCGAGGCGTAGTTGGGATCCATGTCATCCGGCATGGAGCGGCCGTTGATCATGAAATACGCCGGGTGGTAGGGCTCGGTGGCAACTTCGAGACGGCATCCAGCAGCGCCTGCCACGCAACCGGTTTTAGCGGTGACCTGGGCAAGAGCCTGGCTATGAATGCGGGGGTCCATCTCAGAGAACTGGAAGAGGTATTCCCGGTCGTAGCAGGTCTTGTCATTGTCGTAAGCAGAGGACGCCAGCCGGAAATCGGTCTCACCCCAGAACCCCTCTGCAGTGAGGTTGGCCGCATGCAGGCCGCCGGTGCAGGCCGCGCGGGTAGCCGACGGTATCACAATGATGGCGCCATAGAGGCCCATCTCTACCTGCAGGTCGCCCTGCGTGCCGCTGTAATAAGAGTGTGTTCCCGGTGTGGTGGCGGTGAAGCTGTAGGTCACTGTGCCACCCGGTGCTGCCTCATTTGTCAGCAAGCCGGCAGTGCCGCCCGAGGCTATCACAATGAATCCCGGAAACAGAATCGATGTGTTGCCTGCCGCGGTGGGAAGACTATTGGTCAGCCTGACCGTGACCGTCTGGCCTTCCGTAACGATCAGCGTGGGGCCTGGAACCTGCATGGTGTTGCAGGTCTGGTTAGGCATCGTGGGTCTAAAGCCAGAGGGTGTGCTGGTACATCCGTATCCCCACGAGTAGATCGCGTTCCCATCCGGCTGGGTGAGATACGCCTGTTGTGCGGTCAGGTTGAAGGTGGGTCCAGTGATGCCCGGAGCAGCAGCATGAGCCGTCGCCGCGAGCGACGCCACTGCAACCAGGACGGGCAGTAGCAGTCTTGTCTTCAAAAACGCGATTTTCATTGTCATCGGCTTCATCGTTGCTCTCCTAATTGATGTGGACTTCGGTCATCAACCCGCCGAAGTTCTCGGCGTCGTTGGCAAGGTGGTCGAGGTTCGGCGTGTACAGGTAGAACACCTGCCCGGCCACATACGACGGATCGCTCGCATCCAGGATCACGTCCAGCGACTCGCCGCCGCCCAGGGTGATGGAGTTGGTGGTGTAGTACAAGTTGTTGCCCGCCTGGTCGCGGAGCAGCTTGGCGTTGTAGCCGACAACCTTCATCGGAATCCCCAGCGAGGCCAGGGTCTGATATTCGGTGACATCCAGATCGGAGATGCGGAGAAGAGCCTTCTGCCCGGCTTTGATGTTGATGATCGACGGGAGGGGCTGCGAGAAGTGATTGGCCCCGTCGGTCGACTGGGTCTGCATCGGTCCGGTGCTCACTGTGTCGGGATAGCTGCGGCCGTTCAGCAGGAAGTACTTGTCCTTCATGTCGGTGAAGCCTTCGGGGTTGAAGGTCATGCCGACGAAGTGGAAGTTGGGATCGAAACCGTGGATCTGGATGGGATACTCGACATCGTAGTAGGTCGAGCCGTCGCCGTCGTTGTAAGCATAGTTTCCAGTGCTCGCGCGGGTGATTGTGTTGGTTGTGGCGGGGAGCGGGTTGGTGCACAGAATGTCAACGGCCGGGTTGCACGCCGTCCGCAGATCCCCCTGCTGTGTTTGAAGCGCCGCGTAGAGGCCGCTTCCCACCGGAACCCGATCCTGGCGCGGGCGCACATAGATCTGTCCCACCATGCCCATCTGGAGGTGCTCGGGAGGAGTGATGTGGCAGTGCCAGAAGTAGGTGCCCGCATCCGGCGCCAGGTAGTAGTACGTGAAGCTGCCGCCGATGTTGATAGCCACCGACGCGTCCGGAACGCCGTCGTAGAACGCGGAAGCGTTCGGATAACCATGGAAGTGGACCGTGTGCTGCTCGAACAGGTCGGGACGCATGATCATGCCGACGTTGGTCAGCGTCAGGAAGAACTCGTCATCCTCGTCGATCGCCATCAGCGGTGCGGGGATGTTGCCGTTCATGACTCCGACGTCCATGATCTGCCGCGGATCCACATGGCCATCCAGGCAGGTTCCGGTGCAGAGCCCGTTCGCTACCGCATCCGCGTCAGGCACCAGGCCCACCGCGCCGTTGTAACTGAACGAAGGCCCCGTCGTGGCCGGGTCCCCGGGCGCAAGTGGGGTGCTGCCGGTGTACTGGACATTGAATTCGTTTGGAAAGTCGGTACCAGGTTGACCGGCGGCAATCTTCGCCAAACCCGACAACGGCCCGAAGGAGAACATGTAGGTCTGGGTGCCGTCGCCCATAGTCGCATACCCATCGCCGCCGGAAATCTGCTGGCACTTGATGGCTCCGTTCACGCGGATGGAGGGCACCAGGTAGCCTTTGGGACCGAGAGCGAACGTGGTTGCCCCGACGTATGCAGGTTCGGCGCTAGCCGCTGTTGGATGAGTGATCGTGGTGGTTGGACATTGCACTCTGAAGGACTGCGATCCTGCGGGCAATATTCCACTAAGCACGAAAACGGACACATGCAGTACCTTTCGTCTGGTCGTCATTCTGTTCCTCCTACGCGGCGACGACACGGAGCCACTTTCGAATACCCGCATCGGCCGACTTAAACCGGCCCAATATCTGTCTCCCCTGATTTGCGGTGATTGCTTTTTGTCAAGGACACGGCCCTGGAAAAGAAAAAAGACCGCAATTATTCCCGCTTCGAATGTATGCTGCCCAGCCATTGCGTGACTCAGCTGAGTGAATGACTGTATGCAAAGTAACATCATGCCGGATGCGGATCTCGCGCAGCGATCTGTGTGCCTTGTACCCGCAACAAGGAAGGAGAGAATCAATAGAATGTAAGTCTAGGCTCACCAGTTGAAGACGGCTCCGTTGGCGAGTCGTATACACCACATCGCGGCTTCAACAACCATCCTGCGCCCTTCGATAGGTTACTTACGTAGTCGCCATCGGGCAGCACCCGATTGCCACGGCCGTGAGTCCGCGAGTTTCTCTTTAGAAATGTTTTCGCACGGCTTCTAAAACCGAAACGTCAGGTCCAAGTTCCAGTAACACGGTTTGCCAAAACCTCGTCGGAGAAGCCGGTTGATCACCTCCCTTTCGGTCAGGTAATGTAAGAAATGTAATTTTGATGCCACTATTTGACCTAGAGCAAATACGACGATGGTTTGCTATTTAGAAATGGACACACCCCACGCCAGCCCGGGTGAAGCGAAGACCGTTCGATGATCTCACTATTAAATTCGTGGTGAGTGAAACATGGTAGTGAAGCAGGGTGTTGTCTTGTTCCCTACGCTCTGGCGAAATCACAACATAAGCCAATCGAGATCCCGTGAATAGCGGGCACATGCGACTCTCCAGGCGCGAATCGTTCTGGAGTGCTCTTCATGCGTTCGTCTATGTTACGTGTGCCCGATTTTACGGAGGGGTATGGCCACGCATCAGGCATACTTACAGCGCACTAGCCCTATACCGGACTTAGACTCCCGCCAATCCAAACGGAACAGTTCAGCAAACGCTGAATGCGTGTCAGCGCTTTCGAGCCTTGGTGAACTGAGCCGGCCATGTGCAGAAGTTCCCGGGCATCTTGAAACCAAATCCCCATCCGCAGGAACCTGTGGAGAAACCCTTGCTTTCGATTCTGCCGTTTCGTCCCGAGTGACGGTTGCAGAGTACATCGAATGCAGGTTCGTGCCTGAATACATCGCCCTGAAGACATCCGCCGGACGAGCGCACTTTCGATCAATCCTCAAATTTGTGTTGTCGTCTGAAGCCATGCAGCGCGCGTTCAAAGCAAACTCGAGGACCGCGAAACAACCTCTAGGGCCGATTCCTGGTTGGCCGTACATGGATTCGATACCGTTGGGCGAGGTAACCCGCAGTTGGGTGCAAGGAGTGGTCTCGGGGGCATTGGATCGGGGATATTCAGTTCAGACTGCAACCCACATACGAAATGTCATTCGTATGTTCTTTGCGCATGCGGCGCAGAATCGTTTTTTCTTCGGGGAGAACCCCGCTGCATCTGTCATTCTGCCGGGCATGGTTCGCAAGACAGCTCATGTGCTCACGCTCGATCAGCTTAAGCGATTCCTGCAATCGGCGGATTATCCGGAAAGGGAAATCGCCCTGATGGGGACTCTCACCACGATGAGCATGGCTGAAATCTGCGGGCTGCAGTGGAAGTATGTAAATTTCTCTGAACTCCGGCGGCGGATCGATGGTGATTGGCTCGATGCCAAGACGATTGCCGTGCGGATGCAAAGCTGCCGTGGAGAGTTCGGGCCGGTAATCTCGAGCCGAAAACGGAATGTCGGGTTGCCCGATTTGTTGAACTCTGCATTGTCGCAGCTGAGATGTCGGACGAAGTTTGGCGGCCAGGACGACTATGTATTCGCATCGCGTTCTGGTTCTCCCGTAAGCCAGGACAACCTGGCCAACCGGAAGCTGAAAACTCTCGGCGAGACACTCGGGATGCCATGGCTTTCCTGGCACGTATTCCACCGGAGTCGGGAACCATTGTATGGAGAAATCGGACACCGGTTACAGAACGAGCTGAAGACCGCCATGTCTCTGACCACAACGCCGGGACCTTTTTAGACCTGTGCGGAACCGCTCCGCAAGCCGGCCATTCTGTTTGTCCGACGATGCGATTTACAAGAACGCCAAACCTTCTATCGGAGAAGAATCCCCATGAATTTCTACACATCCAGGTTACCCGCGTACGGAACGTCCCCTGCTTTCTCTTTCGCCCACTCTCATACCGCTATTTCCAGTGGCTCCTATGGCGCATCTGAAAACGCGATTCGCCCGCAGGACGATGGAATTCAAGATATGTCCACCATTGGGTTTGCGAAATTTGTGGAGATTGTATTCATTCCCCACCGCGTCGCGCACAAAACATTCGCAGGCCGAGTTCACTACTGCGCCATTCTCAAGCATGTTTTGCACCCTGAGACTGTAGATCGCCTTTTCGGGCACGATCATTCCAATTGGAATCCGAGGCTGCGAGCACTTCCGGGGTGGCCTTACATAGATGATTTGCCTTTGCGCGACATTACACCTGCGCACGTGAGTCGCATTATCCTAGCCGCGTTTGCGCAAGGATATTCTGCGCAGACAGTCAAGCACATCCGCAACGTAATCGGGACGATTATCTCGCACGCAATCAACGAGAATTTCCTTCATGGAAGCAATCCTGTTTCTAGTGTGTCACTGCCTCCGACGGTTCGCAAAAGAGCTCAACGGTTGGATGAAGCGCAGGTTAGATCCATATTGGCCCTGATGCAGTATCCCGAACGCGAAATCACTCTCATAACGATGGCAACAGGGATGAGCATTTCAGAGATCTGCGGCCTACAATGGAAGCATATCAATCTGACCAGAACCGTGGCGGACTGCCATGGATTCGCGATTCCGGCCCGATCCATTCTCGTAAAGCAGCAGTGGAATGCGCGAGGTCTCGTCGAGATTGGCGAGGCCCGCACTCGATTCATACATATTCCCGATGCCCTTGGTGATTCCCTTGCAATACTCAGGTCACAAGAAACAAACAGCGATCCGCACGTCTTCGTCCTCACCTCGGAGTCGGGAAAACCGATATCCTCCGCAACTGGCCGGAGCACGGTACTGAAAACGATCGGGCGGAGGCTGAAGATGCCATGGCTTTCGTGGCAGGTGATCAAACGAACCCACGCCTCGCTGATGACGGAATTGCGGCCTCAGCTCTCTCACGACCTCATTTTGAAACTCGGCCACGAAGATCATTGGACCGCCTGAATCTGTGCTGATCTTCAAAGGAGAAGAACGATGTCCAGTTCGAGAATACCTCTAGATTCGACACCTCTATCGCGGCGAGTTATGCACCCGGGTCATTCTGTGGGTTCGGAGAATCTTGTGCTGATATGCAACTCGCCCCTGTTTCAAGGTCTCACTGAATGCGAGTGCGAGGAAGTAGCTTATTACGCCGGAAAACGAATATTTGGACGCAATGAGGTGCTCTTTGGGCAAGGCGAGCCAATTCGCGAGTTTATCTTACTGAAATGTGGCTGCGTCAAGCACACTCAAGTAGATTCCAAAGGAAATGAAGTGCTGCTTAGGTTCTGTACGGCCGGAGATTTCGCAAGTGTTTTCTCAGGATCGGCTTCATACACCCATACCTGCTCGGCCAAGGCAACGCGGCCTAGTCTTGCCCTGGTCTGGGACTTGGAGCGAATACAAAGGTTTCTCGGGCAATGTCCGCACATGGGGCGGAACATTAGCCGAGTTCTCGCCACACAACTGCAGGAAATGGAGGATCGATTCCGTGAACTCGCTACTGAGACTATGAGCCGCAGACTGGCTCTCGTTTTGTCCCGGCTGGCAGCGCAGATTGGGAAGGCCACTTCGGAGGGAATTCAGATATCGATCACACGAGAGGAACTTGCACAGATGATGGGGTCTACAGTTTTCACAGTGAGTCGCCAGTTGTCCGAATGGTCTGCACAGGGCTCGTTGTTATCTCGCAGGAAGGCGGTCATAATGCCGTATGCTGGTCAAATAGGTTTAGAGTATTCGCCTTTGGCATCGAGGCATTGCTCCAATATCCGTCCGAACTGAGAACGTCTGAATTGATGCCATAGGTAAGAGGGCAGTCTCTTGCGAAATCGCTGTTCGATTGATTCCGGAAAGCCGGCGACATGACGACGTTTGAATCTATTTAACTTGATGAGGTTTAAGCGCCGGAGTAAAACCTCAACGAGTGCTGCGCACTCCTCCCTGGTCACGAAAACGGGGTCGAGCTGCTCACGTTGACATCCCAATCGAACGTCCCGGATGATCCTGCGCATCGCCGAGGTGAGGACGCTGCCGGACTGGCGGCGATGACCCCGTGGTTAAAACTGTACCCTGCTGGCATTTTGTATCCCTGATTGGTGCCTATGGCCCGTGGAGCAAGTTATACGCCGTGCCAGCATTCGGCGATAAGGAGCAGACATGGGCAAGATCAACGAGTTCTGTGCAGGAATCGATGTTGGGAAGAGGTTTCTCCTTTGCTGCGCCTTGACAGGTGCCGCACAGGAGGAGCCGTGGAGCCAGACACGGCGATTTGATGCTACGGTGCAAGATCTCGTGCATTTGCGCGACTGGCTGAGTACGAAGCGCATCACGCACGTGGTGATGGAAAGTACCGGGTCGTACTGGGTTCCGATATACAACATATTGGAAGGTCACTTCACCATCGTGCTCGCCAACCCGGAAGAGGTCAAAAACCGCAAAGGGCACAAGACAGACCGCAAGGATGCCGAGCATCTGGCTGATCTCCTTCGCCATGATCACATCCGAGCAAGCTATATCCCACCCAAGCCGATCCGCGATCTGCGCGATCTTACTCGGAGACGGTTACAGCTCACTCAAGACGCGTCTCGGAAACGGAATCACATCGAAAAGCTGCTCGAGCATGTGAACGTCAAGATTGGGAACGTATTGAGTGATGTGTTTGGGATTTCGGGCCAGAGGGCATCTGGAGCGAATGCAGGTAGTCGGCGATCCTACGAAACTCAACTGCCGTGTTAAGCAGGACCAGGGGCTTGCGGTGCTTCCACCCGGGTGCCTCGATCAATACGTCATGGCGAAGCATTATCGGGCAGGCCAGGGGGTCATTCGTCAACCACGTTAGATTCCTCAGAATCACTAGTTTGCGGGACGATTCTACCAAGCGTTCAGTGCTGTCAATTGCCCCTAATTCCTTCCCAGGGTCCCCGGTATTTTCCCCGGTGGCTCTTTGACAGAGACGGCCAGCACCTTGGCGACTGGCATCGTGTCTCCACTCCGAAATGGGGAACGATCACATTGTCCGAGCCCGCGGCGTCCCATCCGGCGGAAAATAAGGCCCACGGCACAATTTTTTGGATGGGCATTTCAGTCTTTGGCTGCATAAATGGTGGTAGGGAGGGTGGCGGAGTCTACACCCCCGAAAGGTCCGAGCGCTGCACACGCCTCCGACCCTGATCGGCTCGACCTGCTCTGAATTCGCTGTCCACGGTTGCTCCGGCACAAGCCGGCTGATCGAGTCATTGCGGCTGCTGTTTCTGATCGAGGCACACGCGGCATAGGATCGGTCGGTTTTCACGCGGCACGAAGGGAACTATTGTGGAGGTGCCGCACTCCGAACAGATGACGCTCGATTCGACGCGGATGCGCCCATTCCGAGCTTTGGCTTTGCATCTCTTGCAGCGCTTGGGATCATGCTGGAATTGCTTCTCGCTGAAGAAAAGCTGCTCGCCGGCGCTAAAGGTGAACACCTCTCCACAATCAGCACATGTCAGGATTCTGTCAGTGAATTCCATGCTCACCTAGTGACTCTCCTCCACTGTGAGTTGCGAGCCCCGTCCGCCAGGCCAGCATTTGACCAATGTCTGCTTTCTTAATCGACGCCCACCCGGTGCGGCAACTAGCAATTTCGCTAGCCATTCGTTGAACGCCCGTGTCACTCCCATCACTCAGCACGGCATAGTGTTAATGCGTGGCCGCGTGATTCTTCTTGACTTAGTGGCAAGGTCCAATTTCTTGGACGCCGAGAGCATCACCGCTGTGCGGAACTGAAGGCGATGACGTCAGACTCGAACGGCGGCAGCGACCCGCGCTCATGCTCGTCCGTTCGTCTCGAAGTTGCACCCCTAATGAAGCGCCCATTGTCTGTGATGACCCAGGACGCACTCGTAATTGTCGGTGCAGCATTGGCCGTTACCGCCGATCTGTGTGAAGTAGCACAGTGATGTGATCCGCGGTTGCGCTGGAATGCAGTAGGTTCGAGTAGCCGACGACTCGGGAACTTGCTGATGTAGATTGGTGAGTCATGGCAACGCTCAAGATTATGGACAGTTTTGCGGGAGTACGGATTCCCAAATGGCTTCGGCTGACAGTTGCTGTCGTCGTTGGAATGGGCGCAGCATATGCGTTCATGAGGTACCATGCGTACGGACGTGAAATTGGACGTTTGATTGGCAGACCTGGGCGAGAACACGAGATCGCAATTGCACAGCATCGCGGCAGCATTGCCATTCTCTCCGGCGTCCTTCTACAGTTCGGAGTGGCTGGAGCACTATTCAGCTACATGGAGGGCGAAGACCGCTACAACGCAGGGCGTATTCTTCGGGCTGTGCTCGTTTCTCTCGTGGTGACCTGGGTGTGCGGTGTCGTGATCTTGTATGGTCTGAGAGCCCTGGGGTGAGACCCAGTGCATTTGGCAAACCGTGTGACCGCTTCTGCGAGATCCACAGTCCCACCGGCTGCGAAGTGTGCGAACTCTCCAAAACTCCCGCTGTAAAAATGCGGCATGGAAACGATCCACTACACCCTACCGCAAGACCGCATTCCGGCGCCTGAAACGTGTGCGTACGACCAAACACCCGGTTGACGCAGTAAGGCGAGCAAGTTTACAGATTAACGGGAGTGTCTTGCGGCCCACGTAGCTGGCGTAATGTCGGCG
>Ga0207095_10168_pt1 | contig 19372 bp, 19 predicted proteins | sample Alteio_BWMinHeat_88_FD_153529 | JGI IMG/M metagenome (GOLD analysis project Ga0207095, IMG submission 153529) | Enriched cells from forest soil in Barre Woods Harvard Forest LTER site, Petersham, Massachusetts, United States -... | ecosystem: Environmental > Terrestrial > Soil > Temperate forest >... | reverse complement strand
GCTTTAAGCGATTCATCGCTATCGTCAGCTTGACGCTAGCTTTATCTGCGTTCTTTTCTTTTCAGGCACAAGCAAGCAAGAAAGAAATGAATGCAACGCAACAACAAGCAGTGATGCAAAAAATGATGAAACTTGGTGCTCCTGGAAAACACCACCAGGTTCTCGACATGTTTGTGGGAAAATGGAATTACACCGTGGAATCACGGATGATCCCCCAAGCGAAACCCCAAATAATGAAAGGTACAAGTGAGAACAAATGGATCTTGGGGAATCGTTTCATTCAAGAAGAGGTTACGGGCGGAGAAGCCGCACAGCCTTTTCAAGGAATTGGTCTGCTTGGTTATGACAACATCCGGCAAGAGTACACTTCGGTGTGGCTTGATAATATGGGGACCGGCATGATGGAAGCCAGTGCTGTGTATGATCCTTCCACCAAAACCTTTGCGGAAAAAGGGACAGTTAGCTGCCCCTTGACCGGTGAAAAACACAGAAAGTATCGCGCCATTTGGAAAATAACGGATGATAACCATTACACCTATGAAATGTATATGGAGGCTAATGGGAAAGAATTCAAATCTCTCGAGATCAATTACGAACGAGCGGAATAGAAAAGCTAAGTTATAATAAGTCGATTTTTTGAGAACCTCAGATGATGGTCTGAGGTTCTCTTGTTTTTGTTCACCTGAGCGAATTCAGTTCCAGGCGCGTTGCCTCAAACACTCTTTCGAGCTCCGGGATCAAGACACCCATTCGAGCCAGATCATTGGTCCTGGCAAGGTTTTCAACCTGCGTGCAAAGATGAGCAATCTCCTTTGCACCAACATTGGCACTGGATCCCTTCAGGCCATGAGCCGCACGTTGAATTTCCAAGACGTTGTTAAGACTTAGACCAGATTTGATTTTATTAATGGAGGATGAAGCGGATTCAAGATAGAGATCGAAAATTTCCTGAACCAGGTTCGAAGAAGTTGCGACCGCTAACTTCTTGAGTTCTTCAATCTGGTGGTGATCAATCATGGGCTACCCCTCTTTTGTGGGCTGTGCAATTTTTCCCCATTTGACCAATGCGTTTTGAATGGCAGCCATGGAGATAGGTTTGCTGATGTAGTCGTCCATGCCTGCTTGAAGACACAGTTCCTTATCTCCTTCCAGAGCATTGGCGGTCATGGCAATGATTTTCGGTCGATTTTCTTCGGGCCATTTTTCGAGGATGGTGGATGTAGCCTCGATTCCCCCCATTTCAGGCATTTGGAGATCCATAAAAATAATGTCGTACGATTGATGTTCTAAAGCCGCGAGAACCTCAAGGCCATTTTCTGCTACATCCGCCATATAACCCATTTTCTCGAAAATGGCGACGGCAAGTTTTTGATTAACCACGTTGTCTTCAGCCAAGAGAATGTTGAGCGGAAGAGATTCGGAAAGGTTGGCTATGGCTTCTGGTTGTGCTACCTCATGAGTTGGCAGGTTTGTGGGGACCACAGAAGCCAGTTTTGTCTTGATGGTAAACGTGAAAGTGGAACCCTTACCCACGACGGTGTCGACCGCAATTTTTCCACCCATGAGCTCCACGCTATGGCTGCAGATGGCGAGCCCGAGCCCTGATCCTCCATACTTGCGACTCACGGAGGAATCGACTTGGGAGAATGCCTTAAAGAGTCGATCCATTCGATCCGAAGGAATTCCAATTCCCGTGTCCGTCACCTTAAACTCAAGCATCACTTCATCACCCGATGGCGGCAACTTGTCGACAGAAACATCAACCTCGCCTTTCTCCGTAAATTTAATCGCATTGCTCACAAGGTTGGCCAAAACTTGGCCGAGGCGAGTAACATCCCCTACAACAAACGGAGGTACTTTGGGATCGATGAAGTAGCGAAGGTTAATTTTCTTTTTTTGTGCTTGTTCAGCAAACAAGCCAAAGATATTTTCAATGCTGGTTCTCAACTCAAAGGGATGTTCTTCAAGTTCCATTCTTCCCGATTCAATCTTCGAGAAATCTAAGATGTCGTTGATGACCCCCAAAAGGGCTGTGCCGGACACCTTGATAATTCCGAGGTATTCCCGCTGTTGTTTGGTGAGTTCGGTTTCTTGCAAAAGCTGAGCCATTCCAAGCACGCCGTTTAAGGGGGTTCGGATTTCGTGACTCATGATCGCCAGGAACTCTGATTTGGCTTTGGCAGCGGCTTCTGCAGCTTCCTTGGCTTCCTTGAGCGCCTTTTCTGCTCTTTTACGTTCGGTGATGTCACGAATAAACGCGTTGAAGATATGAATGTTGCCAAAAGAAATCGCGGAAATCGTTACTTCGACCGGAAAGAGCTCCCCATTTCGACGCCGTGCCGTCAATTCCACAATCTCATCTAAGAACGGTCCCTGGCCAGTGGTTAAATAGTGTGAAAGTCTTTCCTTGTAAGCCGCTTGGAGCTCTTCGGGGATAATCATTTCTGCAAGGGGTTTCCCGATGGCTTCATTGTGGCTCCATCCAAAGATTTTTTCGGCTTGGAGGTTCCAATCCAAAATGAGGCCGTTTTCTCCCATGGAGACAAAGGCATCATGTGCTTGATCAATGATTAATTGGGTGAGTTGCTCGTTTGCCCGCAGCACTTGAGCCCAACGGTGTTCGTGGTCTTTCACATGAAATCGCCCGTTTCGGCGGAGAATCATCATGATGAGAACGAATCCGATGAGAAGAATCCCGCCTGCGGCAACAAGCCAAGTTACTGACGGATGATTGGCAATGAGAGAAGTCACCAACATGGTAACCCTTCCCCCCCTTTGAACTTAGCTTTTGCAGATTCGTTCAGAATCCTCTGAAAGGCGAGGAGTGTTCAGTCCATGCGAATTCTTTAGTGCCGATGGTGATGACCATCGTGCCATCCCCAACCCCAATGCCCGTAGATGTAAATGTGCGGATAGACATAATCGGGGTAGACATAGGTCGGGTAAGGATAAACATACGTTGGCGGACTTGCGTAACCATTGTCGTAGGCGATATTAATCGACTGAGTAACCCAGGTTCCGTTCAGTGGGTACGCAAGGATCGAAACAGAGGCGCCTAAAGTCAAAGGCCCGTAGATCTGGCTTTGGTTGTCTAGACGTATCCAAAAGCGGCTCCCGTCAGCAGTTAGAACGACCACGGAATTCGGTGTTGTTTCCACTAACGTTCCTTGAAAGAGGTGCGTTGCCGGCTGACTCATTGGACTTTCCGAGGTAACGGGTGGAAAGGCTTTTTCAGAATAGCTTGGAGCATTAGCATTTGGGTTTGGATAGCTTGTCGCATGAATTTCTGTTGCATAAAGGGCGCCATGAATCAAGCGTGCTTCAATGCTCACCGAAGCACCACGGTTGAGATGACCCTGGAGGAGCGTATGGGCTGTGAGGTAAACATGGTGTTGGACCCCTTCAGGGGTTCGGACCAAAATGTGGTCGGCTGATCCGCCAGCAATCGTTCCATCTAAAGAAACATCTTCCCACGACCCCGTTGGAAAACTTTTTGCATGAACATACACCAAGGGCCCCTGCGGTCCCATTTGGATTGGAATTCCGACGGCGACGCTAATGGCTGAGAATGAAATCACGGGAAAGGCAACCGTGAGAAAAAGTGATGTGATGAGCAAGATTTTTTTCATGATGGGTCTCCTTGTTCATACTCTTCCAGCCAAGTCGCGCCACTTCCTTGGATTACGGGGTGGCGCGACTTGGCTGGAAGGTTCAATGCAACAACTTAAGATCGACGATGAGTTAGACAACCGAAAAGTCGAAAAGTTGGAGAAGCTTTTTGATCCTGGCCGCCTAGGGGCGTGTACAGGTGATGTAGGTCCAACAGCAGGCGAAGGAAGGTTTCCCCAAAAAGACTTGGGTTGTAGCCTGTTGCATAAGGAGAAGTCGATCTTGAATACTTTCAGGCGACGGCGGGCGCCCCTCTATTTTTTCGGTGCCCCCCACCCAGCCGAGGATTCCCTCGTGATAGACGCTGAGAAAGTTATACCACTCATCGACTTGCACGTCGATGGTTTTGCTGGATGCTGACAGGTGGCCAAAGCCTGCTTTTTCTAGCGCCTTGACATAGTACTCCAGCGGACGAGTAGGCAAGAAATACTTCTGTCGCAACGCTTCGTAGGCAGCCATTTTTTGCTGATTGTTGAGAACCTCTCTGTATGGCGAAAATTGCTTGTCTTCTAGGACGCGCTTAACCGAAGCCTCGTGAATTGCGGTCACTGTGTCATCGATGATCCATTCGCCCGCCTTGGCTTCTGGATTGCGAATGTTTCCTGATTGCACAAAGGCGGTCGCGTTTGAGTGGAGCACATGGAGCCATGACTGGAGTGTGTCTTGCAGATCGTAGTAAAGATGGATCGCGTTCGTTGAAACGAGAAAATGAAAACGAAAATCGATAACTTCATCAACAAACTGGAGACGCTTTTTCTCCTTTAAATATTGAATCAATTGGAACGCGACTCTTTCATCGGTGCGAAACTTTTCGAGCGCAAGTCGGAGGAACTTCGGAGAAGAGTCAACGATGATAACCCCAAAAGGATGTGTAGGCATGCGCTTAAGCAAGCGTTCAAGAAAGATGCCAGTTCCTGCAGAATAGTCTAAAAGCAAATCATTTTTTTTAAGGGAACGGACTAATTGCTCTATCGTGGGATCAAGGTTTTTATACCAACCATGGTTTTTCACCCGATCATACTGAAGCGCAAGTTCATCGATCGGACTCGTCGTCCACTCTGCAGCAGGAATACGCTTGAAATCAGGAGGCCATTTGAATGTCACCTTTCGTAATTAATGCTTGGTCGGGGGCTCCCCTTCCTCACATGACGAAAGAAGTCACAGCAGGAAGTGATGTGTTTGGGTAAAATCAACCTAAGAATTCTAATGAAGGCAATTCGGCTGCAAAAGTCACGACCAGGACTTGCATGGAACTTGCGTGTCACGAGCGGATTTTTGTTTGGTGTTCTTGCCCTGGCGGGATGCCATTCGAAGAATTTGCCATCTCAAGCACAAAGTACCGCGGTTCCGGTTGTTGTGACTCGCGTTTTGCTTCAAACGGTTCCACTTGAAATTCATGCCGTGGGCAATGTCCAAGCTTATTCCAATGTGTCGGTTCGATCACAAGTGACAGGGGAGTTGTTAAGTGTTCATTTCAAGGAAGGAGACTCAGTTCGAAAAGGAGATCTTCTTTTCTTGATTGATCCGCGCCCCTTTCAAGCGGCTCTCGGACAGGCAGAAGCAAATCTGGCGCGTGACACGGCATCACTGAATCAGGCCAAGGCAGTGTTAGCGAGGGATAAGGCCATACTTGAAAACGGAGAATTGATGGCCGAGCGCGATCGGGTGCTGGTGGAAAGGAATTTAATTGCACAACAAGATTACGATACGGCTCGGACCACCGCGAAGTCAGAGAAAGCTACCGTCCTTGCCGACGAATCAGCCATCGGCACGGCGATGGCCACCATTCGGGCCGACGAAGAAGTTGTACGCAATGCGAAGGTACAACTGGAGTATACGGTGATTCGGTCTCCCCTTGATGGAAGGACGGGGAATCTGCTTGTGCATGCTGGAAATCTTGTGAATGCTAATGATACCGCCAATCCCTTGGTTGTCATCAATCAGATTTATCCAGTTTTTGTTACTTTTTCTGTTCCCGAGCAAGATTTTGCAGAAATTGCAAGGTACATGCAACACGGGAGTCTCAGTGTAGAAGCGGTTCCTTCACAACGAAAAATTGCTTCTCGGGGAAAGCTTTCGTTTGTTGACAATGCAGTGAACACTGCAACCGGAACCATTCAATTAAAGGGAATTTTCCCTAACGAAGATCGCGCGCTTTGGCCTGGTCAATTTGTGAATGTCAGATTGGTTCTTGCCAAGGCTCGAAACATTGTTCTTCCTTCCCAAGCCATTCAAACAGGCCAACAAGGACAATTTGTCTTTGTAGTTACGCCGGAGCTTGTTGTGGAAAGTCGAACGGTAACCACGGGAGAAACTCTTGGCAGTCTGACGGTCGTTACGGCCGGACTTCGCGCTGGAGAACAAGTCGTGACCGATGGGCAGCTTCGGTTGATTCCAGGAGCTAAAGTGGAGATTAGACACTCGTAAATTTTACGAGAGATTATGAATCCCGAACTTTTTATTCGCCGGCCCATCATGACAACTTTAGTCATGCTTGGAATTCTCTTTTTTGGCATGGTCGCATTCCGCCTTCTGCCGGTCAACGACCTTCCCAATGTCGATTACCCGACAATTCAGGTTTCCGCGGGGCTACCTGGGGCCAGTCCAGAGACGATGGCCTCCGCGGTGGCAACCCCCTTAGAAAAGCAATTTTCAACCATTGCTGGAATTGACTCGATGAATTCGACAAGTTCCCTCGGAAGCACACAGATCACACTTCAATTTACGTTAGACCGAAGCATTGACGGAGCGGCACAAGATGTACAAACCGCGATTGTTGCGGCGCAGAGGCAACTCCCCCCAGGGATGCCGACGCCTCCGACCTATCGAAAAGTCAATCCGGCCGATTCTCCGGTTTTGTATCTAACGCTGAGTTCTCCCACGCTTCCCCTTTACAAAGTGGATGATTATGCGGAATCCTTGCTTGCGCAGCGCATTTCCATGGTGAATGGCGTGGCGCAAGTTCAGGTGTATGGATCTCAGCAATACGCGGTAAGGGTCCAAATGGATCCCAATCTTCTTGCTGCTCGCGGGATCGGAATCGACCGGGTAGCCAGTACGATTGTGCAAGGGAACGTAAATCTTCCGACCGGAGTTCTCAATGGAGCCCACCAAGCCTACACGATTCAAACCACGGGTCAATTGATCAATGCAGCTGAATACCGACAGCTTGTGGTGGCTTATCGGGATGGATCTCCGGTTCGGCTCGAGGATCTCGGCCAAGTGATTGATGGTGTGCAGAATAATAAGGTGGCCAGTTGGTGGGAGAAAGATCGAGCGATTGTGTTAGCCATTCAGCGACAACCAGGGACCAATACGGTTGCCGTCGTCGACAGCATCAAAAAACTTCTCCCACGGTTGCAAACGCAAATTCCCCCTTCGGTGAAAATCAATGTGTTTTACGACCGCTCCCAATCGATTCGACAATCGGTTCAAGATGTGGAATTTACCCTTGTTTTGGCTGTCATTCTTGTCGTTTTCGTGATCTTTATTTTCTTAAGAAATCTTTCTGCCACCATTATTCCTAGCTTAGCTATCCCTTTGTCGATCATTGCCACCTTTGGGGTCATGCACTTTCTCCATTTTAGTTTAGACAATATTTCTTTGATGGCCCTGACCCTGTGCGTTGGGTTCATCGTTGACGATGCCGTGGTCATGCTTGAGAACATCATTCGTCACATGGAGCACGGGATGCCCGCACGTCAAGCAGCCATCGTAGGAGCGGGGCAAATTAAGTTTACGATCCTTTCCATGACCCTTTCTCTGGCCGCGGTGTTCATTCCAGTCTTATTCATGCCTGGTGTTGTAGGAAGAGTGCTCCACGAGTTTGCCGTGACCATCACGGTAGCCATTCTTGTTTCTGGTTTTGTTTCGTTGACCTTGACCCCGATGGCCGCCAGTTTGTTTCTGAGAAATCCAGGAGAAAATCAAGGACGCTTTTACAGAATCTCAGAAGCGATGTTCGAGAAAATGCTCGATCTTTATGAGCGAACCTTGAAGTGGGCACTTGCACATCCTTCGCTCATTCTTGGCACTTTTGTGTTAAGCTTAGTGCTTACAGGAATTTTCTTTTCGATCATCCCAACGGGCTTTATTCCAAGTGATGATACCGGGCGGTTTTATGTTTCCACCGAAGCATCACAAGATATTTCTTTTGATGACATGGTAAAACATCAGCAAGCTGTTGCAAAAATCGTGGGCCAAGACCCGAGTGTCGAGTCGTTTATTTCATCGGTGGGGGCCGGTGGGCCGAATTCCGTTCAAAATCAGGGAAGGATTACCGTGAGCTTAAAGCCGACATCTCAAAGACCCAATGTCGATTCGGTGATCCAGCGACTTCGTAAAAAACTAAGCACTGTCCCTGGAATGAAAGTCTACTTGCAAAATCCGCCGACGATTTCGATTGGAGGTCAGCAAACTCGAGCCCTTTATCAGTACACGCTGCAAGACACGGACCTAAGTGAGTTATACCACTATGTCCCAATCCTCACCGAGAAACTCCGAACGCTTCCCGGATTGCAGGATGTGAATTCTGACCTCCAAGTGGCAAGTCCGGAGCTTCGGATTGATATTGATCGGGATAAAGCCTCGGCCTTAGGGGTAAGCGCCCAGCAGGTTGAGGATGCGTTAGACAGTGCCTATGGCTTTCGCCAGATTTCCACAATCTATACTCCCACAAACGAGTATTGGGTGATCTTGGAGCTAGAGCCACAGTATCAAAAAGATCCGGATGCCCTTTCAATGCTGTATGTCACCTCTTCTCAGGGGACTCTGGTTCCACTGAGCGCTGTCACAAAAAAAATAACTCGTGGATTCATGCCTGCTTCCATCAATCACCTCGGACAATTTCCTTCGGCCACGGTCTCATTTAACTTAGAACCTGGGTTTGCCCTGAGTCAAGCGGTCTCAGAAATCAAGAACATGGAGCAAGGTCTCCATTTGCCCACTGGTTTAAGCACAAGCTTCACCGGGACAGCCCAAGCTTTCCAAGCTTCCTTGTCAGGTTTTGGCTGGCTCATTCTTGCGGCTATTCTTGTCATTTATTTGATTTTGGGAATCTTGTACGAAAGCTTTATTCACCCATTAACCATTCTGTCGGGTCTTCCATCCGCTGGTGTGGGGGCCTTGCTGACCCTTTTGATCTTTCGGACAGAGCTTAACCTGTATGGTTTTGTCGGCATTATTTTGCTTCTTGGCATTGTAAAGAAAAACGCGATCATGATGATCGATTTTGCTTTGGAAGCCGAGCAAGGAGGTAAGTCTCCTCGAGAAGCGATCTACGAAGGGTGTGTTCTCCGGTTTCGTCCCATCATGATGACCACGATGGCGGCACTCTTTGGAACCCTCCCGATTGCGTTAGGGTTCGGCGCAGGAGCGGAGTCTCGACGATCCTTAGGCCTTGCGGTTGTGGGAGGCTTAGTTCTGTCACAACTTCTTACCCTCTACATTACCCCGGTGATTTATGAAACGATGGAAGCGCTTAAACAACGGGTTTTTGGTGTGACCCAAGTCACAGCTTCCAAAGGGGCTAACATGGTAGAATGAACGTGAGGCATTAGGGGAGGGGAAAGAAATGAGACTTAGTCAGCTGTCAGGTTGGATGGGAAAACTCGGACTCATAGGGTCAGTTCTTGTAAGCTGCAGTTTTGCGGAAGCCAAAGGGATTGTTCGGTTATCACCGGCATTGAATACTGACCTGAAAGAGTTCCAAGTGGCGATTGTTATGGCGATTCTCTTAGGGGTTCTCAGTGTTATTCTGATCATGATTGGTGGGATCTTGGGGGAAGTTCTAGCCATCGCAGCAAGAGGTATTGCCTCGTTTCTTGGAATTAGACGAACTCTTCCCAAGAGGAAACAATTTGCAAATCCAAGTTCAACCAGCACAGAATCCCGCCAGTACATTCCCTAATTGCGATTTCGAAACAAAGGGCTTAAGGGCAGCTCCGGAAGGGAAAGCAGGCTTCCAACAGAATTGACACTGGACAGCACCAAAATCAAAATTGGAGGGAAAACTTTATGAATTGTAGCACGAATGGAATTTGGAAAAAGATAACTGTGGCCTTGATGTTAGGATTGTTCATGGTGGCGCCTCAGTTCTCGCAAGCTCATGAGCATACGATGAACATGAGCCAGCACAAAATGCCGGCGGCTTTCGAAAAGTTGAAGCAGCTTGTTGGAACGTGGACTGGAAGCGGAGTGATGCACGGTAAGCAAATGGATTACACGGTCACTTATGAATTGACCGCTGGCGGTTCCGCCGTGGTTGAACGTGAATTTGCAGGAACTCCACATGAAATGATGTCGGTCTTTTATCCGGAAGGAAACGGCGTCGTTGTAACTCATTATTGCATGCTCGGGAATCAGCCCCACATGGTTCTGACAAACAGCTCGGGGAATACCCTTACTTTTCAAATGCAGGGAAATTCTGGCATCGCATCAGCACAAGAACCTCATATGCACGGTCTCGCGTTAACATTTATCGATGCGGATCACATCAAGGCAACTTGGACCGCCTACGCAAAGGGTAAGAAAAGCGAGGTCACCGTTATGGACCTCACGAAGAAAAGTTAAGCAGAAAACGCGTTTAGAATAGAAAAGAATCCCGCGATTTATCACATCCGTGTGATCGCGGGACAAGCATCTTGGCGTCCCCGAAGGGGATGAATTCATCCTGAATTCAAATTAGCTTTCGAATGTCACAAGTTCGAAAGCTGATTTTTTTGGAATGAAATACCCCCAGTTTTTTTAAGAAGAGGCCGATATTAACGAAAAGGGAGAGTTTCCCCTTTAGCGCTCGTCGAAAGGAATCGGCCCATGGACATTGTTTCTTCCGCAGTTCAATTGTCGAGTCAACACCAGCTCTCGCAATCGGCATCAGAAAAGATATCGATTCGAGTCTTCATGGTCAATCCGCCTTCCCCCGGAGGACAGAATCCTCAAGTTCCGCCGGTGGAAAATTCTCCTTCAGTCCTCGGCGGACCAGATCCCTCGGAAACGGATATCCCTGGAGATACACAACTTTATGTGCTCAAGCTCATTATCGAGAAATTAACCGGCAAAAAAATAAAATTGTTTTCATCGAAAGATCTTCAACCGGATCCCCGGACGAATGTTCAAATTAACAACAGTTCGGTGAGCCCTCCTCCTCCAAGTATCGGGGCCACGGTTGATATTCAGCAAACACAGACGGAATCGGAGACGTCAGCGTTCTTTGCAAAAGGGGTGGTTAAAACTTCTGATGGGAAAGAAATTAACTTTAGTGCGCAAGTCGATTTAACGCGTTCTGAAAGCACTCAGCAGAACTTCCGATTGCGTTACGGAGCGGCACAGCAACAAAAAGATCCTTTGGTGATCAATTATGGAACGTCTTCGGCACAAGTCACAAACAACAGGTTTCTCTTTGACCTTAACTCGGATGGGAATCCGGTCCCGATTCCCGTTCTTGGGGATGGGAGCGGATACCTCGTGTTAGACAAAAGTGGCAGTGGGAAGATTGATAACGGAACAGAGCTTTTCGGCCCGGCAACAGGCGACGGTTTTGCAGAACTTCAAAAATTGGACGCCAACGGAAACGGTTGGATCGATCAACAAGATCCGGCCTATTCACAGCTTCGGATTTGGACCAAGGACAGTAACGGAAATGATCAGCTATCCACCCTAAAGGAAAAGGGGATCGATGCAATTTATCTTGGTAAAGTCTCGACCCCATTTGATCTGAAGACTGATTCACAAAGCTCGAATGGGCAACTTGAAGCCACCGGTGTTTTTCTAAATCAAGACGGCCAAGCGGGAATCGTGCAACAAATCGATTTCCGTGTCTGAATCTAAGACCCTCAAGATGTCATAAAGCGTCTTTCCCCTTCTTTCTTGGCAGGTTTGAGCGCGGTTCTGGCTAACTAGCTGTTATTAAAGAGTCCCGCGGTTTATCTCATCGTGCGACCGCTGGATGAATACTAAAATGAGAGGAGTCCCGCGATTTATCACATCCGTGTGATCGCGGGATGAATTTATCCTAAATTCAGAAGAGATTCCAATCAGCAAGCCAACCGCTTTTGCGGTGAAGCTTCATTTGGGGTGCGGGCTTAACGCCCAAAAAGGCTGGGTCAACGTTGATGGCTCTTGGGGAGTTCTTTTGGCCAAGTATCAATTTCTTCGAAGGATTCTCAGAATGTTACGCATTTTCCCTGAGCAATCCGTAAGCATTCCTTGGGATCCCTCCATTGTTTTCCACGACCTTCGAAAGAAATTGCCCTTTGCTTCAGCATCTGTGGGTATGATTTATTGTGCTCACACCCTTGAACACCTTTACCTTGATCAGGCGAGGCGATTACTTGAAGATTGCTTTCGCGTGCTTGCACCTGGGGGAATATTAAGGATGGTGGTTCCTGATCTCAAAGCCATGGCACTGAACTATGTGGCTCCAGGTCCGCGAGATGGCTCCACGGGTGCAAAGGTCATGCCCGCGGATGTTTTTGTTGAAGGGCTTTTGTTGAGAGCCCCTTCCCTCCCTGGAAGGACATTTCTTCACAGACTTTACTATGCGTTCAATGATTTTCAATCGCACAAATGGATGTATGATGCTGATTCCTTGCGAAGTCAATTTGAACTTGCAGGTTTTATGAAAGTTCAGTCAATGCCTTATCGGGAGAGCAAAATTGACGATATCGACAAGGTGGAGCAAGAAGGCCGCCACTTGGACGGACCTGAAATTTACATTGAAGGGGTTAAGCCCTTTTAATGAATTCCAATATATTGTATATCCGGTCGTAGATGATACTATATATAGTATCAAGAAATTTATTTCTTTATTGCATAATCCCAACAAATTTGGGTATAATACAACAAAAGGGGGGAGCCCTATGTGTAAACGGTTTTCCAGTTTGTTCACATTTTTAGCGATTCTTTCTCTAACAGTATCTCTTGTCTTCGCTTCGCCGACAATCTCGACCAAGCCACTTCCACCTTCGGTCATTCTACCAAATTCGCTGCCGAACTCAGTAGCCAGACCAGAACGTCTTCCACTCCCAGTCAACAATAAAGTGCCACGCCACAAAGTACCCATTCACCGCAGTTTTCAAACCTATTAGACAGTTATATAGGAATCCAGCCGTATAACCACGTCCATGTGACGGATGAATGATTTCATCCTGAAATCACGTGGATGCCGGTTTTGTCCACGCGGATCTTCTTTTTCTGTTCCAATGAGCGAATAGCTCGGGTAACGGTTTCGCGTGCGGTGCCAATCATTTCGGCTAATTCCTGGTGAGTCGTGGTGATGGGATCTTGATTCCGATAGAGTTCGGAGATTTTCTTGAGCACTCGACCTTGCACGTCCTGAAACGAGAGCGAATGAACTTGCTCTGTTAAGCGCCTCACCATGAGACTCGTGGCTTTCAAGATTGCCGATGCCCCTTCTGGGTTTTCTCTTAAGAATTGATGGAAGGCTGCTTTGTCCAAGGTGTAGAGGGTCGAAGGCTCCAAGGTAATTGCTGAGGCCGAACGGGGCAGGTTATCGAGAAGTGACAGCTCTCCAAAATAGTCATAAGGTTTGAGCAGGTTTAAGGTGGCTTCACGCCCGTCAGCATTGCTTAGGAAAATCTTGACCGTCCCTTTCCCAACGATGAAGAGCTCTTTCCCGGGGTCTCCTTCCTGAATGAGCAGGGTGCCCCGTTTTGCTCCGAAGGTTTTAAACTTGAGGAATAGCTTCGTGAGTCTTGCTTCCGAAAGTTCGGAAAAGATCGGGATGACCTTCAGGTCTTTGGAGTCCACCCAACAAAAATTCGCGCTTTTATCCTGGATTACTTCTCGAATCTTGCCTTAACTTGTATTGAGGTCACGTTAATTTTCTCTTTATGGACTTTGGGTAAGAAAGGGTGTAAGCTAACAGTTAAGATGGAGTGCAAAGTCGTCATTCGACAACTGGAAACCGAGCTTACCTTGGTAGAAGTTTCAGGGGAAATGGATGCCTACACGGCTCCTGCATTTAAGGAGACCCTAGTCCGACTGATCATTCGAGGGTATCATTGGGTTGTCATCAATTTTGAGGAACTCGATTTTATCGACAGCAGTGGGCTTCGTGTTCTTCTCGATCTGCATGCAGACGTCACCAAAAAAAAGGGGAGTCTTTCCCTTGTGGTCACCAAACATCACCTGAAGAAAATTTTCAAAATCACTGGATTGATGAGTCCACTGCAGGTCTTCGACCAAGTTGAAGAAGCGCTAGAAAACCTCAGGGCCCAGCAAGTGAAACAGGATGATCTCGAGTTGGCAATATAAAAAACCACTTTTTCTCCGATACGAAGAAAAAGTGGTTAAAGGGGTTGGTTAGTGCTGAGAGTTAATTATTTAAAAGCCGAACTTGACTGGCTCTTACAAGCCGAGCAACTTCGGAAACATTGGAGCTCGTGGGTCGATAGATACGTTTAGCGGATTGGGTCAATAACAAAGAGCCGAGAAAGAAAACGCTAAAAGTAATCGCAACCCACCAGGCAATTTTCCCCGTTGTCCAACCCTTGCGGAAAGCTTCCATACTTGTCGCCCCCCTATCAATAAAGTAAGAAACACCGAAAATAGGCCTTACTTTTAGAAAGTTGGATTCCCATACCGAATCTAAGTGAAGGATTTACACGTCACTTTTTCTTCTTCCTGCTCAAAGTGTATGGGGTTTATTCTGATTTTAGGATAAAATCATCCAGCGGTCACACGGATGTGATAAACCGCTGGATTCCTCTAAAGGAGAATGATAACAGGGCTAAGTAATTGACTTAACAGAATGGATGAACGTAAAGCAGCGGAACAATCTTTGGAAAACTCCGATCTTTGGCTTGGAAAAATTTTTCAGGCCCAAGCCGATGCGGTTATCATTGTAAACTTGGAAAGAAAGATCGTTAATCTGAACCAAGCGGCTGAACGAATGCTGGGGTATTCGCTTAAGGAAATCATCGATTTGCCTCGGCAGATTTTTCACGTCGATGAAGAGCACCATGCCCGATTTTCTGAATACTTGGACGAGGCTTTCCAGAAAGGGGGAGCTTTTCAAACGGAGTTTGAGTTCAAGCGCAAAGATGGGACCACGTTTCCTCTTGAAATTACCTTCTCTCCTTTGATCGCCAATCAAGGGAAGTTTTTGGGTTTGGTTGGGGTTGCGCGGGATATCACCTATCGAAAACAGGTGGAGAAAGAACTGCGGGAGAGCAACCGAAGGCTGGAAGTCGCACTCTCGGAGCTTCAAACCACACAGCAACAAGTGATTCAACAAGAAAGGCTGAGGGCGATTGGGACCATGGCCAGCGGGATTGCCCATGATTTTAACAACGAGCTCTTTGCCATTCTGGGTTACACGGAGTTATTGCTCGACAATCCTGAAACCTTAAAAGACATCGAACGCGTTACGAAAACACTCAAAGAAATCAATGTGGTCGCTCAAGGAGCCGCCAAAGTCGTTGGGCGCTTGCGTGAATTCTATCGCCACCGCGAAGCGGGTGAGGTGTTTCAGCCACTCGATATTCATCCGCTCATCGAACAAGCCATTTCCCTCACACAACCGAAATGGAAAGATCAGGCTCTCGCCGATGGCGTTACGGTTAATGTCATGCATGAAGTGGCTGATGTCCCGCGATTCTTGGGCAGCGAAAGCGAACTCAGGGAACTTTTGACCAACCTCATCATGAATGGGGTAGATGCCATGCCTGGTGGAGGGACCTTAAGCATTCGGTCCATGCAGAAAGAGGATAAAGTCATTCTTGAAGTGTCCGACACAGGGACAGGAATGAGCGAAGAGGTGCGTCGTCGCTGTTTTGAGCCGTTTTTTTCGACCAAAGGGGAAAGAGGAACCGGACTTGGGTTGGCCATGGTTTATGGGATCATCAAACGCCACAATGGAACCATCGAGATTGAAAGTGAACTTGGGAAAGGAACGACTTTTAGGGTGATCTTGCCCCTCCAAAAGGAAACCACTTCTACCGTTCAGGGGGAGGCTGTGGTTAAACGAACCATTCAAGGACCTTTCCGAATCATGGTGGTGGAGGATGAGCCCCGAGTGCGCGACATCATGACTCAGTATTTGACAGAAGATGGGCATACCGTTACCGCTGCCACGAATGGCCGTGAGGCTTTGGAAAAATTTCGCCCGAATACTTTTGATTTGATTATCACCGACAAAGCCATGCCCGAAATGAATGGGGATAAGCTGGCCAGCATCATCAAGCAACTGGAACCCAGGCGTCCTATCATTCTCGTTTCTGGATTTGGAGACATGATGGGGACCGCTGGGGAGCTACCCAAAGATGTCGACCTTGTGCTCAGCAAGCCGACCACATTAACCCAGCTCCGCGCCGCAATCGCCAAGGTCACAGGAACATAATTTCGGATGCTCGAATATTTTTGAGATGAGTTTAGAGGACGGGAGAAGCCGTGCCAGATTCTAAGCAGCGAAGTATCTCGGAACGCCATCTCGGGGAGATGGTTCAGCTTGAATCGGAAGCGCAAAAGCTTCTGCTTGAGCCGAAATCTTCCCATCGGATCCTGATCATCGATGACGATAAAAGAGCCCGCGGGATTCTAGGCGAATTCTTAAGCGCCAAGGGTTACCAGATTTTGACCGCTGGGAATGGGGAAGAGGGGCTCATTGTTCTTCGAAGCGCAAAAGTTGATCTTGCGCTTCTTGATTATGGGCTTCCAGACATGGACGGCCTAACCTTGCTGGCTGAAATCCGAAAAGATGATGAGTCAACCAAGATCATCATGATTACGGGAAATGATACCATGGAAGTGGTCGCTAAAGCAGCGGGTGCTGGAATTTCTGCTTATCTCGTGAAGCCCTTTAAGTTGGACGTACTCTTAAAGCGCGTGGAACAGGCCCTCGGGTGATTTCAGGATGAAATCACCCGAGGGTCACAGGATGTGAAAAACCGCTGGACACCTCGCCTACTTAGCCGTTGTGGCCTTCAAGGGCTTGTGAACAAACCGTTTGGCTTTCGGCCCTGAATACAGGGAGACCGTTTGACCGTTTCCGACAATCTTGTACTTGTAGGTGACAAGCCCATCTAGACCTACAGGCCCTCTTGGATGGAGTTTTCCGGTGCTGATGCCGACCTCGGCTCCAAACCCATACCGAAATCCATCCGCAAATCGAGTTGAAACATTCCAGTAAACCCCAGCAGATTCGACTTCCGCAAAAAACCGATCGAATGTTTTTTCGTTCTTGGTTACAATGGCTTCGGTGTGGTGAGATCCATACGTGTTGATGTGGGCAATCGCTTCATCCAAGTCGTTCACCATCTTGATCGAAACAATGAGATCCCCGTACTCCGTTTTCCAATCCTCTTCAACGGCTTTGGGTGTTCCGTTTAATTTCAGGTGACGAATCATCTCTTCGTCGCATCGCGATTCTACGCCGTGCGCTTTAAGTTCTGAAAGAAGCATCGGAACAAATTGAGCAGCCGACTGCCGGTGAATCAAAATCGTTTCGACCGCATTACACGCCGACGGGTATTGCACTTTTGAATCGACGCAAACGTCAAGCGCTTTCTTGAGGTCGGCCGCTTCATCCACGTACACATGGCAAATGCCATCGGCATGTCCAAGAACCGGAATGGATGTGTTTTGCTGAATGAAGCGGACCAACGCATTTGAACCTCGAGGAATGATAAGATCCACATAACGATCGGCCTTCAGGAGATCCTTCACCTCTTCGCGCGTTTCGAGTAGGGCCAGGGCTTCGCTTGGAACTCCCCCTTCAATCGCGGCTTCATGAAGAATTGTAAAGAGCGCACGATTGGAATGTTCCGCTTCTTTCCCCCCTTTAAGAATAACCGCGTTGCTGCTTTTTAAGCAAAGGGATGCAATTTGGGTAAGCGCATCAGGTCGAGCTTCGAAAATGACCCCAACAACCCCAAGCGGACAAGTGACTCGATAAAGCTCAAGCCCTTCGTCCATTTCGGTAGCCAAGGTGATCTTGCCGACCGGATCGTCAAGGGATGCAACCTGTTCAATTCCGGCCATGATGTCTTTCAGTTTGGCTTCATCAAGTTTGAGTCGATGGTAGAGCGACTCCGCCATCTTCCCTTGTTCGACTTCCGTTTTCGCAGCAGCGAGATCTTTCTTGTTGGCTGTCAGGATCGCTTCTTGATGGAGCGCGATCCGCTTGGCCATGGACAGGAGGATCTGATTTTTTTCCTGTGTCGACAAGCGGAGAAGTGGTCCGAGAGCCTCTTTAGCCTTCTTGGCTATTTCGATTACGGTCCCCATGGGGTGCGTCTCCTAGGATGGCAATGTTTTCGCGTTTAATGAGTGCGTCGTAGTTTCGATTTTCGATCAGTTCGTCAATTTTTTCCGAGTGCTTGCCGGAGATCTTTCGCGCTTCAGTACTGGAATAATTGACGATTCCACGTGCAAACTCCTGCTCGTTTTCATCCAAGATGCTCACCACATCCCCCCGCTCGAACTGGCCACGGACATCGAGGACCCCCACCGGAAGCAAGCTTGCTTGTTTTTCAAGCAACGCACGTTGGGCCCCGGCATTCACCACAAGTGCGGCGGTAACCGTGGTTGCGTAAGCAATCCAGCGGCGTTTTCCGGGAAGGCTTGGTTCTGGCATAAAGAACGACCCAAGATCTTCTCCAGCGATCACCCGCTCAACGATCCCGGGGAGTTTGCCATTGGCCATCACCACCGCACATCCGGAATGGGTGGCAATCGAAGCGGCTTCAAGCTTTGTTTTCATTCCGCCACGTCCCACCTTCGAGCGATCCGAACGGGCGAGTTTCTCGATGTCTGGGGTAATCCTTTCTACAAAGGTCACGAGCTCATTTCCCGAATACAATCCATCGACATCGGTGAGCGTGATGAGAAGATCGGCTTCAATTTTGCTGGCGACTAAGGCGGACAGTTTGTCGTTGTCGCCAAAGTTAACTCGCCGATAAGAAGTGGGATCCAACACTTCAAGCTCTTCGGTCGACACCGTGTCGTTCTCATTGATCACCGGAATCACTCCGAGCTCGAGAAGTTTGATAAGGGTTCCACGCAGATTCAAGTAGCGTTTGCGGTTGGAGAAATCTTCTTCCGTGAGGAGAACTTGTGCGGTAATTAACCCGAGCTTTTCAAAGGCATCGGACCAGAGAGACATGAGCCTGCTTTGCCCTACAGCCGCACACGCTTGTTTCACCTGAACCAGTTCTTCTTTTTGAGTAATGCCAAGCCGTAGGGCTCCAAAGCCGATCGCTCCAGAGGAGACGAGAAGCACTTCTCTCTTGTCAGTTTTTAATTTGGCGACCGATTGAATAAACGAATGGAATCGGGTAAGCGCAACTCCTCCGTTGTCATCCATGAGTGCCGAGGTGCCAAGTTTAATCACCACGCGCTTGGCTTGCGCACCAATCTCCGAACGCTTCGTAATAAAAACTGGTTCACTCATGGATGGCCAAACTCCCCTTAAACCCTGTTAGGATAAGCCTGGCTGAGACTTCGTGGAATTCGATCCACCTTCCTGGCTTGGATCTGAGGTTACATGTTAGCGAAACAAGTCAGGGAATCAAACGGAGTCTTTTCAACGCGCGATTCTGGGATTGACGTACAGCTTCGCGGCTGATCTCCAAATCGCGTGCAATGGCCGCCTGCCTTTTTGGCGCCTCACCGTTTAAACCGAAGCGATGCGTCAGCACCTCTCGCTCGCGCGGAGCGAGCGCTTCCTCGCCATCAGCCATGC
>Ga0207095_10179_pt1 | contig 19416 bp, 14 predicted proteins | sample Alteio_BWMinHeat_88_FD_153529 | JGI IMG/M metagenome (GOLD analysis project Ga0207095, IMG submission 153529) | Enriched cells from forest soil in Barre Woods Harvard Forest LTER site, Petersham, Massachusetts, United States -... | ecosystem: Environmental > Terrestrial > Soil > Temperate forest >... | reverse complement strand
CGCGGTAATGCCAGCACGTCCGATTTTTCGCAGCAGGCGCTGCGAGACACAGTAGACGCTGCATACAATATTGCGCGTTTTACGTCAGCGGACGATTGCGCAGGCCTTCCCGACGAAGACGCGCTGGAAATGCACCCTCGCGATTTTAAACTCTGTTATCCGTGGACAATCTCCGCAGAGGAAGCAGTCGACCTCGCAAAGCGGGCAGAAGCGGCCGCATTTGCCGTCGACAAACGCATTACCAATAGCGAAGGTGCTGGTGTGTATGCGCAGCAATCACATTTCGTCGCGGCCAATTCGCGCGGCTTCATCGGCGGCTATCCCTATTCGCGCCACACGATTTCTGCGGCGCCTATCGCCGGCAAGGGTGCGAACATGCAGCGCGACGACTGGTATACGTCGATGCGCGATCCAAAAAAATTGGCGAAGCCGGAGGCGGTCGGCGCATATGCAGCGAAACGTGCATTGGCTCGATTGAATGCACGCAAGCTCGATACGCGCAAATGCCCGGTATTGTTTGAGGCGCCGCTTGCAGCGGGTCTGCTCGGCTCATTCGTACAAGCTGTGTCGGGCGGTGCGTTGTATCGCAAGTCGACATTTTTGCTCGACTCGCTGGGCAAGACCGTATTCCCGTCGCATATTCAGGTGGTCGAAGATCCGCACGTGGTCGGCGCAGTGGGTTCGGCTCCATTTGATGAAGAAGGTGTCAAGACGAGCCGACGCGAGGTAGTGAAAGACGGCGTAGTGCAGGGTTATTTCCTTTCTACTTATTCGGCGCGCAAGCTGGGTATGAAAACTACCGGTAACGCCGGTGGATCGCATAACCTGCAGCTGACATCTTCGTTGACCAAGCCGACCGACAACTTCAATGCGATGCTGAAGAAGCTGGGGACGGGATTGCTGGTCACCGAATTGATGGGGCAGGGCGTCAACTATGTCACCGGCGATTACTCGCGCGGCGCTTCCGGATACTGGGTCGAGAATGGCGCAATACAGTATCCGGTAGAAGAAATCACGATTGCCGGAAACATGAAAGATATTTTCGCGCAGATCGTGGCTGTTGGTGCCGATACGCTCTTGCGCGGTACCAAGCAAACAGGCTCGATCTTGATAGAAACAATGACGGTAGCCGGCGGCTGAAAAGGCAAGACACAGAAGGTTGTGTAGACCCATGGCGTTTGCGCTGTGGGTTTTTTATTGCGCCAACCAGACGAGATCCATACAATTGGTGCCAACTTGACTGCCACGTTTTGTCATGACATCCGAATTCAACCGCACTGACAGGAGAAATAATGGAACGTCGTTCTTTCATTAAAAAAGCAAGCCTCGGCGCCGCTGCGGGAGTGATCGCCGCCCCCGCATTGGCGGATGTTTCGCCGACGATTAACTGGCGTTTGGCATCAAGCTTTCCAAAATCGCTCGACACAATTTACGGTGCAGCAGAAACGCTGACCAAACGCGTTTCGGAACTAACATCCGGCAAGTTCAATATACGACCCTACGCGGGCAATGCACTGGTGCCGCCGCTACAGGTGATGGATGCGGTACAAGCCGGCACGGTGGAAATGGGACACAGTGCGTCTTATTATTATTTCGGTAAAGATCCAACATTCGCGTTTGACTGCGCAGTTCCTTTCGGCCTTACGTCGCGCCAACAAACCGCTTGGTTTGACCAAGGTGGGGGCAGAGAGTTGATGCGCGATTTTTTCAAGGACTACGGCATCATTAATTTTATGGGCGGTAATACCGGAGTGCAGATGGGCGGCTGGTTTCGTAAGGAAATTAAAACCGTCAAGGATCTGGATGGCGTCAAAATGCGCATAGGCGGCTTCGCAGGACGCGTTATGCAGCGGCTCGGCGTGGTACCGCAACAAATTGCCGGCTCCGACATTTATCCCGCTCTGGAAAAAGGCACTATAGATGCAGCAGAATGGGTCGGGCCTTATGACGATGAGAAGCTGAGTTTCTACAAAGTCGCGCCGTATTATTATTCACCAGGCTGGTGGGAGGCAGGTCCGCAATTGTCGTTTTATGTCGGCATCAAGGAATGGGAAAAACTCCCCAAGGATTATCAAGCGGCGCTGGAAGTAGCAACCTACGAAGCGCATGTGGTCATGCAAGCCCAATACGACGCACGCAACCCCGCTGCGCTTGCGCGCTTATTGAAGAATAAAGTGAAACTCCGCAGCTTTTCCAAGGAAATCATGGACGCCAGCTACAAAGCCGCGACCGATGTGATGGAGGAAGAATCGAAGAACAACGCCAAGTTCAAGAAAATTTACGAGCCTTGGAAGCGCTTCCGCCAAGACCAGAATCAATGGGCGTCGGTCGCGGAAGCAACGATGCAGAATTACCTGATCAGCATGGGCAGAAAATAGCGGGTCGTGGATGCGGTCGGGAGATCGCCGGTTCTGGTTTGCCTCGACTACATGAAAAAAAGGGATACCAACGAAAGTTCGGATCCCTTTTTTAGTTAGGTATGAGGACTTGTGTGGGCGCCAAAAACGCGGCGATAAAACCCCTGCAAATTTCGGAGTTTGGGTTATGCCAATGCCTCCTATTTTTTCTCTGTATCGCTAGAGAAATTCAGTTGAGGCGAGTCTGGCGACGAGTCAGATTTCTCTCCCTCGGTCGAAAAATTTAATGGCGGCGCGTCGCCATTCGCCTTTTCACCCTGGTCCTGATCCATAGAGGACGGGTCAATCTTGAGTTGAATTTGTTCCTTCATGTCGACTTTTGATCCGACCGATACAAAACCCGGGAACGCGATAATCAGGCAGACCATGATGACCTGTATTACCACGAAGGGAACCGCACCCCAATAAATGTCCGAAGTTTTTACTTCCTTCGGTGCGACGGAACGCAGGTAGAACAGCGCGAAGCCAAATGGGGGGTGCATGAATGAGGTCTGCATGTTGACCCCCAGCAGTACACCGAACCAGATCAGGTCAATCCCCAGTTTATCGGCGACGGGACCGACCAGCGGCACGAGTATGAACGCAAGTTCAAAAAAATCCAGGAAGAACGCAAGCAGGAAAAACAGGATGTTAACGACTATCAGGAAGCCGACGTTGCCGCCGGGGAGGGATGACAACAGGTGCTCGACCCAAACGTCGCCGTTGACTCCACGGAAAATCAGCGAGAACACTGTTGACCCGATCAGGATGAACATTACGAAGCACGACAGTCGCGTGGTCGAATTCATCGCCTGCTTGAGTAGGTCCCATGAAAGCCGCCGATTCATCAACGCAAGTATGAGTGCGCCGGTTGCACCCATGCCGCCACCCTCTGTGGGCGTCGCGATGCCGATAAAGATCGTGCCAAGGACGAGGAAAATAAGTGCCAGTGGAGGAATCAATACGAATACGATCTTCTCAGCCATGCGGGACAGCAATCCAAGCTTCATGCGGCGATTGATCAGCGCCAACAGGAATGCACCGATGACACCGACCGACGCTGCAAAAATACCGATTTCGCCCGATGTCGCTGCAGGGTGGATTTTGGTGGCGATGTTTGCGACCACGAATGATGCAAGTACGCTTCCGACTATGAGTACCAGCAGCGAAACAACGCCGCTATCTCCATTAGCCTCGCGCAGGTTGCGTGCTTCCGGTGGCAATGCAGGTACCCATTTGGGTTTGAAGATCGATACCACTAACACGTAGACTGCGTACATCGCAGTTAGTGTCAATCCCGGAATGAATGCCGCTTGGTACATGTCGCCTACTGAACGGCCCAATTGATCTGCCATGACGATCAGGACGAGCGACGGCGGAATGATTTGCGCCAGAGTCCCTGATGCGGCAATGACACCCGATGCCAGTCGCTTGTCGTAACCGTAGCGTAGCATGACAGGCAACGAGATCAGGCCCATGGAGATGACCGACGCGGCGACTACGCCAGTAGTTGCTGCCAATAGTGCGCCGACAAAAATCACAGCATAGGCGATACCGCCGCGCATGGGGCCGAATAGCTGCCCGATTGTATCGAGCAGATCCTCCGCCATTCCGGAGCGTTCCAATATCAAACCCATGAACGTGAAAAATGGAATCGCCAGCAATGTATCGTTGCCCATGATGCCGAAGATCCGGTTTGGCAATGCTTGCAGCAGTTCCGGCTTCAGCAGCCCGAATTCAATCCCGAGGACGGCAAAAAACAAGCCATTGGCGGCAAGCGAAAACGCTACCGGAAAACCCGACAGCAAAAATACGACAAGCGCGCAAAACATGATCGGCGCCATGTTCGCGATGATGAACTCGGTCATTACTTTTTCCCCTGGCCGATCATATGAGTTTGTTGGCCGCTTTAATCGCCTGGATTTCTTCTTCCGGCGTGGCGACATGCTTTTCAAACACGCTTGCATCCACTTTACCCATCAGGTAGCCGACTCGCTTGATGGCTTCAGAGATGCCCTGCAGGCTTAACAGAAAGAATCCCGCAGGAATCAATACCCTCGCCGGCCATACGATCAGGCCACCTGCATTGGGCGACATCTCGTGGCCGCGAAATGAAAGTATTGCGTAAGGAAGTGCGTAGTACAAAATGATCAAGGTCATCGGTAGCAGGAAAAAAAGGAATCCGAATAAATCCATCCAGACCTGGGTGCGTTTCGAAAATCTTCCTGCGATCACATCTATTCGCACGTGCTCGTTGCGGCGTAAGGTATATGACGATCCCAGCAGGAACATCGCGGAATATAAATACCACTGGATCTCAAGCCATGCGTTGGAACTTATGTTGAAGATGTAACGGATCAGCGCATTGCCGCTGCAGATCAACACTGCGGCGAGTAGCGTCCAACTGACAGCAAGGCCGATTTTTTCGTTGGCCGCGTCTATGAATCTTGATAGCACGAGTAAGAAAGACATTGTCGTAGTTTCCAAGCTGTTTGAATATTCGCGCCTGTTCTGGCCGCGTAATAGGTGGTTTTTTTCCCCTTCCCGTTGCAGGGGGAGGGTGGGGCAAGGGTGATGCGGTCAAATCAATCACATCAGGTTGTCCGATCTCCCTACCCCCATCCTAACCTTCCCCCTGAAAGGGGGACGGGACTTACAACCAAGCCGCGAATCCAGCCGCGAATCAAGGCGCAATACTCACTAGTTTGCCAGTGCATCGCAAAGGTGTAGAGATACTCGTGCAGCAGGAACCGCACGTGCGACTAAAATCAGCCAAGCAGCGAACGGACGCGTGCAATGGCGGCGCGTACCTGCACGGGTGCGGTTCCGCCAACATGATTACGTGCCGCGACCGATCCTTCCAATGTCAACACGGTGAATATATCGGCTTCTATGAGTGAAGAAAACTCTTTGAGTTCATCCAGCGTCAGGTCGCTCAAGTCACATCCGCGATCAACGCACGTACGCACGGCATGGGCGACTGCCTCGTGCGCATCACGAAACGGCAGGCCTTTTTTGACGAGGTAATCCGCAAGGTCGGTCGCCGTGGCATATCCTTGCAGCGCTGCGGCGCGCATTGCCTCCGGCTTGACCGAAATACCGCGTGACATGTCGGCGAAGATGCGCAGGGTATCGGTGACGGTATCGACGGTATCGAACAGAGGTTCCTTGTCTTCCTGATTGTCCTTGTTGTAGGCCAGTGGCTGACCCTTCATCAGCGTCAGCAAGCCGATCAGGTGGCCATTAACGCGTCCTGTCTTGCCGCGCGCAAGTTCTGGCACGTCCGGATTTTTCTTTTGCGGCATGATCGAGGATCCGGTGCAGAAACGGTCTGCAAGATCGATGAAGCCGACGCGCGGACTCATCCAGATCACCAACTCCTCGGACATGCGCGACACGTGCGTCATGATCAGCGCCGCGGCGGCACAAAATTCGATTGCAAAGTCACGGTCGGAAACCGCATCCAGCGAGTTGTGGCAAACGTCATCGAACCCTAGTGTTTTTGCGACGCGTTCACGATCGATCGGGAAGGTCGTGCCGGCCAGCGCAGCGGCGCCTAGCGGCAGGCGATTGACGCGCTTGCGACAATCCGCCATGCGTTCGGCGTCGCGACCAAACATTTCGACATAGGCCAGCATGTGGTGGCCGAAAGTAATCGGTTGTGCCACTTGCATATGCGTGAAGCCAGGGAGGATAGTCTCTGCATGCTCTTCTGCCAGATCGACCAGGGCAAGGCGCAGGTCGTGCAACAATGCGCTGATGTCATCAATCGCCGAACGCAAATACAGCCGGATGTCCGTCGCGACCTGATCGTTGCGCGAGCGGCCGGTATGAAGGCGTTTGCCGGCGTCACCGACCAGCTCGGTCAGGCGTTTTTCGATATTCAGATGCACGTCTTCAAGATCGAGCAGCCATTCGAACTTGCCGGCGGCGATTTCCGATTGGATCTGTTCCATGCCACGCCGAATTTCCGCAAAATCGGTTTTGCTGATGATGCCCTGGTGCGCGAGCATTTCAGCATGTGCGAGCGAGCCCTGGATGTCGAATTCGGCCAATCTCTTGTCGAAAAAGACCGACGCAGTGTAGCGTTTTACCAAATCGGAGACTGGTTCTGAGAAGCGGGCCGACCAGGCCTCGCCTTTTTTGGAGAATTGTGCTGTCATAATGGAACTCGGGCCTCAATGAATAGCATGATTATAAAACAAGCGCCCACTACTCCTGATAAGTGTTTTCCTAATGCCGCCATTGCAGCCATTAACTGACGCACCCAAAGCTCCGGCCGAGATCGTGATCCCGGATTGTTGCAATATTGGCGTAATGTTTCGCGCGCTGCTCGTCGTTAATGGCGTCGTGTTGTTCACGTGCGTACTGCACAGCACAGGATACAGGGCCGGATTGTCAGCATTTGTCGAGGCGTCTATTCTGGTGGAGTTGGCGTCCCTATTGTCATTGATGGCCTTATGCGGCCTGCGTCGAATCATTCGTACTATCCCTCCATGGGGCCAAAGGCTCGCTTGCGGCCTCGTGCCCGGGGCAATTACTTCGCTTTGCATCCGGCTTATATTGTCCAATGACCTGCTCGTGGATAGCTTTAGCGGATTGACGCCATTTGAAGGAATGCTGACTGCCGCATCGTTCGGCTTTGTGCTGCAGCATTATTTTGAACTGCGTACGCGTGCGTTTTCACCTGCATTGGCCGAGGCCCGATTGCAGGCATTGCAGGCCAGGATACGCCCCCATTTTCTTTTTAACAGCTTGAACGCGGTGCTGTCGTTGATTCGCACCGAGCCGCTACGCGCGGAAGAAACGCTGGAAGACTTGGCCGACCTGTTTCGCGTTCTGATGCGCGATGCGCGCGACATCAGCACGTTGGACGACGAGATCCGCCTGTGCAAGCAGTATTTGGCGATTGAAAAGGTCCGCCTCGGCGATCGCCTGCAAGTGCAGTGGAATACTGAAAACATGACTGAGGATGTGATGCGAAAAGCGCAGATTCCTGCGTTACTGTTGCAGCCGCTGCTGGAAAATGCGGTGCATTACGGCGTCGAGCGTGCGCGCGAGCCGGTTTTGATCAAGGTGAGTGTAAGCCGTTCGATTGACCGCATCGAAATTGTTGTGATCAATCCCGTCGCGGCTCCGACAGAAAATGCGATTGCGATATCAGGAAACCAGATGGCGTTGGCCAATATCCGTGAGCGGCTTGCTCTGCTCTATGACGTTGAAGCGCAACTGACGACGGTAAATGCGCACGGATTTTTTGAAGTACGCATGCGTTTCCCCTACGTGAGGGCTGAGTGATGATTCCCAAAATTTTTATCGTGGATGACGAGGCACCGGCACGGATCCGCCTGAAGACTTTATTGTCGGATATTGCTGCAGATTGTCCGCACGAGCTGGTGGGCGAGGCCGATGACGCGCAAGCCGCCCTTGATGGCATCGCGAAATTGAATCCGGACATCGTCTTGCTGGACGTGCAGATGCCTGCGACGACAGGGATTGAACTTGCTGAACGTTTGCCGAAAAATGCAACGGGAAGTCCGGCGGTGATCTTCGTGACCGCCTACGATCAGTTCGCATTCAAGGCGTTTGAGGTACATGCACTCGACTATCTGTTGAAGCCTGTGCGCGCAGCCCGTCTGCAGGAGGCGATTCAACGCGTGAAGGATATGCGGTCAGTGGAGGCCGTCAGTCCCGTATTGGCATCCTCGCAATCGACGCGGAAACACTTTTCAATTCAGGAGCGCGACCGCGTATTGCTTGTGCCGGTCACTGATGTGTTGTATCTGAAGGCAGAATTGAAATACGTCACGCTGCGGACAAAGACGCGCGAGTATCTACTTGAGGAATCGCTGTTATCGATCGAACAGGAGTTATCGACGATATTTGTGAGGGTGCACCGCAATGCGTTGGTTGCGCGGAATGCGATCGTTGGTGTCGAGCGTGCCGCTAATCCGGTTGATTCCGAAAGTGAAACAGACAAAGGGCAGGAGTCGTGGCAGGTTTTATTGCGTGATGTAGACGAGCGGCTGCCGATTTCGCGTCGGCAATGGGCTATTGTTAAGGCGTTGGTTCGGTAAATTTTTTTTGCTGGCCACTCGTACGGCATGTACTTGATTTGTCGTCCCTGCGAACAGGCGGTGCGCCGATGCGCTCCAGCGACGTTCGTCAAACTACTACGGAGCCTATTTACGGCTACTTGCCGGGGTAGCCGGCGGCTAGTTACCTTTTTTGCTTCGCCAAAAAAGGTAACCCAAAAAAGGCGACCGCAAGACGCTGCCCTTCGGGTTCCCGTGAAAGCAGTGCCTCATGCGGGAAGCGAAACCAACTCGCTGCGTTCAGACATGTTTCGCTTCTTATCCGCATGAGACACCGCTTTCACGGCAGCGTCCCAAGCGGATTAACGTCAACTGCGAACGTCAACGTCAACTTCATCCGAGTTCGATGCAATATCGATGATGCGCTTAGCCCGTATTCCGCAAACCGGCGGCAACGCCATTGATCGACAAATGGATCCCGCGTTGTACACGGATGTCCACTTTGCCGGCGATGGTCGCTGCGCGATGGCGCTTGATCAATTCAACCTGTAAATGGTTCAACGGGTCAAGATAGGCAAAACGATTCTTGATCGAACGTGCCAACAGGGGGTTGTTCGCCAGCCGCTCTTTTGCGCCGGTGATCCCGGTCAGACATGACGACGTCAGCTCATGTTCACACAGGATGCGTTTGAAAATACTATTGCGCAGTTTCTTGTCGGTGACCAATTCTGCGTAGCGTGAAGCGACGGCCAGATCGGTTTTTGCAAGGACCATATCCATGTTGGACAACAACGTCGCGAAGAACGGCCATTCCTTGAACATCGCTCGCAAGATGGCGATTTTTTTCTTTTGTTCTGCCGCGTCGCCATCCGCCATCCATGACGATATTGCGCTGCCGAAACCGTACCAGCCTGGTAACAGTAGGCGGCATTGGCCCCATGAGAACCCCCATGGAATTGCGCGCAGGTCTTCAATGCGGCGTGTCGATTTGCGCGACGCCGGGCGGGAGCCGATGTTCAACTCTGCAATTTCTGCAATCGGTGTGGCCGAGAAAAAGTATTCGGTAAATCCCGGTGTTTCATACACAAGATTACGGTACGCCTTGTAAGCGCGTTCGGACAGCTCTGCCATCACTCGTTCGAATTCAAGCAGTTTCTTGGCGCGCTTGCTCTCCGGTGGATGCGGCAACAAGCTTGCTTCCAGCGTAGCGGCAACCAACAGCGCAAGATTGCGGCGTCCAATTTCAGGATTGGAGAATTTCGACGCGATGATCTCGCCTTGTTCGGTCAGGCGGATTTGTCCGTTGACGGTGCCTGACGGCTGCGCCAGGATCGCCTCGTAGCTTGGACCGCCGCCCCGGCCAACCGTGCCGCCGCGGCCATGGAACAGGCGCAGCTTAACGCCGGCGTTGTTGAACACTTCGACCAGATGCGTTTCTGCTTTATACAGTTCCCAGTTCGACGTAAGGAAGCCGCCATCCTTGTTGGAGTCCGAATAACCCAGCATGACTTCCTGAATGTCGCCCTGCTTGGCAATGAGACGCCTGACCTGCGGTATGGTCATCAGTTTTTCCATGATCTCTGCTGCGCAGCGCAGATCGGGAATGGTCTCGAACAATGGAATGACCATCAGTTCCAGCTCGGCATCGGCAGGCATGTCGCCGGTAGTCTGTGTCTCATCCCAGGTGCCATGCAATAAACCGGTTTCGCGTTGGAGCAGAAATACTTCCAGCAAGTCGGATACGGTTTCCGTGTGCGAAATAATGTAGTTGCGGATGGCGCGTTCGCCATAACGGTAGCGAATTTCTTTCGCCGCACGCAGCACCGACAACTCGGAATTTGTTTCATCCGAATAGTTGACATACGGCGAGTACAGCAGGCGCGGCTTGCCCAATTCCGACAGCAGCAGTTCGACCTTTTTTTCTTCCGACAGCATCGAGTAATGCGCTTCGACTTTTGAACGTGCGAACAATTCCGTCAAGACGCGTTCATGCACGTCGGAACTTTGACGCATGTCGAGTGTGGCCAAATGGAAACCGAAGATTTCTGATGCACGCTTCAATGTGGCGAGACGTGGCTTGACCAACACGCTGCCGTGGTGTGCAGTGAGCGAGTCAGCCATGACTTGCAGATCGCGTGTGAATTCGGCGGGCGCCGAATAAGGCGCGGCCGGCGCAACTTCTTTGCGCAGAATATGCGTAGCACCCAGGGCGCGTGCGGTGGCCGCAAGACGTGCGTAAATAACTGTCAGTGCGCGGCGATATGGTTCGTCGGAGCGTTGTTCCAACGCGCTAGTTGCCGCAGCATCGGCTAATTCCTGCAATTCAGGACTCACACCGGCCAGTTGCGATGAGATGGACAGTTCCGCACCCATTGCATGGACTTCGTCCAGATAGAAATCGAGTATCGTATTTGACTGGCGCACCAGCGCATGTTGCATCGTGCCTGCATTGACAAATGGATTGCCGTCGCGGTCGCCGCCGATCCAGCTACCCATTTGTACATAGGGTGACGTGTCGGTGTGAACGTGACGATGCCCGTGCTTTTGCGGGAACTGCTCATCGATTTCGGATTCGATATCGTCATACAGACCCGGCAGTTCGCGCATGAACGTAATGCGGTAATACGACAGTGCATTTTCGATCTCGTCCGCTACCGTCAACTTGGAATAGCGCACCATCCTGGTTTGCCACAAGGTCGCGACTCTTGCATGCAGCATGGCCGTGTTATGGGCGCGTTCTCTCGGTGTTTGCGGCAGATCGCGTTCGGCCAGCAGGCGCGCGATGTCATGTTCGGCATCGAGTATGCTCTTGCGCTGGACTTCGGTCGGATGTGCAGTCAGCACCGGCGAAATCAATGCTTCTTTCAGAAACGACCTGACTGATGCACCAGTCACGCCGGCATCTCCCAGCTTGGCCAGTGCGTATGCAACACTGCCCTGTTGCGGTTCAGAGCCCGCAAGCAAATGAGCGCGGCGGCGGCGGTTGTGATGTTGATCTTCGGCGATATTCGCGAGATGCGAGAAATACGAAAACGCGCGAACGACCGAGATGGTCTCTTCGCGGCTCAATTTTTTTAGCAATTTGTTCAGCTCGGCGCCTGATTGCGCATCGGACTCGCGCCGAAAACGCACTGCAGTCTGGCGTATGGTTTCCACTACGTGGAATACCGCATCGCCCTCTTGATCGCGCAAGACTATGCCTAGCAGGCGTCCCAGCAGGCGAATGTCTTCTTTCAGGGGAGCGTCTTTATCGACAGTGGGCTCCGATATGCGCGCAGTACGCGACTGAGGGGTAGGTAGTTTTGCCATGGTAACGGTGAAGATCAGCTTTTTAAGAGGGAAACAAGTGGCTTGTGACCACGATTTGCAATAAGGCGCATGATAAAATTTGCTTACTAAATCACGCCATGATTAATGTTGCGGTAATCGGCAGCCGGTACCAGCAACTGGTATTGGCAACATATAACACCGAAAGAATTCGTTTTGAAAATATTGTCTCCTCCTAAATTAATTATTGCATCACGCGAAAGCCGTCTCGCCATGTGGCAGGCAGAGCATGTCCGCGCAAAATTATCGCTATTATATCCGCACTGCAATATAGACATTCTCGGAATGACTACGCGAGGCGATCAAATTCTTGATCGCACCCTTTCCAAGGTCGGTGGCAAGGGTCTGTTTGTGAAGGAACTCGAAGTCGCCATGGCCGAAGGCCGGGCCGATCTTGCAGTACATTCACTGAAAGATGTACCCATGGATTTGCCTGAAGGATTCGAACTTGGCCCGATCCTGGAGCGCGAAGATCCACGGGATGCCTTCGTCAGCAATGAATACGATGCACTTGATGCGTTACCTCCCGGTGCCGTGGTTGGCACCAGCAGCCTTCGGCGGCAGGCGTTGATCTCCGCTCGCTATCCCGATTTAATTATCAAACCATTGCGCGGCAACCTTGACACCCGACTTGCAAAACTGGATCGCGGCGAATATGCGGCGATTATCCTGGCCGCAGCGGGTTTGAAGCGCCTCGGCCTGTCTGGACGTATCCGTGCACTGATTGCGCCGGAGCAAAGCCTGCCGGCACCCGGGCAAGGAGCAATGGCGATCGAGATACCGAGTGGGCGAGATGATCTTCGACATTTGCTGGCACCGCTGAATCACGAAGCAACGGCGCAAGCAGTGACCGCCGAACGTACCGTATCCAAAACATTCGGCGGCAGTTGTCAGATTCCACTGGCAGCATTTGCCGCAGTCGAGGGGGCAGAAATGCATTTGCGCGCGATGGTCGCAACGCCTGACGGCAAGCGTATCGCCACCGCTGACGCGCGCGGTCCTGCGAATGCGCCGGAAGCCTTGGGTCGTGAAATCGCAGAACAATTGAAAGCAAAGGATGCGACGGCGATTTTGGCCGCATGCAAAGTGGATGGCTAAGCCGGTTGTCATCACGCGTCCGCTGGCGCAGGCGAGTCCGCTGGCGGAGCAAGTAGCGGCGATAGGACGTAACGCGATTGTTTTCCCCTTGCTGGAAATTCATCCTTTGACTGACCCCGCGCCCTTACACCGTGTGCTCAGCGATTTGGGATCGTATGCGATGGTCGCCTTCGTCAGCCCGAATGCGGTGGACGCCACCTTGCCTATCATTCGTCACTGGCCGAAAGATGTCGTGATTGCCGTAATGGGAACAGGCAGCCGTGTTGCGCTTGATCAATATGGCATCAATGAAACAAATGCTACGATTGTCAGCCCGCAAAATCCACACCGAACCGATTCAGAAACGTTGCTGGAGGCAATGGACTTGCCGTCATTAAAGAACAAGCGGGTTTTAATACTGCGGGGTGAGACCGGCCGAGAACTGCTGGGCGATGCTTTACGATCAGCGGGTGCTGACGTGACGCAGGCCGCAGCCTACCGACGAACTGCACCTGCAATGGACGCAGCTCGATGCACGCAATTGAAGTCATTGCTGGAATCCGGCAATGACTGGATCGTGACCAGCTCTGAAGCACTAAAAATCCTGATGCAGTCGGTGCAAGAGCTTGTAGTTGCTGGCGGTGTGGAAAAAGGCGTGGAAAAAATGCAACAGCAACAAATTTTCGTACCCCATTTACGCATCCAGGAAACCGCGCAAATGTTAGGCTTCCGTCACATTACTTTAACCGGATCCGGCGACGAGCAATTACTCGCCGCGATACAATCCCGAGCATGAACGAATTACCATCTTCCCCGGAAACCAGCCCACTGCCGCCACCCTCGCCACAAACGCCGATTGCAATGCAGCCGCCCATGCGTAAAGCCGCCGTAAACAACATGCTTACGATTGCTGTGACCGTGCTTGCGTTGGCGCTGCTTGCACAGTGGTGGATGTCGCGTACTGAGTTGCGCCACCTGCGCGCTGAGGTGGCTACGCGTCTGCACGACGGCGATACGATGAATACGGAGACCAGGCTAACTGCGAAGTCGGCTCAGGAAACTGAACGTGAACTTCAGGCGAAAGTCACTGTGCTCGAGAGCAAGCAGGCCGAGGCACAGAGCCAGCAAATCGCACTGGAACAAATGTATCAGGAATTGTCGAGAAACCGAGATGATTGGGCGCTTGCTGAGATCGAGCAAGTATTGTCTACCGCAAGTCAGCAACTGCAACTTGCCGGCAACGTACAGGGCGCGCTCATCGCGCTTCAAAATGCAGATACGCGGCTGTCGCGATCTGACAAGCCGCAGTTCATCACAATCCGGCGCGCCCTAGCCAGGGACATGGATAGGCTGAAGGCATTGCCTGGTCTCGACATCACCGGGATTGCATTGCGTCTTGATAGTGTGATCGGCCAGATTGATACGCTGCCGCTTTTGTCTGATGAAAAACCGGCGCTTCCAGTGACGCCGCCGAAAATCTCCAAGCGTACGATGCTCAATGGAACGCAAACGAAAGTAGGCGTCGCCAAGGACTGGATGTATGGCCTGGAGGATAAATGGCAAAGCTGGACAAATGAAATGTGGGAAGAGGTCAGGCAACTTATTCGCGTTCGTAGCGTAGAGATGCCCGACGCGCTGCTGTTGTCACCATCGCATGCATATTACGTCCGCGAAAATCTGAAGTTGCGCCTCTTGAATGCGCGACTGGCACTTCTATCGCGCAATGAATCCGCATTCCGTAACGATATGATTGCTTCACAGGATGCTGTCGTGAAATATTTCGATACGCGTGCAAGGCAAACACAGGGGACAATTGCTTTGCTGAAGCAGGTGCAATCCAGCAATTTATCGATAGTCATGCCGACTCTGGCAGAAAGCCTCAACGCCGTACGTAACTACAAAGCAAAGCCATAGTCGCCATGCGTATTTTCCTCTGGCTTTTGATCCTGTTCGCGACCGCTATCGGCCTCGCGGTTACCGCGCATTTCAATACCGGCAATGTGGTGTTTTTCTATCCGCCGTATCGTGTAGACCTCTCGCTGAATTTTTTTGTGTTGCTGGCATTGCTGTGCTTCGTATTGCTCAACGTGATCCTCGCGGCTATTCGCAGTACACGCGAAATGCCGGGTCGTGTCGCTGCGTATCGCAAAGAAAAGCGCGAACGGGAGGGTAACCGCGCGGTGCGCGAGGCATTGAAGGCGCTATTCGAGGGTCGCTTCGGGCATGCCGAAAAGGCGGCCAAGCGAGCGGCAGAGAGTCCGGACAACGTTGGCCTGGCCGCACTGATCGGTGCGCGGGCAGCTCACCGGATGCGTCAGTCGGCGCGCCGGGATGCGTGGCTGGCGTCGATCAAGGATGACAATGCACTGAAGACTGCACGTCTCATGACTACGATTGAGCTCCTGGTCGACGAGCACAAGCCGCATCTTGCGCTGGAAGCAGTCGAGGAATTGAATGTCAGCGGTACACGGCATATTCACGCTCTGCGTCTTGCATTGAAGGCAAACCAGCGCGCCAAGAATTGGCCCGAAGTATTGCGGCTGGTGCGTTCGCTGGACAAGCACAATGCCTTGCACCCAGCATTGTCCCGTCGCCTGCGTGAACTTGCATATGAAGATTTGCTATGCGATCGCAGCCACGACGCTGAATCGATCCAGCGCGTATGGGCAACCATTCCGCCGGCTGACCGTATACAGCCATTCGTCGCGGTGCGCGCAGCCGATGCATTCAATGCGAGAGGACTGCACGACGATGCGCGGATTCTGGTCGAGAAGGCGCTGGCGGCCGAGTGGGACGATAGGCTTGTTCGCGCTTATCGGGCATCGGCTGCTACAGACGGATCTCCGGCGTTGCTGGCGCAGATTGAACGCTGCGAAAACTGGCAGCATGAACGCCCGGCTGACCCCGAGTTGGCGCTCACGCTGGGTGCATTCTGCTTGAGACAGAAGCTGTGGGGCAAAGCGCAACGCCACCTTGAACAGGCATTGTCTGACGCGACAGAAGCAAGTCTGGTGCGGGAAGCGCATTTGAAATTGGCGCAGTTGCACGAAGCGCTCGGTAATACGGAAGATGCTGCTTCGCATTATCGACAATGCGCAATCGCCACGATGCTCTAAGGTGCCGCATCAGCTGTCAGCAAGTATTTCTCCTGCCTTCAGGACTTCTCAATACCCCTCAATACGCATCCGAAACATATCCTGCAACATAAAGTTAATCCCGAAAATTCGCTATAATTCGCGGCCTGTAAAATTGTCGTCACCAATGAGAACGCGTCATGAGTTTAAATAAAGTACCTTCCGGCAGAGATTTACCGAACGATTTCAATGTCATCATCGAAATTCCGATGAATGCCGACCCAATTAAATATGAAGTCGATAAGGAATCGGGAGCTATTTTTGTCGACCGTTTTATGGGGACTGCAATGCATTATCCGTGCAATTACGGGTATATTCCACGCACGATCTCAGACGATGGTGACCCAGTTGATGTATTGGTGATCACGCCGTTCCCATTATTTCCAGGCGTGGTCGTTCGTTGCCGTCCGATTGGTGTATTGAAAATGACAGACGAAGCCGGCGGCGACGCCAAGGTGCTGGCTGTTCCTATTGATCAAGCTTTGCCTATTTATAAGCACTGGCAAAAACCTGAAGATATGAATGCGCTGCGGCTTCAGCAAATTCAGCACTTTTTCGAGCATTACAAAGACCTTGAAAAAGGCAAATGGGTGCGAATTGATGGGTGGTTTGGGCCGGAGGATGCAAAAGCTGAAATCATGTCCGGCGTAGATGCATACAATCGGGCAGGTGCGAAACCGGCTTTTTAGAATGCACACGGACGGACAGGAAATGAAAAGGGCTCGCGATGCGAGCCCTACGTACTTTATACGCTATAGCCTTCGCATTCTTATAGCGAGGTGAAGCGCGCAGAAGTGCCTGTAGCAGTCAGGTCGACTCGATGTATTGGAGTGGACTCTGCTTCAATCAACAAATTAGGATCTGCAGAGGGGGTAGGTGGCTTAGGCTGTGGTGTAAGGATAGGTGTTGTATAGATAGGCACTTTTTTGCCGTTTGCAACATCCTTCAGACGGTGGTACTCGGCCATGACGCGTGCACCATAACCTGCATCCGTTTCGAAAGCGGCTGCGCCTACATACAGTTTCAATCCCGCTTCCACCGAACCCGCACGGCGCACATACTCTTGCAAGATGCCGGCACCGACCCGGATGTTCGCGACAGGATTAAGTGCAGCCTTGATTCCGCCCAGTTCCTGGAATTTTGCATGATGCACCTTGGACATGACTTGCATCAGCCCCTGCGCGCCGACCGGACTCTCCGCAAAAGGATTGAAGCCGGACTCGATTGCCATTACCGACAGAATCAAAAGAGGATCCAGTTTGGTTTCCTGTGAGGTCAAATAGGCGGCGGATACCAGCATGTTAGTCGCGTCCCCTGCGACACGGTAGCGCTTGGATAGCCAATAAGTGACCCGTTGTTGCTGAACAGGCGTACCGAGGCGTTTGAGCCCCTCTGCTGTAAGCACGGCTTCGTTCGACTTCGCAAACGGTGTGGACGGGACGTCCATTAAATCGTCTTGTCGCGCTGCAGCGGCTACGGCTGGTGCCGGAGCAGTTGTTGTCGAATAGGGTGACAGTGCCTTGATCTGGTCCGCAATTTCCGGTTTGACGAACAAAATTCCCCAACCTGCAATCGCGCCTATCCCGACTATCGTGAGGGTATGGTGCGCTGTTTTAGCGAAAGTCTTAAACGTAGTGCCGATAAATGCAGCACTGAAAGCTGATAGGTTCACGTTGGATCGAAGAAGCGCAAATGCGGCGTTTTTAAATCGATTAATCATTACATCTCCTGAATCGTCGCAGCCCGCACTTTCCCCACGCCCGGCAAACGGCCTTGGCTTTGGATGTCGCGTACTGCTTATATTAGAAACATCGTCTGTCGTTGCGCGCTGCGCTCGACATGCGTCGTGTGGCTGCTTGCTCTTAGCTGACTGGCTACGTGGCGCAATGTCAGTGGCAAACAACATTTTTTCGGGGGAGAAGGCTGACGCCTTTTGAAAACACTCCTTAAAATGTCATGTGGGACCCCGATCCCGTGAAATGATGAGCGCTCTAGTATGTAACGTACCAATGTTGCAAAACTAGCTACTTCATCAAGTTGGCAAATTGTAGGAGGGCGTTTATATCAAGTCAATACTATTAAAAGTAAAAGCTATAACTTATGTATCTTATAATGTTAGCTCTGGCATAACAAATTTCAATAAAATCAACAGCTTGGCACGAATAGCTGCAAAGCTCGATCTACATCAAAAAAGTGTGAAAAAATATGAAATATGCTGATTTGCGGGATTTTATTGCTAAATTGCAAGAGATTGGCGAGCTTAAGCATATATCTCACCCGGTTTCACCGTATTTGGAAATGACCGAAATCTGTGACCGTACCCTGCGTGCCGAGGGGCCGGCACTTGTTTTTGATGCACCAACCGGCCACTCCATCCCGGTGCTATGTAATCTTTTCGGCACGCCGCGCCGGGTCGCATTGGGCATGGGGGCGGATGACGTCAGTGAGTTACGCAGGATTGGCCAGGTACTCGCGTTCCTGAAAGAGCCTGAACCGCCCAAGGGTTTCAAGGATGTGCTCGGCCTGGGATCTCTGGTGAAATCCCTTTGGGACATGGCGCCAAAAGAGCTGCGCTCGGCGCCGTGCCAGGACATCGTGTGGGAAGGTAACGACGTCGATCTGGCCCGGTTGCCCATTCAACATTGCTGGCCGGATGATATTGCCGCTCTGATTACCTGGGGTCTCGTCATCACAAAAGGACCGCACAAGAAGCGGCAAAACCTTGGTATCTACCGTCAGCAGGTTCTGGGCCGCAATAAGGTGATCATGCGCTGGTTGGCACATCGGGGCGGCGCACTGGATTTTCGCGACCATTGCCTGGTCAATCCCGGTCAGCCTTATCCGATCGCCGTCGCACTGGGCACCGATCCGGCGACGATGCTGGGTGCGGTAACACCAGTACCTGACTCTTTGTCTGAATACCAGTTCGCCGGCTTGTTGCGTGGTAGCAGGACCGAGCTGGTCAAGGCGATGGGTAGCGAGTTGCGCGTACCCGCATCGGCGGAAATTGTACTGGAAGGGCATATTTATCCGGATCTATCCCATCCGAGTGGTTATGAGATGGCACTTGAAGGGCCATTCGGCGATCACACTGGCTATTACAACGAGCAAGACTGGTTCCCGGTCTTCACGATCGACCGCATTACGATGCGCCGTGTCCCTGTTTTGATGAATTTTCCTGCGTAGTTTTGCCTTGCCAGCGATTAATGTCGTTTTGACGATTTGCAAATTGATTGCAAGTCATCAGAGACCAAGCTCCTGCCAAATCCGATCAACCCTGGCCTTTACTTCCGGCGTCATCGCGATGGTTCGTCCCCACTCCCGACTCGTTTCACCGGGCCATTTATTGGTCGCATCTATACCCATCTTTCCACCAAGGCCACTGACGGGCGACGCAAAATCAAGGTAGTCGATAGGTGTGTTGTCTATCAAGGTGGTGTCGCGCAC
>Ga0207095_10178_pt1 | contig 19418 bp, 13 predicted proteins | sample Alteio_BWMinHeat_88_FD_153529 | JGI IMG/M metagenome (GOLD analysis project Ga0207095, IMG submission 153529) | Enriched cells from forest soil in Barre Woods Harvard Forest LTER site, Petersham, Massachusetts, United States -... | ecosystem: Environmental > Terrestrial > Soil > Temperate forest >... | reverse complement strand
GATTTTGGCCCCGAATTCGAAGCTCCCGTAGTGAGTGCCAAGATGGTATGTGTGCCCGAACGACGCTGCTGCCTGTAGATTGAGTTGAGCGCTCTGGCCGAAGGGGGGCAGATCGAGTTCGGTGAGGCCGTAGTTGTTGCGATCAACGACGTTGTCGGCGCCGGTCCCGAAGCAGCCTGCCCAGCCAGGCCGGTAGACACTGGTTGCGATGCTCTGGTCGTTGTAGCAATCCAGATTTGGATCGCCCACCCATGCATAACTTGCCCCGCCGTAGCCGGCCAGTGAGCGGGAGCGTGAAACAGCCATGGTCCAAGTGAGCCACGAAGAACTGAAATTGTGTCTGCCTTCCAAAGCCAGGCTAGCGATCGCCATGTTGGGACGGCGCCGGGATTGGCCGGCGGTGGGAAATGCGTGATCGTTCAATGAGTGGATCTGATCGTCGCCCCAGTTACGGAAGTTTGTGTAAAGGCCGCGCAAGGAAATCGTGGAGCTTGGTCCCAGGTTGTAATCGAAAGTGCCGGTCAGGCCCCAACGGGTGCGGTCATATGCGTAATTTCGAAGGTCCTGGGCGAGGTAGTGCGGGGTTGCGCTGGCGGTGTCCGGAAGGGGCTCAACGTCGTTAATGCCCCGTCCGTTGTAGTCGTAGGTACCACCCAACAGCGCTCCAAATTTCTTGTCGGTGCCGAAGCGCCGGCCCACCGTTCCGCCCAGTTGAATCACGTCGCGACCGTTGATGATCGGCGTGTATCCGCCCAAGCCGTACAACACAATCGTGGGGGTTTCGCTCGCAGTTTTGGTCACCAGGTTCACCGAGCCGCCAATGCCGTCGGCATCGATGTTGGCCTGCAGGGTCTTGTTGATCTCAACCGAATCCACCAGGTCCGACGCAATGGTGTCGAGCTTGATCTGGCGTACCCCTGATTCCGGCGACGGAATGGTCACGCCATCGACCATCGTGTTGCTCAGGCGCGGCTCGGTCCCCCGGATTTGCACGTATTTGGCTTCGCCCTCATCGCGCTCGACGGAAACCGACGCCATGCGGCCCAGCGCATCCGCGATGTTGGCGTTGGGCAAGGAGATTATGACCTCCGCGGGCAACACCTGGACGATATTCTCGGCGGCGAGCGTTCGATTGATGGCGGCAGCCTCGCCGAATGGACGGTCGGCAGTCACCACGACCGAGTCACTCGAAGATGCAACCTTGAGGACCGCATCGATATGAGCGATCTGGCCTGCGACGAGCGTCACGCTGCTGACATAAGTCGCAAAACCGACGTAGGTGACAGTTACGCCATACGTACCTGGAGCAAGACCGCTAATAGTGAAAGCGCCTTGCCCGTCCGTGGTGATCGGCTGAACCTGAGGCTGCAACTCGACCCTGGCCCCCTGCAAAACCGCGCCTGCCGTGTCCTTTACGACCCCGGCGAGGGTGGCTTTTGTGGTTTGGGCGACGAGCATGGTCAATGAGATTATGAAAAGCGCTATAGACATCAGCAGATTGCGCAAACGAATGGAGTGCAGCATCAGAAGGCCTCCAAAACGGTCCCTCGCGGGATCGTTTTAACAAGTCTGCAAACAAGTGCTGAACGCCTGCTGAATGGGAGGTTACGAAGTGATGAATTTGCCTGCATTGTCCGGAATGTCGAAATGGTCGGACTCCTGATCCCAGTTGGTGAGAAAGTGACGTCCGAACGGTGTGGAGAGGGCAGTGCCCGGAGTAGCGCAAAAAGGGGGAGGAAGTTAGCGACTGAGTGAGGCGGCGAACATGTCAACGCGCGAAGGGAATTGATGCTCGTTGTCGAGACTTTGTCATTCCATTGTCACCGCCGTCTTTTGCAGCGATTGCAAACTTATAATCCGGACCTGACGGGGGCAGTTTCACAATGTCCTAAATCCGCTGCGCCGTCATACATGGGAGGTTTGTATGCGCATCACTCTACTGAGAGCTTCTCGCCTTGGCGTGGTCGCGGGAGCGATCGTACTCACGGTGGGGCCGGCGTGCCCGTGGGCGAAGGCACAATCTGAGGCCGACAACCCACACATCCTTATTGCCGACCAGTACAACAACCGCGTGGTCGAAGTGGACCGCGCCACGCACAAGGTGGTGTGGAGTTTCGGCACTGGCTCCGACATACCGGGGCCGCACAGCGTGGTCGGGACCAACGACGCGGAACGTTTTGGACCCTTTACCCTGATATCCGGCACGGGCACTCCGCCGGGCGCTCCCGGCTGTTCCGATACGGTCAACGGGTGCCCCGACAACCGCGTATTCATCGTGGACCGGCACGGAGACATTCTGTGGCAGTACGGCCAGGCGGGCGTGGGCGGCTCCGGCGCCAATCAACTGAACACGCCGGTGCAATCGGCGTTTCTATCCGGTTTCCCGGGACACCCGGGTTTCCACGTGATCATCACCGACCAGGTAAACGAGCGCATCATTGTGGTCAACCTTTTTACCAGCAAGATTGTGTGGCAGTACGGGACGACGGGGGTTTCGGGGAATGGGCCGAACCAACTCAACAACCCCAACAGCGCCGAAGTGCTGGAGAACGGCCACATCCTCATCGCGGACGAAAACAACAACCGGGTGATCGAAGTGACTGCGGCAGGAACGATCGTGAAAACCTTCACGATTGGGGGAGCGCTCAATGGAGCAGCCTTCGCCAGCCGATTGCCGAATGGCCACACGCTGATCACAGACTCAAACAATAATCGCATTGTCGAAGTGGATTCGACCGATCACATCGTGTGGCAATACGTGACGAACACCGGGGCCAACAGCAACCCCAATCCACTGCCGACGCGCGGCATTCGCCTCGCCAACGGCCACACGCTCATCAGCGATCAAAACAACAACCGGGTGATTGAAGTAACGGCTGGCGGCCACATCGTTTTCCAGCAAGGCAAGACCAATGTGGCGGGGAACGGCTTCAACCGCCTCAATGGCCCCTACGACGCCAAGCAGATCGGCGATTTCACCGGGCTCACGCCTCCGTTCGACTTTGACGAAGACAAGGACGACCACTGAGGGGTCGCAGGATCGCCGGCGGACTGCGAACCGACGGAAGCAAAACTGCGGTGGCCTTACGTTCAGCAATGAGGCGGATGCAGGGAAGCGCCGGCCTTGAACGAACGCCAACCGGAGGCAGGCCCCCCGGCTTCGCTGCAATTGCCGGTGAGGAAGCCATTCGGGCCGTGCCCGGGATGTTGAGGGACGGGCACGGTTCGATTGGCCAGCCGCTGTTGTTAGACAACTACGGCGCGGGTTCAGTCTGGCGCATGAACTCGGCCAGGTCATCCTTCCAGACTGCGGCAACCGTGTGGGTTCCATGCCCGCGCGTGGCATCGGTAATGGGCAGCAGAATGAAGCGCCCATGCGGAATGCGCTTCACCATCCTCTCGGCAATGCCGAGTTCGGGCGGATTGATGAAGTCGTCGGCCGAGTTGATCCATAATACCGGGGCGGTGATGGTCTCGAGGCGCGGGCCGGGGTCGTAGTTGCGGCTCGCATTCAGATAGAAGAGCATGTTGTTGGCATCGGTTGAGGCCATCGTTCGTTCGAGGTAACGGTCGACGTACTGCTCCGCCTGATCCCGTGTGGGCGCCTGCTTTTGCATCTGCAGAGGGCTGGAACCCATGATGAGCAGAATTTCGTTGGCTGTGCGCAGGCCCTGCACGGGCTCGGTCTTGTACTCGCCGTCCACCCATGCCGGATCTTGCTTGATAGCCTGGATAGCCATATACCTCATCATGCGGTTGCGCCCCGCGATCTGCACCGGCAGGCATGCGAAGGGCGCGAGCGCGTCCATGAAACCGGGGTAGGTTTCGCCCCAGACGAAGGTCTGCATGCAGCCCATCGACGTGCCGAGGATCAGGCGCAGGTGATCGATCTTCATCTGGTCGAGCATCATGCGCTGGGCGCGCACCATGTCGTCGTAATCGTAGGCGGGGAAGTGCGCATGCAGTCCGTCGGAGGGCTTGGAGCTATCGCCGTGGCCGATGTCGTCGGGCAGGATGAGGAAGTACTTCTGAATATCGAGGACACCGCCGGGAACGAAGAGGACGTTGGAGAAGAGAGGATTCATGAGCGAGTGGGCGTTGCCGCCGGTGCCGTGCAACAGGAGGACGGCGTTGTCGACGTGGCCAGCTGCGTTGCGATGCGGAGTCCCCAGGGTGATGTAGTGAAGCTTGAGCTGGGGCAGGGTTTCGCCGCTGCGGAACTTGAAGTCGGGGAGGTTAACAGTGCCGTCTTTGGTGGGCCAGGCGGGGGCTGGTTGCGCCGCAGCCGCTGATTGATTCGACTGGCCTGTAGCGACGGTTCCGGTCAATTGGATACCAGCGATTAACATGCACAGCACATTGATGAATGTCCGGAGGCTCATGGCGCTTGATTGTAAGGCAGGGGGCGAAGATTAGCGACGCAACCACGAAAGTCCACCCATGCTAGGATTCGAATAAGTATGGCTACGTCGTTGCACATCCCGTTGCATGAATATCTCGGAAGCAGCTTCCGGCCGGACCGTGAGTACGTGGATGGGGAAGTCAGGGAGCGGAATGTGGGCAAGTGGGAACATGCAAGAGTGCAGTGGTTGTTGGCCGCGTGGTTCGGCGCTCACGAGAAAGAGTGGGGGATTGTTGGCAGTACCGAACAGCGAATTCGAGTTTCACCGACGCGCATTCGCGTTCCTGATCTCGTTGTTCTCACCGCTGGACCTCAACCCGACGTAATTACAGATCCGCCGCTTCTCGTGATTGAAATTCTCTCTCCCGACGATACGTACTCCGATACCCAGGAACGGGCGCAGGATTACCGTGCCATGGGCGTGGAGACGGTCTGGATCATCGATCCCAAGACGCGCTCGGGCCGCATGTGCTCCGGGGCGGACTGGGTCGAATCGCCGCGTCTGGCAGTCAAGGGAACAGCGTTGTACGTCAACCTGCCCGACGTCTTCAGCCAGCTAACGTCGGCCTGAGGACCATGCGCCCGGGCCGCCGTTTATTCCCATTTCCACGGATGCGTCTTCCGCGATAAAATCGTTGCGGAAAATGATGAGCTTCCACCAACAGCATCCTTGCTCGCCGTTGCTCAAGCGCTTTCGCCACGGGCGCCACGACCGTGGACGGCGCCCCGCCTGCTGAGTAATCTATTTCCCGTTGAAATCTTGCCGTTTCGCAGTCCCGGAGTGCCGGACGCAAGGCGTCGCGCCGACGGCTGCCGAAAGCCAGCCTGGACTTTTAGAATTGATCCGCATGTCTGCGGATAGAAAGGCTCCCTTATGAATAGCTTTGCGAGCAAGTCGACGCTCTCCTCCGGAAGTCGTTCGTATACCATTTACCGCTTGCCGGCACTAGAGGCGAAGGGCTTCAGGCTGGGGCGGCTCCCGTTCAGCCTGCGGATCCTGCTCGAAAACCTGCTCCGTCGCGAGGACGGCGTGAACGTGACGGCGGGGGACATCGAGTTCCTGGCCAATTGGGACGCCAAGGCAGAGCCCAGCCGCGAAATCGCCTACATGCCGGCGCGGGTGCTGATGCAGGATTTCACCGGCGTGCCGGCGATTGTCGATCTGGCCGCCATGCGCGACGCCATCAAGACCTTGGGCGGCGATCCGGAACGCGTCAATCCGCTGGTTCCGGCGGAGCTGGTCATCGATCACTCGGTGCAGGTGGACGAGTTCGGCACGCCTCAGGCTTACGAGGCGAACTCGCTGCTGGAGTTCCAGCGCAACCGGGAGCGCTATGCGTTCCTGAAGTGGGGGCAGACGGCGTTTCGCAACTTCTCCGCGGTGCCGCCGGGCATGGGGATCTGCCACCAGGTGAATCTTGAGTACCTGGCACGGGTGGTGTTCACGGCCGAGATCGATGGCGAGCAGGTTGCGTATCCCGACACGTTGGTGGGAACCGATTCGCACACCACCATGATCAATGGCCTGGGCGTGCTGGGCTGGGGTGTGGGCGGCATCGAAGCCGAGGCCGCGATGCTGGGGCAGGCTGTGTCCATGCTTGTTCCGCAAGTGGTGGGATACAAGCTTACCGGCAAACTGCGCGAGGGCGCGACGGCCACCGACCTCGTGCTGACCGTGACCCAGGCCCTGCGCAAGCTCGGGGTTGTTGGTAAGTTCGTGGAATTCTATGGGGAAGGCATAACGCAGTTACCGCTGGCCGATCGCGCCACCATCAGCAATATGGCGCCGGAATACGGGGCCACCTGCGGCATCTTCCCTGTCGATGCGGAGACGCTGCGCTACCTGCGGCTCACCGGGCGCAGCGAAGAACAGATCGCGCTGGTCGAGGCCTATTACAGGGAGCAGGGACTGTTTCACACGTCGGGCGCGGCGGAGGCCGATTACACACAAACGCTGGAGCTGGATCTTGGCGCAGTGGAACCGAGTGTGGCCGGGCCCAAGCGGCCGCAGGACCGGGTGCTGCTGAAGGATGCTGCGGGGAGCTTTGCGCAGCAGCTTCCCAGCCTGCTGGCGCCTACGGCCAAGCCGCTTGGGACGCGGACTGTTGCGACGTGGGAACGCACGTCGGTGACCGACACCGTCTTAGCCGATGCAACTCCGATGCACGTCACCACCACGGTGAAAGAGCGGTTCAACGTTGACCCCGACAAGTATCTCGACCATGGATCGGTGGTCATCGCAGCTATCACGAGCTGTACCAATACATCGAATCCATCGGTGATGGTGGCGGCCGGCATCCTGGCGAAGAAAGCTGTCGAAAAGGGTCTGACCGTGCCGCCGTGGGTGAAGACATCGCTGGCGCCGGGCTCGCGCGTGGTGACGGACTACTACCAGAAGTCGGGACTGCTGCCCTATCTCGAGAAATTGCGCTTCAACGTGGTGGGGTATGGATGCACGACCTGCATCGGCAATTCGGGGCCGCTGCCCAGCGACGTCTCGAAGAGCATCGATGAGCACGGACTGGTTGCGGTCAGCGTGCTGAGCGGCAACCGCAATTTCGAAGGCAGGGTGAACGTGGATGTGCGCGCCAACTACCTGATGAGTCCGCCGCTGGTGGTGGCGTATGCGCTGGCGGGCAGGATCGGGCACAATTTCGAGACCGATCCGCTGGGCGCAGACGAGAAGGGCAAGCCGGTGTACCTTCGCGACATCTGGCCGACGCAGCAGGAGGTGGCCGATGCGATCGAGAAAGGCCTGAGCAGCGAGGGGTTCCGCAAGGAGTACGCCACGGTTTCGGATGGCGACGCCAGTTGGCAGGGGCTGAGCTTTCCTACCGGCGATGTTTACCGGTGGGAGCCGGACTCGACCTACATTCGCAAGGCGCCTTATTTCGATGGCATCAAAGAGACTCCTGCTCCGGTCAAAGACATCTTCGGCGCGCGTGTACTCGCGGTACTGGGTGATTCCGTCACTACAGACCACATATCACCAGCAGGATCGATCAAAGCCAGCGGACCGGCGGGGAAATACCTCGCTGGGCACGGCGTGAAGCCGGCGGACTTCAACAGCTATGGCTCGCGTCGGGGCAACCACGAAGTGATGGTGCGGGGAACGTTCGCCAATGTACGCCTGCGCAACAAACTTGCGCCCGGCACGGAGGGCGGCGTCACGCGCCTGCTGCCGGAAGGGGAACAGATGTCGATTTATGATGCCAGCGTGAAGTATGGCGAGCGGGGGGTACCGCTGGTCATTCTTGCCGGCAAGGAATACGGGTCAGGATCGTCGCGGGACTGGGCCGCGAAGGGGCCAAATCTGCTGGGCGTGCGCGTGGTGATCGCGGAAAGCTTCGAGAGGATTCATCGCTCGAACCTGGTCGGCATGGGCATTCTTCCTCTGCAATTCGAAGAGGGGCAGAGCGCCGAATCGCTTGGACTGACGGGCGAGGAGGTGTTCGATTTTCCGGGACTGAGCGCGCTGCTCGCATCGAAATTCGCCAATGGGCGCACGCTGCATGTCACGGCCACGGCTGCGGACGGGGGCAAGAAGCAATTCCAGGCCCGGGTGCGCATCGATACGCCGCAGGAGATCGAGTACTTCCAGCATGGGGGCATTCTGCAGTACGTGTTGCGGCAGTTGGCGGCGAAGTAGGCCGAGCTATGATTGGCGAAGTGTAGAGCAGATCCCGTGCTCTGCACTTCGCCGCATCTTGTCTTCCTCTACACTCATTCCATGCGCAACGAATTCACAGCCCTGATTGAACGCGACGGAGAATGGTTCGTAGCTTGGTCTTTCGAAATCCCCGGAGCGAATGGGCAGGGACGGACCGTTGAAGAATGCCGTGCGAACCTGTGCGCGGCGATCGAATTGATTCTCGAAGACCAACGAGAGGAAACTTTCTAGGATCCCGCGACTGTTCCCTCCGCAGTCCTCACCTTCGCGAACACCTTGTCTTTCAGCGGATGGTGCAGGGAGTGATACACCATGTTGAGCAGTTCGGCGTCTGTGGTGTCGCCGCTAAGTTCCCAGATCATAACTCCGCCGAGATGCTGGCTGTGGGCGTAGCTGACTTTGTAGCGGACGGAGACGGGATCCTCATAGGTCCAAAAGGTCTGCCCGTCGAAGAGCCACGGCGCCTGCGAACGCTGGTCGCGATACGTGGAGGATGGTTCAGCCAGCGTCCGGATGTAGTTATACGGCCGATCGGCATGGACGGCCTGGCCGGCCTGGAACAAGCCATTATTTGTGCTCGAGACCGCGGTCCAGCTATAGCCGTAGAAGGGCAGGCCCATCAGCAGCTTGCGCTCCGGGACTCCGGCCGCCTTGTAGCTGGCGATGCTGCGTTCGATGCTGAGGGCGTGACTGTTGTGGCCAAAGAGAGGGGCCAGAAATCCGGTGGTTTTGCTCCAGGGGCCGGCGTAGTCATAGTTCATCACGCCTATCTGGTCCACCAGGTGCGCTATGGCGGTGAAATCGGTTCCGGAAAGCGTCTCTGGAGCCTGATCGACGGCGATGGAGAGCCGCAGGCCGGGGTGGACCGCATTCATCTGCTGCCGAAACTCTTCAAGCAGGGCGCGGAAATTCGCTGCATCCGCGGCCTGAGGTGATTCCCAGTCCAGGTCGAAGCCATCGAAGAGGCCGGGCTGGCTGACACCAGGCGCGAAACGGCCGCGAATGAACGTGTCAACACAGGAGGTCACGAAGGCGCGCCGGTTTTCCGGTTTGGCGTCCTCGGCAAAGTCGCTGGACTTGCCTTCGAGTGACATGAGGATCTTCAGGCGAGGGTAGCGGCTCTTGAGTTCTTTCAGTTGGTGGAAATAGCCGCGAAATGGCGAATTGGTGTCGTCTGCCATGCCGCTGACGCTGGTCTCGGCGGTGTAGGTGGTGTTGAGGTCGGCATTGGGATCGGCCAGCGAGCAGCGCCCGCCGCCCACAGAGCCCTGTGAGTAATTGATCTGATCGAGGTGACCGGCGCTGCCGTTGGCCAGCAGCATCTTCACGTAGTAGGGCTGCGGGTTATAGATTCCCCATTGCGGAAAATAGCCGACTACGAGATGACGGGCGGCGTGCCCGCGAAGGTAAGACAGGCCGAACCCGGATGCATGCAGCGGACAGAGCGCAACGATAGCCAGGAGACAACCCAGGACCCCCGGCCTTAACCGCCGTAAACGAAAACCAGCCATGGTACCCTCTGTGACGCCAAACGGGGAACAAACGGTTCAGTTTGCCGCAGAAAAACTGCGGGTAGAAATCCGAATTGGAACGCGCTTCAAACCACGATCCGCATGGGTTTAGCGCATGCGTACCGGCCTTCTATCAACCTATCGCCCAAAGAGCAACCGAAGTGAACTCGAAGTTCCATCAGGACGGGCGCTGTTTTTCTCGAGTCCGGTGCCTTTCTCCGCCGATGTGCGGAGCGCACCATGCCTCCACACCCGATCGATGACCACCAGGCCCGTCAGAAGGGCGGGAAGTGATAAACCTCCCTGAGGCCACAATTTGCGAGGCCTCATCTGTACGGTCGGCATGGGGCGCTCCAAAACTGCTCCTGTTTCAGCCGCGACCCGCGTAGAATTCATCTAACATCTGGAGACTGGCTTGGGCTCGACAGAGACGGTCCGGACGCCGGAGGAAAACGTGCAGTGTTCCCGATGCGGCTTTGTCGCTAACCAACCCAGCCCCTTCTGTCCCGGTTGCGGAATGCAGACCGGTCTCGCCATGCCTTACCCCGACATGCAGTCCGCATATCCTGCGCAAACATGGCCATTGCAACATCATGTGGCCAAAGCGCGGGGATTCAGCCAGATCTTCGGCATCCATCCGGGGATCGCGTTTCTCACCCTGATCGTGGACCTGATGCTGTTTGGCGGGGACCTGGTGACGGCGGGCGCCCTGCTTCCGGTTTCGATCGGTGCGGGGGCGATGCTGGGGTATATCTCCTACCTCGCGCAGCGAAAGTGGTATGGCGACGACAAGGAAACGGCGCTGATCAAGGCTTCGATTCTGGGGCTTCTGACGGCGATACCAGTTCCACTGCCGGCGGTGTTGTCATTGCCCGCGGGCCTGGTGGGCCTGGTGCACAATCTGCGCAAGAAGTAGACGAAGATTTGTGCTGTCCGACCCGGTTAACCGGGTCCGCGGATCTGCGGTAGAAAAGCCCTGTTTGACTTTTGTGGTTTCCCAACCTTTCCGCAAAAGTTAGCGGAAAGGATAGGGCACGGTGATTTTTCCATCGCGACAGAACCGAGACACCGCGAAATTTGGCAGGTAGCCTACTTGCGCCGGGGTGGAAGCTTGGCGGGCTTGGGGGACGGCCGTTTGACTCTTCCTTCGCTGAGAACAGGCGGGGTGGTTTCATCGTCGTGGGGAGCGAAGAAGCGCACGCCTTCGAGGTTGTGCTCGCCCATTACATGCAGGCGAAGGAAGTTGGTTGAGCCCGACTTGGTGCGGGTCCCGGCAACGATGGCGATGACTTCTCGCGGGCGCACGAAGCCTTCCTGCTCGAGCAGATTTTCCGCCACATCGACAAGCGCCTCCGTAGTGTTGACCTTGGGGCAGCGGATGGGAACCGTTCCCCAGAGCAGGTTGAGGCGGTTGATGGTGACGTCGATAGGGCTCAGCGCAAAGATCGGGACACTGGGGTGGTATTTCGAGAGCTGCCGGGCGGTTGAACCGGACTCGGTGAAAACGGCAATGCCGCGCAGGTCGAGATCGTCGGCTGCGTGCGCCGTGGCTTCGCAGATGGTCTCGGCAATCGACAGGTGAGTGCCGCGGACTTGCGGCTCGGAAAAGGCGCGCTCCTTGATGTGGCGTTCGGCTTCGAACACGATGCGGCCCATCATGGAGACCGTTTCGACGGGGTACTTGCCGACCGCCGATTCTCCCGACAGCATCACGGCATCGGTGCCATCGTAGACTGCGTTGGCCACGTCCGAGACCTCGGCGCGGGTGGGGCGGGGGTTTTCGATCATCGACTCGAGCATTTGCGTTGCCGTAATCACGGGTTTGCGGTATTCGTTGGCGCGGCGAATGATGAGCTTCTGATATGCCGGTACCTGCTCGGGCGGCACTTCCACGCCCAGGTCGCCGCGCGCCACCATGATGCCGTCGGCCACTTGCAGGATGGAGTCGAGATGCTCGATGGCCTGCGGCTTCTCCAGCTTGGCGATGATCCAGGTCTCCCCGCCATAGGCGGAGACGCGGTTGCGCACCAGGCGCACGTCTTCGGCGGTGCGGACGAAGGACACAGCGATCGCATCGACGCCGTTGCGGATGGCAAATTCAAGATCCAGGCTGTCCTTGTCGGTCAGGGAGGGAACACGCACCGGGATGCCGGGCAGATTGATGCCCTTGTTCTCGCCCAGCATGCCGCCGTTGATGATGTCGCAGATCACGTCGTCGCCGACCACTTCGTGGACGCGCAGTTCGATCAGGCCATCGGAGAGCAGAATCCGCGAGCCCTGTTCAACGTTTTCAGCCAACGTTTTAAAAGTGGTGCCCACCAGGGTGGCGGTGCCCGGCACGTCGCGCGGTGTGATGGTAAGACGACCGCCGGCTTTCAAGACGACCGGCAGATGATCCTTGAGTTTGGAGGTGCGGATCTTGGGCCCCTGGAGATCGCCGAGAATGCACAGCGGCTTGCGCTCTTCGCGGCTGACTTTGCGGATCATCTGGATGAGGGCGAGTTTTTCTTCATGCGTGCCATGCGAAAAATTCAAGCGCACGACGTCGACACCCGCGCGGACGAGATCGCGAAAAACCGCGATGGTATTGGACGCGGGGCCAAGCGTGGCAACAATCTTCGCGCGTCGCTGGGTGACAGAGTCGTTCAGGTTGGATTCAGAAAGCGGCATGAATGCTCCAGGGGAAGTGCGGTTGGAGGAGATAGAAGTTTTTAGGGTGCGACCGGTTTCATTTTACACGGCGATGGTTGCGCAGAATTCGCGTCGGCCCTTGCGTCCACTATCAAAGCATTGCGTCTCGCATGAAATTTCAGGGAACGAGGCGTTCCTGGCGAGCCCGGAACAGAGCCCCGTTCAATTCCGCTCCGAGCAGGGCGCTCAGGGATGTGATGTAGAGCCAAACGAGGGTCGCAATGCCGGCCGCGAACGAGCCGTAAAACATGGAGTAATCGGCCACGCGCGTCACATACCAGCCAAAGAGGAGAGTGGCGGGAAACCACACCAAGGTGGCGCCGAGCGCTCCCGGAATCACCCACTTCCAGTGTTCAAGGCGCTTGGTGCCGAAATGGTAGAGCGCAGAGAGAACAGTAACGCTGGTCGCGAGGGCGATCGTCCATCGGACCAGGCGCCAGGAGAAAAGAACAATATGGCGCAACTCGTGATCGGAGTTGTTGATCATCCAAATTTCGATTTGCTGGCCGAAGACCAGCAGCAGACTGGCCAGCCAGAGAGGGACGAGGACAATGGGGACGAGCAGCAGGGCGCGGGCCGATCTCTCCCAGTAGCCCCAGTCCCCGCGCGGAAGGTGATAGGCGCGGCGAAACCCCTCCATCAGCGAAAGCATGAGCCCCAGACCCGCGAACACGCTCAGGCTGGTGGCGGAAAAGAGAACCTGTGCCGAATACAGGTGGCGGGACTCCAGCGCCGATTCCAGCAGGTACATCGAGCCCGCAGGCAGGAATTGATCGAGGGAACTGCGGACCTCGCCGACCACCGTAGGGCCCGCCGGCACGCTGGCAAGAAGCGTGGTGGCAACCAAAACAGTGGGGAAAGAAAACAGCATGCCGGAATAGGCCGCGGCCTTGGCGGTGTTGAAGACATCATGCTCCGTGGCCAGAGCCAGCGCTCTGCGGAATTGGATGAGAACGCGAACCAAACCGGTCACAGCAACAGTAGAGCATGGACCGGCTCTTCTTTGATGGACGGTCACGCCAGGAGTGTTGAATCAGGCACGCTTCAAGCAGCCGCTCACGGACTGAGTCGTTTGCTTCAGCGCGTTGCCGGTGCTTCTTTATTTCTGCATGTCCTGATAAGCGTGGACCCACGCATTCATCAGGTCGTCCAGCGTTACGCCCGGTTCCATCTTGCAGTTGGCGAAGGAGTCGTCCTTCTTTCCGCAACGCGCGACGACTTCTCCGTTGGTGTTATAGAGAGTGAGCCCCTCGGGTGGCTTGGGAACGGCGAGGAAGACCGGTTGACTGACCGGGCTGACCGCCTTGACAGCGGAGACCGGAGACGCGTTGGTGACAGAGGCCAAGACAATAAACGCAAATAGAGTGCCCATTAGCTGCTCCTGCGGGAAGTTGTAATTTTTTTGTTGTGACTCTATTCATAGCCCAAAACGTTTCCTGAGCTGTGATTGAAGACACTTTACCGTCATTACGAAAGTTTGCTTTTGACCTGCAGCAAACTGAAGGTGCTTCGCGGCACTCGTTTTGGCTCGCGTTATCGCGAGGAATCTGTCGGGGGAGCCGGCGAGGCGGCCAACTGCGCGCGTTCCGTATGCTCCTGACCGCTTCGGATCAAACCGTTTATCATGGCCGGGTTATGAATACCTGCCGGCGTCCATTCTTCGCCCTCGTCTGTGCCCTGGGGCTTATCGCTCTCGGGGCCGCGGCTCAAAACAAGCCCGTTCCCAATGCCCAGTTAGCGGCCAAACCACTCAACGCGCGGGTGGAATCGCTCCTGAAAAAGATGACGCTCGAAGAAAAGATCGGGCAGCTGGTGCAGTTTTCGGCGGGGTTTGCGACCGGCCCCGGAGCCGCGGCTTCGAACACCCGTTTTGAAGACATGGCGGCCAAGGGGCAAGTGGGCTCGTTCCTGAACGTGGTGGGCGCCGAAGCGACCAATCATTACCAGCACATCGCGATGGAACAGACCCGCCTCCATATTCCGCTCATCTTCGGGCTGGATGTGATCCACGGCGACCACACGGTGTTTCCGGTTCCACTGGCGGTGGCGGCCAGCTGGGATCCGGCGGCGGCGGAACTGGTGGCGCACACCGGTGCAGTGGAAGCCCGGGCAGACGGAATTCCCTGGGTGTTCTCTCCCATGGTCGACATTGCCCGCGATCCACGCTGGGGCCGCATCATTGAATCCAATGGCGAAGACCCCTACCTGGGCTCGGCGATGGCGCGGGCTTGGGTAAGGGGATATCAGCAGGGCGATCTGTCCAAGCCGGACTCCGCCGCCGTGAGCGTGAAGCACTATGCGGCGTATGGGGCAGCGATTGCAGGCCGCGACTATAACGCCACGGACATGAGCGACATCACGCTGCGCCAGGTTTACCTCGAACCATATCGAGCGGCGGTCGAAGAGGGAGCGGCCACGCTGATGAGCTCGTTCAACTCCATCAACGGTGTTCCGGCCACAGCCAACCCGCTGACCCTCAACCAGATCCTGCGCAAGGAGTGGGGATTCGACGGGTTTGTAGTGTCGGACTGGGGCGCGGTGGGGGAGCTGATTAACCACTCCATCGGCGACGGGCCTACAGTGGCGCGCAAGGCGCTCGAAGCGGGCCTGGACATGGACATGGAAGGCAATCTCTACGGCACGGTGATCGCCGACCAGGTGCGCGCGGGCAAGATTCCAGAATCGGTGGTGGACGAGGCAGTGCGGCGCATCCTGCGAGTCAAATTTGCGCTCGGTCTGTTTGACCATCCCTACGTGGAGGCGGGGCCGGCGTATGATGCGACACCGGATCGCCGTGCTCTCACCCGCAAAGTGGCCGAGGAGACGCTGGTGCTCTTGAAAAACGATCCGGTCGAGGGGGTGGGCACGCTTTTACCTATGACGACCAAGACAAGGAAGGTGGCGCTGATCGGGCCGATGGCCGACAATCAGCGCGACATCCTAGGCGCATGGACGGGCGGCGATCCGAAGTATGCCATCACGCTGCGCAAGGCGCTCAGCGAGCGGCTCGGCGACGGTCTGCTGTTTGCCGAGGGCTGCGGGCTGCTCTCGGGGCAGGACGAGGTCACGCTGAACAAGGTGAATTTCGGCGGTTCCGTTGCCGCGAGCGGGGGCAGCGATGCTGTTCCTGACGACGCCAAGACGATTGCCGATGCCGTAGAGACAGCAAAGCAGGCGGACGTTGCGATTCTTGCGTTGGGGGAAAGCGCCAACTGGATGGAAGGGGAAGCAGCGAGCCGTGTGCACCTTGGTTTCACGGGCGCGCAGCAGCAACTGCTGGAGGCCGTCGTGGCTACGGGCAAACCGGTCATCCTGGTGGTGATGGCGGGACGGCCGCTGCAACTGAAGTGGGCGGCAGAACACGTGCCGGCGATTGTGGAGGCCTGGAGCCCGGGCACGGAGGGCGGCCATGCCATCGCTGATGTGCTGTTCGGCGACGTGAACCCATCAGGCAAGCTGCCCGCCAGCCTGCCGCGCGCAGAGGGACAGGAGCCGCTCTATTATGCGCAGTTGCCCACGGGGCGTCCGGCAGGAAACGCCGACCTGAGCCACATCCCGACAAATTCATTGGACAAGTTCCTGTCGCGCTACGTGGATGAAGAGAACTCGGCGCTGTTTCCTTTTGGATGGGGGTTGAGTTATACCCGCTTCAGCTACTCAAAGCCAACGGTCAGCCGCGACTCGGTTCCGCTGAAGGAAGTGCTGGCATCGAGCCATGCGCCGATGGTGAAGGTGGGCGTGGATGTGAAGAACACCGGCAGCGTGGCGGGAACGGAAGTGGTGCAGATGTATATCCGCAACATCGGCGCGAGCGTGGAGCAGCCGGTACGCGAGTTGAAGGGATTCGCGCGGGTTCAGCTGGCGCCGGGCGAGTCGAAGCACGTGGAGTTCCCCCTGGGCTTCGATGAACTGAACTTCTACAACGTGGAAGTCCGGCGTACCGTGGAACCGACCACGTACAAGATCTGGGTGGGAGGAAGCTCCCTGGCTACGGAGGAAACCAGCCTGAAGATTGTCGAGTGAGTTCAACCGGCGTCGCGACACGCTGGATGAAGAGCCTGGATGCCCTTGTGGCTCCTACCATTGCGACCGAGCACCCCCAGCGACGAAAACCTGTCGACCCCGTAGTCGCAAGGGCGGGCACGGAGATGAACTACATTGCCGTCACCTTGTCCGCAATCCGGTCGAACTCGGTCTTCGAGATCACATGCTTTCTCACCATGTCGGCCGCCGTATCGTAGGGCCGATTGTCTGCGATCCGCCGCGCCGACGCCTCGTCGATTCCGGGCAGGGTCTTCAGCTCATCGGTCGAGGCCTTGTTGACGTTGATCGGGCCCTTCTGTTTGAGCCCGTCGGCCAGACCCTGGGCCACGGCCTTGGCATCTTTGGCGGCAGTGGCGGTGGCGTCGGCGGTCTCTTTTCTTATCTGGTCAGGACTGGGCTGCTGGGTGGTGCAGCCGGTTACAGCGAGAAATGCAAGCGTAAAGGCCAAGGTCCACTTCATACCTGCTTCGATGCATTCCGCCGTGCTGAGGCTTGTCCGGGTTCCGGAATCGCTTCCTGGACCCGTTGCGCACAAGTCCTTGTTCTTCTTCCTGTGTACACTGTTTGCAGCCAGGAGGCCCCATGCAGACGCGGATTCAGGGCACAACGATGCCGGTACTCGAAGTACAGCTTGACCCCAACGAGAGCGTGTTTTCAGAGAGCGGCGAGCTTTCATGGATGACGCAGTCGATCCAGATGACCACCCACACGCAGATGGGCGGAGGCGGCGGCCTGTTCGGCGTCTTCAAGCGTGCGATTGCCGGCGGCACCATCTTCATGACCGAGTACCGGGCATGGCAATACCCCGGTGAGGTCGCCTTTGCCACAAAGGTGCCCGGGCACATCGTGCCGGTGCAGGTGGGACAGGGAAATGAATACATGGTCCACCGCCACGGTTTCCTGTGTGCCACACCCCAGGTGACCCTCTCCATCGGCTTCCAACAGAACCTCGGCGCCGGCATCTTCGGTGGAGACGGCTTCATCCTGCAGCGCGTCAGCGGTTTTGGAACGGCGTGGCTCGAGCTGTCCGGCGAGCTGATTCGCAAGGACCTCCAGCCGGGCGAAATGCTGCGCGTCCACCCCGGCCACGTGGGCGCGTTTATGGCCTCGGTGTCTTTCCAGATCACAACTGTCCCCGGAATCAAGAACATGATCTTCGGCGGAGACGGGATCTTTCTCGCCCAGCTGGTCGGCCCCGGCACGGTCTGGCTTCAGACTCTGCCCATCTCGCGCCTCGCTCACCAGATTGAGCACTATCTGCCTCGCGCAGGCCGCGAGGTTCCGCAGGCGGCCGGCGCGGGCCTGATCGGCGGAATCGTGGGATCGATTTTGAGCGGGAACGAGTAGGGAGATCGACGGACCGGCTTTTGGTTCACGCTCCTTGCACGGTGAAAAGTTGCAAGGATCGGGCACGGCAGGTTGCTGCGGAAACCGCAAAACCGAGACCTGGGCACCGGTACGAATTGGAGGCATTCGAGACTTGCAGGAAATCCGCGAATGACGACAACTATCCGCTCTTCCCGCAGTCTTCGCGGCGACATCACGTTTGCATTTGCGCTGGCGCTGGCCTTCTACGTTGCCTGGCTCATTCGCAGCGCTCTGGTCCTCTTCTACGTAAGCGCGTTGTTCGCAGTGGTTCTTCAGCCGCTGGTGCAGTTCGTCGCCAACCTGCGTATCGGGCGATTCCAGCCGTTCAAGAAGGTGGCGGTCTTCATCCTGCTGCTGGCCGTGGTGGGCGGGTTGATCGCATTCGGCTTTTTGGCGTTGCCGCCGGTGATCCGCGACCTGGAGGAGTTCGGCAAGGAAATGCCTCTGCGCTTGCCGCAAATCTTGAGCAGGCTGAGGAATATTCCGCTCGTCAGCCGCATCAATTTCACCGAACTGGCGGGGCGGATTCAGGATTTTGCGGGCCATAGCGCCACGTATGTTCTTCTTTCACTCAAAAACTGGGCCAGTTCGCTGTTCACCATCGCGATGGGGCTGATCCTGACTATTTACTTCGACCTTGAGGGCGATACAGCCTATCGCTGGGCGCTGTCTTTCTTTCCGCCGGAGAGCCGGACTCGCCTGGACCATACGTTGCGACGGGCCGAGGTGCGGATGGGCAGGTGGCTAATCGGTCAGGGAAGCCTGATGCTCATTCTGGGTCTGACGAGCACCGTGGTGTACTTGTCGCTTCACGTGCGCTATGCGTACGCGCTGGGCGTTTTGACCGGTCTTCTAAACATCATTCCGGTGCTGGGCGCGGCCGTTTGTATCGTCCTGGCATTGATGGTGGCGGCGGTCGATTCGTGGGGACGCATGATCGGCGTTGGCATTTTCTACATCGCATATCTCTGGGTAGAAAACTCCTTCCTGACCCCGCGCATCATGAAATCGAGCGTCGACCTGCCGGGACTGGCGATCATTGTCGCTCTCCTGCTGGGGTCCGAACTGCAGGGAGTGGTGGGCGCCATGGTGTCAGTACCCACGGCGGTCCTGGTGGCCGTGCTGCTCGATGAGTACCTGGTGAACAAGGATCCGGAGCCGGTTGGCGATCCCGAGACAGCCGACGAAGCCGTTCTCTGAGCTGATTCAGGCCATCGATTTTCCGCCTACGGATGCGATTCCGCGGCGCGAACTCCAGCGTGGACTGCTGCTTTCATGACACCGCTCTCGGCGAACAGCTGAACCAGCCCGCCGGACAGCGTGGATCCGCCCGCCCGGGCAGCAGAAATGGCTGGGGGCCGGCCGGAATCGGCCAGCTTGAGATCCCCGGTTCCCTGGGTGTCGAGGATCAGGGTGGCGAGCTTCCGCGCCTGGTCGAGGTCAAAGCTCTCGGCCACAAACACCAGCTTGCCGCGGATGGTGATGACCACGGGCCCTTCGTTGGTGGAGAAGACCTTTTCCACGGTGCCCGCGGGCGCGTCCGCGGGAGCGGAATGGGCTGCGGAGTCATCCTCATGCAGACCGGAATATTTGCGGCCCAGGGCGTTGGCGTAGAGCTCGGAAAATGCCTGGGCAGATGCCGCGTTCTTCCAAGCCGACAGGTAGAAAAGCGAAATTGACTTGGTGCTGGCCAACTCGGCAGGAGTGGTGGCGCTGAGACGCTGGCCGGCCC
>Ga0207095_10177_pt1 | contig 19438 bp, 20 predicted proteins | sample Alteio_BWMinHeat_88_FD_153529 | JGI IMG/M metagenome (GOLD analysis project Ga0207095, IMG submission 153529) | Enriched cells from forest soil in Barre Woods Harvard Forest LTER site, Petersham, Massachusetts, United States -... | ecosystem: Environmental > Terrestrial > Soil > Temperate forest >... | reverse complement strand
CAACGGCTTCCTTGGCAGTGTTGGAAGGATTATAGAAAGCCGTGCCCCCCCTGACAAGCAAAGTTGCACAAGAAACGCGGATTTGGGTTGATCCGGATCAACGTGTGTCCAACCGGCGACCGATTTCGGCGGAATCCAGAAATCGGCTTCCCCGCCATCCCCCGCGGTTCGATCAATTTCCCTTGCCGTTGTCACAACAAGCCCCCAAGCTTGCACATACGGGCTTAGACACCGCCCCCGCGAAAACTGTTCCTGCCCTGTTTGGATGCGCGCCGGTAAAATGTCGTTTACACCCGGATTATTGGAGCAGTCGAACCAACTCGGCCTGTTCGGCGAGGAAAGCGTCATGACCGTGAGCGCTGGTCATTTCGCGGTAGTCGGCTGCCACGCCCGCGGCACGGATGGAATACGCAAACTCCCGTACCGATTCAGGAGGGAAGAGCCAGTCGGAACTGATGCCCACAAAGCTGAGCCGGGCACGGATGCGCCCGAACACTTCCTTGGGCGACGCCTGGCCATGCAGCGGATCCCAAGTGTCCATGGTTCGCAGAATGGCGAGATAGGCGTTGGCGTCGAAGCGCTCGATAAAGCGGCTGCCCTGGAGGTCGAGATAGCCGGCGATATCGAAGCGTCCCCCGATCAGGCCCCCGCCATGATCGGCCAGCCCCCAGGGATCTTCGCCGTTGCGGTTGGGATTGCGGGCGAATCGCTCGTCGAACAGGGATGCCGATTTGTAACTGATCATGGCAATCTGCCGCGCCAGCGATAGTCCCTGGCGCGGCGGTTTCTGGGGAAGGTAGTTGCCGTCTTCCCATTCCGGATCACTCTGGATGGCCTGACGCTGAAGATGGTTGAGAGCCAGTCCCATGGCGGAGAGAGGCGCCACTGCAATGATGAGCCCTCGGTCCACGCGGCCGGGGTAAAGCATGGCCCACTCGAGAGCCTGCATGCCGCCGATGGAGCCGCCCATGACCAGGCGCAGCCGGTGAATGCCAAGAGAGTCGAGCAGTTGTGCCTGCGAGCGTACATTGTCGCGGATGGAGATGAGGGGGAAATCGGAGCCGTAAACCCTGCCCGTTGCAGGATCGACCGACCCGGGTCCGGTCGATCCATAACAGGACCCGAGCATGTTGATACAAATCACGAAATCGTGTTCGAGCGAAAGCACGGCTCCGGGAGCGAAAACCTCCGGCCACCACGAACCGACCAGCGCCGACCCCGACAGAGCATGGCACACCAGCACGGCGTTGTCCCGGGCGGCGTTGAGCCGCCCGTAGACCGCGTAGTGGAGCGTTACGCCGGCCAGCCTGCGTCCGCAATCCAGCAACAGGGGCACATCGAGCACGAAGTCGCCTTCGTAGGTCGGCTCGGGAATCTGCACCTTGGCCGGCGGCGCTTCCGTACCCGGGGCCGGAGATTGGGCTTCGCTCATTCCTTTCATTGCCCCGCATGGCCGACAGTTGCCGGCGCGCCCGCGAAAGTATGACCATTGGCCGCTTCGATGGCCTGATCAAGGTCGGAAAGGATATCGCGGATGTCTTCAATGCCCACCGAGAGCCGGACCATCTCCGGAGTCACCCCGGTATTGGCCTGTTCTTCGACGGAAAGCTGTTGGTGGGTCGTGGAGGCGGGGTGAATCACCAGCGACTTGACGTCGCCGATGTTTGCCACCAGGGAAAAGAGTTCCAGCGAGTCAATGAGCTTCTTCCCCGCATCGTATCCGCCCTTGATGCCGAAGGTGATGAGCGCTCCCGCGCCGTTGGGCAGATATTTTTGCGCGCGTGCGAAGTAAGAACTTGATTCGAGGCCGGGGTAATTGACCCACTCCACGCCGGGGTGCTGCTCGAGATGGCGTGCCACGGCGAGGGCGTTCTGCGAATGGCGTTCCAGGCGCAGGTGCAACGTCTCGATCCCCTGCAGGAACAGGAATGCGTTGAACGGCGAGAGAGCCGCCCCGGTATCGCGCAATCCCTGAATCCGCGCCTTGAGAATAAACGCAACTGGCCCGAAAGCTTCAATGTAGGAAAGCCCGTGATAGGAGGGATCGGGCTGGGTAAAGTCCTTGAATCGCCCGGAAGCCGCCCAGTCGAACTTGCCTGCGTCGACAATGACGCCGCCGATGCTGGTGCCGTGGCCGCCCAGGAACTTGGTGGCGGAGTTGACCACGATGTCCGCGCCCCACTCGATGGGCCGGACCAGGGCCGGGGACGGCGTGGTGTTGTCGATGACAAGCGGCACGCCATTTTCGTGGGCGATGGCGGCGAGTCGTTCGATGTCGACAACATCGAGCTTCGGATTGCCGATGGTTTCGGTGTAAATGGCGCGGGTCTTTTCATTGATGGCGGCGCGCAGGCCGTCGAAATCGTCCGCATCGACGAAACGGACGGTGATGCCGAGTCGCGGCAGGGTGTAGTGGAAGAGGTTATATGTGCCGCCGTAGAGAGAAGTGGTAGAGATGATTTCTTCGCCGGCAGAGGCGAGGGTGGTAATGGTGAGCGTTTCCGCGGCCTGGCCGGAGGCGGTAGCGAGGGCCGCAGCGCCGCCTTCGAGCGCCGCAACGCGCTTTTCGAAGACGTCGGTGGTGGGATTCATGATGCGGGTGTAGATGTTCCCGAATTCCTTGAGCGCGAAGAGACGGCCCGCGTGGTCCGCATCCTGGAAAAGATAGGAAGTGGTCTGGTAGATGGGGACGGCGCGTGAACCCGTGGTGGGATCAGGCGACTGCCCGGCATGAACGGCAAGAGTGGCAAGTTGAAGTTGCTTGGGTTCGGACATGATGGACTCTCCTTCGGGTTGCAAGTGGGGCGGCCGGATGAGCCGCATCATCAGGTTGTTTTCAACCTAGCGCGTTCCAGGGAATAAAATGTCTCGAATCCGTCACCTCCATGTCAACGCAAGATCGGTGCGCGACCATCCTGAGACGGAAATCAAAAGAGCACGTCGTTCCCCAAGACGCCCCGAAACACAACCGGCCCGAATCCTCTGGGGACCCGGGCCGGTTGCTTTCGAGATCGGTTGCGCTTAGCGCGATGGCCGTTCGAGAGCCGCACGGACGGGTCCGGATGGCATACACATGGCCATGGCCCCCATTCCGTGTTGGCACGCGTTCGGCATCGAGGGAAGTATCGAGGTTGCGCGGCAGTCGTGTCAACAAACAATGTCAAACGCCATGTTGATCGGCAACGTTTCTCAGTCCCTCGTCCCTGGTCCCTTCTTCACTCGTCCCGCTTCCAGACATACGCGTCGGGCTGGGAAAGGCCGATATGCGCCAGTACGCGGTAAACAAACTGGCGCGCCATCTCTGTGGAGTCGACGGGCTGGTTGTAGAAGGCGGGGATGACGGGAAAGATGACGGCTCCGGCTTCGGCGGCCCACGTCATGTTGCGCAGATGGATGCGGTTGAAGGGAGTCTCGCGGACGCACAGTAGCAGCGGTCGCCGCTCCTTGAGCGTCACATCGGCGGCGCGCGCGATCAGAGAGTTAGCGAGGCCCTGGGCTATGGCCGCCAGGGTGCCCATGGAGCAGGGAAGAATGATCATTCCATTCGACGGATGGCTGCCGCTGGCGATGGAGGCGCCGATGTTAGCGTCGATGTGCTGGATTGTCTTCGCGGGCGCCCCACCGAGGAGTTTTTCGAGAAGGTCAGTGCGACCGGAGGTGCCGAGTTCCTCGGCAATGACCCGCAGCGAATTCTCCGAAGCCACGAAGTGCACGCGGGCCACGCGCTCATCCGCTTCGAGCGTGCGAAGTAACTCACGCGCAAAGACCGCACCGGAAGCTCCGGTCATGGCAACGGTGAGTTGTGCGGCTTCCACGCGCTCGATCCTTTCCTGAGACGCAGCGTCGATTTACTGCTTGGCTGCGTCAGTCTTCCTGGAATAAGTGGTGAGAAAGAGTTTGATCCACGTTTCGCCCTGTTTCATTTCGAGAAGAAATGTCAACGTGTTCTCCGATGGGCTTTCGTAAGTAGCGCGCAACACCGGACCGGCAGAATTGCTGGTCAAAACGAGCTTGTTTCCAGAGAGGTCTCCAGTGAATTCAGTGGGTCGGGTACCAGTGTCGTTGAACCACCACGCGGTGTATTTTCCTGTTTGCTTGTCGTAGGAGATGAAATGGCGCGTGTCGGTGGGCTTGCGGCCGGGCATCGTGGTTGAGAGCATCTCGCAGAGGTATTTGCCGCCAATACCGATCTCGACGCGGTCGCTTGCATCGCCGGCCATCGCGGGCCCGTCCGGGTTGTTAAAATTCTGCCTGCCCGTCCAATCGCCTTTCATGAAAGAGAGGCTGTTGAGCGGGTCGGGAGCCGATGAGGCCTGTTGTTGGCTATAAGACATTGCAGCAGCGCAAACAACCAGGAAGCAAACGAAAAGTTTCATCGACCTCTCCTGTTGAACAGACGATATCAGGCCCGGGAATTCCGATGGTTCGTACTACTTACTCGCCCAGGACACGGCGAAAGATCGCGTCCACATTGCCGAGCTGCCGCGTGTAATCGAATGTTTTTTCGAACTTCTCGGAGGAGAGCAATGCCGCGATCCGTGGATCGGCAGCCACTTCATCGCGAAAATTCAGGTCTTCTTTCCACGCCCGCATGGCATGCGACTGCACCAGCCGATACGCATCCTCGCGCAGCATCCCGGCTTCGGCCAGATCGAGCAGTAACTGCCCGCTGAAGATCAGGCCGCCAGTGCTCTCGAGGTTCTTTTTCATTCGCTCTGGATAGACAAGAAGCCTGTCGATCAAATCAGTCGACTTGGCGAGAAGATAGTCGACCAGGATGGTCGAATCGGGAAAGATCACTCGCTCGACCGACGAATGCGAGATGTCGCGCTCGTGCCACAGCGGAACGTTCTCAAACGCCGCCTGGGCATTACCGCGCAGCACCCGCGCCAGTCCGCTGATCTGCTCGCTGGTGATGGGGTTCTTCTTGTGCGGCATGGACGAAGAGCCTTTCTGCCTTTCGCTGAAATACTCTTGCGCCTCGCGCACTTCGGTGCGCTGCAGGTGGCGTATCTCGACGGCGATCTTGTCCAGCGTGCTGCCGATGAGGGCCAGCGTGGAGATGTACGCAGCATGGCGATCGCGCTGAATCACCTGCGTGGCGACGGGCACGGGTTTGAGGCCGAGCCGCGCGCAGACTTTTTCTTCTTGTTTTGGACTGAGATGGCCAAAGGTGCCAACAGCGCCGGACAACTTGCCCACGCGCATGTCTTCCGCGGCTGCGTCGAAGCGGGCCAGGTTGCGCTGCATCTCTGCGTACCAGTTGAGCAGCTTGAGGCCGAAGGTCGTAGGTTCGGCGTGGATGCCGTGGGTGCGGCCGATGGTGGGGGTGTGCTTAAAGTCGATAGCCCGGCGCTTGAGAACGTCGAGCAGCCCGACCAGTCCTTTGCGAATGTGCTCAGACGCCTCTTTCACCTGCAGAGCCTGCGCCGTGTCGACCACATCGTTCGACGTCAGGCCATAGTGCAGCCACCGGGACTCGTCGTCCAGCCCCTGGGCTTTGAGGCTTTCGGCCACAGCCGTCGTGAACGCGATTACGTCGTGCTTCACCTCGGCCTCGATCTCGTGGATACGATCGACCGAGAAGCTGGCCTTCTTCTCGAGGGCTTCGGCGGCCTTGGCGGGAATCACACCGTCTTCGGCAAGAACCGCGCTGGCGGCGGACTCCACCTGCAGCCAGCATCGATATTTGTTTTCTTCGGTCCAGATGCGGCCCATCGCGGGGCGGGTGTAACGGTCGATCAAATGATTGCTCCTGCGCGTTGCAGAAAAACCGCGTCGCGCCAACTCTTGATTGTACGGGGATTGAGGACGGGCTTGTTCCAACGTCTCATCCGCCGGGGCGCACGAGAGCCGGGCGCCCCGTCACAGGAAAGGTACTTAGCTTTAATTGCGAGGGATGCGAAGGCGCTGGAACAACTCGTCGTACAGCAGTCCGCGGCCGGGCCGGTAAGGCTGGAACCATTCGCCGTCAATGACCAGCTGCGGAATGGCGCGCTTGCCCACGTGGCGGATGACTTCGGCTGACGCGGCCGGATCGGCATCGATATTGATCTCGGTGTAGGGGACACCGTGTGAGTCCATGAACTGCTTGGCGGCCCGGCAATCGCGGCACCAGGCAGCTGTATACACCTGCACTTTCATATATTGTCATTGTAATTTGGAGCGGCTGGTACCATCTGTGACGTATGACCGCCCACGAGATCAAAGCCCTGCTGAACCTCGCCCCGCACCCGGTCGAAGGCGGATTCTTTCGCCGGACCTACACATCCCCGGGAACTGTCGAGTTGCCTCGCGGGCTGCGGGCGCAGGGAACGGCGATCTACTACCTGCTGGAGACAGGTACATTTTCGGAAATGCACGTTCTGGAGTCCGACGAAATCTTCCATTTCTATCTCGGCGACCCGGTGGAGATGCTTCAGCTTTACTCGGATGGCGGCTCCGCCGTTTTGACTCTTGGAGCAGATTTGGCGGCGGGGCAGCAGGTGCAGGTGGTCGTTCCGGCAGGAGTGTGGCAAGGCACGCGGCTACTCGGCGGCGGGAAGATGGCCTTGCTGGGCTGCACGGTGACGCCCGGCTTCGATTTCGCGGATTACAGGAATGCGGAGTACGCGGAACTGGTCGCACGGTGGCCAGCCCAGGCGGAACGGATCCGCGCGCTGACGCGAAGCTAGGAAGAGCGCCGCTTGCGAAAGAAGCAACGCAGTAATTCTCCCGATTCATCGGCGAGGATTCCTTGCTCCACCAGCATCTGGTGGTTGAGTTTGGGATGATTCAGTACCGCGAGAACCGACCCGGCCGCGCCCGCCTTGGGATCGGCTGCAGCATAGACAAGCCGGTCGATACGCGCATGAATCATGGCTCCCGCGCACATGGCGCACGGCTCCAGGGTGACGTAGAGCGTGCAGCCGTTGAGCCGGTAGTTCCCAAGTGCGGCGGCGGCTTTGCGCAAAGCGACAATCTCGGCGTGGGCCGTGGGGTCGTTGTCGCGAAGCACCCGATTCTGCCCGTGTCCGATAATCTCGCCATCGCGGACCGCCACGGCGCCGATGGGCACCTCTCCGGCTTCCGCAGCGTTGCGCGCCTCGGCCAGCGCGGCTTCCATGTATTCGCGATCAGACGCCATGATTCGGATGGTATCGCCGGCAACCCAGGTCTCAAAAATCGAGACGATTTACCGGACAGGGCTCACACACCCCCCGCGGGCTGCTGTTGCGTCATACAGTGCAGCGCGCCGAGACCCCAGATGAGGTCAACGGAATGAATGCCGATGATTTCGCGGTCGGGAAAGACTTCGGCTAGAATGTTGAGCGCGATGCGGTCCTTCGGGTCATGAAATGTGGGCACGAGAACCAGTTCGTTGGCTGCATAAAAGTTGGCATAACTGGCCGGCAGCCGCTGGCCGCGAAACACCACCGGGCGGGGCAGCGGCAGTTCGATAAGGGTGAATTGCCGGCCGTCACGGGTTCGCGCAGCTTTCAGGCGTTCGAGATTTTCGGCAAGCGGCTCGTGGTTGGGGTCGCCTGCGTCTGGCTCAACGGCGGTGATGATAGTTGCCGGGCCGACGAAGCGGCTGATGTCGTCGATGTGCCCGTGGGTGTCGTCGCCGGCCACGCCGCGACCGAGCCAGATCACCTGGTCGATGCCCAGGAATTCGTGAAAGGCGGTCTCCAGTTGCTCGCGGCTCACACCGGGATTTCGCTGCTGGATTTCGCTCAACAGGCATTCCTCGGTGGTAAGCAGAATTCCGTCCCCATTGGTGTCGATGGAGCCGCCTTCGAGGACCAGCCTCCGCATTGTCCCGTCCGCCAGAGGTATTGCCGGTTGCCATTCCGGCACTCCCAGCAGTTCCTTCACACGGCCGGGGAGCTGGTCGTCGAGATGCCAGTCGGAATACTTTGCCCAGGCATTGAAATGCCAGTTGGTGATGGCGACGCGCCCATCGACATTGCGTACGAAGATGGGGCCGGAGTCGCGGGTCCATACGCGGTCGGTGGGCCACTGGTGAAAGCTGACCTGATCGAGATTGGCGCCGGCGCGGCGGAGGATCCCTTGCGCGCGGCCCTGCTCCTTCGCGTCCTGAACGATCAGGTGCACGCGTTCGCGGCGGGCCAGCAGGCGCACGATCTCGGCATAGAGCCAGGGGATGGGCTGAAACTTGCCCGGCCAGTCCTGGGGATTGTGCGGCCATGCCAGCCAGGTGCCTTCGTGCCGATCCCATTCGGCGGGCATGCGGTAGCCCAGGTCGCGGGCTGTTGCTGCGGGGAGAAGGGAATCGGACATTTCTATTTTGGCTCTCCGTCCGGTGCCCAGGCGCGCACGGGGTCGAGGAAACGCTTGGTGATCGGCGCGTAGGCGTCGATGCGGCGGTCGCGCAGGAACGGCCAGTTGCGGCGTGTGTCTTCAAGAAGCGTCATGTCGATCTCGCCGACGATGATTTCTTCCTTATCGTGCGAGGCCTTGGCGATAATGCGGCCGAATGGATCGGCAAGGAAGCTGCCGCCCCAGAACTCGAGTCCCGGGCCTTCAATGCGATTGCCCAATACGTCGCCCTGCTCGTGGCCTACGCGATTTACTCCCGCGACGTAGACGCCGTTGGCGATGGCGTGGGCGCGCTGGATGGTCTGCCAGGCATCGTATTGCGCCACGCCGAATTCTTCCTTCTCGGCCGGGTGCCAGCCGATAGCGGTGGGATAGAAGAGCACCTCGGCGCCCTGCAGTGCGGTCAGGCGCGCCCCTTCGGGATACCACTGGTCCCAGCAGACCAGGGTGCCGACGCGGCCCACCGGCGTATCAATGGCCTGGAATCCGAGATCGCCGGGCGTGAAGTAATACTTCTCGTAGTAAAGCGGGTCGTCGGGAATATGCATCTTGCGGTACACGCTGGCAATGGCGCCATCCGGGTTCAACGTGACTGCCGTGTTGTGATAAAGGCCGGGCGCGCGGCGTTCGAAAAGCGAAGCCACGATGGAGACGCGCGCTTCGCGGGCGACTTGGCCAAGCCTGGTCGTGGAGGGGCCCGGAATCGGTTCGGCGAGATCGAACAGGCGGAGGTCTTCGCGCTGGCAGAAATACTGGGCGCGGAAGAGTTCCGGCAGGCAAACAATGTTCGCCCCGCGTCGCGCCGCCTCGCGAATGTGCCCGAGCGCCGCCTCGAGGTTCGTCTCCGGATCGGGGCCCATGCTCATCTGTACTAGGCCGACCTTGTATTTGCGAGAATTCGACATGATCTGTCTTGTAGTCTCCCTTTATGAAAACGAAGCCAATTCCGCTCCGCGGAACCGGCCCTCAATACTGATGCGCATGAATCGGAGTTTGGTGCTATTCCCGCGAAGCCTGCAAAAGCGGCGAGCGACGATGGCGGGTGCTGCAGAGAATCCCTTATGCCGAGAGCCTAATCTTCATTCAGGATGAGCACCGCCGCGGCGATGGTTGTCGTCCAGAGCCCGCGCTTGTCGCCCACGGCCGATTGGGTGATGTTACTGGTGCGGACAATCTTGTTGGAGATGCGGTAAATCTCCTTCTTTTCATCCCAGCTCTTGTCAGGATCGAATTCCACGTCGAGGGTTGTGGCCAGCATTTCGGCGGCGAGCTCTTCGGCATACTCGCCGGCCTGTTCTTCGGTCTGGCCGAAGCTGTGATGCTCACTGAGGTAGCCGTAGGTATTGCGATCCGCCGGAATGGCCACCCCGATGCTACAGGCGATCAGCCGGTGAGGCTCGCGGGTGGAGTTTTCCGCGATGACCGAAAATACCACCTCGCCATGGCTGAGATAGGTGAGGCCCTCTTTGCGCGGCACGATTTTGCAGCCCGGCGGGAAGATGGAACTGACCCTCACCAGGTTCTGTGAGGCGATGCCCGCATCCCGAAGGGCCAGCTCAAACGAGGTCAAACGCTCCTTGTGCTTGCCGACACCCTTGGTCAAGAACAACTTCTTCGGGACCATGCCTTTTCCCAATTTCTATGTGCCCTCCGCGAGGTTCAGACGATCCAGAATTGTGTGGACGTTCCCGACTGAGTCTATCTCATTCCAGGGAATAGAAAAACCGGCTTCAATGAATTCCTCCGGGGGATTATTTCCAGCGCGTCCGGCAGGGCCGCCGATTGGATCTAAGCTCGAATCCGGGGTTTCGCTCAAGACAAAATGGCCGCCCCGGATTGGCACGATTGGCCCCATGTGCAGCGCGGCGCCGCTTTAGAAAGCAGGCCCAGGCGCCTTGGCGGTCGGCGGCGGGCGGGCAGGCTCGATGATTTTTTTCAGCGTCTGTGCCGCTGCGGCCGTAACTTTTTCAGGCAAGGGACGTTTATATGGAGATGAAGCGCATTTTCCGGCTCGGGATTCCTGTCCTTCTCGTCGTAACGGCGAGCGCCATCGCAGCGGCTCAGCCACCCGCTCCGTACGAACCGCCTCCGCCGGCCGTTGACGCCCGGGGGCCGGTGGTGCTGGATTGGACCCCTCCCGCGCTCGGCCAACTCAGCGCACTGGCAGCAGTGAAAAACAGCTTCACGCTGGACAGGACTATGCTCAACGCTGCCGCCAGCATCATGCCCGATACGGATGAGCCGACCCGGCAGGCCATCAATCGGGTCGATGGCGTGAGCGTTCACCTGCTGCGCTTCGGACAATCCGGCGTCCCCGACGAGGGCGCTGTCAACTCCATTCGCAATGCCTATCACCTGCGAGGCTGGAAACACGTGGTGACAACTACTGGCAATGGTGGTCCTGTCCATGATGGAACCACCGACGTGTGGGTAGTGATGGACGGGATCAACGTGCGGGGAGCGGTGGTGCTTGCCGAGACGCCGAAATCGCTCACCCTGGTGACGGTTGCCGGGAACCTGAGCCCCGTGGACCTGCTGCATCTCCGCGGACACTTCGGGATTCCACGCTTTGAGGGAGACGAGTTGCAGCCCCAATCGCGCCGCGAACCACCGGAGCCGACCCTCAAACCCCGGCCAACGGATTGATTCCATCGCAATTGCCACCCCCAAACGGCGGATGCTAGCCTTCCCTGTGAACACTCACTCGGGAAGGACAAAACCAAAACCCAATGCAAACCACCTATAACGGGCTGGAATTGCCCCAAGGCGGCAAGCCCATCGAGTACGCCGACGGCCAATTCACCATCCCTGACAATCCCATCATTCCGTTTATCGAGGGCGATGGAACCGGCCGCGACATCTGGAAAGCATCGCAGCGCGTCTTTGACGCCGCGGTGGAAAAAGCTTACGGGGGCAAGCGCGCGATCAAGTGGTTCGAGATTTTCGCCGGCGAGAAGGCCTACCGCCAGTTCAGCAACTGGCTCCCTGACGACTCGGTGAATGCGGCGCGCGATCTGCGTGTCTCCATCAAGGGACCGCTGACGACGCCGGTCGGCGGCGGCATCCGCTCGCTCAATGTGGCGCTGCGCCAGATCCTCGACCTCTACGCGTGCGTGCGCCCGGTGAAGTACTACCAGGGCGTGCCCAGTCCGGTGAAGCATCCGGAAAAAGTGGACATCGTGATCTTCCGCGAAAACACGGAGGATGTGTACTCGGGTATTGAGTTCAAGCAGGGCTCGGAAGACGTGGCCCGGCTGATCTCCTTCATCAATGACGATCTGTTAAAAGGCGGGAAGAAAAAGATTCGGGGCGACTCGGGCGTGGGCATCAAGCCCATCTCGATTTTCGGCACCAAGCGCCTGGTGCGCTATGCCATTCGGCACGCGCTTGAGTCGGGCCGCAAGACCGTGACCCTGGTTCACAAGGGCAACATCCAGAAGTTCACCGAAGGCGCGTTCCGCGAGTGGGGCTACGAAGTTGCTACCGAGGAATTTCGTGACCATACCGTGACCGAGCGCGAGAGCTGGATTCTCGGCAACGCAGACGCCAATCCCGGAATCAGCATCGAAGACAACGCGGCATTGATCGAGCCGGGCCTCGAATTTGGCAATCAGGCCTTCCGCGACAGCCTCTATGCCGAAATCAAAGGGGTGCTCGACTCGATCGGCAAGTCGCACGGCAACGGCGGGTGGAAAAACAAGATCCTCATCAACGACCGCATCGCCGATTCGATCTTTCAGCAGATCATCATCCGCCCGTCGGACTACAGCATTCTCGCCACAACGAACCTTAACGGCGACTACATTTCTGACGCGGCCGCGGCGCAGGTGGGCGGCCTGGGCATCGCCCCCGGCGCAAACATCGGCGATGGTTACGCTGTGTTTGAGGCCACGCACGGCACCGCCCCCAAGTATGCGGACAAGGACGTGATCAACCCCGGCTCGGTGATTCTTTCCGGCGTGATGCTGTTCGACTTTATTGGCTGGAAGGAAGCCGCCAAAATGATCGAGTCCGCGATGGAGAAGACCATCCAGCAGAGGTTTGTCACCTACGACTTTGAGCGGCAGACCGCCGGCGCCACGAAGGTGGGTACCAGCGAGTTTGCCACACGGATTATAGGAAACATGTAAAGAACAAGGATCAGAGATCAGGGGTCAGGGATCAGCAAAGGCAAATGCGGTTGAGCTGATCCTGATTGCATCGCCGTGAGCATGGTCAAAGCTGAACACTGACCACGGAACACTGTTCACCAGGAGAAAAGCATGCGAAAGAAAGTAAGCATTGTGGGCGCCGGAAACGTGGGCGCCACGGCCGCGCACTGGATTGCGTCGAAAGAACTGGCCGATGTGGTTTTGATTGACGTGGTGGAGGGCGTGCCGCAGGGCAAGGCCCTCGACCTGCTGGAAGCGCTGCCCATCGAGAAGCGCGACGTGCACGTGACTGGTTCCAACGACTATGCAGCCACGGCCAACTCCGACATCGTCGTGATCACCGCGGGCATTCCGCGCAAACCCGGCATGAGCCGCGACGATCTGCTGCACACCAACTTCAAAATCATGTCCGAGGTAGTGCAAAAGGTTGTGGCGCAGTCGCCGGAATGCATTCTTATCATCGTGTCGAACCCACTCGACGCGATGGCGCAGGCCGCGTTTCGCCAGGCGGGCTTCAACCGCGAACGCGTCATCGGGATGGCCGGCATCCTCGACTCGGCGCGATTCCGCACCTTCATCGCCGAGGAATTGAACGTCAGCGTCGAGAATGTAACGGCGTTTGTGCTGGGCGGCCACGGCGACACCATGGTCCCGCTGCCCCGCTACTCAACCGTCGCCGGAATTCCCATCACCGAACTGATCGAGCCTGCGCGGCTGGAAGCGCTGGTCCAGCGCACCCGCGATGGCGGCGCCGAGATCGTGAAATACCTCAAGACCGGCAGCGCTTACTATGCGCCTTCGGCGGCCACCGTCGAGATGGTCGAAGCAATTCTTAAAGACAAGAAGAAGATTCTGCCCTGTGCAGCCTATCTGCAGGGGGAGTACGGCATCGATGGCTTCTACATCGGCGTGCCCTGCAAGCTGGGCGCGGGGGGTCTCGAAAAGATCATCGAGATCAAACTGACACCCGAAGAAGATGCGGCTCTGAAGAAGAGCGCCGCCGCCGTGAAGGAACTCTGTGCCGTGATCGGCGTCTGAGAGCCGGATCAAGAGCGTTCCCGTTTGGCCTCTCTGATCTTGCGAATCTCCTCCATCCGTTGCGCCAACTGCTTTTCGCGTCCCTCCTGCGTGGGCCGGTAGTAAGTTCGGCCCTGCAGTGAGGGCGGCAGGCAGTCCATGTCGGCGACGCGCCCGGCTTCATCATGCGCGTAACGATAGCCCTGGGCATAGCCCAGCTCTTTCATGAGCCGGGTGGGCGCGTTGCGCAGGTGGAGCGGCACGGGTTCCTGGCGCGTGTGCTCGATGTCGTCCTGCGCCGCCGCGTAGGCCGTGTAGACCGCATTCGACTTGGGCGCCAGGCAAAGATAGACCACCGCCTCGGCCAGCGCGAGATCGCCTTCAGGAGAGCCGAGAAAATCGATCGTCTCCTTGGCCGAGAGGCACAGGTTCAGGGCTTCCGGTGCGGCCAGGCCGATGTCTTCGACAGCCATGCGGACGACGCGGCGAGCGAGATAGAGCGGGTCTTCGCCGGCGGCGAACATGCGTGCCAGCCAGTGCAACGCCGCGTCGGGATCGCTGTTGCGGACGCTTTTGTGCAGCGCCGAGATCAGGTTGAAGTGCTCTTCGCCAGCCTTGTCATACATGAGCACGCGCTGCTGCACGGCCTCAGTCGCGATCGCCTTGTCGATATGCTTTGCACCCTCATTGGCCAGCTGTGCCGCGACCTCGAGCGTGTTGTATGCCGCCCGGCAATCGCCGCTTGAGTAACCGGCGATCAGTTGGAGCGCCTCGTCGTCCGCGGTCAACTCCATGGCGCCCAGGCCGCGCTCCTTGTCGTCCAGGGCACGGCGGAGCAGCACGGTGATCATATCTTCGCTGAGCGGCTCGAGCACGTACACGCGGCACCGCGACAGCAGTGCCGAGATGATTTCGAAGGATGGATTCTCGGTAGTCGCTCCGATGAGCCGGATGGTCCCGCGTTCCACGTAAGGAAGAAACGCGTCCTGCTGCGCCTTGTTGAAGCGGTGAATCTCGTCGACGAACAGGATGGTGCGGGAATGGAATTCGGCCGCCCGCGCGGCCTCACTCATCACCTGCTTGATCTCTTTGATCCCGCTCATCACGGCGGAGAACTCGATGAACGTAGCCTTGGTGGTTTCGGCGATGATTTTCGCCAGGGTCGTCTTGCCCACGCCGGGCGGGCCCCAGAAGATCATCGAGCCGCCATCGTCGCGCTCGATCTGCACCCGCAGCGGCTTGCCCGGCGCGAGCAGATGTTCCTGGCCGCTGTACTCCTCGAGAGTGCGCGGGCGCATGCGCTCAGCCAGCGGCGGCGCTGCAGCGCGGGGCAGAGTTTTGGATGAACTCCGTGGTGGATCGGGCTCGAGGTCAAACAGGCTCATTCCGGCTCCTTCCTGGAGTGCATCGCGACGCGCCGCTGCCGCGAAGCTTCGTAGAGCAGGACGCCGGCTGCAACCGAGGCGTTCAGGCTCTCTACGGGGCCGGGGCAGGGAATCGTGATCGCTCCTTCAGCCTGGAGGGCGACCTCGTCCGGCACCCCGCTGCCTTCGTTGCCGATGAGGATGGCGGAGGCCTCGGCGAGGTCGGCATCATAGGCCGGCGTCCCGCCGCGAAGGACCGTCGTAAACACCCGTATTCCTGCCTCCCGTAGCTGCATCAGGCACTCGTCCACTCCAGCCGAAATCACCGGCAAGCGGAAAACGCTGCCCGCCGAGGCCCGCACCGCCTTCTGGTTCCAGCAACTCGCCGTACCCGGCAGACTTACCGCGCCGTCGGCTCCGAAAGCTTCAGCCGAGCGGAGAATCGTCCCCAGGTTGCCGGGATCCTGGATGCCGGCGAGCACCACCAACAGCGCCGGGACCTTTCGGCGACCCAGCACGTGAGCCCACGTCCAATCGGGAGGCTCCACCAGAGCAGCGACGGGCTGCGGTGTCTCGGTGCTCAGCGCGGCATTCAGGACAATGCGCGGAACCAGTAAAACCTCGGTTTCGGCTCCCAGCGGGATGCCATCCAGCAGGTGCTGCATCTCCTGGGCGACAAAGACATAGGGCAAACGGAGCCCCGCCCGAAGCGCCTCTTCAAGTAGATTCGGACCCTCGATCCCCTGGAGCTTGCCGTCCTCCCGTCCAAAGCGGTTCAGCGCACGCCGAAGTTCCTTCAGCCGCGCGTTTTGCTTACTCTGTACAATGCGAACAGGCATCTCGAGGGACCGCCATCCACTGAGGCGATTCTAGCTGGTTGGCCCGCCCGGCCAACGGGCCACACGTCGGGGAACTTGCACCGCAGATGGTGCTGTGATAGCTTCCGGTTTTACGATACATTCGTTGCGGAAACCGAGGTAGAACTTTTGTCCGCGGAGATTTTGCGCGTCCATCCCGATGAGCCCCAGGCGGACCGGATTGATTACATCGTGTCCTGCCTGCGCAAGGGCGATCTCATTGCGATGCCCACCGATACCTTCTATGGGCTGGCGGTCGACCCCGTCAACCTCCACGCCGTCGAGCAGATCTACCAGCTCAAGAGCCGGCAGAAGCACAAGCCGCTTTCGCTCCTCATCTCATCCCTGGGGCAGGCCTATTCGCTGGCGCGCGACGTCGACCCGATGCTCGACAAGCTGGCGGATAAGTTCTGGCCTGGCCCGTTGACGATCATCGTGCGTGCCGGAACCAAGCTGCCCTTGCGCGTGACGGCGCATACCGGCAATGTGGCGATACGCATCCCCGACGCTGCCATTCCCCGGGCGGTCGTGGAGAAATTCGGACTGCCGATCACGGCCACCGCGGCCAACCTGCAGGGAGCATCCGAATGCACCCACGCTGCGTGCGTTCGCGACCAGATCGGTGACCGGATCCCTCTCATAATTGACGGCGGTCCCACCGGGCGCAGCCTGCCCACGACCATCGTCGACCTGTCCCTGGGCAAGGGGCGCTTTGAGGTCCTGCGAGAAGGCGCCATTCCCACGCACGAAATCGTGATGGTCCTGCAAAGATAGACCCATTCGACATGAACAGCACGTCTCAGCCCAAGCTTCGCGCGCCGAAGCGCCGCAGTTGGCGCCTCCGAGGCGCGGCCTTGCTGCTCCTGGCGCTGGTTCTGGGAGCCGCAGCCTGGTGCCGCTGGGTATACGTGCAGGTCGAGCATTACGCGGTCATGGACCAGGCCGCGCCGTCCGATGCCATCGTGGTGTTCGGCGCGGCGGAGTATGACGGGCGTCCTTCGCCGGTCTTCCGTGCGCGCCTGGACCACGCCCGGATTCTTTACGAGCGGGGCACCGCGCCGCTCATTGTGACTTTGGGCGGGAGCGAGGGCGCCGACGAGCACTCGGAGGGCGGCGTGGGACGCGAATACCTGATGGGCGCCGGCGTTCCCGATTCCGCCATCATTGCCGAGACCCATAGCCGCAGCACGTCTGAATCGGCGCGCCGCACCGCCGTGATTGCCCGCGTCAACGGGCTGCGCCGCTTGGTCATCGTCAGCGACGGCACGCACATGTTCCGGATCCACGCCATCTGCGCCGCCGACGGGCTCAACGTGCTCACGTCGCCCCGCCCGCGCACCGGCGCCGAAACTGCCTCGCAGGACAACGATGCCATGCTCCACGAAATCATCACCTACACCCTGTGGCGGCTTCACCTGGACTGAAAAAGCAGGGATCCGGGGATACACCGTTCCATCCGCGACTGCCCCGAAAATAACTGTATCGAACCCCCAACGCTGTCATCCTGCACCCTGAGCTTCGCGAAGGGGAAGGATCCGCGGTTGCCTGTTTCATGTTTTTGGTGGAACACAGTTCCATGGGTGACTGCTTATACATTTGACTTCCGTACTAAGATATCTATATAAAGACATCTATATATGGCGAAGACTGATTCACTCCAAGGTTCACTCGATTTGCTGGTGCTCAAAATTCTGTCGCGCCGCCCGCGCCTACACGGATACGCCATCATGGCTGCCATCGCCAGTACCTCCGGCGAGGTGCTGCGCGCAGAGGAAGGCTCGCTCTACCCTGCGCTGTATCGGATGGAGGAAGCGGGCTGGATTCGCGCCGAGTGGATCAAGAAAGATTCCGGCCGCCGCGCCCGAGTCTACGAACTGACCGCCGCAGGCAAAAAGCAACTGGGCGCGGAAGAATCGCGCTGGCAGTCTGTCAGCCTGGCAATCAATCGGGTCCTCAGGGAGGCATGACATGTCGTTATGGTCGCGTATCTCGAATGCCGCCCGCGGCGAGCGCTTGAATCGCGAGATCGAGGAAGAGTTGCAGTCACACATTGAAGAAGCCATTGCCGCAGGACGCGAACCCAGGGAAGCGCGCCGTGCCTTCGGCTCCGCGCTGCATGCCCGCGAGGCGAGCCACAGCATTCGTGCTGCCGGATGGCTTGAGTCGGTTCTCGCCGATCTGAGTTTTGGCTGGCGCCAGCTCTGCCGCAACAAGGTTGCGTCCGCGGCCGCTGTGCTTTCCCTCGCTCTCGGCATCGGCTCCTGTGTCGCCGCCTTCCGACTTATCGACGCATTACTCTGGCGTCCACTGCCCATCTCCGGCGCCAGCAGGCTCTTTGTCCTCTCGCGCAAGATGACCGGCTTATACGGCAAGCCTGCCGAGGACGGCCACTGGGCAACGCCGGCGTTCAAGGTTATGCGCGATGCTGTCAAGGACCAGGCCGATCTGATCGCCATCAGCGATAGCGACCGCACCGACATCACATGGTCAAGCGACGACGACATGGAGAAGGCCCACATCGCCTATGTCTCCGGCAACATGTTCCCGCTCTTCGGCCTTGAGCCCGTGCTCGGCCGCCTGCTCACCCCCGATGATGACCGCGGCCCGGGTCTCAATCCCTATGCGGTAATCTCCTGGGACTATTGGAATCATCCCCACATCCTCGGCCGCTCGCTCCACATCGGCAATCAGACCTTCGAAATCATCGGCGTGGCCCCCCGCGATTTCACCGGAACCGAAAAGGGAACGGTCACCGACGTCTTTTTGCCCGTCAACATGAACTCGTTCGCCACGCAGGACAGCATTACCTGGCACCTCATCTTCCTGATGGTGAAGCCCGGCGTCATGCAGGCCACCGCCCTAGAGCCGGCCACCGATCTCGAACAACTGCGTCAGCACCTCGCTGCACTCAGCCGCGCCTTCGACGCGGAATGTTCCGAGTGTCTCCGCGGCATGGGCCGGGTGGACGTCGACCGTTATCTCAGTCAGAAGCTTGTCTTCCATGCCGCCGGCGCCGGTATCTCCGACCTCCAGAAGGGCTATCGCCGATTTCTCGGCATCCTCGGTCTCCTGGTCGCTCTTGTTCTGCTCATCTCCTGCGTCAACGTCGCCAACATGATGACCGCCCAGGCCGGCGCCCGCGCCCAGGAGATGGCTCTCCGCATCTCGATCGGCGCCGGCCGCCGTCGCCTCATCCAACTCATCCTGTGCCAGAGCGCGCTGCTCGCCCTGCTGGCTTCTGTCCTTGGCGCACTCTTTGCGGCGTGGGCGGCGCCCTTTGTGCTCAGCCTCGTCAATCCGCCCGACAACCAAGCGCGCCTCGCCCTTCCCGCCGACTGGCGTGTGCTACTCTTCGGCCTCGGGGTTATGATCTTCGTCGTTCTATTGCTTGGTTTGCTTCCCGCTCTCCGTGCCTCTGCCGTCCGGCCCGTCGCCGCCCTCAAAGGTGGTGAAGATCCGCACTCGCCACGCCGTCTCATGCGCGGAGCCATCGCTCTTCAGGTGGCTTTCTGTTTCCTCGTCCTCTTTCTGTCTTCGCTCTTCGTCACATCCTTCCAGCGCCTCGAGAACCGCCCCCTCGGTTTCTCCACAGACCGTCTGCTTTTGCTCCAAACCGTTGCCGGCAAAGGCCAGCTCCCCGTCGTCTGGAATCAAACAGCCGAAGCGCTCCGTGCGGTTCCAGGCGTTAACTCGGTCGCCATCTCGGGCTGGCCCCTTCTTGGGCGCA
>Ga0207095_10176_pt1 | contig 19460 bp, 20 predicted proteins | sample Alteio_BWMinHeat_88_FD_153529 | JGI IMG/M metagenome (GOLD analysis project Ga0207095, IMG submission 153529) | Enriched cells from forest soil in Barre Woods Harvard Forest LTER site, Petersham, Massachusetts, United States -... | ecosystem: Environmental > Terrestrial > Soil > Temperate forest >... | reverse complement strand
ACCATGGTATTAAGCTGATTAAAAATGGTTCCCGCACTGGTGGGAGTTCCTAAAACATTATCTCGTGTATTGATGACCCCAAAAATCTGGCCACTGGTGAGTGGAACCGGAATTTGCGGGAGGTTTGTAAATTGCAGTTGAACCCGTCCTTGTGGATCGGTGATCGTTCCGAGATTTGTCACTTGGTCTTCTTGAACCAAATTAACGCCACCCAGTGCAACAATCGCGGATCCATTCTGTTCTTGAGAAACATTCACATTGATGAGCTGAGAAAGTTGAACCAAGAGTTGTCCACGCTGATCCAGAAGATCATTCGCGTTCTGTCCGGTGGCCTGGATCGAACGAATTTGTTTGTTCAGATTGGCCACTTGGCTATCAATGTTGTTGACTTGACCAACCAGGCTTGTGACTTGAGTGTTGGCATTGGTAATCACATTAAGCAAAGTATTGTTCAAGGAGTGTACCCCGTTCACGAGGTCATTCCCGGCTTGAAGAACTGCGCTTCGCCGAGAGAGATCATCCGGTTGTTGACCCAAGGTCTGCAGTGACTGGAAAAAGTTGCCAAGCAGGCTGCTGACGCCGGAATTCCCAGGCTCGCCAAAGACCCCTTGGATTTGCTGAAGAATTTGAGTTGACCCTGTGAGTGTCCCTGAGGCTTGGGTTTGCTTTCGGAAGATATCCTCCAGGCTGCCTAAACGCGACCGCGTCACCGAGGAGATAACGACCCCCTCGCCAAGCTGACCCGGAAATTGAAGCATGGGAAAACCTGGACCTGGAAAAGGAAGCGCCTCTTGAAGATTAGCGGTTTGCCGCGAATATCCGGGCGTGTTGACGTTCGCCACGTTATTCTCGATGACGTTCATCATTTGGTGGTTAGCAGAAAGAGCATTCGCAATCATGTTCAATCCGCTGAAATTTACCGGAAGTGCGCTCATTTTTTCATGCCCTCCAGTTTAGTGAGAAACGGCCTTGAGGAGGCTTAACACGTTCCCCGCTTCGAGAATACTCACGACAGTTAACGGCCAAGGACAGGGCCTTCAATCGGATTTCAACAACGTTTTGAGCACTCTCTAAGAGCGCGGTGTTTTGCAGATGGAGCTCATGAAGCTCAAAAACAACTTGTTTCCAATTTTCTTGAATTTCGCGAAGTTGCAAGGCAATTTCAGGGGGAGACTTTTCGATGATGGCACTCATGGAGGGCTCTCTCAAAGAAAGGACGTGAACTGCTTCAGCTAAGAATACTCGAAGTTCTGCTTGGAGCAATTGGAGATTTCGGGTTACTTTCTCCTCGATGGCCACAATCTCCGAGAGACCTGACCAGTCGCTCGAGGTGAGAATCTCTTTTTTTCGTTTCTCTAAGGCCAAGAGTTCTTGATAGACCAAGAATTCTGACCCCGCAAGAGAAACAAAACCCCTCTCCTGTAACCAATGTTGGTTCACGATGATTACTCCCTGATATTTAGGACGAGATCTTTAAGGAAAGATCTGTGCCATTATTTTTTGAACAAGCAGGTCTGGGATGACGTTAAGCTGGCCCTGGTCGATCTGTTGCTGAAGATCCTGAATTTGCTGTTGTCGAACCACATTTTCAGGAGCTGAGCGCAAGGTCTGCTGAGCAAATTGCACGTCTTGTGCTGAAGACGAAAGCTGCAACGCTTGCCCAACTGTGCCTTGATCGGCCTTCCCAGTGTTTCCAGAAGACTTTGGGCCTTCTTTGTCCACTTGGGGCACGAGGCTCTGCTTGATCTGTTCAATTCTTAGTCCGTCCGTCATAGCAATTTCCTCCAACTCTATTATCGGTCATTATAAGATAATCTTTACTTTTTCCGCCATAAATTGGGGACAACCTCGGTAAACCCCGAAAAACTACCCCTAAATTTCGAGATGTTAACAAATTGTTTAGACTTTTCACCACCTAACCCCTTCACATGAGCCTATACAGTAGATATAATTTGAGAGAATAGGCCCACAGCAAATCTTATAGGAGTGTTATGAAAATGAACTTGACCGCGATGAACGACTATTTTCGAGGTTTACCCCAAAATGCGCCATGGCAAAAAGGGTCTGCCCCTGAGAGTCGGTTCAATGTTCTGGGAGCAAAGCTCGATGGATTCCAAGCCTATTGCCAATACGAAATTGAACAAGAGAACCCTGCCACCCCCGAAGTCTTGGAAATCGTAAGGGATAACTTCGCCAATTTTAGGGAGGAACTCCGCCAATCTTCCCCCGTGTTCGTCCCCAGTTTTCGTGATATTCTAGAGGCAGCAAGCAATTTGTCTTTTCAAACGCCCCATCTGCTGGTCAGACTGAAGGTGGAGTACCGGCATGACACCAATGTTCCTAAGCAACTTTTCATAGAAGCATGCCAAGTGGAGACACTGGCATCCTACACGTATATCAATGGGCCGCCAACGATTAAAGAAAATGGGATGCTGCCAAATATAGGCTTGCACCTTCCCAGGATGACGGAATCCCTTGAGCGCGATCTCTTGGAAAATTTGCAAGAGCCCGGCCCTGCTTCGAAGAAACCCTCGGGATTAGATTGCGAGGAAGTTACGATGATCGCGGATACATACGGTGACAATCCGTCCAAATTAGGACTAATCGGTCGACAGTTTAAATCCTTAAGGAATGGCTTGACTCTCTTTGAACGGAATGCTGCCCTGGTCAAGCAACATGGGATGACCTTCGTTATTAAACAAACTTTTGTCGAAATTGAATAGGCGAACTCTTTTCGCTATTGATTCACTTTTTTTGAACCGCCCGCATGATGGCATTGGCCAATCCCATGCTATGCCCCTTGGCGATAAGCTTGCCAAACTCATCATTCAACATTTCGGTAAACATTTGAGTGGTGTCATTGTTAAAGAGCTCATCTTTTGGAACCGTAGCCTGCATCTGCTTCAGCACCATGCTAACGAAGACCCCTTCAAGTTCTTTCGCCGTTTTTTCTAGTTTTTTCTGTTCGAGCTCTTGTTTTTGAGCTCCCGTCACTTGGAGCGGATAAACTGGATTGTCGCTCGCCGGCATCGGTATCATATCAGAGAATCTCCAAATCAGCGTTTAAGGCTCCTGCCTCTTTCAACGCTTGCAAGATGGCAATCAGATCGCGAGGGTTAACCCCGAGTGCATTCAGCGCGTCTACGACGTCTTGCAACGTGGCGCTATCTTTCATATAAACCAAATGATTCGATTTTTCTTCGACTTTAAGCTCCGTTTGCTTCGCTGGTTTTGCAGCAGCACCGACTTGCACCGTTGGAGACGTGGGGACAATGGTCTTCGTTTTCACACTAATGGTCAGCCCGCCATGTGCAATGGCTACCGGGGAAATCGTCACGTTCTTCCCCATCACCACAGTTCCGGTCCGTTCATTCACAACCACTTTGGCCACCTGATCTGGAACAACCTCGATTTGTCCCACCTTGTCGATAAACTCAACCGGGTGTCCCTGATATTGTTTGGGGAGGATCACATTGATCGTCGCCGGATCTGAAGCTTCGGCAATTGGTCCGAGCCGGTTGTTGATGGCTTCAACCACGCGTGTTGCGGTTGAAAAATCCGGGCTCTTCAAAACCCAGGTCACGGCGGTCATGTTAAGCATGCTCGAATCGGGAGCCTCATGAATCAAAAGGCCATTGGGGACTCGACCAACCAGCGTATGATTTTTTTGTGCTTGTTGCAATCCCCCCGCGGTTCCCACATTAAAACCACCAATCGACAGTGGCCCCTGAGCCACCCCATAAATTCGACCGTCGGCCCCGCGAAGCGGGGTGAGGAGCAAGGTTCCCCCTTGGAGACTCGTGGAATCTCCTAAAGCTGAAACCATCACGTCGGCATTATCTCCTGGTTTTGCGAAAGTAGGCAAATCAGCGGTGACAATCACAGCCGCTGTGTCTTGAGTTCGAACGGTGGTGGAATTCACCGAGAGATTTCCTAACGATTTCAAGAGATTCGCAATGGTTGCATCGGTAATTCCCTTGTTTCGATCACCGGTTGAAGCAAGCCCCACCACCAATCCATAACCAATCAGCTTATTCGCGTTGGTTCCTTGAACCATCGCCATGTCTTTGATTCGAACCGAGGCTGATAAAGCAAGCCCAGTCATTAAGATAAAAACGACCAAACACATTCCTTGGATGGAGCGCACCTTCGTCACTTTTCCCCCTTTCGCATCTCGCATCAAAACAAAACCCTTAGAATCTTGTTGATAATTCCGGGACTCTTTCCTACGCCCTGAACATCAGCGTGTAAATCGGCCACTTGAGTCGAAGCCACCGTATTGGTTGAATCGACATCTTTGGGGCGCACGATTCCCGTGATGGTAACCACTCGCTTTTCATTATCGATGGCGACCTCATGGGTCCCCGAAATGACCAGATTTCCATTCGGCTCTACCTTAACGACACGAGCTGCAAACGTTGTGGTAAAGGCATCGCTGTTTTGAAACTGTCGATCGGAGTTTGAACTTGAAGTCCCAAGCCCACTCAAGATCGTATTCACGAAATGCAAGAACCCTGTTCCCGATGGGGAGGGAATGGTAAAGCCTTTGGTGGTCTTTGTTTGATCTTCTTTTTTGTTCGTCAACGTTTCGATCATTCGAATGGTGATGACGTCCCCGACCTGACGTGCTGTTTGATCAGAGTACATGTTGAGAAAAGGAGAATCCGGATTATAAATCGGTGCACTCGCTACCGGAAGCCTGAAAAGAGACAAACTAAGTGCTACTAGCAAAAAAGATTTTTTCCACATAACTCCTCCTTCAAGGAAGATTTTCCATGTCCAACTCCACAAGCCCTCGATCGGCCACCTTGGCATGAATCGTTTTAGGGCTATCCAACAAGCGGACAGGAATAAAATCACCGGCTCGACCCGAACCTAAAGCCTGACCTTGGGTTCGGATCTCGACAAGCCCTTTTTCCACGAGCACCGCGCACAGATCGCCCGTGTGAATCAACTGAACCTCCATGATTTCGCGCGGAACCAACACTTCTCCATCGTTAAGCTGGAAACGGGTTTCCTTGTTCTTCACCGCATCCAAACTTTTCAGCGCGTCCCAAGGAAGGAACCGGGTGTTTCTCCGCTCAAGGGCCACGTGCCCCTCTAAGGATTCGTGCGCAGTTACCGGTTCCTTCAACACCACCACCGAAGAAAAAACATCGAACTGTGCGGTGACATAACCGCGTGCTCCGGAAAGATTCAGTGGAAGCGTGGTGATTCCACCCCGTTTAGGCAAGCTGGTCATCGGGATGAGAACAATGGGGCCCTTCAGTTCACTTGGGTAGGTTCGAAGAATGTTCACGGAAAGATTGGCAACCGGAATTTGCAATTCATAAGCCAAGTAATTTTGGACGAGGCCCTGAAGCGCGTCCTTCCCTTGAATTTTCCAATCTCTACCACAAGCCATCAAGGGAACAAACAGCGCCAAAAGTCCTATCGTTCTCGCCAACTCACGGAAACCCCGCATCATTTATCTTACCAATCCAGAGGCGACGTTCAGCATATTGTCTGCCGTGGTGATCGCCCTTGAGTTGAATTCAAAAGCTCTTTGTGCAATGATAATCTTGATCAGCTCATTGACCGCTTGAACATTCGAGCCTTCAACAAATCCTTGGGTGATGAGCCCTAGACCATTGGTGCCGGCGTTTCCAATGATAGGAGGTCCTGAGGCTCCAGTTTCAACCAGCAAATTTTGACCTTGGCTTTGCAGTCCCGCTGGATTGATGAACGAAGCCAAAGTAACCTGTCCGATTACCTGGGGTGCTGCGGTCCCTTGAACAATCACCGAAACCGTCCCATCTTGACCGATGGAGATGCTCGTTGCATTTTGTGGAATATCGATCTCTGGGCTCAACGGATAACCATTGGAAGTGACAAGTCGTCCTGTGCTGTCTTTCTTAAACGAACCATCACGGGTGTAAGCAATCGTTCCATCCGGCAAGGTAACTTGAAAAAACCCAGCTCCCTCGATGGCCATGTCGAGCGGATTGTCTGTCCTTTCAAGATCGCCCTGAGTGAAGACCCGCTGAGTTGCTCCCGGTCTAACGCCAAGGCCGACAGTAATGCCCGTAGGATCTTGGACTCCTTGCGCCACCTGAGCACCGGGAGGACGAATAATTTGTGACAAGATATCTTCGAAATCGACCCGACTTTGTTTGTAACCGGTGGTGCTCACGTTCGATAAGTTATTGGAAATCACATCGAGATTAAGCTGCTGAGCTTCCATACCACTGGCAGCTGTAAAAAGCGCTCGCATCATGTTACCTTATCCCTCCTCGAGGCATCGTGCCCCTCTCTTGTTTTCTTCAGTTTATCTCGTGCTTCGTCCAACATCGGTTACCGCTGACTGAAGCGCTGTGTCTTCCGATGCCAGTGCCCGAGAACTGGTTTGGTAAGCCCGCTCGGCTTCAATCAAGCGAACCATTTCAAGTATCGCATTCGCGTTAGAACCCTCGAGAAAACCTTGTTCGACGGTTCCTCGCGGCGGTCCGACAGGTCCAGCGTATTGATAGAAGTTGTCGCCGACTTTTTGGATCGCTAGGTTTTGTGGAAGTGTAACGCGCTGAAGTTGATCAGCCACTTCCCCACCGACTGAAATTTGACCATCCTCACTGATGGTTATGGGCCCGTCACCGAGTACGATGGGTTTGTTTTGAGTGTTGAGAACCCCGTAACCATTCACATCCACCAAGGCTCCATTCGCATTGCGACGGAGCGCCCCATCCCGAGTGTACTGAATTCCATTGGGGGTGTTCACCGCAAGAAAATCAGGACCCGTGATCGCCACGTCCAGTGGATTTCCGGTTAAGCGAAGTGAACCTTGCGAAAAATCGATGTAGTTACGCTCCCAAAGCGCGCCATTGGGCATGAACCCGATAAAAGGCTTCGGATCCACCGGTCCGGCCGGCGTGGGAAGTGTTTGATCGTCAACCCGATGGATTGCCATCGGGTTGTTGGTGCGAAAAACTGATAGATCTTGTTTGAACCCGGTTGTATCGACATTCGCCAAGTTGTTGGCAATGGTATCGGTCCGGATCATCTGAATGATCATTCCACTGGCTGCTGCATAAAGTCCCCGCTCCGTTTGACTCCCTCCCTTATTTTGAAAATTATCTCATTCTCTCCTTCGTGGGGTGTCTGTCCCCTCTTTTTTTTCTTAGGCCCAAATCAAAAAGGGCCAAAACGATTAGCGCCTGCCTCTATCAATCGGCAGGCCGTTGGCCCCTGTATGTTCAGTCCAGCCAACGCATCGCTAATTCACGGATTGAATTCTTTCCTTACACCTCCTCGCTTCTTCTTCTCTGCAGCCTTCTGCAGAGTCAATCTCTATACGCCCAATTTGAACAAGATGTGATAGAAAAACCGACAAACTCCGTCCATCAAATGCCAAACCGGCAAATTGAATTTGGTTCCTTTTCGATCAGGAAAAACTGACATCACGGCTGCTTCTTCTTCTCGCTTTTCGTCTTCATCGATTTGCTTGAGTTGTTCCATGAGGGCCTTCATCTTTTCCGGGGGAAGATCTTTTGCAACATCTTGAAGGTGTTTATGGATCTTTAAAATCTCTCCCTTATCGAGCCAAACCCCTTCGCCATCAGGACAGCCTTGAATCCAGATTCCAGAAGAAACATCATATTGATAGCTATTCATTGGCTTATTGCACTGGGGACAAAGCCGATCCTTAAGGCCGGTTTTGCTTTCGGAAATTGAGGCGCCATCAAGCTGGTCTTGAAACTCACTCATGAGTTCGGTTTCGGGAAGCTCTTCGATATCACCGAGTTCGTTGCCGTTAAACCAAAGCCCATGGCAGACAGGACATTTGTCAAGCGTATCGTGACCAAGGGTAACTGCTTCTAAAGTTTTGGTCTTACACACCGGACAATTTAAAGTCATTAACTCCCTCCCAATTGCTTTTATTATAGCAGATCCTGAAAATTCGTCAAGAAGTATCACGAAAATAATTTGTGCAAAACATTTTTTCAAATTGTTCAACGAACACTCCGGCGTGTTTCCCTTGTTAAGGACCGACCGGGAGGGGTCCGACGCGGTGAGTATTGCGAAACCTTAAAAAGAACACGATGTGAATTTAGGATGAATTCATCCAGCGGTCACACGACGTGATAAACCGCTGGATTCTACTAGATGCCTCCGAACTCAAAAAGTTCATGGATGGACTTTTTGAAAAAGCTAGGACCCCCTCCCGCTCGGTCACACGACAAGAAAATAAGCTCGGAGTGTTCGTTAAAGGCCAGAGAAATCCATGTATTTAAGCCACTAGCAACATCTTAGATACATAGTTTTCCACAATTTACACACTTTATCCACATGCTATCCGCATTCTATCCGCATTTTTCTTGCAAAAAATGTTAAAACCGTGGTAAAATAGATACAGATGGAATCAATGACTGAAGAACAGCACATTTTTAATTGGAAAGACTGCAGGCTTTTCGCAATTTGGCATCACTCCAATGCTTCCGATCCCCCCCTCGTCATTCTCCACCATGGTTTCAATGGCAATAAAATTGAAGAACACCGCATTTTTGTTAAGTTAGCACGCAGGCTTGCCAAAGAAGGGGTCGATGCTTTTCGATTTGATTTCTACGGTTCGGGAGATTCAGAAGGGAGCTTGAGCGATGCTACCCTCTCCACCTGGATCGCAAATTCCATTGAAGCGGCCTCCTATGTTCGAGGAAAAGGGAGACAAAACATTATTCTGCTTGGATTTAGTTTGGGGGGATTTGTCGTGGCTGCTGCGGCACCGAGCATTGGCCCTTCCGGCATCGTCTTATGGGCCCCCATTTTCCATCCGCTGAAACGCATTTTGCAGGAAAAAAGCTTAATTGCTGAAGGACGCAAGAAGGGCTACGCCGATTTACAAGGCGAGGTGATTCGACTCACGATTGTAAAAGATGCGGCGCGATTTAAAATTCCGAATGCTTTTTCCGGGTATAAAGCCCCTGTTTTGCTTCTGCACGGAAGCGAGGACACGAACGCCTTGCCAAGCGAATCCGCGCAATACAAGGAATTTTATGGCAAACAAGGGGTACTCGTTGAGCTTCGGGTCGTTGAAGGAGCAAATCACAGCTTTGATCGGCACGACTGGGAAGCAGAAGCGATCGAACAATCGTGTCAATGGATACACGCGTTGCTCAACAAAGGCACAGACTAGAGGCTACCTCCAAAAGAACTTGGCCATTTTCGATTTCAAATTGACGATTGACGATTTAGCTTGTCAGATTTCAATCGAAAATCTAAAATCCAAAATTGCAAATAGCCTAGCTCGACATAGCTTTTATAATTGCCATGTCAGATTTTCCCACGGGCCTGTTTGTTTCGCAAAGACGCGCGCGAGTCGGCGATACTCCGAGGCTTTCTTGTAGTTTCCCTTCTTCCTGTGCAATCTTCCCAAAGTTTGAAAAAGAAGGACGGATGCGCCCGACTCATTGTTGATCTCTTCAAGGTAAGTCTCTGCGTCTTCTAAGAGTCCAAGATCGGTGGCCAATTTTCCAAGTCGAAGTGTCAGAAGGCGATCCTTAGGGAACATCTCCTTCCCTTTTTTTAGAACGAGAAACGCCTCCTTGGGTCTATGGAGCAAAACCAAAGCATCAGCCAAATGAAGGGCGCTATCACGGTCTTGGGGATTAAACCGAAGGGATTGCTGAAAATGCTCAGCTCCCTTCCGAAAATCGCGAAAACATAAGGCAATTCTTCCTGCGATCCAATGAAGATACCAATTTTCTGGTTCAAGCTTGATGGCTTCTTCTAACATTTTTTCCGAGTCTACCTTGCGCATCAAGTCGAGATGGCTAAACGCCAAGAAAAGAAAATCATCAATGGTTTTTGGGACCAAGCAATTCCCCTTGACGACTTCTCTAAGTTTCCCCTTGTACAAATGAACATAGTCGAGATAAGCGTCGTGAGTGGCCTTAACCCGTTTGACCGAATGTTCACGCTCATACTCAAGAACATGGCCTTGATGCACCTCCCAAACCTCACCCAAGCTGGCTGGGATGGAGAAACACCGATCCTTCGGAGAAAGCACCTCGAGCGTCAGTCGCTTCTGACCCTGCATTGTTGTAATCGAGCCCGAGGGGAAAAGGGTGAGAAACCGAATTTCAAGCCTTCCTGTGGGAAAAAGCGTTAGCTCGGCCCAAGCGTTGGTTTCCTTGTGGGAATAGAGATGAAGCGGAGATGGCCAAAGTCCGAAAATCGATTTATCGAGCTTATCAATCAGATGAAAATCGAGTTGCAAGATCTCATTGGCGTGATACTCCCACGCCTTGCTATCCATCGGAGGAGCCGGAGGCAAAAAGACCAGTTTTCTTATCTTCTCCTGATCTTGCGCTTTTTGAAGAAGCACAAGCAAGGGTACGATCATAAAGACCGCAAGCGTAACGGCGAGGGTTGGAGCCATAACCACAGGTTGGTCATGCGGATCACGCAATCCTGCACGCCCCGGAGGAGTTTTAGAAGCGCAGTCCGAAAAGCTTACGCCTAATGATAACCATTGCTGTAGACGCAATGGGTGGCGACTATGCCCCAACTGAAATAGTCCGCGGTGCCCTCGAAGCATGTCAACAAAATCGACATGTTCACGTTATTCTCGTGGGGAATGAACCGAGAATAAAGCGTGAAATCCGAAAGCCGATCCCCAACCTCTCTATTGTTCATACGGACGAAGTCATTGACATGGATGAAAACCCGTCCCAAGCCTTGAAGAAAAAGAAGCGGGCTTCGATTGTTTTGGCTGCAGAATTGGTGCGTGATGGCCACGCAGAAGCCGTGTTGTCTGCTGGGAATACCGGTGCTCTCCTTGAAGTGGCTGTCTTTATTTTGGGACGCCTTCGTGGAATCCGCCGACCTGCAATCGCCACATTTTGGCCGACTCAAAAAGGGTATTCTTTGCTTTTGGACTCGGGCGCCAATGCTGACAACAAGCCAGAACATCTTCTTCAATTCGCCCTCATGGGTTCTTTGTTTGCTGAAAAAATCTTAGGAATTCTTTCTCCAAGCGTTGGTCTCTTAAACATTGGCGAAGAATCTTCCAAAGGAACCGTGGTTTTGCAAGAAGCTTTTGAACTGATCAAGCGAACCGACCTAAACTTTATCGGAAACATCGAACCACACACCTTTTTACAAGGCGAAGCTCTTGTCGCGGTTTGCGATGGCTTTGTGGGGAATATGGTTTTAAAAACGGCCGAGAGCGTTGCCGAGTTTCTATTCGAAGTGATCAAGAAGGAGCTCACCAAGCGTCTCCATACGAAAGTGTTATCAGGTCTCTTAAAGCCAACATTCCGTGCAATCAAGAAGCGCCTCGACTATGCAGAATATGGCGCAGCTCCTTTTCTTGGCGTAAACGGTGTGTGTTTGAAAAGCCATGGAAAATCGAAAGCGCGTGCTATCAAAAACGCGATTAACACGGCAGAACGGATGGTTAAAAGCCAAATCATGGCGGAATTAACTCACTTGGCCGAAGAGCTTAAAGGACCTTCCTTTGCTCTTACTAAGTCTGAATGATTGATGAGCTCTTCCCAACCCTTGAAAAAGAATTTCGAACCGGATGCCAAAACGCCAGCGTATTCGGTGGGTTCCACCTCTCGTTTCTTAAGTCGCTGGAAGCCTTAGAATCTCAGGGACAACCGAGCTCTCTTGACACCGTCCAAAAACTGAAACGACTTTTTTCGGATTATCCCGAGCGGCCTCGCAATGTTCGACGCGATCGCATTGAGGAGGCTAAGGCTCTTTTGCAGAGCTTAAAAGAGCCCCCCAAACCTTCGAGGCCGCTCGATCCGTTAGCCTTCCCTGTCCAATATGCAAAAGGCGTCGGACCTCAAGTGGCACAAAAGCTGAGTCGTCTCGGGATAGAGACCGTGCGTGACTTGCTCACCCATTACCCGAGACGGCACGAGGATCGCCGACAACTCCGTTCTCTTCGCGAAGCGGCTCCGGGAGAAATGCAAACGGTCAGGGGTCAAATTGGAAAAGCAAAAGAAGTTCGACCCAAACGCCATTTTACGATCACCAAGATTTCCATCAGTGATGGGACCGCTGTGGCCTACCTCATATGGTACAACCAACCTTACATGAAAAATTTCCTAAAGCCCGGAACTGAAGTGATTGCTTACGGAAAACTTGAACGAAAATTTGGGGAACTTCAAATTTTGAGCCCTGAAGTCGAAGTCATCTCTGAAGATCAAGAAACCACACTTCACACCAATCGAATTGTTCCTATTTACCCACTAACGGAAACCCTTTCTCAAACTTACCTTCGTAGGATTATTTTCCAAAGCTTGGCGCGACATAAAGAAGACCTGGTTGATCCGCTTCCAGCGGACTTAAAATCGGAATATCGTCTTCTTGATTTCAAAGAAAGCCTTCTTGGAATTCACTTTCCAGACGAATGGGACATCTTGAAGAAAGCGCGACGAAGGCTTGTTTTTGAAGAATTTCTTATTCTTCAGCTCTTTCTGGCCTTAAAAAAGAGGGGAAGCGAAGTCCCCATCGGGATTTCCTTCCCCATCGAAAGCGACGAACTGGAGAAATTTCAGGCTCACCTCCCCTTTGCTTTAACTGGAGCACAAAGGCGAGTCATGTCGGAAATCAGCGAAGACATGAAAAGCGCAAAGCCGATGCACCGCTTACTCCAAGGAGATGTGGGATCAGGAAAGACGATCGTGGCGGCCTTTGCGGCGCTTTGCGCCGCGAAGCATGGTTACCAGGTGGCGTATATGGCTCCCACAGAAATCTTGGCTGAACAACATGGCTTGAACTTAGCCAAAATCTTAGCGCCATTTGGGATTTCCGTTGTTCGGCTTCTTGGAGAACAAACCAAAACCGAACGGGAAAAAGTCTTGCGAAGTTTGCAAGCCGGTTCCGCTAAGCTCGTGATCGGCACCCATGCGCTCATTCAAGATGACGTTTTCTTCCACAAACTCGGACTTTGTATTATCGATGAACAGCACAAATTTGGGGTCATGCAACGAACTATCCTGAAAAAGAAAGGGACCAATCCAGACGTTCTTGTCATGACAGCCACCCCAATTCCTCGAACGCTTGCCATGACTTTGTACGGTGATCTCGATGTTTCGATCATTGACGAAATGCCCGTCGGACGCAAGACAGTCAAAACCACTTGGATCCCGATGGGGCAAGAAGACCGAGCCTGGAGCTTCCTGCGAAAAGAAGTGGTTGAGGGACATCAAGCCTTTATTGTTTGCCCACTCGTGGAGGAATCTGAAAAAATGCAGTTGGTTTCAGCTATCAAAGAAGCTGAACGACTGAAAGCCGAAGTTTTTCCCGATGTCCCCGTTGCTTGCCTTCATGGGAAAATGAAATCGGAAGAAAAAGAGAGCATCATGGAAGCCTTTCGCCAAAAAAAGATTTCCATTCTTATTGCCACCACGGTGATTGAAGTGGGGGTCGATATTCCAGACGCCACTGTTATGGTGGTTCAAAATGCAGAGCGATTTGGCTTAAGCCAACTTCACCAGCTTCGCGGACGTGTGGGAAGAAGTGAATTTCAGTCGTATTGCATCTTGCTGGCTGATGCTAAAAGTGAAGAAGCTCGAGAGAGGCTCCAAGTCTTTTGTCAGTCAAATGACGGATTCGTGATTGCAGAAGAAGATTTAAAATTGCGTGGTCCAGGCGAATTCTATGGGACGCGCCAACATGGTCTCCCCGATCTGAAAATCGCCGATTTGCTGCGCGATCAACTGATTTTAGAAGAAGCTCGAAAAGCCGCCTTTAACTTGATTTCAAAGGACACCAACCTCTCTCTGCCAGACCATCAACCTTTGCGCCATATTTTACACGAACGGTTTGGGAATCGGATCGAACTTATATGATCCGAATCACCGGGGGGGAGTTCCGTGGGAGAAAAATCAAGAGCCCGCCCGGATCTTCTTCTCGACCCACCCTCGATACGGTACGAGAAGCGCTCTTTAATATCATTGGGAATCGCCTTGATGGCATTCGTCTTCTCGATCTCTATGCCGGTGTGGGCCTCGTGGGAATCGAGGCGTTAAGTCGCGGAGCCAAAGAAGTCGTCTTTGTGGAACGTGAGATTTCGCTGGTTAAAGTTCTTCGAGAAAATCTCGCCTTGCTAGGAATTAAAGAACGAGGAAAAATTTTTCACGGTTCAGCGCTAAGCTTAGTTTTGCGATTGGCCAAAAAATCTTTTGACGTTATTTTTCTCGATCCCCCTTATCACTCGGATGATGCAGAAATCATCCTCACGAAGCTTGGGTTTAGCGAATCCAAACCAGGAGAACTTGTTATCGTTCAACATTCGCATAAAGAAAGGTTTCGCGACAGCGTGGGCCAACTGAGACAACTTCGCCAGGAGCGCTACGGGGAAACGATGCTTTCGTTTTACCAGCCGCTTAATTCTTGACTCAAGCGAGAATGCTTATTTCGTATTTTTTACCACTTCTACTTGGCTTTTGTTGCTTGTGCATGAATGACTTTAATTCCAGTCCAAACTTGAGGCACGAGTGGTTCTACATCGCAAGGAGCTATCCCCAGATCGGGTTCACCGATAACTTCTCCAACAGTCATTACTCGTGCCCCCCGTGCCAATGCCAGATTGCAAGCTTCTTCTTGGTTTCTTTCAAGCATTATTCGGACCGTAGGACTGATGGGCAAAATTAGGCTTGCAACTCGAAGATTTTCTCTACAGTGCAGGTAACCATCTCTTTCCTGTCCCGTGTGATCTGACCTGTAGGTAGCGCCAGAAAAGCTAGCTTCAATCAAAACCGACTCTTGCTGTGCAAGCTCGTTGATCTCATCTGCGAAGTGCGAACTTCTTGAACCTCCCACGCAAACAAACATCACTCGATAGGGTTGGACTTCTGCGCTTTTTAATGCCATGGCCTTATTCACGTCCTCAAACTATCGTTTTGCGATCGCGAACAACCGGTCGGGAATTTTCTCCGGATTGGCAAGAGTGCGAAAGAGGTCGCCAATGCTCGACACGTAGGTTTTCCTGAAACCGACATCTTTACAGATTTGCAAGACAGGTTTCACATCAAAGGGTTTCAAGATAATAACCTGAGAAAATCGCTCATAGGCTCCTCCACTACCTTTGAGAAAACCGGAAACTTTTTGATAGGTTCTGTCTTCTTCGGAATGATAGATGTGATGACTAAGGCCAAGGTGCTTAGGGGTTTCGGCTGCAGCAAATAAGTCTAGCACCAGTCGCTTGCGATTTTGAAATTCAAAGATGAACAAGCCATCGGGCCTCAAATTCCTATAAGCAGATTCGACGAACCGCCGTACATCTTTTAGACTGGCCAAGTGATTCAGCACGCCTCCCACTGAAACAATTAACCCGAGCTTTGTCGAAAAATGGTAAGAACACGCATCCCCTTTCAAGAACTTCGCTTTCCCTTTGCGGATGTACCGAGCACACTTTTTCCTTGCAACTTCCAACATGTGCGGCGAATAATCAAGCCCAATAACCTCATATTCATTCAACAAAAAAGTCAACGATGCGTTTCCAGTCCCACATCCCACGTCAAGGATCAGCTTGTTGTCTTTTTCTAAAGGCAATTTTTGATAGAATCGAAGAATCGCCAAAGCATCATACACTGCTTGAGTTGAATAGACAAGGTCCCAGTATTGTGCTAAAGTTTTTTGGTACAGCTGTTCAACAGAACCAGATTTCCCCATGAAAAGTCATCTTCGCGTTCTTAGAAGGCAATCCTGGTCGTTCGCTTCTGGAAGGGTCGGATGATGTGGCGGGATGAATTTTCTTCTACCGTGGAAATTCAGACAAATTTTTCACTACCGGACTAGGCTGCCCCGTCATTCAAATTTAGGCAATGGGAAGACATTTACTGGAGGTATTGACGGGACAAATTTTCCCCTCCAGGGAAAATTTGGTTGCGGGGACAGGATTTGAACCTGCGACCTCCGGGTTATGAGCCCGACGAGCTACCGGACTGCTCCACCCCGCGTCGATTAGTCTTCTCATATTCGAGCATTCCCCTCCCCTTCCCTCTTCTTTTGAACCGCCAAAATCCAGTAATAGCAAAGAAGGAGTCATCCCTCCTGGAACGAGAAAACAATGTCAACCTTTTCTTGTTAGGAGCTCTTGATTGCAACTTAGGCCTGGTCCAGTCCCACCAATGGAAGATAAATCTCCCTCTCTTCTCACCTCGGAAGTCGTGTGTGATGAACTTCCAAATGGAATCAAAGTCCTGGTTAAACAAGTTTATCCTGCACGCGTAGCCAACTTCGGCGTCTGGGTCCGTGTTGGCGCCGTGAACGAAACCGATCGTGTTGCGGGAATTTCCCACTTCATTGAACACATGCTGTTCAAAGGAACAGAAAAGCGACCGGTGGGTCAAATCGCCAAGGAAATTCATGGATGCGGCGGGTACACGAACGCCTTCACCGATTATGAATGCACCTGCTATTGGGTTGTTCTCCCTTCTAAATACCTCGATGTAGCCTTGGACATCCATATCGATGCCTTCCTGCATTCTACCTTTGACGAAGTGGAACTACAGAAAGAGTGTCAAGTGATCTTGGAAGAACTTAAAATGTACCAAGATCGCCCCGACGCGTATTCTTTTGAAAAATTGATGACTCTTGCTTACAAGAAACATCCCTATGGAAGACCTATTATCGGTTCCGAGCAGACACTGCGTCAAATGACACGGAAGGACTTATTGGAGTATCTCCACGAGCACTATTACGCCGAAAACATGTTCATCACCCTCATTGGGGATATTGAGCCTACGCGTGCCATTCGAAAAATCAAGAATGCATTTAAGGGAATCCCGCGAAAAACGGTCCAGCGAACCCCTCTCCCAGTTGAACCTGCTCAAACTGAATTTCGGAAGGAACGCCTGAGTGGTGACATTGCTCGCAGCTATCTGAACATGGCTTTTCACGTCCCTGAAGCCACTCACGAAGATCTTCATGCACTTAAAGTTCTGGCCACCATCCTGGGCGAAGGGCGAAGCTCGCGACTTTCCCAAACCCTTCGTGAAAAAGAACAACTCGTCGATTATGCTCAAGCCGGAGTTTTTGCTCAACAACATCCTGGGTTTTTTTACCTCTCGTTTATGCTGGAAGAACTCAACATGGAAAAAGTAGAAAATGGGGCTTGGAGAGAAATTAAAAAACTTCAAGACCAACTTGTACTGCCGGATGAGCTCCTCAAGGCTCAGAACATGACCGAAAGTGATTATATTTTCTCTCAAGAAACTGTGGAAGGTCAAGGAAGAAACCTCGGAAATTACGAAATGCTTGGAGACTACTCTTTAGGAGAAAAACTCATCAAGAAAATTTTCGCCGTAACGCCTCATGACATTCAACGCGCAGCCCAGAAATATTTTACGCGAAATAATTGCAGCGAAATAGAATATCGCCGTGCGGAAAACTGAAGGAAAGCGATGCCATCCAAACTACCTGCACAAAAGATAAAGCTTCGAAATAAAGCGGTGATCTTAATTCAAGAAAATCATTCGACTCCGATCGTCTCGATGTGTGCTTATTTCAAAGGCGGGATTCGCCATGAAAATCAATCTCAAAATGGCATCACAAACTTCACGCAAAAAGTGCTCCTTAAGGGAACTGAACAATTCAATGCTGAGGAGTTTGCCTTTCGGACCGAAGCCATCGGGAGTAGCATGGTTACCTTTACCGATAAGGACGCATTTGGAGCACACACCTCTGTTCTCTCGAAACACTTGGAGCAGGCTTTCGAGCTTTTTCTCGATGCCATCTTTCACCCAACTTTTCCGACTGAAGAAGCCGAAAAAGAACGGCAAATGATTCTGGCAGAAATCGAAGAAGGGCGAGATGAAATCTATTCCTTGTGCCTTGAACTTTGTGATAAGACTCTGTTCAAGGATCACCCCTATCGTCTTCCGATCAAGGGAGAACCTGAAACTCTCTCGGCTTTAGGTCGCGATGATCTCGTGGGATGGCATCAAAAATGGTACCACCCCAACAATTTGATTTTCTCCATTGTTGGAGATGTCCAAGCCGAGCGGATCGCCGAAAAAGCCTTCAACTATTTCGAAAAGATTCCAAAAGGAAAACTCCCTAAGTTTGTTGCGCCTACTGAAAACATTCACGGAAAAAGAGAAGGGGCCATTGAGCTTGAAAAACGCCAATTGGCAATTGCGCTTGGCTTCCTGGCACCTCCAGCCGCCGATGATTCCCGATTTACTTTTGAAGTTTTAAATGGGGTGTTGTCAGGGATGGGTTCACGCCTTTTCATTGAACTTCGGGACAAGAAGGGACTGGCCTACTCAGTGGGATCCCGTTATGAACCTGTTTTGGATTACGGAATCATGAAAACGTTCATGGGGACTGCCGCGAATCAGGAAAAAGCAGCGAAGGAAGGTTTGATTGAAGAGTTAATGAAGCTCCGCGACTTTGACGTTCAGGAGGAAGAACTTCTAAGAACCAAACGATTCCTGGTGGGACTTTATGAGATTGGCCGACAAAAAAATTACACTCAGGCCATGCGGTACGCTCGATACGAAATGCTTGGCTTAGGCTGGCGAGTGGCCAATCTTTACCCGAAGAAGATTGAGTCGGTGGAAGTAGGTCAAATCCGGGAATTAGCCGTGCGCTACCTGGATCCAGAGAATTTTTCGTGTGCGGTTGTTCGGCCAGTCAAAAGCTCTCTTGAGGTTTCTCCCTCGAAAACATAAGTCGCAGACCCAGTCAAGAAAACAGGCCCATCACCACTCCACTCCACTTCTAACGGGCCCCCTGGCATATCCACCCGAACTTTCGAAGTAAGGTCTTTCAAAATTCTCCCTGCCACCATCGAGGCGCAAGCTCCTGATCCACAAGCATTCGTCGGGCCTGCTCCTCTTTCCCAAACTTGGACGCGAATGTGATCTGGTTTCAAGATCTCGACAAACTCGACATTGCTTTGATGAGGATGAGCAGAATGAATGGAGAGTTTTTTTTCCGTGTTCATCCAATGTCCAATGCGAAATAGTTCTTTCCTGGAAAATCACAAAGTGTGGATTTCCCATCGAAACAGAAGCCCCTTCCACTTTCCCTTCAGGAAGATCAAGCTTAAACAAAAGATTCTCTGGATCTTTCATTATTAATGGCTGGCCAAATTTCGAGTGAAGATCCCCATAACGAGGTAACCCCATGTTCACGCGTACTTTTTCCACTTCACCTTGGACAATGATGCATTCAGGTTCGATGAAACCTGCAAGAGTTTCAACGCGAAACTTCGGCTTTTTGATAAGCTTCTCCTCGAACACGAGCCGAGCAAAGCACCGGATTCCATTCCCGCACATTTCGGCTTCGCTCCCATCCGAATTAAAGATTCGCATCTTGAAATCGGCTGTCTTCGAGGGGAGGATGCGAATCTTTAATTCGGATGGGAGCGAAGCCGAAATGTGCGGGAATGGAATCCGGTGCTTTGCTCGGCTGTCTTCGAGGGGAGGATGGCAATAATGCCATCGGCGCCAATCCCA